>Ga0307372_10002596_pt1 | contig 29705 bp, 19 predicted proteins | sample OX1MG_FD_202533 | JGI IMG/M metagenome (GOLD analysis project Ga0307372, IMG submission 202533) | Soil microbial communities from Risofladan, Vaasa, Finland - OX-1 | ecosystem: Environmental > Terrestrial > Soil > Coastal area > Acid sulfate soil | place: Finland: Risofladan, Vaasa | collected... | reverse complement strand
GTCGGCAGCACGCTCAGCGTGGCGGCCGCAAGCGGCGTGGCCACGTTCAGCAATCTGGTGCTGGACCAGGCGGGCGCCTACACGCTCTCGGCCGGCGACACCGACAACAGCGTGGCGTTGGCCGCCGCGACGTCGACCAGCTTCCTCATCACGCCGGCGGCGGCCAGCCAGTTGGTGTTCACGGTCCAGCCGACGACCCGGTTCGCCAACCACTTCCTCAATCCAGGGACCGGCGTGGTGGTCGCGGTCGAGGACCAGTTCGGCAACGTGGTGACGACCGACAGTTCGACGGTGGCGATGGCCGTGGCGAGCGGGCCGGCGGGCGGCGCCTTTACGCCCAGCAGCGTCACCAGCGCGGCCGCATCGTCCGGCGTCGCCACGTACAGCAGCCTGGCGCTCAACCTGTCGGGCACGTATACGCTTTCGGCCGGCGATGGGTCGTTGACCGGCGCCACGTCGGCGCCGTTTGCGATCACGCCGAACACGGGCCTGCTGCTGCTCGATCCCACCGGCCAAGGCGCCCTGAACGTCAACGGAAGCGGCAGCTTCAGCTTGTCGGGCTTAGGGGCAATCGTGGTCGATTCCAGCAGCGCGGGGGCGGTCAACGTCGCGGGCCATGGGGCGATCAGCGCCAGCGAGCTCGATATTACCGGCGCGCCGGGCGTTGCGAACGACGGCACGGGCACCGTGCAGGGCGTGGTCAACGCGGGCGTGGCGGCCACCGCCGATCCGCTGGCGTCGCTGCCGGCCCCGGCCCAGCCCGCCACTGTCGGAACCGCCGTCAACTATTCCGGCACCGTGACCTTGCAGCCGGGTACCTACGTGGGCGGCATTCACGTTTCCGGCACATCGAACGTCACGTTGATCTCGGGCATCTATTACCTGGAAGGCGGCGGATTCGTGGTCAGCGGCGGCGCCACGGTGACGGGCAACGGCGTGATGCTCTACAACGCCACCGGCAACGGCGGCGACAACGGCCTCGACGAGACCAACGGCCAGAACGACGGCGCCGGAGGCATCCACGTCCGCGGCAATGCGAGCGTGACGCTCACGCCGCCCACCAGCGGCACGTACGAGGGCGTGGCGATCTTTCAGGCCCGCACGTTGTCGATACCCGTGCGGCTGGCGGGCGACGCCACATGGAACATCGCCGGCACTGTCTACGTCCCCACGGCCGCGATGCACGTCTCGGGCCACGAGACCACCGACAATGCCATCCTGGTGGGCGGCAGCGGCGCGGAGTTCATCGCCCAAGACATGTTCGTGTCGGGCCATGCCAGCTTCACGCTCACCGCCGACGCCGGCAACCGCAGCTACGACCCCAACGCCATGTTGGTGGCCGGTGGTCCGGCGGCGCACCCGTCGGGCATGCCGCCGCTGACCTTGGCCGAAGTGGCGCCGGTGCTCCAGCAAGCTCTGGCCGACTGGCAGGCGGCGGGGATCGACGCGGCCACGCTGGCGGCGATGGCCCAGGTGACGATCCATGTGACGACGCTGCCCGCCCCCTACCTGGGCCAGGCCGCGCCCGGCTCGATCTGGCTCGATTCGACGGCCGAGGGTTACGGCTGGTTCACCGGCGGATCGTCCGCGACCCCACCGGCCGGCGAGATCGACCTGCTGACCGTGGTCAGCCACGAGTTGGGCCACCTGATCGGATTGCAAGACGGCGACGGAGCGCCCTTGATGGCTCAGAGCTTGGCGCCGGGCGTGCGCATCGTGCCCAGCGCCGCCGATCTGCTGGCGGCGCACACCACGTTGGCCGAACCGCCAGAACCGCCAACAGGGGGCTTACGCCCCCCGCTCGCCCCGCTCGCCGCGCCGGCACCCGTGGCTGGCTCTCCGGCCGGCGGCTCTTTGGCGGCCAACCTGCTGGGCGGCGACCAGCCGGGATACCTGCTGTTTGGCGCGCCGGGCGCCGCGGCGCCGGTGCGGGAACTCGGCAATCCCCTTGCGGGTGCTTCGACCGGGACGTCCCTCCAAGGCGTGACGGCCATTTCGGGCAGTTTGCCCGCGGCTGACGACGACATCTTGATCGGCGGCGAAGGGACCGATCTGATGATTGGCGGCGCCGGACAGAGCCTTCTGGTCGGCGGCATCGGCCGCGGCCAACAGGCGACCGAAGCCTCAGCCGGGATCGACTCCTCGAACCCGTTCGACGACATGGCCGACGATCTCGTCGCGGCCATGAACGGTGTGCCGTCCGGGAGCGGCGCGAATCATGCGGGCAGGGACGAGTTCTGGGCCGATTTCGAGACGAACTCGTAGGGTGGGCACCGCCCACCTCGTAGGGTCGGCACCGCCCACAGAATGCGGGCGTACAGCCTGGCGCCAGCCGGCTTACGTACGCCCGCACTAACCCGCAGCGCAAGCAACGCCCAGCGCAGGAGACGGCGAAGGCGCGGAGAAACGCGATCTTCGATATCCCCTCGACGTCTGAGCCAGCCGTGTCAGCGGCGGCGCGTTGCCGCGCCACACTTCGCCCCGTCGGACGTTTTTTTGGATCTCAGTTTTTAGGGGGATTCGAAGTCGCGTTTATCCTCGCCGAAGCCGGGGACGTGGCGCTGTCGCCGCGTCCCGACGGCGCGCCGCCCGCGCCGCGCCGCGATACGCGGAATTGTTTTTTCAAAACTGGCCTTGACGGGTTTTTTTTTTCCTAGACTTCGCACGCATGAGATCTCTCCTCCACCTGGCCTCCAAACCGCTCCGCTTCACGCCTCCCGGCATGGAAGCGGCGGCGGCTGGGTGGTACAGCGCCGCACGAGTTGAATCGCGCGCTGGAGCGCGAACGGGCCGCGGCGGGCCACCGTCCGGGGTACGAAGACTAATCGCCCTCCGAGCATCGGCGCTGCGCGAAAAAAAACGATTCCGAAACCCCTCCCAAAGAGATCCAAAAGAGCGTGGGGTAAGGCAACTCACTGAAAATGGTATACCATCAAATACTGGAAACGGATAAGCCGGCATATTATTTCAAGTGCGTCGCCTAAATCACGGCGCCGCTCGAATCGGCATGACATTTCCAGCGGGCACGGCCGAGATGGACGAGTCGTTCAACTCGTCGCGCGCGATGACCATGTGCGGCGGGGCATTGATGCCGATCCGAACGCTATTGGGCGATACGCGTACGACCGTAATCGTGATCTCGTCGCCGATCTGAATCCGCTCGTTCACCTTTCGAGACACGACCAACATCGTGTTGCCTCCTTGCTTTTGGGCCCCTGGGGGACATCGTGAGCCAGTCGTGCCAGCATAGCGGCGCCGGCAGCCGATGGCAAGGCGCGCGGGGGCGCCCTCCCGGGCTCCGAAAAAACTGGCAAAACTGTACCTTTACCCGACGAAAGCCACGGCGCGAGTGGCACAGATGGGCGTTGCGGGTGAAGAAGTCTTAACGCATCCAAAGCCGGGCAATCCGCCGAGACGGATTTCCTTGTCGGTACAGGTACGGTTTTGCCAGTTTTTTCTTGGGCATTTTCGGCTGCGCCGAAACGGCCGTGCCGCCCCGCGTTTGCGGCGAGGCCTTCTTTTTTTGGATCAGGCGAGTGCCAACCGCCCGCAACGCAGGCGGAGTTGCCTGGGGCTTACGCTCTGCCACCACCCACCGCTTTCTCGTGGCAAATGGTCTCATTTCATTCTTCCCCGCATGCGGTATAATACGGGCAACTCAACGGGAGAATGCGATCCATGCGAATTTGTCGTCGGCGCAACGTGGCGTGGCTGGGTGTCGGATGCCTTTTGTGCCACACGGTGCTGTCGGCCGTCGCGCAGACGGAACGCGGCGACAAGCCACCGCCATCGGCCGCGACGGCGCCGGCTGATTTTCGTTCGCGGAACTTCCTGATGCATACCGACCTGACGGCCGACGAAGCAAAGCAACTACTCGAACGGCTGGAGACGATGCTCGAGTTGATTTCGGCCTATTGGGCGCGTGTGCCCGCGGGCATCATCGAATGCTACGTGGTCAAGGATCTGGCGAATTGGCCGCCCGGCTCGATTCCCGCGGAAGGGATGCCCCAGATCCTGGCCGGGGCCGGCGTGACAATTACCAACAAGCTCTCCCAGGGCTTCGCTTTCGTCGCACGCTCGGTGGTTTACTCGGTGGCCAAGCGGGGAACGCCGCAGCACGAGGCGGTCCACGCCTATTGCGGCCAGATGTTCGGCACAACCGGGCCCGTTTGGTACAGCGAAGGGATGGCCGAAATGGGCAAGTACTGGCGCAAGGACGATAAGAGCGTCCAGTGCGACGACTACGTCATCGACTACTTGAAATCGAGCGAGCCCAAGAGCCTGAATGAGATCGTCAACGGCAAGGAGTTCACGGGCGACTCGTGGCAGAACTATGCCTGGCGTTGGGCGCTGTGTCACCTGTTGGCCAACAATACGAACTACGCGGCGCAATTCCGCCCCCTGGGGCTGGCACTGTTGAAAAAAGAGCTGACGAGCTTCGAGCAGGTTTACGGCGCCATGGCGCCGGAGATCATGTTCGAGTACCGCTTTTTTCTCAAGCACTTGGAGCAGGGATACCGGGCCGATCTGTGCAGTTGGGACTGGAACAAGAAGTGGCGGACTTTGAAGGGCAGTGTGACCGTGACCGCCAAGCTCAGGGCCGACCGAGGTTGGCAGGCCTCCGGCGCCTTGATGGCCGGCGGCGCCCGATACCAGTACAAGGCGACCGGCGCCTGGCGGCTCGGCAAGGAGGAGCCGGATCTGGCGGCCGACGGCGCCCCCGACGATGGCGCGGGCCGATTGACGGCCGCCGTGCTGGCCACCAGCGACGAAGAAGGCCAGGAATACTTGCTAAGCAAGGAATTCAAACTGGGGGCCGAAGGCACGTTCAAGGCCCCCGCCGCCGGAAAGCTGTATCTCCGCTGCCGCGATGCGTGGGGCCAACTGGCCGACAACCAGGGAACCATGACCGTCAAGTTGAAGGTCCAAGGAAAGAAGAAGTAAGGGCCGGCGGTTATTTCGGCAGCAGGGCGGCCAGTTCAGGGTGCGGGCGCGCGATGACGTCGGCCATGATCAGTTTGCCGCCGAGCCGCTCGACGGCCTGCTTGCCGGCGGCGATCGCCGCCTGCACGGCGGCCACGTCACCCTTGACGATGATCGTCACGTAGGCCGCGCCGATCTTCTCCTTGCCGACCAGACTCACCGAGGCCGACTTCAACATCTCGTCGGTCGCATGCAGCGCGGCGACGAGTCCCTGGGTTTCCAAAAGGCCAATCGCATCAGACGGATTCATCGAATTCTCCTTCGGCGCGCGTGCGTCGTAAACCCCCAGCAGGGGACTGAATAGAGGTGGTTGATTCGCCAACTCGACCGTCTCCGGTCGAGGTCCGGCCATCCAAGTCCAAAAGGCGGTCGTGCCCATCCGCCGCCCCACTTCGGCTCCGTGCTCCGCCGCCTCGCGCACGTCGTCGGGCGAGCCGGCCAACTTGATGCACTGCGCGGCGCCGTCGGTGCCCTCGATTCCCACGATGCGCACGCCCGCCGCCTTCGCGCAACGGTCGGCCACGATCAAAGCCGGCGCCAGGTTGCCGATTTCGAGCAGCGCCAGGCTGTTCCGATTGCGGATTGCGGATCGCGGATTGCGGATTGGATCGGACACGGTACTACTCGTCTTTCGCTTTTGTCATGTCTTCGTTCATCGTTCATCGTCCATCGTTCGTCGTCCGCAATCCGCAATCCGAAATTCCCTCACGCCAATCCTCTTCGTTTCAACTCGGCGAGCACGCCTTGCACGATCTGGTCGACGGCCCGCGGGTCGGGCCCGGCGGCCTTGGGTGGACAACCGCCGACCGGCTCGTCGGTGAACCCTTCCTCAGCCAACAGGCATTGCAGCGTATCGCGCAGGGCCGCAAGCTGCGTTTGCTGCACTTCGGACAGCGGTTGGCGGCCGACACCCGGATGGATCCCCCGCAGGGCGAGCGCCGCGCGGACTCCTTCGGGAAAATCGGCCGAGTAAATCATCGCGTCGAACAGTCCCAACAGCTTGTATTGCAACTCGCGCGCCTCGTCGATCCGGCCGGCGAGCGTCAGGTCGTAGAGCTTGCGGGTCACTTCGGGCACGATCCCGGCGGTGGCGTTCGTGCCGCCGTCGCAGCCGATCAGGAGCATCGGCATCAGCGCCGCGTCCCAACCGGTGAGAAAGCTGAAATCGGGCCGGTTCGGCCGCACGGCGCGGATCATGCGGATCATGTTGGGCAAATCGCCCGACGAGTCCTTGATCGCCACGATCTTCTGGCACTCCTCGCTCAGCCGCTGCACGGTGGGCACGTCAATGGGGGAGGCGAACATCGGTATGTTATAGAGCGTGACGTCGACGGGCGTGTGGCGGCCGATCTCGCTGAAATACGCATAAACCGCCGAAGGGCTGAGCTTATAGTAGAACGGGGCCACGATGGCCACCGCGCGTACCCCCAGGCCGTGGTAATACTCGCACGCCCGAAGCGTCTCGCGGACATTGGCTTCGGCGGCGCCGGCGAGGATCGGCACCCTGCCGCGGGTTTGGTCGGCCATGATGGCGATGATCCGCCGGCGTTCTTCGACCGTGAAACGGGTGAATTCGCCGGTCGAGCCATTAGGGTAGAGGCCGTGAACTCCCCGCTCGATCAGCCAATCGGTGTAGCGGCGCAATTCCGGCTCGTTGATTTCGCCACGGCCGTCCAGCGGCACGAGGTTGGGCGCAAAAATGCCGTGGAGTCGGCGGGTGTCGGGCATGGAGCGACCGTCAGGGGGCCATTATATATATACTTCACGCGGCCTGCTTCGACACTAACCCGCGGCGCAAGCAAGGCGCGTAACTAGTTGCCTTGCTTGCGCCGCGGGTTGGTGTGCGGACTTCCGAATGTCTCATGGTCGGCCGCCTGGAGTATAGCTTAGTTCATGAATTCTCCTTGGGAAGCCCAGGCACTTGCCATCGACGGCGCTGAGGTGTAATGTTAACGCCTGAAGAGGCCTACTTCCTCACAGTGGCCGTCTCGTGGGCTTTTGCCCAGGCGGTCGCAAACGACGGGAAAACCTGGAGGGCCGATCATGTCGTATCACGAGCGGTTCGGGATGCCGGTGGTTTCCACGCCGGCGGCGAGAACACCAAGGGCTGAATGGCTGATCTTGGCTCTTTTCCTCGCGTTGCTGGCCGGCTACGCGACGCTCTATTTCCGCACGCCGCTCGGCGACTTCACGGGTTCCCCGCCGCGCTACGAACTGCTGGGATATCGGTTGCTCTGCCCCGAGTGGTATGTGCCGAATTGGTTTGGCAATCCGCCGGATCTGGTGCTGCTCGATCGGTTGCCGGTGCTTGCGGTGGCGGGGGCGATTCTGTCCGTCGCGGGTTTGCTTGGCTGGCTGCTGCTGCGGCTGGGCCGCTTGGACCGCGGTTTGAGCCGATTGGAGTCGTTGGTCTTTTCCGTGGCCGTGGGCGCCAACGCCGTTTCGCTCTATGTGCTTTGCCTGGGGCTGCTGGGCAAGGTCGGCGCGGGCAATGCCTACCTCTTTTCGACCCCGGCCGGCATCGTCGTGGTGGTGGCCGCCGCGTTTTGGGCGCGCCGGTGGCGGCGCGGGAAGCTTGGGGACTGTGCCTCCGCGCCTCAAATCGCGGTACTCGACGGTAAGCAGGGCAATGGGCCACTGAACCACCAGGAACTCGGCAATGATTGGTTGTGGTTGGGAGCGCCGTTCGTGCTGGCGATCGTCTTGGGGGGCATGTTGCCGCCGACCGATTTCGACGTCCGCGAGTACCATTTGCAAGCTCCCAAGGAGTTCTACCAGGATGGCAAGATCCATTTCTTGCCACACAATATCTACGGCAACATGCCGCTGGGCAGCGAGATGTTCAGCCTGCTGGGGATGGTGCTGTTGAGCGATTGGTGGCAAGGCGCGCTGGTGGGCAAGACGGTGATCGCCTTTTTCGCGCCGTTGACGGGCTTGGCGTTGTTGTCGGCCGGCGTCCGCTTCGGCTCGCGGACGGCGGGCGTGGTCGCGGCCCTGGTCTACATTTCCATCCCCTGGATCTCGCAGGTTTCAACCGCCGGACTGGTCGAGGGAGTTTCGGCTTTTTACCTGTGGACCGCAGTCTATGCCGTGCTCCTATGGCGGCAAGCGGCCGGCGCCCGAAGTCAAGCGGCCGGCGGCCGGCGCCAGGGCGAGCTCGCCCGCGTGGCAGCCGACGGTGGCGCTGGTGCGGGTGGCGCGAGTGCGGGTGGCGCTGGTGCGGGTGGCGCTGGACGGGTGGTTCTGGCCGGTTTCTTGGCAGGCGCCGCGGTCTCGTGCAAATACCCCGCCGCGCTGTTCGTCGCGCTGCCGCTGACGGCCTGGGTTTGCCTCGCCGGGGGCCGGTTCAACGGGAAGGCCATGGCGCTGTTCGTTCTGGCATGCATCGCCGGTTGCGCGCCTTGGTTCGTCAAGAACTGGGTATTGACGGACAACCCCACGTATCCTTTGCTCTACGAGTTTTTTAGCGGCAAGACCCGTACCGACGCCAAGAACCTCCAATGGTTGAGCGCCCACCTGCCGAACGACCATTCGCTTGGCAACTTGGGACAGAATCTTGCCAACGTCGCCTGGCGCAGCGAATGGATCAGCCCGATCCTATTGCCGCTGGCGGCCTTGGCCTGCCTCGTGCCAGGCCGCCGCCGCATGGTCGTGGCGCTGTTCGCCTTTTTCGCCTACATCGTGGCCGCCTGGTGGCTGTGTACGCACCGCATCGACCGGTTTTGGATTCCCGCCTTACCCGTCGTCGCGCTGCTGGCCGGGTTCGGCGCCACCTGGAGCTCGAGCCGCGTCTGGCGGCGCGTGCTCTTGACCACGCTGGTTTGCGGCTTGGCCAGCAACTGGCTGTTCGTGGTTTCCGGGGGATCCGCCGGCTACAATGCCTATTTTGCGCGGTTGGAGTTGTTGCGCTACGCTGCGAACCGGGCCGAATTCTGGCACCTCTATTTGAATGACAAGGTTCCCAAGGGCTACGGTGTCCTGGCTGTCGGCGACGCCCAGGTTTTCGACCTGGAAGTGCCCGTGCTCTACAATACCGTGTTCGACGACTCGGTGTTCGAGGAAATCTGCAAGAACCACGGTAAGGACCGCGCCCCGGCCGAAATACATGAGCAGCTCGCCCGACGGCATATCTCGCACGTTTACGTCCATTGGGGAGAAATCAGCCGCTATCGGCGGCCCGGCAATTACGGCTTCCCTTTGTTCGTCCAACATCGGTTGTTCGCGGATCTTGTCGAAGCGGGCGTGTTCGAACCGCCGCTCAGCAATCTGATGGGCTACGCCGAGGTCTATCCGGTCAAGGGTCTGTAGGCCGATCCTCGAGCGTTTGCGCATCAATGCCGATGCTTGGGTCGATACCGTCGAACGCTTCGGCCGCATGTTTCATCGGGGGGTTGGCCGCGTCTTGAGCATGGCGCCACTTGATTTGACTATCTTACCGACGTTGTCGTCTGCCCTGCCGTCGACACAAAAGGATGGATGTCTTCTTCCTCTTTGGGCCGTCGGGATCGACCCACTCTACAGTGGCCACCCCCTCAATGCGACTAAAGCCAAGGCCGCTCAACGCCGCGGCACCATAGTGCCCGCGCGCCTTGAAACGTCGCGCCGGCTTCAGATAAAGGCGATCGTTGCGAAAATCTATCGTGACTGTGTATCGCGACAGGAATCCGAGTGTGAGATAACTAATTTCACCGCCGCCGCTGACCGCGAGGTCGTGATGCACGAACTCGCCAAGGGAAAACGATTCGAGCACACCGGTTCTTGATGTTCCTTCTCCAGCGGCGTTGGCTACCGGAATCTCGACGACACGTTCAATTTGGCCCTTCTTACAAAGGTCGTCGAAGATACTGCGTCGCAGTAGTACGTCCCCTCCTAAATACCCGGTGTCGAGGATGAACCGTTCGATATTCCCGTGAGAAAGTTCCGCGACGACGTAGGGGAGCTGATTGGTAAGCCATTTTATTCGAAACACCTCCCCCGCGTCGGCTGGCGTGGCCTCTAAAAAGTCCTGGCTGTCGTCGCGAGGAATAGTGCGACGCGTACGCGAAAACTGGGTCGGGTTTTCACCATTGAACCCCTATCCCCGGCCCCCCGTTGCCAAAGCCATTGTTGGACTGACCACCCTGGCCCGGCTGGGGCCCGTACTGGCCACCATAGCCGCACGTCCACGTCCAGCCATTGGAACCCGTCCATGTCCAACCTACCCCGGCGGCGCCACCAGGGGTCTGAGCGGCCGCGGCCGTGTACCACTGAAGCCAGGCGGTGGGATCGAATATGGAGGGCGGCAGCAACGACGACTGGAGACCAGTAACGTCCGCTGCGTCGGCGGCGTTGTTCCCGACGTACCGACTCACGTTCGGGTCGCCGGCCAGGAAGCCGAGCGGATCTTCGCTGATCCAGCGGCCGACGGCCGGATCGTACCAACGATGGTCGGCGTAGCCCAAGCCAGTATCGGCATCGGTGTGGTAGCCGGCGAAGCCGGCCCAGTGGGCGACCGTGCCGCTCTCGAAGGCCACCTGGCCGAACGAATTGTACACGATGTCGTCAACGATGACGCTGCCGGCGCTGACGATCACGCGAACGCTACCCAGGTTGTCGGCCAGGGCGTACGTCGTCGTGCCGGCGCTCCCTTGGATCGCGATCGCTTCCTGGCCCAGTACGCCCATCACCGCGTCGACGCCGCCGGCCGTGGGGCCATTCAAGAAACGGTACGTCTCATTGCCGCTGCCGTTGAACTGCAAGACAGGCAACGCCGGCGCGTTCGGGTTCGCGGCCAGGTCGAGCGCGTACCACTCGGAGCTCGTGTAGGTGCCTCCGCCACTCGGGTCGAACTGCATGCCGATCAGGTGGTCGTAGACGTCGTAAACGTAGTGGACGTGCTTGGTGAGCACGCCGCTGTTGTTGAAGTACTCGACGTCGGTCAGCCGGTTGCGATAATCCCACGCGTAGGTGGTTTCGTAGTCGCTGGCCTGGGCCGACGAGATGCGGCTGCGCGTGAGGCGGTTCCCCTGATGGTCATACGTGTAGTTGAACGTGCCGTCGCTGGTAAGCTGGTTGTTCGCGCCGGTCGTGTAGCCGGTGTTGGTGCGGTTGCCGTTCTTGTCGAACGAGTAGGCTTCGTTGGCGGGCTGGTTCGTGCCGGTATAGCTGGCGCCGGTCACATGGTTGGTCGTGTCGTAACTGTACGTGGCCGTGCCATCGACACTTGAGGTCATGCTCGTGACGCGGTTGGCGGCGTCGTAGGCCAATGTGTAGCCGTCGATGGCGTTGCCCAGGTGGGTGTAATCCAGAGACGTGAGCCGATTGCCCGCGTCGTAGCTGTAGCTGCCCAGGGCGATGTCGGGGTGCGGGCTGGCGGTGGTGGGGTCGAAACGAAGCACTTGGGTGAATTGCGAGTCGAGGTTGTAGCTGTAGCCGATGCCCTTGGGCGCCACGCCATTGCCTCCAGTTTGACCGACGTGACGGTTATAGGCATAGGCGATCGTGCGGACAACGGTATTGCCGCTCATCCACAACTCGGCCGTGTCCGGCCGTCTCCGGCCCAATCAAATAGTTCCGACCCACGTCGGACACCACCAACCGCAAAATCAACTGGACCTGTCCCCTTTATGCCGCCTTAAAACCTATACGTTCTGGGCACCGTTCTGGCCCCTTTTCCGTTCTACGACTCTAGTCCTGCCGCTTATCCCGAGCTACGACTACCGAACACGAACCACCCGAAAACCGAGGTAGGGCTGACGGAACGCGCGCGAGCCGAAGCCGCGAGCCGCGGAGCGGCAGCCGACCGGAGCGGATCTCCAGCCCCCGCCGCGAGTCACGCGCATGGAACCGCTGGCTGGCCCCGCGGGATCATCCCGCGGCGCGTTGGCGTAGTATTCGGCGTCGTACCAGTCGGCGCACCATTCGTCGACGTTCCCCACCATATCGTAGAGGCCGAAACCGTTCGGCCGAAACCTGCCTACAGGGGCCGTGAAGACGTAGCCGTCTTTGCGCTGCACGGGCGCAAGGAACGAGGGTTTCTCCAATTTCTCCACAGCCGTCCCGTCGGCCACGTTGCCGATCGTCACCAGCCCCTCGGGATCTTCGCCGTTATAAAACCGCGTGCTCGTGCCGGCGCGGCAGGCGTATTCCCACTCGGCCTCGGTCGGTACCCGGTACGTATTCCCCTCCAGCTTGCTGAGCCAGGCGCAAAAGGCCGTCGCGTCATTGAAGCTCACGCTCACAACAGGGTGGTCGTCCGCTTGCTCGAAGCCACAACTCCGCCAGGTGTACGCCAACTGTTGCGCAAGCTCTCTGTCCTCCTCGCTCCGCCTCCAACTCCCGGGGCCGTTGCCGCTCCTCTCCGCGTCCGTCTCGTAATCCTCGGCGTCCACGAACTTGGCGAACTGCGCCTTGGTCACCTCGTTGACACCCATGTAAAAGCGTTGCGTGATCCGCACCGTGTGTTGTGGGTGCTCGGCGGCAAACCACTCCGGCTTGAACGAATCGGGGAGCTCGCCAAACGCCTGCTCCAGTTCGGTCAACGACTCACCGCCGCCGAATTTGAACTCGCCGTCAGGGATGAGCACCAGCTTCATCCCAATCGTGTTGGCGATCGTCTCGCCCGGCTTCGTCAGAGCGAACAAACCGGAATCGAGTCCGCCGGCCTTGCCGTTACCGTGCAGAAACGGCCGCTGCGAGGCGTTGAATTTTCCCGCAACGTGCAACTGGGTCATATGGACCACGTAACTCGACAACTCCCGCAGGCTGACGTGACGGTTGTTGTCGGCGTCGGCGCCGCCTTGCAGCCCCTCGAGCACAAAGTGCATGAACACGCCGTGCCGCAGGCCGCAGTCGTCGTTGGCGGCTTCGCCTTCCGAGCAACTATTCAACAGCAACACGCCCGGGGGCGGCTCCATACGCGCCAGTGCAGTTGAGAGCTGGCGCGGGTCGTCCGCCCGCCCGCCGTCATCGTCCGGGCGCGCATCGCCGCGGCAAGCGTCGACCAGCACTACCCTCAGCGCCGCCGGCGACCGCTCAAGCTTCTTGCAGACTCCGTCGAGCGAGATCAGCGTGTCGGCGTCGTCGAGGTTCCCGTCGCTTGGGCACAGGAACGCCGTGTTCTTCGCCACCACGCCCTGGCCGCTGAAGGCCACGATCAGCGCGTCGCGAGGCTTAACCCGCTTGAGCAACTGATCGAGTTGTCGCTCGATGTTGGCCTTACGGGGCTGGTGGTTGCCGTCCTTGGCCCGCTCGCGCAGCAGGAACACATGGTCGCGCTCAAAGCCGTTGTCAATCAACTGCGCCGCCAGGGCACGTTGGTCATCGCCGGCGGATTTTTCGCGCCGGTCGCGATCAACTCCGACCAGCAGCGCCCATCGATGGATGGGCTCCTCGGCGGCCGGGTCGCTGCGCCGTACTTTGTCGAGCGCCAAGACGACGCGGCGCTCCTGGCCGTCGCGACGAGTGTCCAGATCATGACGTCCCTCGAGACGCAGGCCCCGCTCAACCGCGAATAAACTCATGCCGCGCGTGTCGCGCCCGTCAATCGCCAAGATTGAGTCACCTTCTCGCAGCCCGGCGGCATCCCCGGGTCCATTCCTATTCGCTTGGGCGACGATCGTCGCCGCGCCCTGTCGTTCCAGCTCGAGACCGCTCAAATCATAAAAAAGGGGCGGACTGCTGTACACCTTGCCCGGCCGCAGGTACAGGACGCTGTTGGGAAAATCGAACGTAACCAAATAGCGTGAGAGATAAGCCAGCCCGAGCAGGTTTTGATTTAAATTCATTGGAAGCTCGCCGAAGATTAGCCCTCGATGCGAGTAGCCTCCCAGCGATATACGCCCGACTCGAAACAATCGCTCATCCGTCCCCTCGTTGCCGTCGACTGCCGAACGAAGAAACGCATCCCCGACCACTCTCTGACGGGTCTTCGAGTCAAGGCTTCCACAGGTGGTAAGCGCACAACCTGTGTCAAGGTAAAATAAAAACGCCGCCTCGTTTGCTCCTGCTACCGGAACTCGCGACCTGCTGGTCGCGCGCCGCCCCTCTGGAGGCGCCGTATCCACCTGGACGCAGACAAGGGGAACTTCGTCGTTCCAAATCAGTTGAACACGCCGGCCGGACGTAGGGTCGGCGGCGTTGTAGAACCGAAGCCTGCCCTCATCGAAATCGATGGAAAACACAAGACTTCGTAGAACATCCATCCCGATGATGCCGTCGATCGTCTCGCCCAAGGGGTCCGCTATTGGGTGCAAGTCGGCACAGCCAACCTTGCCCTCCGGCCTCACCGTGAGTCGACCGATCCGAAATGCGGGGGCGTTGAAAAGCTCGATCGACCCGCCCAGCATGGGCCCACGAGCATCGATCGTCCCGGAAGGGTTACCAAGCGCCGCCCGGTGCCGCGCGTCAAAAATCGTGTAGTTGGTGCCCGTGTCTAGCAGCATCCTGTAGGTTGTTTGCCGTCCTCCGGAGCGTCGCGCGTCGGATTTCCAATCCACTGCCACCGGAAGAAACACGGTGCCACCGTGTCTATCTATCGAAAACTGCGCGAGTACGCTCGCCCTGGCGCGCGTCCCCTCAAAGCCCTCCGCCTCGCGTCGAGCCGAGGTAACCAGCACCCCCGCCCAGCAGAGCGCCAGCGCAGCATCTGCCAAACGCCTCGGCGCGCCCCTGTACACACAGAATCGCGCAACGTATGTCCCGCGCGGCATGCAAGTCCCTAAATATAAATATGCACGCATCGCCAGATACCACCTCTCCGACGCCGTTGCTGGCTGCATGAACATTCCTCCAGCCCACACGGATCGCCGCCCCCGGTGGCGCGGTGGCAGGTTCATTATTTGCCACAAATCTCCGCTCGCAGCACGGCCCCTGCACCAGTCCGTTTCGCCGCCTCTATTTCCACGGCTTCTTCCACTTCTTCAACGGAACTCCAAACTGCACTCCCTGCGGCATCTGCGTCTTCTTGCCGATCCAAGGTTTGACGATGACGTTTGGGTCGTTCTTGATCCGCTGCTGCACCCAGCGACCGTACCACACGAACTTGAAATTCTCAAAGGTTACCGTCGTCGGAACCATCCCCATGATGGGCTCTTCATGTGTCGTCTGCCACTGATTGCCAAACGGGCCAGTATAGGTCGTCGTCACTGTCTCCGTTCCGACTTGACCGGGCACCAGCACCGTTACAGTCGTCGTCGTCCCCGTTGCGACAGACTTTTCACCCGTCCGCATCCAAACCCATTGGTATCCCGCCTTAAGCACGGGGCTGCTTGGTGCAAGGGTTCCCTCTGGCACTTCCGGGCCCGAGTACGCGATGAACGGCTTGAACGGCGTCAGGCCCGTGGGATCAACGCGATTCGTCACGTCGTTCCCTACGTACCGACTGACGTTGCTGTCGCCGCCGCCGAAGCCGAGGGGATCTTCGCTGATCCAACGGCCCACGGCCGGATCGTACCAACGATGGTCCGCGTAGTCGAGCCCCGTATTTACGTCGGCGTGGTAGCCGGCATAGCCAGCCCAGCGGTGGATGGCGGTGTTGCTCTCGCTGGTGACAAGCCCTCCCGAAGCGTAGACGATGTGGTCGCCGACGACACTACTCGTGTTGACGACGTCGCGCACGCTGCCCAGGTTGTCGGCCAGTGCGTACGTCACGGTCCCCGCACTGCCCTGCAACGTGACGTTTTCCTCGGCCATCACAGCGTCAACGCCGGCGGCGCCTGGGCCGTTGAGGTAGCGGAAGGTTTCGTTGCCGTTCTGGTCGAATTGCAAGACGGGCAACGCCGGCGCGTTCGGGTTCGCGGCCAGGTCGAGGGCGTACCATTCGCTGCTGCCGCTGCCCGTGGCGTCGAGTTCCGTGCCGATCAGGTGATCGTAGACGTCGTAGACGTAATGGACGTGCTTGGTGAGCACGCCGCTGTTGTTGAAGTACTCGACGTCGGTCAGCCGATTGCGATAATCCCAAGCGTACGTGGTCTCGTAGTCGTTGGCCTGGGCCGACGAGATCCGCGTGCGCGTCAGGCGGTTCCCCTGATGGTCATACGTGTAGTTGAACGTGCCGTCGCTGGTAAGCTGGTTGTTGGCGCCGGTCGTGTAGCCGGTGTTGGTGCGGTTGCCGTTTTTGTCGAACGAATAGGCTTCGTTGGCGGGCTGGTTTGTGCCGGTATAGCTGGCGCCGGTCACCTGGTTGGTCGTGTCGTAGCTGTAAGTCGCCGTGCCATCGACACTTGATGTCATACTGGTGACGCGGTTGGCGGCGTCGTAGGCCAGCGTGTAACCGTCGATTGCGTTGCCCAAGTGCGTATAATCGAGCGACGTGAGCCTGTTGCCCGCATCGTAGGAATAGCTGCCCAGGGCGATGTCCGGGTGCGGGCTGGCGGTGGTGGGGTCGAAACGAAGCACTTGGGTGAATTGTCCGTCCAAGTTGAAGCTGTAGCCGATTCCCTTGGGCGCCACGCCGTTCCCGCCAGTCTGGCCCATCTGGGTCTCCTGAGTCAACTGCCGCAGCGCGTCGTACGTGTAGGCATTGAGGAAATCGGCGACGCCCGCCACGGTGGCTGTGAGCTGCGTGCGGTTGTTCATCGAGTCGTACTGGCCGGCCAGCACGACGTGCGGAATGTTCGGCGTGCCGCTGTTGTCAACGCTCGTCACGCGCATCAGGTTGTCGTAGGTAAAGGCGTAGGAACTGCTTGGATCGCTGGCCGACGTCACGGCGTTGTCGGCGTTATAGGCAAACGCGATCGTGCGGACAACGGTATTGCCGCTCATCCACAACTCGGACGTCTCGCGCATCAGGTTGTCGTAGGTGAAATTGCGAACCAAGCCATTCCTGTCGGTTTTCTGGATGACGTCTCCCATGGCGTCGCGGACGTAGGTAATGGTGTAGCCCAGTTGGTTGGTGTCGGTCAATACCAAATTGGTGGGCGAATACGCCCACGTATCGGTGTTGCCAGCGCTGTCGGTGAGGCTCGTGCGGTTGCCCGCCAGGTCGTAACCATATTGGGTGGTGCCGCCATTGGCGTCGGTCGTGCTCACGAGCCAGAGCCGGTTGTTATAGGTGTTTGAAGTCACATGTGAGAGGGCGTCGGTGGTCGTGAGCAACTCTCCATCATGCCCGTAGGCATAGGCCACCGTGTTGCCGAGGTTGTCGGTGACGCTCGCCACCTGGCCGTCTGCCGTGTAGGCCGTCGTGTTCACATGGCCCATCGGGTCAGTAGTGGACGTGCGTTCTCCAATGGCGTCGTAACCGTATTGCGTGACGGGCGCGCCGCCGCCGGGGTTGGGGGCCGTCACCGAGATGACCCAATTGTGGCTGTTATACGCGGTCGTCGTGACGCCGCCAAGCGGATTCGTTTCGGAAACCTGGCGGGAAAGATTGTCATAACCGATCGTGATCACGGGCGAGGTGCCGCCGGAACCGCCGGGGTTGGGCAACGTGATCGACGTGACGCGCTGCAAGGCATCATACGCCCACGAAGTGGTATTGCCCATGGGATCAACTTGGGTCAACTTCTGGCCGTCGGCATTGTACGTATACGTCCAAACAGGCGCCGAGCCGCCGGTGGCCGGTACGGGCAAGGTCACGCTGGTCAACTCGCCGCGGCTGTTCCAGGCGTCGGTCGTGACGTTGCCCATTTCATCGGTGGTCGTGAGCAACTCGGAGTCTTTGTTATAAGTATATGACATGACACCATTTGCGGCGTTGGTCATACTGGTCGTGCGACCATCGGCATCGTAACTATACGACGTCGTGTGGCCATTTTGGTCAGTGACCGAGGCGAGTTGATCGTCGGTCGTGTAAGTGAACGTCTCTGTGGAATTATCCGGGAAAGTGATCTTGATCAGGCGCTCGAAGCTGTCGTAGGCATAGCTCGTAGTGATGGTGCCGACCGCGTTGTTGGGGGCGGGCTGCGTCATGGTGAGCGGGTTGCCGTAGGCATCGACCGTGTAGCTGACCGTGTTGGAAAGCGGGTCCGTGGTCGAGAGCAGATTGCCGTGGACGTCGTAAACCCACGTCCAGACATCGTTGAGGGAGTTGACGCGCTTGATAGGCTCCGAGAAGGAATTAAAGGTGGTGACGCCGAACGAATCAAGCGCCCCCACGGCGCTGGTCTGGTTTCCAAGTGTGTCGTAGGTAAACGTCGTGACAGGTTGCGGCTGGCCGACGGCTGGGGCGGGCTGGGTGAGCGTCGTCACGAGCCCGTTGGCATCCCTGGCCCAGGTGGTTGTCTGTCCATTGGCGTCGGTGAACGACAACAGGTTTCCCAGGGCATCCGTTTGGTACGTCGAGGTGTTGGCCATCTCGTCGGTGGTGCTGGGCAGGACGGCGGTGCCCATCATCGCATTGGGCGGGCTGGTCGAAGACGTGCCGCCGAAGCCCATGCCCTGCTCGCCGGAGGCCGTGCTGCTGGCGCCGCCGGGCAGCGTGGTCTGGCTGATAGTGTTCCCCGCGTCCAAGGTGTAGCTGGTCGCGGCGGACATCGGGTCGGTCAAGCCCGTCAGGTAATGGCCCGTGGAATAGGCGTATTGCCACTCCGGCGCGCCGCCGCCCGGATCGGGCAGTGTGATCGAGGTCAGGTCGGTGCCCGTGTGGCCGATGGTCGTGACGTTACCGGCCAGGTCGGTGATCGAACTGAGCAGCCCCGAGGTGTAGCCCAGCGTCACCGCGCGGCCGAACGTATCGGTGATCGAGGTCAAGAGGCCGCTGGTGTAGTTGTAGGTGTTGGTGATGCCCGTGCGGGCAACCTCGCTGGTCTCGAAGCCGGAGGCGTTGAAGTTGTAGGTGGCGCCGTACTTATCGACGAGTTGCCAGCCGCCGCCGGAGACGCTTGTGAGGGTCGAGAAGTCGCCGGCCGGGCTGGTGTAGGCGTTGCCCGAACCCTGCGTGTAGTAGAATGCGTTCCCCGTCCCGTCGGTTTCGAGCACGCCGGCCGCGACCCCGCTGGCGCTGTTCACGTACAGGCGCTGTACACCAGTGACGTCCCAGCCGGCGCCGGCCGGTCCCGCGGCGTCGTTGACGACATTCATCGCGCCGTTGATGGTGCTGGCCGCGTTCATATTGGGCGAGTCGATCGAGAGGCTGTAGGCGTAGCGGCCGGTGGCCAACGACGAGGCGTCGAAGGGCATGGCGACGTGGATCGCCGAGCTCTGCATGCTGATTCCGGCCAGCGAATAGTAGGCCAGCGGCTGTTGCACGCCATTAAAGGTGAGCGTGGCCGTGACCGTTTCGGCGTTCACGGGCGCGTTGGCGATGCTGGTGGTGAAATTGCCCTCGATGGTGGACGTGGGGTGGGCGGCCATCTGGCTGTACGCGAGCGCCAGGTTGTGCTCGCCGGCGGGCGTTCCGCCGGAATCGCCGATGATCTGCCGGCTTGCGCTGACCGTATCGACGGGCAACTTGGTCTGGTCGACAGCGGAGGTGATCGCGTACTGAACGTCAAGGGTGGCCGTGCCCTGGTTCGAGACGTTCATGCTCGTATCCATGGCCGTGAACCCGAACGAATCGGTTCCCAGGAAACCAGGGGCGGGCATGTAGCTGAATGAGCCATTTCCGTTCACACCCAACGAAGCGCCGCTGGGCGGAGAACTCACCAGTTGCGCCATCAGCGTCTCGTTGTTGGGGTCGGTGGCGCCGGCCAACACGCCCGGAGCGGGCTCGTTGAGCGTGTTCGGCGCGATCAGCGAATACGCTTGGTTCTGAACGGTTGGACTGCCGGTTAGGTAAAGCCGCGCTTCGAGGGTTTCAAGGCGACCCCGGCCAGCGAACAATCATTGGCGCCTTGGGCTCTTTTTGGCCGGCTTCTTGCGTTTGCTTGACATTGGGCGAGATCCTTCGAGATTACGTCGCGGTGATGGGCCCGTTCCGATGCGCGAAGCCCACACCCGGTGACTTTGGTCATTGTTCAGCGACCATCATTAGCCCCCATACCATATCTGTCTGTGGGCACCCCAAAGTCATCGCGAGAATTTCCAAAATAGTTTGAGCCCTGCGTGGCGTGGGCTTTAGCCCGCGTTCGTTATGGGCGGCGCGCGGCGCCCACCCTACGTGCCCGGTACATGGATGAAAGGTTAAGATTCTGAAAGCATGCCCCCATCCCCTTGACACCGATGCGAGCGGATATAAAACGGCTGCGTGTCCTGTCCACTCGCTTTCGCCATTCCGGCGCAAGCCGTTCGGTCGTTCGGTCGGTCGTTCGTCTTTCGGTCATTCGTCTCTCATTCGTCTGTCGGTTGCGCGACAGGAAACGCGGCAACCTTTTACCCCGTTCGTCAAGGCCGTCGCGCGGGTAGGAGATCGCGCGGCGCGCAGAGAGGTGCGCATCATGGAATGCAAAGTGGCAATCAGAGATTTCGGGCGTCGTTTGGCGGAGGCACGCTCCGGCGGCCAGACGCCACGTTATCACCTGGTTCTGGAGTTCGCCGGCGTTTTGGCGTGCTGCGTGCGGCGCTGGAGAGCAAAACAGTCGAAGCGTGGCGCCGAGCCGGTGGTCTGCAACGCCGAGCTGGTTCAAAACACGCTGTTGGAGGGGTGCGCCGACTTCGGGACGTTCACGGGAGACAGCGCGCTTGCCTTGCAGAAGTGGTTGCTTGCGATCCTCCGTAACGTGGCGATCGATGCCGGCCGGGCGCGCGTGGCGGGCAAAGGGCGACAGGTCTCGCTGACCGCCGCCGAGGCGGCCCGCTCGCCGGCGCCCACGCCGCTGGATCTGTTGTTGAGGGACGAACGGGAACAGCGTTTGCAGGGGGCACTCGACCGCCTTTCGGAACGCGAGCTGATGATCTTGATGCTCTTCGCCGTTGGTTGCGCCGACGCGCTTGCCGCCAAGCTCGTTCACGCGGTCACGGTCGTGGCGCTTCGCAGCCAGCGGCAACGCATCGTGGCCCAGGTCCGACTTGCATTGCTGGACTGACCCTTGGGTATCCGCTCTACGGACCCCCACGGAGGGGCTCCCTACGGAAGTTGAAGTAGTTTCAGCAGTTCTTGCGGCGGATCGGCGAAGCCCGCCGCGGCGAGCGCGGCGACGTAATCGGCCGGCTGGTTCAGGTTTGCCAGACAGCGCGAGAAAATGGTCGAAAAACGCAGGTTCTAGCTCTCCCGCCAGCCTGAATTCGGGAGATTATGTAATCCGCGATGCTTACTCGTTCGGGGCACCCGCGCAGTGGGTCGGCTCCGCGTGGGAAGGGCTCCGCGGACGCTCCGCGTCCCCATCCCCATTCGCAGCAGGGCTGCGGAGCCGCCAAAGATGTGTTCCCACGCGGAACAAGGCAACAAGGAACCTGGCAGGTTCAAGAGCGGCAATCTGGCGAAGCTTTGCCGACCAGGTTGCTGCCGTTCTCCAAGCTTCCGCGTTCCACTGCTCTTGTCCAGCGTGCCGCGATGCCCTAAGCTTGGGGCTAGGATCGTCGCAGTGGGTTCTGTAGGGAACGCCCTCCGTGGCGTTCCGTGAAGCTGGTTCCCCGCAGAGTCGCCGCCGGAGTCAGGGAAGATCATCGGCACATCAATTGAGAGTCATGGCATGGATGGAAGCCGGATCGCGCAAGTCGCGCCGAGTGACGGGCAAGAAGACATTCCACACCCGCGCTCGCATTGCCGCCCAAATCAACATTCGGCAACCTCGTTGCGGCGCGCCGTCATCCGCACGCGGCAATGGTTGCTGGACGAGCAACAACCCGAGGGTTACTGGGTTGGCGAACTCGAAGGCGACACGATCCTTGAGAGCGAATACATCCTGCTCTTGGCCTATCTCGGCCGACTGGACTCCCGCGAAGCCCAACAAGCGGCTCGCTACATCATCGGCCGGCAACTGCCGGAGGGCGGCTGGTCGATTTATCCCGGCGGCGCCGTGGAAATCAGCGCCAGTGTGAAGGCCTACTTCGCATTGAAGCTTACCGGACACGACAGCGGCGCCGAAACGATGCGGCGGGCGCGGGCGGCGATCTTGGCTGGCGGCGGGGCCGACGCCGTGAACAGTTTCACCCGCTTTTATCTGGCCCTGCTCGGCCAGATTTCCTACGACCAATGCCCCGCCGTGCCACCCGAGCTGGTGCTGTTGCCCAACTGGTTCCCGGTGAACCTTTACTCGGTCAGTGCCTGGAGCCGCACGATGCTGGTGCCGCTGTCGATCATGTCGGCCTGCCAGCCGGTGACCGAGATCGAGCCGGGCCAAGGTATTCGCGAATTGTTCCTCAAAGACCCGGCCGATTGGCCCGAGCCGCGCTGCCCTGGTTTGCAAGGGGGCCGAGGAATGCTGAGTTGGGAGCGCTTCTTCCGCACGGTCGACAAGGTCTGGAAGTGGTGTCAACGGCGGCGCGTGCTTCCGGCGCGCCGCCGCGGCCTGCGTGCCGCCGAGCGCTGGATGCTCGAGCGCTTCGAGGGAAGCGATGGTCTGGGGGCCATTTTTCCGCCGATGGTCTGGAGCGTGATTGCGCTGCGGGCCTTGGGTTACGACGACGACGCGCCCGCGCCGCGGTATTGCCACCGCCAGATCGAAGGGCTGTTCATCGTCCAGGACGACACGCTACGGGTACAGCCTTGCAAGTCGCCGGTGTGGGATACGGCGATCACGCTGCGCGCGCTGGCCGCCGCGGGCGTCGGCGGCGAGCACCCGACGGCCGAGCGGGCCACCGAATGGCTGCTCGACATGCAAATCCATCGCCGCGGCGACTGGGCCCGGACGGTCGCCGCCGAGCCGGGAGGCTGGTGCTTCGAGTACGCCAACGAGTTCTATCCCGACCTCGACGACACGGCGATGGTGGTCATGGCGCTGGCAGGTCAGTTCGACGCCACGCCGGACGAGGCGGTCTTGGAACGCGCGAGCCGGGCCATCGCCAAGGCCGAGCGCTGGATGTTGGCCATGCAGAACCGCGACGGCGGCTGGGGGGCCTTCGACCGTGACAACGACCGCGAGTTCCTTTGCCGCGTTCCGTTCGCCGACCACAATGCGATGATCGACCCCAGTACGCCCGACTTGACGGCGCGGGTGCTCGAGGCGCTGGGCCAGTTGGGCCGCCGCGTCGGCAACCCGCGGGTCGACCGCGCCGTGGCTTACCTCCGACGCACCCAGGAGGCCGACGGAAGCTGGTTTGGACGCTGGGGCGTGAATTACATCTACGGTACTTGGCAGGTGCTCACCGGTCTGGCCGCCGTCGGCTTGCCGGCATCCGATCCGCTGATGGTCTCGGGCGGCCAGTGGCTCCTGATGCACCAGCAGCCTTCCGGCGCCTGGGGCGAATCGCCTGACAGCTACGCCGACCCGCGATTGCGGGGCCAGGGACCACCGACCGCGTCGCAAACCGCCTGGGCTGTTTTGGGCTTGTTGGCCGCCGGTTTGGGCGACCACGAGGCCGCGGCCCGCGGCATCCGCTACTTGCTCGCGCGGCAACGTGACGACGGCACATGGGACGAACCGGAATTCACCGGGACCGGCTTTCCGCGGGTGTTCTACCTGCGCTATCACCTGTACCGGATCTACTTTCCGTTGTTGGCTCTCGCGCGCTGGGCGGCCGCCGTCGGGCAGCGGCTTGAACCTGTGGAAACGGCACGGCTCAAGGACGGGATGGTGTGCGAACGGCATCTGTAGGGAACGCCCTCCGTGGCGTTCCGCCATTGTGGTGTAGGCGTCCCGCCTGCCGGGCTAAATAAATCAAAGGAGGTTCGATCGATGAGCGTTCCGCTGTCGCAGATGTGGACCGTGGCGACCTACGTGCTGAGCCAGAAGCTGCGCGGCCGGCGGCGCTATCCGCTGGTGATGATGCTGGAGCCGCTCTTTCGCTGCAATCTGGCCTGCGCGGGTTGCGGCAAGATCCAGTTTCCCGCTGAGATCCTGCGCCGGCAGCTTTCGCCCGAGCAGTGTTTCCACGCCGCCGACGAGTGCGGCGCGCCGCTGGTTTCGATCCCCGGTGGCGAGCCGCTCTTGCACCCGCGAATCGACGAAATCGTCGCCGGATTGGTCGCGCGCAAGAAGTACGTCTACCTTTGCACCAACGCGCTCAAATTGATCGAGTGCCTGCCCCGGTTTCAGCCGTCGAAGTACCTGACGTTTTCGGTTCACATGGACGGGCCGCGCGAGGAACACGACGCCGCCGTCTGCCGCGAGGGGGTCTACGAGATCGCCCGCGACGCCATGCGCCAGGCCATCGCCGCCGGCTTCCGCGTGACGACCAACACCACGCTCTTCGATCATGCCGACCCACGGCGGTTTCGCCGGTTCTTCGATGAGATGATGGATTTGGGAGTCGAGGGGATGATGCTCTCGCCGGGTTACAGCTACCAGAAGGCCCCCGACCAGGACCATTTCCTGCAGCGCGACAAAACGCGGCGGCTGTTCCATCGCTTGCTGGCCAATCCCAAGCGCCGTTGGAAGTTCAACCAGTCGCCGCTGTTCCTGGAGTTTCTGCGCGGACAATTCGATCTCGAATGTACGCCCTGGGGCAACCCGACGTACAACCTGTTCGGCTGGCAACGCCCGTGTTACTTGTTGGACGAGGGGTACGCGGCGACGTTCCAGGAACTGCTCGACACCACCGACTGGAACGCCTACGGCCGGCGCAGCGGCAATCCCAAGTGCCAGGACTGCATGGTGCATTGTGGCCATGAACCGACCGCGGTCAGCGAAACCTTTGGCTCGCTGGCTGGTTTCCTGCGAACCGTGAAGCTCACGGTCTTAGGTTCGCGACGCGTTTCCGCGGCCGAATTGGCCTCCTTCGACTCGCTGCCGCCTGACCCGGCCGCCGGCCATCGCGAGCTGATCGACTTGCCGGTGCTCACGCGTTAAGGCGACCGGCGGGAATTGGCTTCCCCGACGCTCGCCGCCTGCCCGAAGACGTCGCTCCCGCTTCACGGAACGCCACGGAGGGCGTTCCCTACAGAACTTGAAGCGGGTCGTTGTTGAAATTTGGCCTTGAGTCAGCGGGCCGATGCGGTACGATAGTCTAAATGGGGAACCGTCCCGCACTGCCGCCCGTGGCGGCGCATCGGAACCCTACGCCTCCTTAGCTCAATTGGCAGAGCATCTGACTCTTAATCAGAGGGTTGATGGTTCAAGTCCATCAGGGGGCACCTTCGGAAAGCTAATCATAGAAACGACTTACGGCGACTAAAAGACAACAGGCCGAAGGCGCAAAACAAGCCGGTGCTATGCGGGTGCTAGGAATGGCGAAGAAAAAGGCGAAACCGAAACGAGCGAAGAACGCGGAAGGCAATGACGAGCTGGCAAATCTGCGCGTCAAGTATCTTGGGGCCTCGGGTATCCTGCAAAAGTTTATCGAGTCCGTTGCCGATCCCGCGGCCGTCAGACGCCTGTCTGACGGCAGCACTGTGACTTGGCACGCCGGCGATGTGTTCTCCTGCGAGGTGAGTTTGGAGCGCGTTGGCAGAGTGCTGCAACTCGGGGCAATAATAAGAAATCACAGCAAGCCGAAGGCATTAGTTTTGTGGCCCCTCAAATTCAAGAAAAGCGTCGCGCCGGCAAGGGTCAACCGATGGCTTACGGACGGCCTGGCAAAAAGTGCAAATCTGCCCGGCAAGAAGCGCGGCAGCCAGAATGGATAATGGGATTGAGCCGCCATCGTCCAGCCAGCGACCAGGAAGACCTGGCGCGGAATCGGCATTGGGGTTTCAGAAGGTATGGTTTACAAGGCACGCTCTTGACCAAATGAAGATCAGGGGCGTAACCGAGAAGGAAGTTTACGCAGTCCTACGCCGTCCAACCAGGAAGAACCTCCCGACGCAACCAGACCGAAAGAAGTATCGAAGGAACAAGAGCAACTACAAGGCGATTGACGTAGTATTCGAAGAATGGCCAGAGGAAAACCAGTTGGTTGTCGTCACCGTCATTGCCGTTAGCCTTGAACGAGGAAAGCGATGAATTTCAGTTTTCAAGTCACCGTTGAAACGGATTTGCGATCAGGCCGCATAATGGCCGCTTACCTCCGGTTCCGAAAAGGGAAGGCGGCAAAGGTCGTGGAATTTGCTGACGGAAACGCATACGCGAACTACGATCGAAAGGGCGAGTTGATCGGCGTAGAACTCCTCGCTCCGTGTCGGCTATCGGTCCTGACCAAAATCGCGGTTCAGCCGCAGGTCCGGCAATTTGTGCGCCGAGCGATCCCGCGACAAATGGCCCTTGCCGGTCGATAGCGCGCGCCGCTCGCATCATCCGCCCATCGCCGGCCCGCGGGTCATGCCCAAGTCCTCCTCCCGCACAACGGCGACCTCCACGCCGTAGCAGTGCGGGTTGATGCCCGCGCGCTCCAGCCGCTCGCGGCGGGTCATGCCGGCGGTGTCGATCGCTTCGCGGACGGCGTCCGTTATCGGTGCGTCTCTTTTGCTCATGGCGTCATTATCCTGGTGTCTTGGCTTTTGTCAATAACTGGAAACCGATTGCCAACATGCCCCTCAACTCGGCGCCGTCGGGCGGTCCGCCTTCGCCGTGCCCCGCCGATCGCCCACCCGCTGCAAATCGCTTAGGAAAAATTTGCCTAACCGATTGCGGGCCGCACCGCCCATCGAATCCTTCATCCCCTGCAATATCCCTTGGGAAAAATTTGGCCCAAGGGTTCCACGCCATCGCGCTGCCCATCGAATCCTTCATCCCCAGCGATTTGGCGAATTGGTTTTACGGTACTGTTCCGCCAAAGGTCGCCGTGCCCATCGAATCCTTCATCCCCAGCGATGCCCAGCACGAGGTTGGCGTCGTGGTTCACCAGCGCGTCGCCATGCCCATCGAATCCTTCATCCCCAGCGATGTCCAGATGGCCATTGAGTTGTTCGGCGTGGCGCGTCGCCGTGCCCATCGAATCCTTCATCCCCAGCGATGTCCAGATTTGGCAATGTTGCCGAATTTTGACAAGTCGTCGCCGTGCCCATCGAATCCTTCATCCCCAGCGATTTGCCCGTGCCGACCGATTGCAGCGACGTGAGCGGTCGCCGTGCCCATCGAATCCTTCATCCCCAGCGATGTCTTGCCCGGCCCGGTCCCGCCCAGCCTCGCCGCGTCGCCGTGCCCATCGAATCCTTCATCCCCAGCGATAAGCACGCGGCACGTCACGCGATAGCCGCTGGCCTTGTCGCCGTGCCCATCGAATCCTTCATCCCCAGCGATGTCGTATCCGCTTTTCCGTCCGCCGGCGATGCCACAAGTCGCCGTGCCCATCGAATCCTTCATCCCCAGCGATGCCGTCTCCGCAACCCCTTGTCCCACAACGCCCCCGGAAGTCGGTTTGCGAGCGGTGCCGAAAATCGAACGCCATGAAGGCCACCAGCAAGCCGCCGCTCGCGTCACGTCTACCACGCCGGCCCCATCTCCCATTCGTCGGCCAGCACGAGCTGCAAATCGACGGCGCCGAAGTCCGGCATGAATCCCGCCCGGTGCCGGTATTCGGCTTCATCCCAGCCCGCGCGGATCCGCGCCGTCTCGGCCGCGATGACTTCCGGCGATGGCACGTATGCCGGCCAGCCGTTCTTGGGCGGTTGTTGGCAATCCATTGACAGGAACTCCCGAACGCCTACAAGCCCCGCCTGACGCATCGACCGGCCCAACGACCTAAATCCCGACTTGGGGTGCAACTTCGCAAATTTGGTCGTCAGAACGTGCGCCATATCGTGGCAAAACACCGAACAGCGTCCCGGCCGCCATCATCTTGGCCCGTTGCTCGGCCGTCCATCGCCTCTTTTTTCTGGGCAGCATCAAGGTGGCTACCTGATTGAAGTCGGCCACGTCGAACAGCACCGTCACCCCGTCGTCGGCGTCCTGCCAAACCTGGCAGCATGGCAGCGCCATCAGCCGTTGAGCGGTGGGACCTCGGCCACGGGTTGCCGCGGCCAGCATGGTGCCACCATGCGAGTAAATCTCGCCCCGCTGGCAGAGCACCACGTCAAGCCACGGGTCGGCCCGGCAGGCTTGGCGTCCGTACTCGGCCAGGTAGGCCTCATCGCGGCCGATGCGGTACTGAGTGCCGAATCGCTGGCGTAAGTTGACACAATACATGTTTCCCCCTTCCTGGTGGTTGATGCCGCCCCCGCGGCATCACGAAATGCTGAGCACTTTCATCCTATCGATGCCGCGGGCAATCCGCTCTTGGATTGCCGTTTGCCGCGTCGCCTCTTTGTCGGTCCCCTTCGTCGCCGGGGCCGGGGTCTGGTCTCGACTCGGCTCGCGTTGCCGGATTTCGTCGGCGTGGCCAGCGCTAAAATCGGCGGCGGCCTCACGGTCGCCCCGCGTGATCGGTTCCGGGGCTGCTTGCCGCTTGGCTTCGGCCTCTTGCTCGGCCGCTCGCCTTGCGGTGAGTTGCTCCCACAGGGCGTTCGCCAGCGTGGCTTGCCGGGCAATCTCGGCCTCGCGGTGCGCGTTTTCGCGCTGCTCCGCCGCGTCAAATGCGGGGTGGTCTCGCCGCTGAAAACCCTGACGATTGTGCCGGGCTTGCGCGTCTGCTCTCGTGTCCTTGTCGCGTAACGATTCCAGCCGCCTATTCGCTTCGATCGACTGATCTTTCAACGCATCGCGCTCGGCGGCCGTCATCGGTTGCTTGGCGGCGTCCCGATTGGCCTGCTGGCGATTGAACTCGTCGTTCCCCCAGGTGGCACCGCCGGCCCGCTCGGCCCAGGGCTTGCGCCGCGCCTCGGCGTCGCGCTCGTTTTGTTCCTCTCGCAATTGGGACTTCCACTTAATTGCGTCCATGTCAGCGGCCTGCCGGGCCGCAAGGTCGGCGGCCGTGAGGCGCGCTTGCTTGGCCGGCTCGTCGTCGCGTCGCTCGCGTTTGGCAATCTGGCCTTGCTCGGCCTCCGCGGCGGCGGGGTCTTGCTCGACGGCAGGGGTCCGCTTGGCGTCGATGTCGGCAATCGTGTCTCGCACTTCGGCGTCGTGCTTCGCCTTCTTGCGCGCGATCTCGTCCAGTAGCGCTTTTTGCGCCTTGGGCGCGCCCTCTTGCCGCTCGGCGGCCTTCCTGTCAATCTCGGCCAGCCGGGTCGCCTTGGCGGGGGCCCGGGCCGGTGTCGCGGCCGCACGGGATTGCGCCGGAGGTTTGCCAGGGGTGGGTTTACCCGGTTGCTTCGCGCTCGGTTGCGGCTTAGCGCTCGGCGGCGGCTTGCGGCGGCCTTCTCGCCGGTTCGTTTCGCGCAGCTCGACCAACTGCTGCTTGGCCACATGCAACTGCTGGTCCGGAATGCTCGTGGCGCCGGACATGGCGCGAACCATCGTGCTCCACGCTTCCTTGCCACCCGCCTCGGCCGCGGCGATCGCCGTATAGCCATGCTCTTTGCTGCTCTTGTCCCGCTCTTTCGCGGCCTTCTTCGAATGGAACTCGAAAGTCTGCCTATCAATCCGTTCCTCAAACAGCGCGGTCTGAAGCTCGGCAATCCGGTCTGCGTACACTTGCTCGCGGGTCCGCGCCTCTCGAATCAACCGCTTGCCCTCATCTTCGCGCTTCTCACGCTCTTGCCGGCGGGTTTCCATTTCCTTCTTCGCAAGGTCGTTGATCTTCTTCCGCATTTTGGCAACGAGTTTCAAATCCTCGATCTCGTCTTGGATCGCCATGTGCGCGGCGCGCTCGGCCATCGTCCATCCTTCTTCCGCGCGCGTCATGTGCTCCCACTCTTTCGCGCCGTATTGAAGAACGCCTAGCTCGTGCCTGTCGGAAAATCCGCTTGGCCCGTATTTTCCCGGCAACTTTTGGAAAAAATCTCCGCGAAGATGGCAACCTTTCTCAACCTGGCGTGTAGAATACGCGGGGTTTTGGTTGAGACACGAGGT
>Ga0307372_10002594_pt1 | contig 29711 bp, 22 predicted proteins | sample OX1MG_FD_202533 | JGI IMG/M metagenome (GOLD analysis project Ga0307372, IMG submission 202533) | Soil microbial communities from Risofladan, Vaasa, Finland - OX-1 | ecosystem: Environmental > Terrestrial > Soil > Coastal area > Acid sulfate soil | place: Finland: Risofladan, Vaasa | collected... | reverse complement strand
GCCGGAGGTGCTGCCGCACCGGGAGATCCGTGTGGTCACGCGCAAGAAGCTGCCCGAACGCCGTAAACCCCGTTAGAGCACAGCAACTTGCGCGGAAAACCCCTCGCCGACTTAAAAGGTGAACATCCGTTCCAAACTGCACCACCACCCAAATTCCCAGTTTCCCTGTCAAGCAATTTAAGAATGTAACCATTGGGTGAATCGTCTTGCAATCTAAGAACGGTACCCGTTGCCGTTGTCGTTGTCTTTTCCTTTTGTTTTGGGTTGTGAAACAGCCGCCGTCGTGCTGTGGAAATGTGGGAATCCGGCGCTTTTTGCCGGATTCCCAAGCGCGGTGGGAAGAGGGGGAAACTCGTTTTTTGAGTTTTCCACGCTTTCCTCGGCGCGTCATTTCCACAGCAAGGAGCCCGACGTTTTTTTCAGCCGCGAACTCTGCCGGCTGTGAGTGCGGCGTGGAGGTCCACACCTCCGTCGCCGACGATGGCTCGGCCTCCGCGCCGTCTTCCCCACCGCCGCCTTCGCGCGCCCTCGCCGGTCCTTGCGGTCCGTCACGCCCTCGGGGTCGGCCGCCGGTGAAGCCGCGACCCGCTGAAACGGGGTCTGGGGCGCTTCGTAACGCCGTCGCAGGCGCGAGCCGATCCGCTCTTTCTTCTCGAGCTTCACCGAAGGCAGGAAGAGATTTTGAAACAGCCGCAGCTCATTCCGGTAGAGGTCGTTGATGGCCTCCCGTGCCGCCTCGGTATCGTAACGGACGTAGCCCAGAATCCGCCGCACGTGCGTCCAGTTCTTCTGCTCGATGTGCGCATTGTCGTCCTTCTTGTAAGGCCGCCCGCGCGTGAATTGAATCGCCCTCCCCTGGCAATAACGCCACAGATGGCTATGGGACACCAGGTCGATCTCGGTGAAGCCGGGCACCTTCACATCCCAGTGATCCGTCTTGAGCGGGATGTGATGCTTCAGCAAGCTCCCCGGCTTGGTGCGGCCGTAGAGCCTTCGCCGCAGTTTCCGCTTCTCCGAGCGCAGCCGGTAGTCGATGCTGCGGGCGCTGATCTGGAGCAGTTGCCGCTCGACCCCTGGCGGGAGCCGGAAGCGGCGGCGAATCCACGGCATCCACTCCGGCAGCAACGCCTTCAGCCGCACCGACCAGGGATAGTCGGCCGCTTCCCAGACCGCTTTCAAAATCGCAATGACCCGCAAGCCGTAGGTCATGCCCCGCCGCCGCCGCAGCAGCGGTTTCGCAGAGGGCGGCGAACCGTTCAGTAAGCGAATCGCGTCCTTTCGATGGTATCCACAGTTGGCGCAGAATTCGCCCAGGATGCGCTGCTTCTCCGGCCAACTCGCCTGCCAGTACCGGGGACGAATTCTCCTCAAATAATCTCTTCTCGATGCCGTACTCATTCTGTAACCCTTGTCCATAATGGGTTACATTCTAAAATTGCGCGACGATACCCCACGAGTTACATTTTAGATTGCGCGATACCGTTTCTTGACTTGCCCTGCACCGGATGCCATAATCGCGTCAGAAGCAGGAGAAATCATGCGTGATGCCGTCATTATTGCTGCGGCGCGGATTCCCATCGGCAAATTCCAGGGCTCGCTGACCCCTTTTTCCGCCGTCGAGCTGGGCGCCATTGCCACCCGGGAAGCGGTGCGGCGAGCCGGCCTTGATCCCACCCAGGTTGACGAAATCATCATGGGCAACGTCATTTCCGCCGGCCTGGGGCAGAACCCGGCGCGCCAAGCGGGGTTGAAAGGCGGATTGCATCATCATGTGGCGGCAATGACGGTGAACAAAGTCTGCGGGTCGGGGCTGAAGGCGGTTGCTTTGGCGGCGCAGGCGGTGCAGACGGACAACTCGCAGATTGTGGTGGCGGGCGGCATGGAATCCATGACCAACGCTCCCTATCTTCTGCCCCAAATGAGGCAAGGCCTGCGGCTGGGCAATGGAAAAGTCATCGACTCCATGATTCAAGATGGCTTGTGGGAGGCCTTTGAGGATTTTCACATGGGAATGACGGCGGAACTGGTTGCGGAAAAGTACCAGATTTCGCGAGATCGCCAGGACGCTTATGCCTACGAGAGCCATCGCCGCGCCATTGACGCCATCAAAAGCTGCCGGTTCAGAGATCAGATTGTTCCCGTCGCCGTCCCGCAGAAGAAGGGCGAGCCGGTGATGTTCTCCATCGACGAGTCGCCACGTGAAGATACTTCGCTGGAAGCCCTGGCGCGCCTCAAACCGGCGTTCAAGAAGGATGGAACGGTAACCGCAGGTAACGCCCCGGGAACCAATGACGGCGCTGCGGCGCTGGTGGTGACTTCGCGCGAGAAAGCCCGCGAATTGGGTAAAAAATCCATGGCGCGCATTGCCGGCCAGGCGGTGAGCGGCGTTGAGCCCAAGTGGGTGATGATGGCGCCGGTGACGGCGGTTGAAACGCTTCTCAGGAAGACCGGTTGGAAGCTTCAGGACGTCGACTTGTTTGAGTTGAACGAAGCGTTTGCCGTTCAGGCCCTGGCCGTGATCCAGGAATTGGGCATCGATCCGCAGCGGACCAACGTCAATGGCGGAGCCGTCGCCCTGGGACATCCCATCGGCGCCTCGGGCGCGCGAATCCTGGTTACGCTGCTTTACTCGATGGTCCAGCGCAACGCCCAGCGTGGCATCGCCGCACTCTGCCTGGGCGGCGGCAACGCCGTGGCGCTGGCAGTGGAACGAGCGGATTAGGACCACACGTTGATTGATGCCGGGACGAGGTTCATTTGACCGTAACCTCCGGTGGTCAAAACCGCGGATGCCGGGAGAGAAAAAAGCCCTGCAGAAGCCTCAATTCTTTCCTGAACACCCAGAGCCTGAACGCGACGGTCATCTTCAGGGTTTTCACGGCGCTTTCTACCTATGAGCCCATCGACCCGAGATTCGATCCATCAGGCCGGCGTGATTGGGGCAGGCGCGATGGGCCACGGCATTGCTCACACTTTGTTGCGTCACGGCTATGCCGTCAAATTCTTTGACGCTTCGCCGAAAGCCCTGGAATCAGCAAAGGCCAGGATTGCCAGAGGTCTGGAGCGTGATGTTGAAAAAGGGAGGCTGGCTAAGGACGAGGAGGAGAAGGCTCTGGCCCGCCTGACCTTGGCGTCCCATCTGGAGAGTTTTTCGGAGTCTGACTTCATGATCGAAGCTATCACTGAGAATTTTGAGGTCAAGGCCGGCGTCTTCGGCGCGTTGGACAAGATTTGCGGGGATAGCGCCATTTTCGCGAGCAATACCTCATCCATTTCCATCAGCCGGCTCGCCGCAACCACCCGCCGGGCGAGCCGTTTTGTTGGCCTTCACTTTTTTAATCCTGTGCCGGTGATGAAGCTGGTGGAAGTGGTGGCCGGCCTGGTGACCTCGCAGCAAACGGTGGAGGCCGCAGTTGCCCTGGCCCAATCGCTTGACAAGACGCCCGTTTGTGTCCAGGATTTTCCGGGATTTGTTTCGAACCGTGTCCTGATGCCCATGATTAACGAGGCCGTCTTCTGCGTGATGGAGGGCGTTGCAGAGCCACAAGCCGTGGATGAGGTCATGAAACTGGGCATGAACCATCCCATGGGGCCCCTCGAGCTGGCGGATTTTATTGGCCTCGATGTGTGCCGTGATATTATGCGCGTTCTGTATGATGGTTTCCATGATTCGAAGTACCGGCCTTGCCCGCTGCTCGAAAAGATGGTGAGCGCCGGGCGGTTGGGAAGGAAATCGGGCCGCGGGTTTTATGATTATTCAAGCCCGCCGGTCTTGAGCTGAAATCAGCGCAGTCACGGCGGAAATCCTGAGAGGACGTGCAATATGCTGGAGGATCGAACTGAACGGATCAAAGCCCTGGAGCTGGCCATGACCCAGATTGAGAAGCAGTTTGGCAAAGGCTCCATCATGCGCCTGGGCACAAAGGACATCCTGGTGCCTGTGGAAGTAATCCCCACGGGCGCGCTCTCCTTTGACGCGGCGCTGGGAATTGGCGGCATGCCGCGCGGCAGGGTGGTGGAAATCTTCGGGCCGGAGTCCAGCGGTAAGACGACGATCGCCTTGCACGTGATTGCGGAGGCTCAGAAGCGTGGCGGCATGGCGGCTTTTGTGGATGCCGAGCACGCCCTGGACGCCGTCTACGCCAAGAAGCTGGGCGTGGATGTGGATAATCTGCTGGTTTCGCAGCCAGACTACGGCGAGCAGGCCCTGGAGATCACCGAGGCGCTGATTCGGTCCAACGCCATAGACTTGGTCGTGATTGACTCCGTGGCGGCTCTCGTGCCCAAGGCGGAGATCGACGGCGAAATGGGCGATTCCTTGCCGGGGTTGCACGCCCGGCTCATGTCCCAGGCGATGCGCAAGCTGACCGGCATTGTTTCCAAAACCAAGACGTGCCTCATTTTCATCAACCAGATTCGCGAAAAGATCGGCGTCATGTTCGGCAATCCTGAAACCACCACAGGAGGAAGAGCACTGAAGTTTTATTCCTCGATTCGCGTGGATATTCGCAGGATTGCATCGATTAAGGATGGAGACCGGGTGGTGGGCAACCGGACCAAAGTGAAGATCGTGAAGAATAAAATGGCTGCTCCCTTCCGTGAGGCGGAATTTGATATTCTTTACGGCGAGGGGATTTCACGGGAAGGCGACCTGATCGATCAGGCCGCTGAGAAAAGCATCGTGGAGAAGAGCGGCTCCTGGTTTTCTTTGAACGGCGAGCGGATTGGCCAAGGCCGGGAGAATGCGCGGCAGTTCCTTCGAGATAATCCGGAGGTGCGGAAAAAGCTGGAAATTGAAGTTCGCAAGGCCCTTCACCTCCCGGTAGAAACGGAGGCAATGGCTGAGGCTGCCGCATCGGCCTCGTCAAGAGGCAAGAAATAGCCGATAATCCCTCCAGCGGCGGCAGGTAGAGGGTCCACGAAGCCTCTGGAGGTTGCGCTCGCTGTGACGCCGGCTTCCCGCTGGCAATGGCCCCCATCGTGCCGGGGCGTTACATGGTCCACTCAATGAGTGGACACGACATAGGTTTGAAATAAGTCCGCACGCGGCTTGCGCCAGAGCTGGGGGCGGATGGATGTTGGATCCCTGACCGAAGGAGGGTGGAAAACCCAAGTGAAAGAGAAAATTGCCATACTGGCCGTGGCATTTTTGTTGTTAGTGGGAATCGACCGCACCAACCTCTCGAATCCTGCCAGTAACGAAACTGCGCCCTCAACCACTGCAACCAACCATCACGTTTTGACCCATCCCAAAAGGCGTCGCCGGATTGTCCGCAAAAGAAGGCGCCGCGTGGTTCATCATTGGAGCCCGTGGGATGTCAGTTCCATCGGCGACCCGTCCGCGGGTGACGATCCGGCTGGCGAAGACCCCGTCGCGCGCGAGGCCGCGCTCAAGGCCATTGGCAACTGGAACGGCAGCGTGGTGGTGGTGAACCCCAACAACGGACGGATCGTTTCCATTGTGGATCAGAAGCTGGCTTTGAACAGCGGCTACATCCCGTGCTCCACCATCAAACCCATGGTGGCTTTGGGTGGTTTGAGAGAAGACATTGTGACCCTCCAAACCAAGCTGCCCAGCATGAGGGGCGGACGCATCACCATGAAGGACGCGCTGGCCCATTCCGACAATCTCTATTTTGCAACCCTGGGGAACATGCTGGGCTTCAAGCGGGTCACCCATTATGCGGAAGAGTTGGGCTACGGACAGCTTGCTGGCTGGCACATTCCGGGCGAGTCGCCGGGCGTCTTCCCCTCCGCCCCACCGTCCCAAAGCCAGGGTGGGGTCGGTTTGCTCACCAGCTTCGGGCAGGATATCGAGGTGACTCCTCTTCAAATGGCAGCCCTCATCTCCGCCATTGCCAACGGCGGCACGCTCTACTACCTTCAATACCCCCGCTCGCTGGAACAGATTCGGAACTTCCATCCTATCGTCAAGCGCCGCCTGACGGACCTCGCGCCGTTCATTCCGGAGGTCAAGCCCGGGCTTGAAGCGGCAGTGATGTACGGCACGGCGCGTTCGGCTTTTAATCCGGATGAGCAGATTTTCGGCAAGACTGGAACTTGCAGCGAGAATCGCGCCCGAATGGGCTGGTTTGTTTCCTTCGCAGAGGGTCAACCCAACTACGTGGTGGTGGTTACTCTGCGCGGCGGACGGCCCATGTTCGGCCCGCACGCCGCTGAGATTGCCGGCATTTTTTACCGCGATATGCTCCAAATCGGCCAGCCCGGCCAACAAGCAAGGCGTCTTCCCGCTCTCCTTTCGCGGCCGGGACAATAGAACGGTCACCTCACCAGTCCTTAACCTGGATTATTCATGAAACTCCCTTGGCGGACCGGAAGGGCACGGTTTTAACCGTGCCCTTCCGGTCTTCGAATAAGACTTCGTGAATAATCCGGGTTAACAACTCCATAATCTCGCGGCTGGCAATGCCGGGTGAACCCAGGCCAGAGGGGATCCCGCGAGATCAAAGTTGTACTCTCTAGCCCCAGCCCTCTCCCCGCAAGCGGCGAGAGAGGGAACCGCATGGCAGTGGGTGAGGAGCGCGGTTTTAACCGTGCCCTGACCGGCCCCTTGTGAAATTTCGACCATAATCCAGGTTAAGATGTGAGCTTGGGGTTTTGTCTGAAGATGGCAGGGAACTGATCAGCAAGTATGATCGATCGGATCACAATTCGTGGCGCCCGGCAGCACAACCTGAAGAACATCAGCGTGGAGATTCCCCGCAACACGCTGACCGTGGTCACAGGGTTGAGCGGCTCCGGGAAATCGAGCCTGGCTTTTGACGTGATCTATGCCGAAGGCCAGCGGCGCTACGTGCAGACGCTTTCCGCCTATGCCCGCCAGTTTCTGGACCAGATGGAACGCCCGGAGGTGGATTCCATCGAGGGCCTGAGCCCTTCGATTTCCATCGAACAGAGAACCACCAGCCGCAGCCCGCGCTCCACGGTCGGAACGATCACGGAGATTTACGACTATCTGCGCTTGCTCTATTCCTCCATTGGCTCGCCGCACTGCCACCGTTGCGGGCGGCCGATCTCCCGCCAGACCACCGACCAGATCGTGACGACCATCATGGAAGTTACGCGCCACGGCCCCGCGCCGGAATCGATGGAGGCCGGGCGCGTGATGATTCTGGCGCCCGTGGTGCGCGGACGGAAAGGGGAATTCAAGAAGCTCTTCGAGCGGTACGCGCAGGAGGGCTTTGTGCGGGCGCGCGTGGACGGCCAGTTGCGCCAACTGGACGAGGAGATTGCGCTTGACCGCCGCCGCAATCACACCGTGGAGGTGGTGGTTGACCGGCTCCTCATCAAGCCGGGCATTGAAGCACGATTGGCCGCTTCCATTGAGACCGCCATGAAGCTCGCCAAAGGCGTGGTGCAAGTGGCCATTGTGAATGGCGAAGAGCGGCTCTATTCACAGGAATGGGCGTGCGTGCATTGCGGCATCAATATCCCGGCGCTGGAACCGCGTTCCTTCTCCTTCAACAGTCCTTACGGAGCTTGTGAAGTTTGCCGGGGGATTGGAAGCCAGTATTCTTTTGACCCCGCCAAGGTGGTTGCGGATTGGTCCCGGCCGCTGCTGGCCGGTGGCTTGGGTCCTGGCTCCGGGTCGTCTGCGATTCGCCGGGGCTTGATGCGTGCCGCGGATGAGTATGGATTCGACCTGAAAACTCCTTTCAATCAATTTCCGCAAAAAATTCAGAACCTGGTCCTGTTTGGAAAAAATCCCGTGCACCCGCGTTCCAGCTCGGTTTTTCCGGGAGTCATTCCGCTGCTCGATCAGTGGCATGGGGAGACCAACTCGGAGAGTTACCGCGATTGGTACCTGCAATATATGTCCGCCATCCCTTGCTGGCGTTGCGGCGGCAAGCGGCTGCGGGAGGAAAGCCTGGCGGTGAAGGTGGGTGGCCGGTCGATCGCGGATTTCACGGCGATGCCGGTTACCGAAACGCTGAAGTTCGTCGAGTCCATCCGGCTGACCCCACGAGAGGAGTTGGTGGCCCGCCGCATTGTCAACGAGATTCGAGAGAGGATGGAATTCCTGAGCGCCGTTGGCCTGGGCTACCTCAGCCTGAACCGCTCTGCCGGTTCGCTCTCCAGCGGCGAAAGCCAGCGCATTCGCCTGGCCACGCAGATCGGGTCCAAACTGCGCGGCGTGCTTTACGTGCTGGACGAGCCGAGCATCGGCCTTCATCCCCGGGATAACAAGCGGTTGTTGGAGACGCTGGAGCATTTGCGTGACCTGGGAAACACCGTCCTGGTGGTGGAGCATGACGAGGAAACCATCCGCCGCGCCGATTACGTGATCGACCTCGGCCCCGGAGCCGGCCGGCACGGCGGACAACTGGTGGCGAGCGGAACGCCGGAGCAAGTGGCCGCGTCCGCTGCATCGCTCACCGGCCAGTATCTCTCCGGCCGCTTGCGGATTCCCCTGCCGCTTGAGCGCCGCAAGCCGGATGGAAAACATCTCACTGTGCTCGGCGCGCGGGCCAACAATCTGAAGAATATTGACGTGCGGTTTCCGCTGGGCCTGCTCACCGTGGTCACCGGAGTTTCGGGATCGGGCAAGTCGACGCTGGTGAATGACATTCTCTACCGCGCCATCGCCAAGAAGCTCTATCGTTCGTTGGATGAGCCCGGAGCGCACCGTTCGATTCAAGGACTCGATCAGGTTGATAAGGTCATCGTGATCGACCAGGCGCCCATCGGCAGGACGCCGCGCTCCAATCCCGCGACCTATTCCGGCCTCTTCACGCCCCTTCGCGACCTTTTTGCCATGCTGCCGGAATCGCGGGAACGCGGCTACCGCGCCGGACGCTTCAGCTTTAATGTAAAAGGTGGGCGTTGCGAGGCTTGCCAGGGCGACGGCCTGCGGCGCATCGAAATGAATTTTCTGCCGGACGTTTTTGTCACCTGCGAGGTTTGCCACGGCCGCCGCTACAACTCGGAAACGCTGGCCGTGAAGTTCAAGGGCAAGTCCATTGCCGATCTGCTGAACACCACAGTGAATGATACGCTGCCGCTCCTCGAGAATGTTCCGGCCATCCGCCAGAAATTGCAGACGCTGGCCGACGTGGGCCTGGGCTATATCCATCTGGGGCAAGCCGCCACCACGCTTTCCGGAGGTGAAGCGCAGCGCATCAAGCTGGCGCGCGAGCTTAGCCGGAGGCAGAGCGGACGCACCGTTTATATCCTGGATGAGCCCACCACGGGCTTGCACTTTGCGGATGTCAAGCAACTGCTGGAGGTGCTCCGCCGCTTGACAGACCTGGGCAACACCGTCATCATCATCGAACACAATCTGGATGTGATCAAGCAGGCGGATTGGATTCTCGACTTGGGGCCGGAAGGCGGCGCAGGCGGCGGAAGAATTGTGGCTCAGGGCAATCCCGAAGAGGTCGCCGTGAACAAGAAATCGTTCACCGGCCAGGCGCTGGCGGGCGTGCTCGGACATACTCAGGCCATATAATCGATCTGGGCATGGACTCACCTTCAATCGGCGCCGTAGTTCTTGTCCCTTTCCCGCGCAAAATTGCGGACGACGATTGTTTTAGCCGCAGCCGTTCGGGATGATTGGATTCTATGCCAAGTCACCAGCAACCCCTACGGAGACCAGCAAGCAATTGCTCTCTCCGATAATGAGTTCCGTGTGGGAAGCCTCAGCCACCAAGGTTTCGTAAGGCCCGGCAAGCTGTTTACCGCGAACAGCAATCTCATTTACAGGCAGGCCGGAGTCCTCAAACTTGAAGCGTTGGCAGCAACCATTGAAGCCATCGTTGAGCTACTTCGTACCGGCATCACACAATGCGGAAATGGTGGAAGGAGGTCGGCAGATGTCCGGAGACGCTGTGGGTCTGGCGACTGGATACGTTAAGCTCTGGCCTCGCGAAGTGTTCTACATAAAGCAAGGCGAGCAAGTGAAAGATCGCCTCAACGGGGCGGGAGTCTATATTCTCTTCCAGGACACAAAAGTATTTTACGTTGGGCAGTCGAAATCGTTGTTCCGCAGGCTTAGGCGTCAAGCAAGAAAACCATTTACCTTGTGGAACCATTTTCAGCCTTTCTGGTTTCAGAAAGTCATTTGGATGACGTTGAAGCTATCGTCATTGCAGCCACGCCGGGCACAGCCAACAGTTCGGCTGGTAAGAAGATCAAGCAAATCGATCTCCCACCGCGTGTTCGGAAGATGCTCCTACAGCGACGGGAGATTGATACGGAGAATTTAAGGTAGCCCTGTCCGGGGGTTCCGGCGGCGGGGACCAACAATCTTGCTCCCCAAGAGTCTGATGACAAGGAACCACAATGCCACTTTATCAAGCTGTCGTTCTCGCTATCGTGCAAGGCATCGCGGAATTTTTGCCGATTTCCAGCACCGGGCACCTGATTCTGTTTCCCTGGCTGCTTGGCTGGAAGGATCCCGGCCTGACCTTTGATGTGGCCCTCCACGCCGGGACGCTGGTAGCCGTGTTGATCTATTTTTGGCGGACATGGCTGGAAATGCTGGCAGCCGCCGCCGGGCTGGGCCGTGGGGATCCAGCCGTGGTGCGCCAAAAGCGGCGGCTGTTCTGGTATTTGATCATTGCGACGATTCCGGGCGGGATCATTGGGTTGCTTTTTGAGAAAGCCGCCGATGAGGAACTGCGCCAGCCGGTGATCATCGGATGTGCCCTGGTGATTGTGGCGCTCCTGATGTGGGCGGGTGAAGTCCGGGGCCGGCGCCAACGGAAGCTGGAAGATGTGGGCCTGGGCAGCGCGATTTTCGTGGGTGTGGCGCAGGCGCTGGCCGTGATCCCCGGTATTTCACGCTCAGGAATCACCATGACCGCCGGACTGTTCAGCGGTATGGACCGGGAGACGGATGCGCGCTTTTCTTTCCTGCTTTCAACACCCATCATCGCAGGCGCGGCTCTGAAAAAGGGCTTGGAAGTTCATAAGCACGGCTTGCCTCCGGCAATGCACCTGCCTTTTATTGTAGGCATCCTGGTTTCGGCGGCGGTCGGATACGGCGTGATCGCCTGGTTGCTACGATTCCTCTCCACCCGGACGTTCAAACCTTTCATTGTTTACCGGCTGGCATTGGGTGTGCTAGTATTAGCCCTCGGATGGGGATTGCGTCACTAGGCCAGATGGCAGGTCTCATAATTTAGGCGCGCGGCGGAAAGCTCAGCCGCGCGAGAGCAGGGATCTGTTTCTCCGGCCTGCCTGCAGGAGAGAACGATGCAATCTTCACCGGTAAAGATCGGCAAAGGCCGCGAAGCAGCCAATCACAGCTCACCAGAAAAGCCGATTTCCAAAGAGGCCCGCCGCCTTTACGAATTCTCAGGATTCCTTCTCGGGGTTCTGGGCTTGGTTCTGATCCTTTGTCTCGCTTCCTATCAACCGGCCGACCCCTCGTTTAATACATCAACTTCTGCGGCTTCCGTTCATAATTGGATCGGCCCGGTAGGGTCCTACACCGCAGACGCACTGCTGCAGGCTTTCGGTTGGGTAGCTTACCTGATTCCGCTCCTCTTGTTTATTGCCGGCGCGCGCTTCTTCAGGGTCCGGCCCTTTGAGTCGCCGTGGACGAAAGTGACCGGCTGCGTACTGTTAATGGGTTCTCTCACCGCATTACTGCAACTCTTTCCTGCCACTCCCCGTGTCTATGGACTGATTCATGGTAGCGGCATCGCCGGAACCATCATCGCCGCAGGATTGGTCGATACGTTGAATCCTCTTGGCGCCACCATCTTTGCGGCCACGGTTTTTGTAACTTCGCTATTTTTGATGACGAAGTTCTCCTTCTCTTCAGTTGGAGAGACTGTGGGTGCGTGGGGCTTGAGTTTCGCACGGCCGGTTGCCGAACGCCTCGATGAATGGCGTGAAGCTCGGGAAAGCCGGAAGAGGCAGCGTCGTCTGGCCCGGGAAAAGGTGGCCGGAAAGAAGCCCATCACGCTGGCTCGCTCGTCAGTCAGAACTCTTCCGGAGTCACAAGCAGTTTCATTCAAGGGCCAACCGCAAGCCGATGAGACACGGGGCGAGGCTGGCCTGAACGACGAGGGTGATAACGGCGAGGAAAACGAAATCGCCGCATCGGTGGCCGAGCCGGCCGTGGTTCTCACCAGCCGCGAGCTCCGGAAGCCGGAACCGGCTGCATCAGCGTCGAAGATCGCAGGACGTGGCTCCCAATCCTACAAGCTTCCCAGCACAACGCTGCTTCATCCGCCCGAGGCCGAGCAAGGAATCGACGAAGATGAGTTGAAAGTCCTTGCCCAACAGCTTACCGCCAAATTCAGGGAATTCGGTGTCACCGGCTCCGTGACCCAGATTCATCCGGGGCCGGTCGTCACCACGTTTGAGTTCAAGCCCGAGGCCGGCATCAAGTACAGCCGCATCACGAATTTGGTGGATGACCTTTGTCTGGGCATGAAGGCTGAATCGATTCTGATTGAGCGCATTCCGGGCAAATCCACAGTGGGCATCGAGGTTCCCAACCTCCACCGCGAGATCATCTACTTGCGGGAAATCATCGAATCCAGCGAATTTGCCGGCTCACCTTCCCGCCTGACAGTCTGCCTGGGGAAAGACATTACCGGGAAAACGAAAGTTGGCGATCTGGATAAGATGCCCCATTTGCTGATTGCCGGTTCCACGGGATCTGGGAAAAGCGTCGCCATCAATTCAATGATCGTTTCGATGCTTTACAAGTCCACGCCGGACGAAGTGAAACTGATCCTGATTGACCCGAAGCGGCTGGAACTGAATCTCTACGATGGCATTCCTCATCTATTTACTCCGATCGTAACGGAGCCGAAGGTGGCCGCAAACGTTCTGCGCCGCGCCACGCTCGAAATGGAAGAACGGCTGAAAAAACTTGCGCAGCACGGGGTCCGCAACATCGAGCAATATAACCGGCTGTTTGAGCCGGAATCCACCTTGAACCTTTTCGATCCGAATGGCGTCGAGGAGAAGCCGCTGCCTTACCTGGTGATCGTGATTGATGAGTTGGCGGACCTGATGATGGTGGAGCCGCAGAACGTGGAAGAATCGATCACCCGCCTCGCGCAAATGGCACGCGCCGTGGGCATTCATCTGATTCTTGCCACGCAGCGGCCCTCGGTGGACGTGATCACGGGACTGATCAAGGCGAATCTTCCGTCGCGCATTTCCTTCCGCGTTGCGTCCAAAGTGGATTCACGGACGATCCTCGATTCCAACGGATCGGAAGCCCTGCTGGGCCGGGGCGACATGCTCTTCATGCCGCCGGCCAGCGCCCGCCTGGTGCGGCTGCATGGCTCCTTTGTGACCGAAAAGGAAATCAACCGGGTGGTGGAGTGGTGGAAGTCACAATCCAGTCCGCAATACAACGAGGAATTTCTCAAGCCCATCAAGGACCGGGGGGCTGATGGCGAAGACGATGAGGAGGTTTCTGCAGAGCTCGATGCCGTTTACGAGGATGCGGTCCGGGTGGTGGTGGAATCCGGCAAGGCTTCCACGTCACTCCTGCAACGCCGGCTACGGCTGGGCTATGGCCGGGCGGCGCGGCTCCTCGACATGATGCAACGGGACGGCATCATCAGCGCTCCCGACGGCGCAAGACCGCGCGAGGTCATCAAGCGCCCGGATTGGCTGCAAGAAGTGGATGAAACCCTGCGGTAAGTCCGCTTGCCAGCCGGGCCGGATGTGCACGTCGCGGGTTACTTTCCCCTGTCTTGGCCACTGCAATTCCTTTCGGCCTTCATTCCCCGAAGCAACTGGAATCCTTGCGTTTCCTGAGTCTTTTCGGTCTAATACATCGCAATGTGATATTATAATCCGTGGATGGTTGCAAGGTGACAAAGGCAAATTCACAAGAGAGCGGACATGGCTTGCTTTGTGAGCTGGCCCGCTTCCGTTACCGCCTGCGTCTGTTCCTCCGATTTAGCGAGCGTGCTGCGAGGCAGGAGGGCATCACGCCGCAACAGCACCAGTTGCTGCTGGGAGTGGCGGGCTTTACAGGGGAAGGCTCAGCCACCATCTCCGAGTTGGCTGAGTTTCTGCAGGAGCGGCACAACGCCGTAGTGGGACTGGTGGAGCGGGCTGTGAAGCGAGGGCTGGTGACCAAGAGGGTCATCGCCTGGGATCATCGCTTTGTCCGGGTTCAGCTCACGCCGCGAGGCGAAGCAATTCTGGACCGCCTTTCTGAACTCCATCGCAAGGAGCTGGCCCGGTTTCAGAAACAGGCACTGGCGTCTCCGCAAGTGCGGCGGCGAGAGATCAAGAAAATAGCAAAAGGAGCAACTTAGGTGGATCGCGCGGATGGGAATCCGGCAGTCGAGCCAACCGTGGTCAAGAAGTCCCGCGAGTTTGGAGTGGCGATGGAGCCCTCCGTATTGATTGTAACCGTCTACGCCATCGCCGTGGGCTTCATAGGAGGGCTGGTTGCGCAAGGGCTGCTCGAACTGATCTATTTATTCACCAATATTTTCTTCTACGCAAAGTGGTCTTTTGCCATCAGCTATCCTGTTCACAACCACCTGGGCCTGTGGGTCATCCTGATTCCCCCCATCGGAGGGCTGCTTGTGGGCATCATGATCCACTTCTGGGAGCCGACGTTGAAGGGCCACGGAATCCCCGAGGCCATGGAAGCGGTTCTGATCGGCAAGAGCCGTATCCGGCTGAGAGTAGGGATTCTCAAGCCGCTCGCTACCGCTTTCGCGATCGGAACCGGCGGGCCCTTCGGCGCGGAAGGACCCATTATTCAGACCGGAGCGGCTTTCGGTTCTATCTTTGGCCAAATCATTCATCTCACGCCTTACCAGCGGCGTGTGTTGCTGGCGGCGGGAGCCGCCGCCGGCATGGCCGCTACTTTTATTGCGCCGCTGGCGGGTATCCTCGTGGCCATCGAGCTCTTGCTGTTCGAATTCCGGGCGCGGTCCTTCTTCCCCGTAGCTATTGCCTCCTGCGTTGCCACTGCCGTTGCGGTGCATTTTCGCGGTTGGAATCCCCTTTTCCCCACCCCCAGTTTCGCCTTGCACAGTATGCAGGAACTCTGGCTCTTTGCTCTGCTGGGCGTCTTGACGGGTCTAATCGGGATATTGATGATTCGCGTCCTGTTCTGGCTTGAGAACTTCTTTGATCACTTCCCCTTGAAGCCTGCGGCCATCTGGGCGCCAGTCGCCGGGGGCCTGGTGCTTGGGGTCATCGGTTATTTCTATCCTCAAGTGTTCGGGACGGGTTATGACACCATCCGTAATATGCTCAATGACCGTCTCACCACAACGGCGCTCCTCGGGGTCTCGGCGGCAAAGTTCTGGGCGCTCGTGATTTCCCTCGGCTCCGGGACCACCGGCGGCGTGTTCGCTCCCTCCCTCATCGTCGGCGGAGGCCTGGGAGCGGCTTATGCGGCTGGAATGGGTCACTTACTGCCAGGGTTCGTCAGCGATCCGGCGCTTTACTCATTGGTGGCGATGGCGGCCGTTTTTGGCGGGATTGCGCGGGCGCCTTTCACCAGCATCGTTTTTCTCTTTGAACTGAGCCGCAATCCCAACGCCTTGCTGCCCTTGATCGTGTGCTGCATGGTCTCCGATGGCTTTGTGCGCCTCTTCAGCGCGGAATCTATTATGACCGGGAAGCTGGTCAAGCGCGGCTTGATTGTTTCGCAGGACTACACGGTGCCGGTTCTGATGCGGTTGAAAATCGAACAAGTGATGCGCAAGGAATTCGCCGCCGTGCCGGCGGACGCTGACCTGAAATCGGTGGTTCAGCAATTCTCTGCCGCGACGGAGAGTGTCGGACCGCTTCCGATTGTGGAGCAGGACGGCAGCCTGGTCGGTGTCATGGAGGCCCACGACCTCCTTAAGGACGTGGAGGGCCATTTGAAGGCCCGCGATGTCGCAAGGCAGGACTACGTCCTGGCGCGCGCCGGCGAATCGGTAGATCAGGTGATCCGCGCCATGTTCAAGCGCAACGCCGAAAACGTCATCGTCGTCGAGGGCGACGGCTGCCCAAAGCCCATCGGCATAGCCCGCGCCGTTGATATCCTCCGTCTGAGGCGTTGGGTGATGGAAGAAGACATCCACGAAGAGAAAAAGTGAATCGGACGTTGCCGCATTTCCATCACCCAAAGCCCCCGATCGCCCGTTGGGCGCGTGGTCCATCCCGCAGCCGAAACAATATCCCCGGATGGCAGCCACAACGGGCAACCGGAATTCGTTGAGCTTTTTGCACAAATCCTGGCCCGCCCGCGCGAGGTCGAGTGCCGAGCCTCCGTCTCCCGCCGATGCCTCTTCGAGGTCTGATCCGGTAGCGAATGAATCATCATTCCTGCGCCCATGTCCCAACTCAACAGGGCTGCGATCCCGTTTTAACGGCGGGCCTCCCTTGCCTGTTCCACCCTGCTGCGGATGAAATCGACAATGTCCTGGGTTGAGGCCCCGGGTTGAAACACTTCAGCCACTCCAGCTTGCTTCATGACCGGAATATCTTCGTCCGGAATGATCCCGCCGACGATCAACGGGACATCGCTCATGCCCTCGGCTCGCAGCAATTCGCAAATTCTGGGCAGGATGGTGTTATGCGCGCCGGAGAGAATGGAGATGCCAATGGCGTCGACATCTTCCTGGACGGCCGCGGTGGCGATCTGCTCCGGCGTCTGGCGAAGACCGGTGTAAATCACCTCCATGCCGGCGTCGCGCAGGGCGCGAGCCACGATTTTCGCCCCACGGTCATGGCCGTCAAGTCCGGGTTTGGCAACCAGCACGCGGATGGGTTTGTCAGGCATGGCATTATTCGCCGCGGTCCGGCCCGAAGTACTCGCACCTGCCATCGGCCAGCCTGACTTTATACGCACCGGGAGGCAGTTGAGATGGAAGCTCTGGTTCCAAGTGCATATGGATTCGAAAATGGAAGGTTCCGCTTTCGGAGCCGAACCCATCCTTGATTGTCTTTTTGAGGTGATCGGTTACATCCACTTGGCGGCTCTTGAGCGGGCCCAATTCCACCGTGCCATTCAACAAACGTACCCCGTTCGACATTTGGATTCCAAGGCTACTCGGCCCACAGGGGATTAGAAGTAGCAGGTGTCGAACCTCTATCCTCGCGTCTGTGCCGTTTCGCAGTTCGAGGAATGCACGCCCATTTTCGAAGCGTGGGATTGGCCTCACCATGCCTCCGATGGATGACTTGATGACTTTGTCGGGTACTGAGATCAGAGGGCCGGGCGTCCAGGGATGCTTTGGCCAGGCATATCCTGGCTCTTTCGATTCGGTTGTTGGACCCTTGACCACAGTATTCTTGCTATTCCTTTCCTGGCTCATAGCCTCATCCCTCCTGTCAGAAGTTGTGCTCCCAAAAGTACGATACTTATCCAAAGAACCATCAGGGCGCCGAAAACCGAGATGATTGCGAGCTTCGCCCACTTCTGCCTTCTTTTCAACAACCCGTCATTCATGTCAACAGCGTCAAGCAGTGTGGGTAAGAACATTTCTTTCGTGACTCCGGCGTCCTCGTTGGTCCATTTGATGAGGTCCTGGAACCGAATTCCCGGAGAGCGGTCTTGAGTCCAAAACGCTGCAAAAGCAAAATAAAGACAAACAACGATGAGAACGATCCCTATTGAAAAGACGACCTTAGTCGGCCTCCATAACAAATGGGCCATACGTCCTGCTTCGGATGTCAGTGCCGCAGCCAATAAGCCGACAATAGAAGCGCCAAGAAAACCGACCAGAACGCCCATCTTCACGTCGAGGGAGTCAACAAGCTTTTCCTGCTGGTCGATCTTCTTGATGCCGGAGTCATAAACGAAATGGACTCCAGAGGGTGGAAGCGAGGCTTCCTCAGCAGCTTCTGGCATCTACAGCCTGTCCTTTCCAGCAGTCCTGCACCGCTATAGCGAGCCGTCAGCAGAACGCCGGTTCTTCGTAAGTCCCGAACGCGCGCCGCAGCACATCGCACATCTCACCCAGCGTGGCATAGGCGCGAACGCACTCCAGGAGATAGGGCATCAGGTTTTGGTCTGAATTTGCAGCACTTCCCAGCGCCTCCAGGGATGATTGGACCCGCGTGTTGTCCCGGATCTTCTTCAGTTCGGCCAATTTTCGTTGCTGTTGGCGCGATGCGCTCTCATCGATCACCAAAATGTCGATGGCCCGCTTTTCATCGCTCACATAATCATTCACACCCACCATGATCTTTTCCTTGCGCTCGATGGCCTTCTGGTAGGTGTAAGCCGCCTCGTGAATTTCGCGTTGAGGGAATCCCTTTTCGATGGCCGGCACCATGCCTCCCAAAGCGTCAATCTTATCGAAATACTCCAGGCAAGCGCGTTCGGTGTCGAGGGTCAATTTCTCAACGAAGTAAGAACCGCCCAACGGGTCGGCGGTGTTGACCACGCCGCTCTCGTGAGCGATGATCTGCTGCGTGCGCAAGGCGATGGTGGCAGCCTGTTCCGTCGGCAGCGCCCAAGCTTCATCCAGGGAATTGGTATGGAGAGACTGCGTGCCGCCCAGAACGCCCGCCAGGGCCTGAATGGTGGTGCGGATGACGTTGTTATAAGGCTGTTGCGCCGTCAGCGAGCAGCCGGCGGTCTGCGTGTGGAAGCGGCACAGCCACGATCGTGGGTTGGTTGCGCCGAAGCGCTCCCGCATCACGCGCGCCCAGACCTTGCGCGCGGCGCGGTATTTCGCCACTTCCTCGAAGAGATCATTATGAGCGTTGAAGAAGAAGCTGAGGCGCGGCGCGAATTCGTCCACGCTTAAGCCCGCGCGCGCCACCCACTCGACGTATTCAATGCCGTCGCGCAGCGTGAAGGCCAACTCTTGCACGGCCGTCGAGCCTGCCTCGCGGATATGATAACCGCTGATCGAAATCGGATTCCAGCGCGGCACTTGGCGCGATCCGAAAACGATGGTATCCACCACCAGCCGCATCGACGGCTTGGGCGGGAAAATGTATTCCTTCTGAGCGATGTATTCCTTCAGGATGTCATTCTGCGTCGTGCCGGAGATTTTCTTCCAATCCGCGCCGTTCTTTTCCGCCACCACCAGGTACATGGCCCAGATCATGGCGGCCGGCGAATTGATGGTCATGGACGTGGTTACCTGCTCCAGCGGCAGGCCGCGCAGCAGAACCTCCATGTCGGCAAGAGAGGAGACGGCCACTCCGCATTTGCCCACTTCACCTTCGGCCAACGGGTGGTCGCTGTCGTAGCCCATCAACGTCGGCAAATCAAAGGCGATGGAGAGTCCCGTTTGGCCCTGCTTCAGCAGGTAATGCAGGCGGCGATTGGTGTCCTCCGGTGTGCCAAAGCCGCTGAACTGCCGCATCGTCCACAGCTTCTCCCGGTACATCGTGGGATGAATGCCCCGCGTGTAGGGGTATTCGCCGGGATTCGCCAGGTCGCGATCATAGTCCAGCCCGGCGAGGTCGTTCGAAGTATAAAGCCTCTCGACAGGCACTCCGGAAATAGTGGTAAATTCTCTGGGATATCCGGAATACCGGCGGCCCCCGGGTTTTCCGGCCGGCAGTGTGAAGGATTCTGGGTTGGGGGTCCCGCTTTCAGATCCCTCCACTGCGGTCGTGGACTTGCTCTCGTTCTCCATGCCTTCAATTGCATCCTATTCGAATTGAAATGTCAACGCAGGCGGCCAGACTGAGATTCCGATTCCTTCGCAGACTTCCTGAGCACCTTCGCCTGTCGTCCTGAACCCTTCGCCTGTCATTCTTGGCGAAGCGAAGAATCCCGGTATTTCTGCGCAAGGTAAACTCTGCTCAGCATCTCCAATTCGTTCGCAGCAGAAGAAGAGGCCAAATACAGAGATTTTTCGCTTCGCTCAAAATGACAGCACGGGAGGTTCGGCTGAAACTCCCAGACTCCAGAAATGAAGAAACCCTAGCCGGCGCTCCCTGTAACTGGGAGCTCCGGGTGCCTTTACAGCAAATAACCCGCACCACTACCCGCCTCTCTGGAATGGTTAAGGCACGGCTTCAGCCATGCCGGAAAAGGCTCGCACAAAACAAAACCAGCCTGGACTCGAATCCAGGCTGGTATCTTCCTCCGGCATCAAGCCGCCTTCGCCGAAGTCGCCCTCACTGTTTATGATTCTGGTCAAAATCACGGGAGCCGGGAATGTTGGGGATACTGCTCACATCTCCGGTCAACGCGTTCTGAATCTGAACGTGATTCGCCGTCAGAGTGGTTGCCGTGGCCTGTTCGTATTGGGTCAGGGCCTTTGCGTAAGTTGAGTAGGCTGTCACCAGAGTTCCCTCCGCCGTGGTCAGGTTGTTTTGCTGCTGAATGACCAGAGTCACGGTGGATTCGCCCAACTTGAATTTCTTCTGCTCCGCGTCCAGGGTTTGCTGGGCGTAATCCACGGCTTTCTTGGCCGATTGGATTTGCGCATTGGCCTGGGTCACGGCGATTTCAGCATTGCGAACGTCCTGCTCTACGTTGTTGATCTGCTGTTGCAACGTCGTTTGCAGTGAGCGTTGCTCCAGCAGGGCCCGCGCCGCGTCGGCCTGCGCAGCGCGGTTGCGGATGGGCATCTGAAGAGTGAATCCCGCCGAGTAGTTGGGATAGTAGTTCTGGAACATCTGAGTAAACAAACCCGTGTATCCACCAGCAATGAAGCCGACCGGTGTCGGAAACCTGGCTCCAGGGAGCGTTTGATAGATGACTTGGTTCCCCGCCAGCGCGCTGGGTTGCCAAGTGGCGAAAACATCCAGCGTCGGCAGAAGTTCATTCCGGTTGGCCTTGAGCACAATCGACTCATACTTCAGGTTCAGCTCATCGGTCTCAATCTCAGGACGATTTTTCAGGGCGATTTGCAGGGATTGGTCCAGGGATGGAATATCATTGGGCTTGGGCTCGGGCAGTTTATCCGTGGGAACAATTTCAACCGAGGAAAGCGTGGCATCCACTTTCTTGGAAAGGGCGGTTTTCAAGACGGATTGAGCCTCTAGAAAATTGGTCTGGGCCACCACCAGGTTGGTTTGTGCCGTGGCGAGCTGCGATTCCGCCTGCACCACGTCGATTGGAGCCAGCGTCCCGATTTGCACCTGCCGTTTGTTGTCCTGCAGGAGCCGCTGGGCATAAGTCACGGCCTCTTGAGCTACTCGCACGTTTTCGTGGTCGGTAGCCAGGGTCCAATAGTCATTCAGTATCGTGGTAAGCGTGGTGATCGCCTGTTGCCTGAAAACCGCTTTGGAAATCTTAATGTCATTGGCGGCAATGCGGATGAACTTGGCGTTGGCGCGGTATCCAAAGCCGTTCAGCAGGTGTTGGTTTAAGCCAACGGTGAGTCCGCTCACCAACTGCGGATTGAAGAAGTTGGTCAATGCATTGGTCGATTGCCGAATCCCAAAAAGGCTCACGGCGTAGCTGGTTCCGGTGGGAAATTCCTGGCCAAGGAATCCGCTATAAGTGGTGGTGTGCTGGGCAAGGTAGGGGACGCCAGTAACAACGTTCGTCCCCAAGGGACTCACGGCGTCATTCCAGCCGGCCGTAAAACCCACCACCGGATCAAAGCTTCCAATCGGGCCAATGTTGGTAGCTCCGCCACCGCCACCCGTGGCGCCTCCCGCCCGGCCCCCGGAACCGCCGGTCGAGGCGGTGCTGATGCCGCCGCCGAGGGCGGCCGCGAACAACGCCGAGGAGCCGAACGCCCCTGGAATTCCCCGCGTGGCTTGGCCGCTGGCGGCGCGCACTTGGTCGATCTTGGCATACGCAGTGTTATATCGCGAAAGGTCGATATCCAGGTTGTTCTGAAGCGCCAGGGCGACGGCATCCTGCAAAGACAGTTGCATCTTCCCATTCTGAATCAGTTCGTAGAGAAGCGCCGAATTGCGCAGCTTCATGGGCGGCACGTGGGGATTCATGTACGGTTCAAGAATGTTGGGAAATATCCCCGTTCGGGTGTAAGTCGTCTCATACATTGACTTGCCGCTATGGTCTTTGGAGTTCTGGCTCGTCGAAGCCGGTGGTGGCTGTTGCTGACACATCAGGTTCAGAGCCCCAAATCCCAAGGCCCATATCGCTCCGGCCACCGCCAGCCGGTAACCTTTTCGATTCATCATTCCTGTCCTTCTCCCTTCTAACCACCTGGATACCATTGATACGTTTGGACTCAAGAGATATCTACGAAAATCATAGACGAAGGGTTTCAAAAATAGTTTTGTAGCCTGGTATGGGCGCGCCAAAGCGGAATTTGCACCCAATCAGTGATGCAGTATCAACTTCCGGTAAATTTCAAGGCTGGACGTGGCACACCAATTAACGCGGCTTCCTTTGCGGAACCTCTCAACGATATGACCGGCAAAGCAAAAGCTTATCACCGAAAGCCATTCATGGCCAGAACTTACGCCGTTGGGGGAGTAGCTCAATTTGCTGTGCAGCGCTCTATGAGCGCCGAGCTTGGATCCTCAACGGTTTCCGGCGCTCATAGAGCGCCGCTACAAGAGCCAAACTGTCCCACTACCCGTCGACGGGTCCCTGGCGAGAGGGCAGGAAGGGCACGGGGTGCTATACTGAGAGGCTAGTAAATTTTCTTTCTCAGGTCATCATGCACCCTGCCCTATTGTGGTGCGCGCTTGCTTTTTACGGTCTTGGAATCCTTTTGACCTTGCCTTCGGTCATCGGCGGACGGCCCAGGTTGTCTTCCGCGACATTGGCGGCGTTGTCTCTGGGACTTCTTCTTCATGCGACCGCGTTGATCACAGCGGCCATCCAGTTAGACCGGCTGCCGGTGACGGACGTTCAGAGCGCGCTATCTTTCTTCGCTTTTAACGTGACCTTGACCTTCTTTCTGGCCTACCTTCGTTACCGGGTGACCTCCCTTGGCGTCTTTATGCTGCCGTTTGTGTTTGTTCTCACGCTGATGGCGGCCGCCCACCCGGACCACTTGTCCTCCACGTCGCCGTTCCGGGGCGGGTGGTTGGCGGTTCACGCCCTGTCGATGATCCTGGGATATACGGGAATTTTCCTGACCTTTGTAGCAGCGCTGATGTATTTGATCCAGGAAAGCGAGCTTAAATCTAAGAGCCCACGAGGTTTCTATAACCGGCTGCCCTCGCTGGACCTGTGTGTGACCCTCTATGACCGGTCGCTCAAGTTCGGCTTGTTATTTTTGAGCATCGGCATTCTGACGGGATTCCTGTGGGCAAGCCAAGCCTGGCGAGGCCCCTGGGAGCTGGACCCAAAAATCCTGGCTTCTTTTTTGACTTGGCTGATCTATTTGACACTGTTATCCACTCGTGTCAGCGGCAACTGGCGCGGGCGCCGGTCGGCCTATGGAGCAATTTTCGGCTTTGCGGCGACCATGGTGACTTTTCTGGGCGTCAGCTTCCTGAGCGGCCAGCACGGGTATTTTCCTAATTTAACTCACATCCCTTGAGAGGTGTCGGCGGGAAAAAAGACGATTCACCGCCTCGCGCCCGAGGGTTGGTGATTTCCGTCACAGCAATCCGCTTCCCGCTCAATGGAAACTGGATTGCCAGCGCGGAGAGGGGCAGCAGGCGGATCGCCGGGACTTAAGAGCCATCGAATGTGCCGATATGAACCTGATCCTCGCTGGAATTAATCATCGCACGGCGCCGGTCGAAGTGCGGGAGCGCATGAACATCGAGGAGGGCCGGCTGGTCACGGCGTTGAAAAACATCAGCCAACGCCGGGGCATCCGCGAAGCGATCATCTTCTCCACGTGCAACCGCGTCGAAGTGCTGGCCAACGCCGAGGACCGGTTTGATCCAGAGCCTTTGATCCGCCAATTTCTCGCCGATTTTCACCATTGCGATCTATCCGCCTACGAAAACTATCTTTACTGGCGGCGGCACCAGGATGCCGTGCTTCACTTGTTTCGCATGGCCTCCAGCCTGGACTCAATGATTCTAGGAGAACCGCAGATTCTAGGCCAGGTGAAGCGCGCTTTTTTAATTGCCCAAGAAGCCGGCTCGGTGAAGGGCGATCTCTACGAAGTTGTGAATCAGGCCCTCGGCGCCGCCCGGAAGGTACGGCGCGAGACGGGTTTGGGGCGGGCCGCGGTTTCGGTGCCTTACGCGGCGGTCGAGTTGGCTCGCACCATCTTCGGCCGGCTTGAGGGCAAGACGCTGTTCCTGATCGGCGCCGGGAAGATGAGCGAGATCGCTTCGCGCCACTTGGCTCGTAGCGGGGCCTGCGAGATTTATGTATCGAACCGCAGCATGGACCGGGCCGTGGAGCTGGCGCAAAAGCTGCATGGCGCCGCCATCCCCCTTGACCACCTCCTGGAGAATCTGCACAAGGCGGATATCGTCATCAGCTCCACCGGCTCTCCCGATTTCATCATTCGCAAGGAGCAGGTGGAACAGATGCTGGCGGTCCGCAAGCGCCGCCCCATGTTCTTCGTGGATATTGCCGTGCCGCGGGATATCGATCCCTCGGTGAATGACCTGGAGAGCGTCTATGTCTACGACATTGACGACTTGAAGCAGGTGGTGGACGCCAACCGCAAGCAGCGCGAGAAGGAGGCGGAGTTTGCGGAAGAGATCGTCCAGCAAGAAGTGCAAAAGTTGCTGCGCAGGCTTGCTTCCCGTGAAGTCGGCCCTACCATCGTGGCTTTGGAGCAACGCCTGGACACGATCCGCGGCAGGGAAATGGAGAGGTTCCGCAGCCGCCTGGGGACGCTCACTCCGGATCAGCGTGAGACGGTGGACCAACTCACACAGGGAATCCTGAATAAGATTCTGCATGGTCCCATCACCGAACTAAAGAACGGAGCCGGCAGTCCGGAAAATGGAACTTTGGTGCATTTGATCCGGAAGATTTTTGGAGTGGGGGAATAAGATTGGGGCAATGTGGCGTCCATGCCACTTGAAAATGACCGCAGGCGATGCGGCCGGCACTTCGAGGTTCGGCCTCTCTTGAGTCAATCTAAATTGGTTTTGGGAACGCGTGGCAGTCAATTGGCGCTTTGGCAAGCGAATTGGGTTAAGAGCCGCTTGGAAGCGTTGGGGCGCGGTGTTGAAATCCGTTCGGTCAAGACCAGCGGCGACAAACTCACAGATATTTCTCTGGCGAATTCGGGGACCAAGGGCCTGTTCATCAAAGAGATTGAAGAAGGCCTTCTGGACAATAGCCTCGACCTCGCGGTCCACAGTCTGAAGGACATGCCCGGTTCCTTGCCCCCGGGATTGATGATCGGCGCTGTCCCCCGGCGCGAAGATGCAAGGGATATTTTGATCACGCGGGACGGCTCGGCTCTTGGCCAGTTGCCGGAGGGCTCCCGCCTCGCCACCAGCAGCCCCCGGCGAGTAGCCCAGTTGCGGGCGCTGCGCCGCGACCTGGAGTTCATCCCCATTCGTGGCAACTTGGACACCCGAGTCAGGAAGCTCGATTCCGGCGTCTGCGACGGCTTGGTGGTTGCGGCAGCGGGAGTCCACAGGTTGGGACTGGCTTCGCTCATCGCCGTGTACTTTTCCGTCGAACAGATTTGCCCCGCGGTGGGCCAGGGCGCACTTGCCATTGAAATTCGAGAGCAGGACGAAAATGTGAGGCAAGCGGTGGCGCCTCTGGAAGATGCCGCCACCCGCCGCGCGGTGGACGCCGAACGCGTTGCGCTTGGCGAGTTGGGCGGAGGTTGCCGGGCGCCCATCGCCATTTACGCCTTTGAGGAGAATGGAGAGTTCAAGATCAGCGGAGTGGTGGCGAATCCTGCCAGCGGTGAAGCGCTCCGGGCATCGCTTTGCGGAGAGATGGGTGAAGGGCCGGATTTGGGGCGCCGCCTGGCCCGGTTGCTGCGGGAGCGTGGGGCCGAGCGCGTCTTGAATTCCGCGCGAGACCTGACCGTCCCAGGATAAGGAATCGTTCCCCCCTCACCCCGGCCCTCTCCCCGCTTGCAGGGAGAGGGGGGAACCGCGTAGCGGTGGGCGAGGGGTCCTTGCGGCCTGACTACAGCAATGCAGTCCAACCGCGCTTGAGTGAACAGTGTTGGGGTTCGGATCATGCCCAAAGCCTCCATCGGATTGCCCCTCGCCGGAAAGAGGATCGTGATCACTCGCGCCCAGGATCAGGCGTCCGGTTTTCACGATGGGCTGGCGCGGCTCGGCGCGGTGGTGATTGATTTGCCCACCATTGAGATTAAAGACCCGGACTCCTGGAGGCCGATAGATTCAGCAATCGCCCGCCTCGAGCAGTTTGACTTCCTGATCTTGACTTCGGTGAATGGTGTTCGATCTTTCGTGAGCCGGTTGCGTGCCTGTGGAAGGAGTCCGGCTGACTTGGCTCCCATGGAAGTCGGCGCCATCGGGCCGGCGACGGCGGAAGCACTGCGTGAGGCAACCGTAAGAGTAGATTTTATCCCGCAGGAATATCAGGCGGAGGGTTTGTTGGAGTCTCTGGGCGGCCGGGAGGTGCAAGGGAAGCGGTTCTTGATTCCACGAGCCAAGGTGGCCAGGGATCTTGTCCCCCGCGTGCTCACCGGGCGGGGGGCCCAGGTTGAAGTGGTGGAAGCTTACCAGACCGTTCTCCCCGCCTATCCGGCCGGCGAAGTGAAAAGACGGTTAACGCCCAGGCCGGACGTCCTGGCGTTCACCAGTTCATCCACTGCCCATCATTTCGTGCAGCTCGCACAGCAGGAAGGAATCTTCCCAGAAATGCAGGCGTGCCTGATTGCTTCAATTGGACCAGTGACTTCTGCTACCTTGCAAAAACTCGGACTTAAAGTCGTAGTGCAGGCAAAGGAATCAACGATTCCTGGATTGGTTCAAGCCCTCACCGAATACTTCTCCGCCAGTTCAGCGCACTAATCGGGATTATTCACGAACTTCCCTGGGGGACCGTCAGGGCCGCGGTCAAGTCCGTGCTCTGACCTTCCCCGGCCGAAATGCCAATCACGGCGCGCCTCACTGCGGTCCTTTCCCAACCACAAAGTCCAGTTGAGCCGAGGCGCTCTGGTAGCTGAAACGGGTGGTCACCACCTGGGTGGCGGTGCGGGTCGCCAGGAGTTGTGCGTCCGTCAACTCAATGATGTTTCCGTAGCCCACTTGGTAGCGGCCTTCTGCAAGCTGCAAGTTCTCCTTGGCCTCGCTGGCCGCGGTCAGCGCCGTGTTGATCTGGTCTTGAGCCACCCGCACGTTGGAATAGGCGGAATACACACCCTGCCGCACGCGCAGGAAGAGCGAGGCGTGCTGCGCCTGGGAAACGCGCCTTTCCGCTTCGGATTGGCGCAACGCGGCGTGCCGCTCGCCGCCCGAAAAGAGGCTTTGCGCGAAGAGCCCCGCCAGGCTCCAGTTATAGATCAGGGGAAATTGCAGATTGTTAAAATTGTAAAACATTGAAAGATTCAAGGCCGGCTTCAGGTTGGCGTGCGCGTATTCCACGTCCGCTTGCGCAGCAGTAACTTGCTCGCGCAGGGATTGCAAGTCCGGGCGCTTTTCGACGGCTTGAACCAGAAGCTCGTCCAGAGTGCCCGCCGGCTCAATCTGTGCCAGCGTGTCCACCGGCTCCGGGGCCTGCTCAATCGGGATGCCCATGGCCGTTGCCAAACCGGCGTGGGCCACATCCAGGTTCGCTTGCGCCTGCTCGAGCGCCAGCTTGGCGTTGGCCACCGCCACTTGCTCCTGGGTGACGTTGATTTTCGGATCGCGCCCCACCTGGTAGAAAGCCTCCGCTTGTTGGAGGTGCTGGGCGGCATTATCAAGGCCTTGCTGCTCGACGTTCACCAACTCGCGGTCCGCGAGCTCCGTATAATAGGCGGCGCGCACGTTGTAATAAATCTGATTTTTAACGTTCTGGTAATTGTGCCCGGCGGCGCGCAGCTCAGCCATGCTGCGGTCGATCGTTCCACGCTTGCGGCCAAAGTCAAAAATGTCTTGCGACAAGTTGATGCCGCCATAATAGTAGGGCGAAGTGGAGTTGGACTCTCCCTGGTAAAACCTCTGCCACAAATCCGGCGGCGTACCGGGTTGCCCGGAGTAGTTGAAAGTTTGGCGCGTGTAGAAAGATCCCAGATTAATTTGGGGAAGAAAGGCAGAGTGCGCAATCTTCAACTGCGCCTGAGCCTCATCGATCATGGCCAGCGCCGCCGCTAGATCCGGATGGTGCTCCAGGGCGGTTTCCACGCACTGCGCGAGGGTCATCGGTTGAGGGGTTGAGTCCGCAGCGGCTGGCGTGCTTGCCGCGATCAGCAGCAGGACGAGAGCGGTAAGATTTTTGTAAGTCATGCTCCTTCCTCCGTGATATCCGTAGGGGCGACCCTCGTGGTCGCCCGAGTGCAATTGTAGAGGCGGGCCTGGCGCCAGCCTGCGGGCGACCACCAGGGCCGCCCCTACCATCGCACACCGGCGATGTCGCGGCGCTTAGGGATTCTGGCCCACCGGAACCGGTTGAATCTTCCCACCCTCCTGAACGCTCTCGCCGATGTTCAGGGCAATCCTTTCGCCGCGCTTCAAGCCTCCCCGGATATGCACCGTGCCGCCGTCATCATCCAGGATGGCAACGGGCCGGAAAGCGATGCGGTCATCCGGCGTGACCACCGCCACAAAGGGTTTGTTGTTGCGCAGCACCAGCGCTTCGGCGGGAATGGCGATCCCGGCCCATCGCTGCCGCAGGTTCAGCGTCACCTCCACAAAAATTCCGGGCAGGAACCGGCCCGCGCGGTTGTTGATGTCGATTTCGGTGAGCATGGTGCGTGTTGAGGGATCCAATTGTCCGCTGGCGCGCGTCACCTGCGCCCGCACTTTCACATCCGGCCGCGTCGCATCCACCACTTCTGCCGGATCGCCCACGCGGACCCGTTCCGCGTCGGACTGGCCGGGGTAGACGTAAATCCGCAGTACATCCGTCTCCGCCACCCGCACCACGGGCAACGCGCTGGTCTGCGCATTGGCGGCGTTTTGCACCAGGGCGCCGGGGTCCGCATAGCGCGCGGTCACGGTTCCGGTAAAGGGGGCGCGAATGACTTCATAAGACTTGAGCGTCGCCATGTTTGCAACGGCGTCATCCGCCATGCGCGCGTCCGTCACCGCTTGGTCCGCATCCTGTTGAGCGATCATGTCCCGCTTCACCAGATTGACGGCGCGGTTGGCATTGATGCGCTTGTTGATGTCATCGGAAACCGCGGCCCGGTATTGGCTGTCGGTCTCCGGGGATTCGATGATGGCCAGCAGTTCGTTGGCCGTCACCTTGTCACCCTTATCCACCCGGATTTCCTTCAGGTATCCGCTGACCTTGGCGTAGAGCGTAGTTTCAAGGTATGGATAGGTCTCACCCAGCAACTCCACCTTGCGCACCGCCGCCGCGTCGCCCACGGTCATGGCCTGCACGCGAGGCCCTGCCTGCGTCACGTTGGCGATTTGGTGCAACTGCGCCGCCAAGTTCTGCTGTTTTCCGGCGCGAAGCCGGTGAACCATCACCACCGCGGCAACCAACAGAATCAGGCTGACCAGGTAAAGGCCCCATCCCGAAGGTTTGCGCTTCGAGGTTTTCGATGCCGGTAGTTTGGACGGTGGCTCTGTCATGGATTCTGGCTCTTACGGACCTTCTTCATTGCAGCGAAGGGGCGGCAGGGTCTAGTTAACATAATTTAGGGTTCGTTCCGTAATTTTTGTTTGCTCTTTTCTTCATCGGACGGGGTCATGCATAGCAGCGCCCTCACCCGCCGCGACGGGAAGCACTGCTTCCCCGCGTCACGCATTATGAAAGGGCGCCCCTTTTAGGGTACGTTTTGTGTTGCGGTACGAAACGAATCCAAGAAAGGAGCACCCATGAATAGTGTCAAGTA
>Ga0307372_10002592_pt1 | contig 29716 bp, 27 predicted proteins | sample OX1MG_FD_202533 | JGI IMG/M metagenome (GOLD analysis project Ga0307372, IMG submission 202533) | Soil microbial communities from Risofladan, Vaasa, Finland - OX-1 | ecosystem: Environmental > Terrestrial > Soil > Coastal area > Acid sulfate soil | place: Finland: Risofladan, Vaasa | collected... | reverse complement strand
TGGATGAGTGATGGCGAACGCTCGCGATCGTCGCGATTCTCGCGTCTCGCCGCTAACTGTTCGGATTCACAAGCGAAAAAATGGAGCGGGCGACCGGGGTCGAACCGGCGACGTCCAGCTTGGGAAGGGCGCCGATGCGGGTGAGCCAGGGAAGCCCGAGGATGAAAATCCTTGAGCTACAAGGATTTTCTAATTTTCGAATTCCCGCCTGTGACCCCGATTTTCGCTCCTTTCCCGGCAACTTTGACAGAAATTTGCCAGAAAATCTTCCCTTCAGAAGCGCGCCTGATTCGACGAAGACAAACTTCCTAATGACGTCCAGCTTAGGACGCGCGAGTGGCGACTTTTTTCCTTCGACGCGGACGTTTGCCAGAAAGTTGCCTGAAACGATCGTTCATTTCGCCTCGGTCTATCAGCGGTTTCCGCGATCGTCGCCGCGGATTTTCCGCCGATCGTGCAGCCGGATGATCATAGGCCCGTGGCCAGCACCCAGCTGTCTGAGCCGACATCTGGAGCGACCTCACAGTGTCCTACCTTGCTGATGGCGGAACCCAGTCCGGCATGCCCAGTGCGGTCATGAACGGCCGAAGAACGGCCGCTCCGACGATAGCCGCACCCGGTCCGCCGGAAAGAAGCATCGATAACCGATCGCCGTCCAACTTTCCGTCGCTCAAGTCCTTACAAATCTCGTCTGCTAGAGCCGAGGTCGCGAGTTCGAGCGCACAATGGGCAGTCTGAGTAAGCCCGGTAGGCGAATTCACATCGCCCTTCACCAGACCATCCAAGGCTGCCGAAAGGGGTGCCGTGGCCGCATTCGCCTCAAGCTGGTTTCTGAGACCGCCGACAACATGCAGCATCAGATTGACCACACGTTGCTGCTGCCCCCCGAGTAGCGCTTTCACGGCAGGGAAACGCTGGTATTGAGCAACGCTGATAGTTTCCTTGAGTTTCGGAAGCAGATCTTCCACCGTCGCTTGGAGCTGCCAATCGGAGATCTCCTTGAGCAGGCGGCTGAGTCTGGCCTGCGCATCACCGCTTTCAATCGTTTGGCGCAAGCTGTCGGTCAATGACGACGGTTTTTCTAACTCGATTACGAGCCGCTTCTCGCGGATTTCGTTGATGTCATCAGGCGGATGGTCGGCATGCGGATCGATGTCAACGATCACCGTCTCATCCGATTCGACTGGGACTGAACCGAAATCTGCAGAAAACGCGAGCGTCGAAAAAAAGAAAATCCGAGCGAACGCCTCCCGCCGCGACGCGGACATTCCGATGATTATCCTGTGGCCAAATCTGAAGGCGTTGCTGGGGACACCCGCCGGCAGCGCGGTGAAATCCCACCACACCGGCTGCTGATCGGTCGCCCCGAGTACGAAATCCTTGAATGGCTTGAGCTCGGCGGCTCGTGCGACCTGCGGGAAGTAGTGCGCGAGAAATGTCAAAGCGACGTATCCGATGGCCCTCAAACCGTCGGGTCCGCCGAACTTGAGTTCCACCTTGTAAGGCTGAGTGAAGAATCCTTGACCCGGCTCTCGACCGCCGGCTGTCTGAACATCGTTTCCTGCCGCGCGTTCGGCGGCGATCCACTCCTGAATCTGCCGCTCATTAGAGAATGCCATCCGCATATGGCGCTTTCCATCGACGATCTCATCCTTCAGAATTTTGGGCTCGGCGTGCTCAATCAACGATGCCGTTACCAGATAGCGCTGGCCGTCCGACGGGTTGACTATTTCAAACTGGCGAGGCGCGCTCGAATGATCAGGACGCACGCCCAAAAGCGCATTTATGGCCTCCAACTGCCTGGACAGGGTTGCGGCGAGAGGCGAGAACCCTTCGTTGTGAGGGCCGCAATAGATTCCCTTGTTCGTGCGCCGTCCTCCGAGTGCAGCGGGGAAGATGTGCTCGTGCGAGCCCGTCGGGCCCCCACAAATGATGCAGTCTTTCATTAGATAACCTCGATCGCGTTCACTCCATTATGCCTGCTGCACTTCGCGCAAGCGACGCGTAGCGTCCGCGCGTGCCCTCACCTTTGCGTATTTCTAAGCGATAACCTGCTCCGGGTTGCGCGCGCACACGCGGGAGGGAACTCGGGGGAAATGGTCCGCCGTTTGCTGATGCTCTGGACCATCGTTCGTCACGAATTCGGCGAACCGGAGCACTAGATGGAAAGCGAGTTCTATGTTCAGGCACGACGAGAGTGGGATGAACGCTACGGCGATCTCGTTCTCGGAAAACGTAACTGGCAGATCACGTCGGCCGGCCTGATGCTCCTGAGCCTTATTCTTGCTCTGGGCATCGTGTGGATGAGCGGGCGAACCAAAGTGATCCCGTTCGTGGTCGAAGTCGACAAGCTCGGCTACGCCATCACGATACCGACCGCTCTCACCGCCTCGAACGTCCCCGCGACGGTCGAGCGCATGAAGCGCTACGAGATCGCTGCGTTCATCCGCAACGCCCGAGCCGTGAGCAGCGACCCGGCCGTGGAACAGAACATGCTCAACGATCTGCTCGCGCACGCACACGGTGCGGCGAACAAGTTTCTCGAGTCGTACTTCCACGCTGATGATTTCTCGAAGAACCCGTTCCAGCTTATGAAGCACCAGACCGTCAACGTTCAGATTGAATCGATCCTCCAGGCTTCGCCGAAGAGCTACGAGGTCCGCTGGAGCGAGACCGCCCTCGACATGAGCGGCGCGCCGCTCGGGACTAATCATTGGGAGGCCATCCTCGAAACCGAGCTCTCGCCCCAGAATTCGACCGACACCGTCATCAGCAATCCGCTGGGGTTTTATGTAACGCGGCTCAGTTGGGCCGAGCAGCAGAGCTGAGGAGCCATCAGATGAACCGCGCAACAATTATCTGCGGCCTGTTGTTTGTCGCATCGCTACTTAGTGCCTGCGCCGCAAAGCAACCCACACCGCCGCCTCCGCTTGAAATCGTTCCTCAAGATGCCCCTGAGGCCGAGGCCACGCCGACATCACCCACTGCCGAGGACCTGCTCGCACAACAACCGCCCGAGGTCCGAGCAGCCATCAAACAGCACGAGCAGGACGGCTCATGGCAAGTTTTCAGGACCGATCAGGCTCAACTTTACCCATACGGCGAACGCCCGGACCCTATCATCGATTGTGAGCCGCTCCGATCGACGGACATTCAGCTTCAATCCGGGGAAACCATCACCGACGTAGTGATGGGCGACTCCGAACGCTGGCAAGCCACGCCGGCGGCTTCCGGCGATCCCAGGAGCCCGGTTCCTCATGTGGCGATCAAGCCGCAAGCGCCCGGCATCAGAACCAACCTTGCGATCTACACCACGCGCCACATCTATCACCTGAATCTGCGATCGAGGCCGGGACACGGTATCGAGCAGGTCGAGTTCTACTATCCGGACGAGCTGCTCGCCGCGATGAAAGACGCAGACCGACAGGCGAGCGAGGCAGGAGCGGAGCATGCGGGCGCCAGCGACGGCGTCGTTGTCGCCAGCCTCAAGTCGGCCGATCCAGCGGCACTCAATTTTTCGTACAAGATCGGCGGACCCGACGTGCCGTGGCGTCCCGTGCGCGCGTTCGACGACGGCGCCCACGTGTACATCCAGATGCCTCCCAGCATGAAGATCGCCGATGCGCCCGCGCTGCTGATCGCCGCCTCGGGCGGAAACCAGATGGTCAATTATCGCGTGCGCGGCAACTACTACGTGGTCGACCGGCTCTTCGACAACGCCGTGATGGTCGCCGGCGTCGGACGCGAGCAGGACCGTGTGAGCGTCGCCTATACGGGAGGCGAGAGGTGAGCGCCATGTCGCAAGCTGAGCAACACGAGCTCCCAGCCGACGAAGGCGGTGGCCGTCTCAACTGGCTGCTTGCAGTGCTGGTCCTCATCGTCGCGATTGTGATGGGAATCGTGCTCGCCGCGGGCGTGCAATCATCGGGCGTCTCAAGTCAGTCGAGCGCTTTTTCTGACCCGGGAGATGGAAGCGAGACTGCCAACAAGGGCGAGGTCGCCGATCTCCTCTCGCACGGCGGGAAGGTTCCAGACGCCGCACCCGCTCTTCCGCTCCCGCCTCCACCAGCGAAGCTCCCGGTCGTCATGACCCAGCAACCGCCCCACAACCCGAGCCCCTACGAACAGTGGGCCGAGCAGAAGTACATGAAGGCGCTGGAGTCGCCGCAGATCGTCACTGCGTTCCACAGCCCCGCGCTGGAACTCCCGCAGGCTCAAAGCCAGAGCGCCAGCTCAAGTCTCGCTTTCGGCGATTCCGGGGGCACACCTGCGATCCGGCTTCATCCGGCCCCCTCTCCGTACGCGGTTATTGCTGGAAACGTGATCCCGGCGCTGCTCGTAAGCGGCATCGACTCGGACCTGCCGGGACCCATAGTCGCCCAGGTACGAGAGAACGTCTTTGACTCCGCGACCGGCCGCTACCTGCTCGTCCCGCAAGGCAGCAGGCTGCTCGGCTCGTACCAGAGTGCTTCAGCTTACGGGCAGCAGCGTGTGCAGATCGAATGGCAGCGGCTGATCTTCCCTAACACTTCCAGCATGGACATCGCGGGCATGCCGGGTGCCGATCGGAGCGGCTACGTTGGATTCTCCGACCAGGTCGATAATCACTATCTGCGCACATTCGGCACCGCGATCCTCATGAGCACCATCAGCGCGGGCCAGATGGTCGGGCAGATCAGTTCCTTCGGAAGCGGCACGTACTCGCCCTACGGCTATGCGCCGCCGAGTCAGTGGGCGATGGCGGGCGAGGCTGCGGGCACAGGAATGAGCGGACAGCTCGGACAAGTCGGGCAGCAGTCGCTGCAGCAAGGAATGGATCGTCCGCCCACACTGACCATCCGGCCCGGTTACCAGTTCAACGTGATCGTGACCCAGGACCTCGTAATGCCGGGTCCGTACAAGAACTAGGGAGCGAACCAACAATGAAACTCAAGCTGCGAGAAAAAGAGTTGCCTCCGGTTCAGTTGCGGCTGGTCGTGCCCGGCGGACTGAAAGAGATGCTCGACAAGTACGTGGCCTTCGTGCAGGAAGGCTCCGGACGTGAGGTCGAGGCCAGACAGATCGCCGTGGAAATTCTCGCGCAGTTCATGGAGAGCGACCGTCAGTTCAGGATGTGGCAGAGGCGCGGTCAGAAGTCGGCGGTGCAGCGAAGCGTGCGCGGATCTCAGAGAGCGGTCCAGGTCAATGGGGAGGCGTCAGCCTGAGTGGCTCGGGAGGCGCGGAGCTGGAGATGGAGTGGAATCAGAGATGGGCGGGTCGGTCATAGGGCAAGATAAAGTGAACACGGCAAGGCAAGGTACCGCGCGCACTTTTTCCACGAATCCCTTCGGGTTTTCGCACGGTCAGCGCACGGTGCGCGAGGTGTCGCGCGGTACTAACCGACCCGCCCCATCAAGCCAGAGGATTCACACTTCCGAGCGCGCAGTCGGAGCCACTTTCCGGCTTCTCTGCGAGCAAGTCATTTGGCTCGCCATAGGCGCGATTCTGATCATGCTGCTCGCCGCGGCAACGCGCACAGCCGGCCTCATATTCGTCGCGACGGACAGCTCGTGTCCGATCGGAATCTACCACGTAGTTCACCAACCTCCCGCGCGCGGCGAACTGGTCAAAGCATGCCTGCCCGAGGCGATCGCCAGCTACGGAATGGCCCGCGGATACCTTGCTTCAGGCGAATGTCCGAATGGCGTGGAGCCAGTGATCAAAGTCATCGGCGCGCTGGCCGGCGACCGCGTCGATCTATTGCCGGAAGAGATTCGCGTGAACGGCACCGCATTGCCGCAGAGTTCAACGCGTATGCGCGATAGTCGCGGACGCGCGGTACGAACTCTGCCGCGCGGGAGCTACGAAACCACGGCCGATGATGTGTGGCTCTTCGGACTGCACGACGCGCGCAGTTGGGACTCCCGCTACTTCGGACCAGTACCGGTCAACGCGGTTCTCGGAGCCGTGGAACCGGTGTTCACGTTGGGCCGATCCGCGCCCGCGAAATGAGGAAACTTGTTATGGCGACGCACTCCAGAGAGCAAGGATTAAGAGTCCATCACCTCACCAATCTGGGCGGCCTGGTCGCGATCGCAGGACTGGATTCGCAGCCACCGGATCTCCTGCTTGGAGCCTTGCTCAAGATTGCCAGCGATCTCTCGAATTCGAGCGTCGAACTGCGCCGCCAACTTGCATCTCTCGGCCACAAGAAACTCGATGAACGCGGCGCTGAAAAGCGCGCATTCAATTCGTGGCTGCGCGCGAACAACCTGCACAATCTGACGCTCAGCAGCGAGCAAATCGCCCGAATCGTCGACGCGCTTGGCTCGCCCGCACCGTCGGATCGATCCGCGCTTGTCCCTGCGCTCAATGCCGCCCTGGACGGAGGAAGATGATGCGCCGCAGACGCTTCATAGATCGCAAAGAGGTCGAGATTCGCGTCCGTCGCGCCCGCGGTCGCGAGCACAGGGCAACGCCATGGTGGAAGCTCGCGGGTGAACGAGTTGGCCGAGTCCAACGCGCATCAACGCGCCGAGGCAGCGCCGGCATCGGGTCTCGCGGCAAGCTTCACACGCGAAGAAGCGTGGTCAAGGCGTCGTACTCGCGAAACGATCGATCCGGTCGTTGGACCGCTCACGCGCGTTACCTGACCCGAGAAGGCGCACAGCGTCAGCAAGCGCACGGGATCGGATTCGACTCGGCAGCGGACGGCCTCGACGTTGTGACCACAGTTCGTGGCTGGGAAAAGAGCGGAGACCAGATTATGTGGCGCCTGATCGTCTCACCCGAAGACGCTTCGCGACTCGATCTCGAAACGCACGCACGCGATCTCGTGGCGTCGATGGAACGCGATCTCGAAACGCGTCTCGAGTGGATCGGAATCGATCACGACAACACCGATAATCCGCACGTTCACATCTTGATCCGCGGGCGAGACGAGCATGGGCAGAAGCTGGAGATCGCGAGCGAATATGTGAAGTCGGGCATTCGCGCGCGCAGCCAGGAAATCGTGCAACGAGAGCTCGGCTTGAGGCCGGAGCGCGAAGTCTTAGCTGCTCGCGAGAAGATCATCGACCAGCGCAGGTGGACCGACCTCGACTGGTCCATCAAGCAGCGAAGCGGCCGAGATTCGAAGGTCTCCTACCACGGCGATTGGAACGCGCTCAGTGAGCGGCAGCGCGAACGCTACGGCCAGGAAGTGCGCCGCCTTCGCGCTCTGGAACGGCTCGGATTGGCGTCGAAACGCGCTGAGATGACTTGGGAGCTCAAACAGGATTGGGAACGCGAACTTCGTCGCATGCAACGCGACAACGATATCCAGAAATCACGTGGCCGCAAACGCGATCACGGCCGGGAGGTTGAACGTGGCTGAGCACCGTCCGTATCGACCGCCGCATGTGTCATCCGTCGACTTGCGACGAATCAAAACGCTCGCGGGGACCGCAATCGCGCTCGCGTTTGTGGCCACCAATTCCGTGGCAACTCAGCACGCAGCGGCTGCACTCGCGCACTCGACTTACCTCGGCTCGGAGTTCATTAGACTGCCCCGAATCGGCCGACTCTACCTGCCTTGGGAATGGCTCGTCTGGGCCGCAAGATGGCACTCAGTCCCACAACTTTGGCCGATTTGGGTGAACTGTCTGCGTACCGCCGTCTACCCGATGGCGCTGATCGCGCCGACCGCCATCGGCGTCATCGCAATCATGCGCGGCGACGTATTCGAAAGGCGTGCCGATCTTCACGGTTCCGCCCGCTGGGCCACGAGCCGCGACGTGCGAAAAGCCGGACTCTTGCCGCAACGCACGGTTGTTCGGCGTTTGGGTCGTTATCTCCTGCGCATTCGATCTCAAACGCATAGCGCTGGAATCTATCTCGCTCGCTGGGAGGGTAGCTCGCGAATTCACTTCCTCCGCGATACCGGCCCCGGACACGTGCTGGTCTTTGCTCCGACTCGCAGCGGAAAAGGCGCCGGAGTCGTCGTACCCACTCTTTTGACTTGGCCGCATTCTGCGCTGATTCACGATCTCAAGGGCGAAAATTGGGCGCTCACCGCCGGCTGGCGAAAACAGATGGGCCACGTTTGCCTGAAGTTCGATCCGACCGACACCACGGGCACGAGCGTCAAGTACAACCCGCTCGAACAGGTGCGCCTCAGAACCGAGCACGAAGCCGAAGACGTTCAGAACATCGTCCATATGATTGTCGACCCCGACGGTCGCGGCCTCCACGATCACTGGGTCAAAACCGGCGCTGCGCTGCTCACCGGGAGCATCCTTCACGTGCTCTATGCAGAGCCGAACAAGACACTTCGCGGCGTCGCGGGCGTGCTGAGCGATCCCAGCGCGGCTATGCCTGAGACTATCCAGCGGATGCTCTCCACCGAGCACGACCCCGATGGCTCGATGCGCTGGAAAAGCTATCGCGGCGAGCCGATTCGCACCCATCCGATCGTCGCCGAGAGCATGCGCGAGCTCCTCAACAAGAGCGAGAACGAGCGCTCCGGCGTTTTCTCAACCGCCATGTCGTTCCTGTCGCTCTATCGCGATCCGGTCGTGGCGGCGAACACAGAGAGATCGGAATTCCGGATCTCAGATCTCATGAATCACGACCGTCCCGTCTCGCTTTACCTCGTCGTGCCTCTCTCGAGCCGCGACCGGCTTCGACCGCTGATGCGTATGATTCTAAACCAAATCGTCCGCACCCTCACGACCACAATGAACTTCCGCGACGGAAAAGCCACCGCCGACTACAAACATCAGCTCTTGCTGATGCTCGACGAATTTCCGGCACTCGGCCGGCTGGAAGTTTTCTCCGACGCACTCGCGTTGATCGCGGGCTACGGACTTCGCGCCTGTCTCATCGCTCAGGACTTGAGCCAGATCCATGCGGCATACGGTCACGACGAAGCGATCACGAGCAACTGTCACACACGAGTCGCGTTCACCCCGAACCGCGTAGAAACAGCGCGCTTACTCTCACAAATGGCGGGCGAGGCGACCGTCAAGCACGCGCAGCGCACCTTCTCGAATTCAGGAACTTCAATTTCGGAACCCGAGATCTCGCGTCCGCTGTTGACCACCGACGAAGCAATGCGCCTCTCCGAAGACGCGGCTCTTGTGTTCAGCACCGGGATGCCAACCGCTAGGGCAAGCAAGCTCCGATACTACAAGCTCCCGGAGTTTGCTCGGCGCGTGCAAATTCCACCACCCGAGGCGAGCGATCGCTTGAGAGAAGTCGAAGGAATTGCGCCCGAAGCGAACCACCGCGTCACGAGTGTTTCGCCCGCCCCGATTCTCAACGGCTCAGCAAAATCGGTTCAGGACATTTCCGACTCCGCGAGGCTCCTGTGAAACCACGAATTACCGTCTATTTGAGCGATAAACAGCTCGACTACTTGCGCCGCGAGGCTGCGAAGCGCAGGCGTTCTCTATCGAGCTACGTCACCGATTGCCTACTCGATTACCACGTTGAAGCGGCGCCGCTTCCGAAAACCAGCACGGAGAGTTCCCCTCCTTTCAGTGCGCTGCTCCGCGACACTGAAGAGCACATCGCCGCTGAAATCGAGAAACGTACCTCCGGCGCGAACACGCAGTTGTCGAAACAGCTCATGGTTCTCACGGCGATGTTCGATCGCTTCGTGCTCAGCAATTTGGTTCACACGCCCGAAGTCCTGGAGGCCAATCGATCGAACGCCATCTCGAGCGGTGAGCGCCGCTACGCGAACTGGCGAGAAGCGGTTAAAGAAGTTCTTGACCAGCTCGGCGCGCCACCTCCCGAAGCTTGGCTTCAGAACCACCACCCGGCAACGCGCGAGGAGGACGCGGCATGACACCTCGCGACGTTCAGACCGCCCGCCTTTCAGAGAAACTCCGGCGCGAGCTCGGGCCAGTAGTGCTCAAGGCTCTGTCCGATCCCGACGTGATCGAAATCATTCTCAATCCGGATGGCCGGATATGGGTTGAGTCGCACACCGGCGGCATGTCGCAGACCGACGCATCGATGGCGCCGACGCAAGCGGAAAATCTGATCGGTACGGTTGCAGCCGCGCTCAATGCGGTTGCGAATCCGCAGAATCCGATCATCGAGGGTGAACTTCCGCTCACCGGCAGCCGTTTCGAGGGCCTGCTTCCACCCATCGCGCCGTCGCCATGCTTTGTGATCAGAAAACGCGCCTCGATTCTCTATACCCTCGACCACTATGTGAAAGACAACATCGTAACGCGCGCTCAGGCGATCGTTTTGCGAGATGCCATCGCCAAGCGCCGAAACATCGTGATCGCAGGCGGAACCGGCTCCGGGAAAACCACGCTCGTCAACGCACTCATTCATGAGATGGTCAGTCTGGGCGATCAGGCCGAGCGCTTCGTCATCATCGAGGACACGTTGGAGCTGCAATGCGCCGCTCGCAACGCTCTCCAACTGCATACCACCGACGCCGCGGATATGACTCGGCTGGTACGCGCGACCATGCGACTCAGACCAGACCGGATTATCATCGGTGAGGTTCGCGGCAAGGAAGCGCTCGCGTTGCTGAAGGCCTGGAACACCGGACATCCGGGCGGCATCACCACGCTACACGCCAACAGCGCTTCCGCGGCCCTTCTGCGCCTTCTCAGCCTCGTCGAAGAAGCCGGCGTGCCCGCACAACCTCAATTGATCGCTGAGGCGGTCAACTTGCTCGCATTCATGGAGCGCACGTCGATTACGGGGCGTCGTCTTACCGAGCTTGTACACGTCGAAGGATATAGCCAAAACGCCGGTTTCAAATTTGCGTCAGCAATTTAGCTGAAGGAGCCAAAATCATGTCGCGAGTCTATAAACGAGTTGTTCAATTCTGGACTGCCGTGTTCGTGCTCATGCCGATCAAAGTCTACGCGGCAATCGCTGCTGGTGGAGCGCTTCCTTGGGATCAACCGCTGAACACGCTCCAAACCGATCTTCAGGGCCCGGTCGCGCACGCAGTCACGACCGCGGCAATCATAGGAACCGGACTGACGTGGTCATTCAGTGAGCATGGCACCGGGGTCCGCAAGATGTCCTCGCTGGCGTTTGGCGGGGCCGCCGCGCTCGGCGCGACCCAGCTCATGACCGCGCTGTTTCCGCTGGGCGGAGGCGCTTTACTTTGACCCGCTCTCCAAGGGAATCGAGATGATCTACCGCGCCACCATCCACCAGTCGCTCACGCGCCCGATGCTCCTCGCGGGAGCCGAAAGAGCGCCAGCACTCGCCAATTGGATCATGGCGGCCGGAATTCTTTTTGGCGGCGGACTGCACTGGTACACAATCGCCACCAGCGCGATGCTCGTCACACTCGGGCATTGGGCTTTGACGCAGGCCGCGAAGTTCGATCCCGAACTGAGCCGAGTCTATCTGCGGCACGTACGATATCAGCGCGTTTATCCGCCGCGCGCCTCGGTCGCCGCACCGCCAGCGCAGGTTCATTCATCTGTGCCCACACCTCGCGAGATTCGCCGCTGACACGGAGTACTTACGATGTTGCTGCCAGAGTTTAAGAAGCTTCGAAAAAAGCCAGACCACGCCGTCGGCCTTCCGGACCTGCTGAACTACGCCGCGCTCGTCGCACCCGGCACCATTCTCATGAAGGACGGAGCGCTGCTCGCCGGATTCGCGTACGTCGGTCCCGATTTGAACTCATCGAGTCCGGAAGAACTCGCGTCGCTAACCCAGCACGTGAATTCGGCGCTGGCCCGTTTTGGTGACGGCTGGATGCTGAACGTTGATCTGATCCGCCACGAGAGCGCCAGCTATCCCGAGGACGGCGAATTCCCTGATCCGACGACCAGGCTGATCGACCGCGAACGCCAGATTCATTACACGGCCGAGCGACGCCACTTCGAGACCACCTTCGCGTTAACAACCACTTTCAGGCCTCCGCCCGACCTGCACCGAAGAGCCGCGCGTCTGTTCTTCTCGGACAACGCCGGAACGACGGATTGGAGCCGCATGCTCGACTCTTTTCAGCGGACCATTGCCGAGTTCCAAGATTCCCTCAGTGCAAGTCTGCGCGTCGTCCGTATGGATGACACAACCCTTCTGACCCACCTGAATGCCTGCATCACCGGCCGGCTTGAATACCGTCGTACACCGAAGTTCGCCAACTACCTAGACGCCCTTCTTGGAAACCATCGGTTCGTAAGTGGCTTCAAACCCGCCGTTGGCGGCCGGCATATTCGAGTCGTCGCACCCGCGGGCTTTCCGCTTGAATCGCACGCCGAAGTCACGGCGTTTCTCAACGAGCTGGCGATTCCGTATCGATGGTCAACGCGCGCCATCTTCCTCGATCCGCAAACTGCCGTGCGCGAACTTTCTGTCTGGCGGAGGAATTGGTTCCAGAAGCGGCTCGGCTTCGCGGGGATTCTGAAGGAGACCTTCGGTTCTGGCACCACAGCGGCTTTTCAAAACCAACACGCTCTGCAAATGGCGACCGACGCGGATAGCGCCGTCGCCGAAGCACAGAACGCGCTGGTTCGATATTGCTTCTACACCACCGGGATCATTGTGACGGAAGACGATCCACCAACTGCGGATGCGAATGCCCAGGAGGTCCTCAAACAATTTCAGCATCACGGCTTCGACGCCCGCATCGAACACATCAACGCCAACGAAGCATTCCTCGGTTCGCTCCCCGGTCACGGTCACTACAACGTCCGCAGGCCGTTGCTGCACTCGCGAAATCTCGCTGACCTTCTGCCGCTCACCAGCGCATGGCCGGGCGAGGAGCGCAACCCGTGCCCATTTTATCCGCAAGCAAGCCCGTCACTCTGCTACGCGGCGACGACCGGTGCGACACCGTTCCGCCTGAACCTCCACGTCGGCGACGTTGGGCACACGCTGGTTTTCGGTCCAACAGGTTCAGGCAAGAGCACATTGCTCGCCCTTCTGATGGCGCAGTTCTTTCGCTATCCGAATGCGCAGGTGTTCGCTTTCGACAAGGGCTACTCCGCGTACGTGCTCACAAGCGCCGCCGGCGGAAATCATTACGACCTCGGCCTCGACGACATTTCGTTTTGTCCCTTCTCGCTCATCGACCGCGATGCCGAGCGGTTGTGGGCGCACGACTGGCTCGAACTCCTGTTGCGGCTACAGAACGTCGCATTGCTTCCGGAGTATCGAAAGGCGCTTTGGCGCGCGCTCGAGCTTCTCGCGAGCAGTCCATCCTCGGCGCGAACCATCACGGATTTGATCAACACCGTTCAGGAGCACGCTCTTCGCGACGCACTGGGTCGCTACTCGGTAACCGGGCCGCTCGGAAGATTTCTCGACGCCGACCAAGACGGACTCGATGACGGCCGCTTTCAGACCTTCGAGATCGAGACGCTCATGCCGTTGGGAGAGCAGGTGCTTCTACCCGTGCTCACCTACCTGTTTCATGCGATCGATCGGCGGCTCGACGGTAGACCGACACTGATCGTGCTCGACGAAGCGTGGGTCATGCTCGCCAACGGCGCCTTCGGGGCCAAAATCGAGGAATGGCTGCGCACCCTTCGGAAGAAGAACGCAGCGGTGGTTCTTGCCACCCAGAGCCTCACCGAGGTCGCCAACTCGCCAGTTCGAGACGTGATTCTCGAGTCATGCCCGACGAAGATTCTTCTTCCGAACCCAGAAGCGCTGAATCCCGCAACCGGGGAGCTCTATCGCAAACTTGGGTTGAGCAACCGCCAGATCGAAATCGTCGCGAGCGCCATTCCCAAGCGGCACTACTATTATCTATCACCCATGGGACGACGCCTCTTCGACCTCTCTGTCGAACCCGTCGCGATGGCATTCACCGGAGCGGGATCGAAGGAAGAAATCCTGAGTGCCAAGCAAATGCGACAAGAGCACGGTCGGCATTGGCCGGGACACTGGCTCCGGGACCGCGGTCTGGATGACTGGTCCGAATGCTGGCGCGAGCTGGCCGCCAATGAACTGAACACCGAACCACCCCATCGGCCGCAAATTCTATCGGAGGCAAGCACATGCAACGGCGATACATCTATTTAGCGGCGGTCGTTCTCTGCCTGACCCTGCCCGCACAAGCCCGCGCACAGTTCGGCGGCTCGCAGATTGTCTTCGACCCGAATATCTTCGCGCGCCAGCTCCAACAACTTCAGCAGGAAACCGCAACCGTCACGAACCTCGCTCAACAACTGCAGTACGCGATCAAGAACACGACCGGCGGCGGCGCAGGCGTCTGGCAGTCCAACCAAAATCTGCTTACGAACCTCGGCGATCTCATCAATCAGCAGGAAGGACTCTCGTATACCTTTCGGGGCCTTACGCAGCAGTTCCAGCAGCTCTATCCGGGCTACAACGCTGCCTCGACGGCGGGGGTCCAGAGTCCGCAAACGACAGTCGGTACTACGCTGGACACGCTCAACGGTGCTCTCGCGTCAGTGCAAGCGCAGGCTCAGAACTTCCGAGCTGAACAGGCCACCCTCCAAAACCTTGAGCTCAAGAACCAAACGGCGATAGGTAATCTTCAGGCGGTTCAAGTCAGCAACGAGATAGCACTCGCGCAGGTACAACAGGTGCAGCTACTTCGCCAGCTCGTGATGGCCGAGATGAATTCACAAAACGTCGCTGCCGCGAACCAACTGAACGGGCAGGTGCAGAGCAATCTCGCCACGCAAGCCGAACTCTCCGCGCCAGCTCCGTCTAACTTTCCGGATATTCTCAGCGGCCAAACGACTACTCCTCCACCGACGCAACCTTAGGTGCCCAATCATGAACAGAGTTCTTTCACCCCTTCTGCTGCTTTGCCTGCTCTTCACACTTCTGTACGCGGCTTGCCAATCCCCTTCTTCAAATCAGCAGACCCAGAATTCCCAACCCTCTGCGGCTCCCACAATTCCGGACATTCTCTCGGGGACACCAGGACCGCCGCCGAGACAACCGTAGACTTGGAAGTATGTCATGGACTTCAACGCGATAACCGATCAATTCACCGCCACCGCAACCCGCTACGCTGGAAGTATTCAACCATATGCGCTCAAACTCTTCGTCTCGCTCTTCCTGTTAGACGTTCTCGTCACCGCAATTCAGTTCGTCATAGATCAGGGAGACGCTCCGCACTATTTGAGCCGACTCTTCCGTCACATCCTTAGCGGCGGCTTCATCTACCTTATGATCGTAAATGCTTTCCCGTGGATGAGCGACGTCCTCATGAGTTTCAGTAGGATCGGCGCCGCCGCCAGTGGGTTACCCAGCCTTAATCCGAACACCGTCCTGAAACTTGGAGGCACGATGGCTGAGACGATTTTCGACACCCCTGCCAACGCCGGCCTCTTGCCCAACCTCGAACTCGCGATCGTTCAGAGCGTCGCCGCATTCTTCATACTCTTATCTTTCGTAATCGCCGCAGCTATGTTGCTGCTCACCGTGATCGAGTCTTACCTCGTCGTCGGTGGCGCTACCATTCTGCTCGGATTCGGCGGTTCGCGTTGGACGGCTCCCATCGCAGAGGGATACTTCGGTTACGTCATTCGCGTAGGAACTCGGCTGCTCTTTTTCTATCTCGTGCTCGGCATTGGCGTTCAGATCGCTACACAGTGGCTGGCCGCGCTCACGGCGGCTTGTAATCCCGTCGCCACCGCGCTGCCATGGTTTGCGACTTACGGCGCCCCTCCGAAGGCCATCATGACAACCGTCTGTTCCAACACCATTCCCGTCCGCACGATGCTCGATCTCATGGCGCTGTCGATTGTTTTTCTAATCGTGACTCTGGCGGTGCCGTACACAGCCGCGAGCATCGTGAGCGGTACTGTCGGCCTCGCGCTCAGCCACGCCTTTGAAGCAGCTTATGTCGCTCAGACGATCATTCGGCCTATCACGAGCGCGCTCCAGACAGGATTCAACAAGGTCGCGCAGATTGGCAACGGTACCGCCGGCACTGGCGGCGAACCGGCTGGCTGGGTAAAGGCAATGGACTTCGGCCGACAGACGCAGCAACTCAGCAACCTCGGTTCAGATGGCAGACAGCGAGTGCCGGCACCGAAGGATGTTCGAGGCACATCGATCATGCCATCGCGTACTCCGAACACCGCTCCTATCAACGCAAAAACAGCACGTTCCAGCAATCAAACCGGCTCGGTCTAGCGTAGGCAATTCAACGCGCGCGAATTTAGGAGGTATAGAATCATGAAGACCGTGTTACGGGCGGTGATTCTCACCGTTACCGACATCGCCACGGGCACAATGAGCCGGCGCTTCGTTTCGCGAAGGCGATCAGCCCCGGAGGTCAGCGAGCCTGCGTTGCATACTTTTCGCCGCAAACTCTCAGGTAGTCCAGGTCAGCGCATATGCATCGGCCACTGGCGTCCCTCGCGATCGGAACACTTAGCTCACCCGCCAAGGGTTTCAGCAAGTTGATTCGAGTAGAAACCGCTGCCGGCCCACTGCGCAACTTACCAGCGTCAATCACCAATTCAGCAGCAAGCAATATTCCAGCGGCTGCCGATTGGAATGCCATGGGAACGTGCGCCGGCATCGGAACCGGACCAACCTGGCCGCCAAGGTGCATGACCAGACCGCCGCATATAGCCCTACTGTAGAACTGGCGCATGGTGCAGCCGCGAAACTGCTCAAGTTCCTTTTCGGGTATTTGCGTTGCAGCCGCGATCGCGTTCAATAACTCATCCGGCACTGATTCACCTGCATACAACAGTTGCCGTATTTGCAGCTTCCGCTCAGGCAATCGGATTGCCTCCGCAATCAACTCGTCTTCGCTTTTCTCCACTTGCCTAGGAAGATAAAGACACATCAGGCAGGCGCTCCGTCCGAAGGATGTATGTCGTGAAATGCCAAAATCGCCGGGTTGTGTCCAAGCATTCAGGATCGTCTCCGGCAAGGACGCTTGAATCGCGCAACGATCTTCGGCCGAGTCCACTGCAACAGCAACGCATTTAAGGTTCCACCGGCCCGTCTGGGCAAGATATTCGCCCCAACGCACACGGTGCGGCTGTACCCTAATGTTGCTCCTCTCTAACTCCGCAGCAACACTGTCCACCTTGTACTTCTCGATGCTTCCCTGATCGGTCAGAACGTACCGCTGCAGATTACTGAGATCGACTTTCTCGGCATCAATCACCAGAAGTTCGCCACGCAATCGGGTTGTTTCTCGCAGTGCCCAGACCGTAGCGTTGCCAATCGCTCCAGCACCGACTAGGTGAGTCTCTCCAAGGTCTATACTCCGCTCAGACGGATTCGCCAGCTTCTGCGCATTCGGAACTAAATCAATCAGAGAAATAGCGAACTCATCACCACAGCCGCTTCCCAGCTCCGCGTCAAATATGTTTCTGAAGAGATTGGCCGCGCCGAAGCATGCTGCAGCTCCCGCGCCGAATGCGTACCCCGAGTCTCCCGAGCCGACCGGGTCTTTCGATGACAGCTTGACGATCCACCCGTCTGACCCTAAGTAAAAAACCGCCGGAGCGCGGGCCCGCGTGCCGCCTATCACTAACACGGCGGTCACATGGTTCACGTCATCCAGAATCTCGATAGCCGGATTTATTGCGCGCGCTTGAACGGCCAAAGTTTCCGTCAAGTCCCGGTCGCGCCGGGTGAGATCGACGATTCCTATCCGAGGATAGAATCGCGACAGCAAGTTCACAGCAAGACCCACAGCGGTTTTACCTTCCGAGCTCTTGGCTGCGTCGTGGTCAAATGCAATTCCCACCACGCATGATTCCAGCTTCTGCTGCAGGGCCGCTGGATCGAAGCCTTGAAGCACCTGTGACGCCGCCATCGCCGACTTTGTAAAGAAATTAGCGAGCATATTACTCCACTCGAATAAGGCCGTTCAGCTCGACTCGCGACAGCTCGATCCAGCCCTCGCCCGGCATGAGGCGATAGACCGCGCATTCCTCAAGCACGAATGATCTTTGTGCGAAGTCCGGAACGACAATCGAAATTCCGCCGAGTGCGGTCACGATCGGATATGCGTCGTCGGTCTCCGAGTGATAGGCGTCGGTAGGGTGACTATGGATCTGCGCTATTAGCGTATACCCATACTCGTGGAGCCAGACGTTGATTCGATGCAGCTCTTCCGATTCCACTCGGACGCAGACGCCTTCTTCTCCCTTGATCCCCTTCTGCGTAGGTATAATGGTCTGGTGGACCGTAAAGCTCTGCCCCGCGGCAACTCCGGCCCACAGAGCGAATCCCTCGAAGCCCGCGCGGCCCACGCGTTCAAGATGTGCGTGCATCTTCGCGACCGCCGCGCGTGGCACGATGATCGTTTTGACGTCGAGAAATCCTTTCACTGGATTCCTAGCTTGGGCGCGAAGCCGTTGATCGAGATCGCCAATTGGCAGTTGTAGGACGCCACGCCCTGTACGCCGTACTTCCAGAGCTGATCGAGGATAAAAAATAACGTTCCTTCGCCGGCTCCTCGATGCAGCAGCCACGAATCGCCTGTGTGCGCAGGGTGTTCGTGATACTCGCGCACCCCTGGAATGCACAGGAACGGGATTTCATCTGGTTGACCCTGCATTAGAGGCTGATGGGCTGAGTTCTGAGCCGTCCACAACGCCGCTGCGTGTGGATCGAGGCCGCCGATCTGTTGTGCGATCTCTTGAGGAAACGCGCCGGGAATCATCCGAGGCAGCTTCGACGGCAGATCTTTCCACTTGTATGGCTCCCGAGTGAACGGATCGACCAAGCGCACGGACGGTGCCCAAAAATCGTAATTTGCAAAGTCCACTACCGCGCCGAATACCACCGCCGGGGGTTTCAGGTGGGGCGCACCAAAAACCACGAACACCTCGGGCCACGATGCCTTGACCATCCACACACCACGCAGGATGTAGTCGCCCTCAATGCGCCGATAGTTCTCGACCTCACGTTCGAACTTGCGCTTCGATACTGTCGGATCTACCAGCGTCTCAGACACAACCGCCGACTCCGGCCTTGAGGCTTAAAAAAAGCTTGGTGCCATCGGGCAGGTGATACTCCTCAAGCTTCTTCTGAGGATCGAGCAACTGGCCAGCCGCATTGCGAAGCTCCCAGTTTTGAGGAGGCTGTCCCTTGTTACCGCTCTCGTCCAGCGCCTTCTCGATTACCACCAAGACCGGTGCCTCGACATTCGCCTTCACGTCGTACGATATGCCATTTATGACGATCACGAGCTTTTCCAAGTTGTTTGACATTTAAATACCTCTAAATTACCTCAATTCTTTGTGGCAGAGCCGCGAACTCTGCCATATAGTCTAAGTTCGGAATTGGCGAAGTCAAGTGTTCAAACGCGAACATAAGAATTATTTGTTTTGCTGATGATTCTGAAGTATATCTTGTTATGTGGTTCGCTTCTTAGGTATCGATGCTCCAACAGCGGTTCGCGTTGCGCTGGATTGAAGAGGCAGGATTCATGGAAAAACGGGAATCCCAGACCGAGAGCCTAGGCGAGCGCGTTCGGCGAATACGACGCGAACGCAATTGGACCCAAGACAAACTCGCGGCGGAAGCCAGTGTAAGCAAAAGCTTCATCAGCGAGGTCGAGAGCGGCACGTCTCAACCGCGGGGTCCTCTACTGGTCAGGCTGGCTATGGCCCTTGGAGCCTCTCTCGACTATTTGATGACAGGACGCGAACCGTCGCCCAGCCGGCCTTCGACCCCCGTAGAAATTCCACGCGAATTGGCGATGGTTGCCGAGCGTCAGCATCTTCCGTTCTCACACGTGGCTCTCCTGCTCGAGTTCCGCGACTCGCTCGAAGCCCGACGACGTGACCAGCCCCCCCAGACGCTCTCCGAAGGCGACTGGGAGGAATTCTACAAAGACGTTCGTCCACAAATCGAAAAAGTACTTGGACCAACGACCCAATGAAGCAATCCGCTAGCAAGAGTTCCTCGGTGATCGAGATCGCACGGGGACTGGGAATGGCAGTCTCGGCCGATCCCGGTGCCTTTCTTCTCGGCTATTGCCGGCGCTTGATCGACCGCTGGACGAAGGACTACGGGCCCCGCACGTTGCACGAACTCTTGCAAACGGCGGCGGTAAAGATCGGCCTCATAATCGTGGAAATTCACGAGGACTCGGACTTAGCCGAGGTAACCGAACGTTACGTGAACGCCGGGGAGGGTGGGTTCGCGAGAGTCAGATCTGAGCTGGACAAGCGTACTTTCGCCCTTGCTATACGTCTTCGTCGCTCGCGGAAAGGGTGCACTCACGTTGCGGTTATCGATTGCAGGGGAGCGAAATACGCGCGCCGTTGGTTCAGCATCTGGCACGAAATCGTCCACCTGATGCTCAACCCCCAACTGGAACTCGACTTTCGTCGAACGACTGAGGAAAGCAAAGACCCAGTTGAGGCCATGATCGACAAGATCGCAGGCGAGTTTGCCTTTTACCCACCGATGTATGACTCGCCAGCACTCTCCGCTGGAACAATCTCATTGCGAGACCTCGAGACCCACCGCGAGCGCCTGTCTCCTGAGGCTAGCCGCGAGTCTTCCTACGCAACGCTCGTCTCACGGATGCAACGACCGGCTCTTTTCGTCGTGGCCCGTCTCGCGCTCAAGGCGACCGAAGAACGCGCGCTACACACGCATAAACCTGGCGACGCACTGCCGATACCAAAGTTGCGCGTTATCCGCACAGCCGCCAGTCCTACTGCAAAGCCCGCTGGACTATTCATTCCGCACAAATATCGAGTGCCGGCTTCGTCCATCATCTACCGCCTATTCGAGGGAGAGGTGGAGTCGGCCAATCCAACTTGCAGTGAGATCGAGAACCTCGAAGAATGGGAAGACTCCACCGGCCGCAGGCTGCCGGATTTGCCGATTTTGGTTGAAGCGATGCGCAACGGCCAGCATGTGGTATTCGCGCTGATCACGAGGGCTGCGCGGAACTAGTCAGGGGACCTGCGGAAGTTCAAGATATATCCGACAATGAAACTGTCGGACCAAAATGTAGGTGGTCACTGCGCGGGTTGAAAGTTCGCGGCTTTTCTCAGGTCGCTCGGGGCAGACTGCATTCCCCCCCAATAGGAAAGATCGATAGTCATGACGAAGTACGATCCGCTCCATACCACCTTGAAAAAGCGCACCGAACCTGAAATCAAATTGACCTTCGCCGAAATCGAGCGGATCCTTCAAGCTCCACTCCTGGCAACCGCCAGACAGCGCAACCAATGGTGGGCCAATGAGACGACCCCCGAGAGTCGTCACGTTCAATGCCACGCCTGGCGCGATGTCGGATATAAAGCAGTTCCAGATCTTAGCCGCCAGACGGTCATCTTCAAGGAACTCTATGTCTAAACTTTCTCTGGCTAAACTCGAACGTCATCTCTACGCTGCGGCTGACATTCTCCGTCGCGAGGGAATGGACGCCTCGACGTACAAAGACTTCATCTTTGGAATGCTGTTTCTGAAGCGTTCCTCTGACGTGTTCGAGGACGCGCGAAAAAGGATCGTCGCCAGCAAAGTTGAGCAGGGCTTATCTCAGGAGCGAGCAGCACAAGAATACGGGGAAAATCCAGACTTTTACAACGACTTCTTTGTTCCACCTGAAGCCCGTTGGCCTTTCCTGCAGGAACACTTAAATGACGCCGATCAACCTTACGGAAAAGTTCTAGATGTAGCCTTGGGCGCCCTTAGTGATGCGAACGAATCGCTCGAGCACGTACTCGATCACATCAGTTTTATGCGTGCGCAGGGCAACAAGCGCATCGTCTCAGATGAAGCGTGCAAAGAACTGGTTCGCCACTTTAGCCGTTATTCGCTTCGGAATGGTGACTTCCAGTTCTCCGACTTGCTGGGGTCGGCCTATGAGTTCCTCATCAATATGTTCGCCGAGTCGGCTGGCAAGAAAGGTGGAGACTTCTACACACCGCGCGACGTGATTCGACTCATGGTGCGAATCCTCAAGCCCACTCCGGGCATGAGCATCTATGACCCCACTTGCGGTTCCGGCGGGATGCTGATCATAAGCCGCGAGTACATCGAACAATCGGGAGGCGACCCCACGAACCTCCGCTTGTGCGGCCAAGTTAATGACGCGTCGGCTTGGTCGATCTGCAAACTCAACATGATGTTGCACGGTATTACCGGTGCCGACATTCAACACGAAGACACTCTTCTACATCCGCTGCATCGTGATGCCGGCGAGCTGGAACGTTTCGATCGGGTGCTCGCGAATCCTCCGTTCAGCCAGAACTACACACGAACCAACATGGAGTTTCCTGAGCGCTTTCGTTGGGGCTGGTGCCCGACCAGCGGCAAAAAGGGCGACCTGATGTTCATTCAGCACATGCTCAGCGTATGCAAGACCGGCGGCGTGGTTGTCACCGTCATGCCCCACGGCGTCTTGTTCCGTGGTGGACCAGAAAAGGAGATCCGAAAGGCGTTCCTGCGGCAAGATTCTATCGAGGCGATCATCGGCCTGCCGCCTAATTTGTTTTACGGCGCCGGTATTCCGGCCTGCCTGGTTGTGATGCGGCCCAACCTGAGTGGACAATCACCGAATCCAAACAAGCCAGTCGAACGCCGCGGGCGAGTCCTATTTATCAACGCGGACGCCGAGTTTTACCCCGGCCGCGCACAGAACTATCTGCGCCCAGAACACGTCGAAAAGATTGCGTCCACTTTCGACCGATTCGAGGACGTACCGGGGTACGCTCGCGGCGTGCCTCTCGAGGAAATCGGAAGTTCCGACAACGACTTCAACCTCAACATCCGCCGCTACGTGGACAACTCTCCGTCACCCGAGCCGCAGGACGTGCGCGCCCATCTGCTCGGCGGCGTGCCCACAGAGGAGATTGAGGCGAAGAAGCCTCTATTCGACACGTTAGATTTCGACTCTCAGCGAGTTTTTTCCTCCAGAGAGGGCGACCGACGCTACCGAGATTTTTCCGACACGATTTGCGACCGTTCTTCGATTCGGCAGGTTGTGGAGAATGACGCCGGCGTGCAAGCGCGAGCTCAGGCATTGCGCGATGCTCTCGCCAGTTGGTGGACGGCCCACTCCTTTCGCTTGGCGGACCTGCCGGCGCGTGGCGACCTGAACACAGTTCGCGCTGAGTTCCTTGAATCCTTCGTTGCTGCGCTCTTGCCGTTTGGTGTGCTCGACCGCTTCAAGCTATCCGGTGTGATCGCTACGTGGTGGACTGACACACTAGCCGATCTGAAAACACTGAGAGAGAATGACTTCGCGGGTGTCATCGACGGATGGATTGACAGCATCACCGACGCGCTGGAAGACGATGACGCAGCCGGATCGGTGTTCGATCCATTGGGGCATAAGCTGGTCCGGAGCACCATGGGCGACTACCTGGAACGCATATCTGCCGCCAAAGCTGACATCGCCCGGCTCAAGCTTGATAAGGAAGCCTTCGAGCTGAGCAACGTGCCCGAAGATGCTGAAGACGAGGAGGCGGCCGGCTGGAATTATGCCAAGGACCTCGACCGTCGGATGCGCGAGGTTAAGACCGAGAACCGCGATGTCCTTAAGGACCTCGGTAAGGTTGAAAAGGCTGCATCTAGGTTGCGAGCCACGGACAGCGATAGGCGTGCGGCAGTCGAAGCAAGGGCCCAATTGCAGCCTATGCTCAACCAATTGACCGAATTGGAGGCTGCTCTCGCACCCTACCAGCAGATCAAGAGAGAGCTTGCTGAATCGCGTGTTCAATACCGCGAACTTACCTCGACCTTTGTAAGCGAACTGAGGAACCGCTGCGAGCAGCTTCTGGGGGATGAGCAACGAGCCACCGTGCTTCAGTTATTCTCCGAAGACGCACACGCAGGACTCAAAGCGGCCCTCAACGAAAAGCAACAAGCATTAGCCCGCGTACTTGAAAACATGTGGGACAAATATCGCGTGACCTTCACGCACCTGCGAAGCGACCGAGTGCGTTTAGAGGAAGGTCTTCGGGAGCACTTGTCGGTGCTAGGCTATGCGCGTTAAAAGTCCGCACCATCCTTTACCGCTTTGCGAAGTAGCGGATGTTCTTATGGGGCAATCCCCGTCGTCGTCGGCGTGCGGCGAGAAGCCGGTCGGACTGCCCTTCCTGCAGGGCAACGCCGAGTTTGGAGACCGATACCCGAGACATCTCCTCTTCTGTTCTACGCCGACAAAGTTATGCGACAAGGCGGACATACTGCTCAGTGTGCGTGCTCCGGTTGGAGAGATCAATCAGGCCGATCAAGCCTATGTCATAGGCCGAGGATTGGCGGCCGTGCGTTTCACTAAGCTGCCCGCGGCTTTCGGTTGGCACGCGTTACACTTCTCCGCTCCGGCGCTCGATCGCGTCGCCCAAGGCTCAACGTTCACAGCTGTGGGTCGTCATGAAGTGGAGTCTCTTTTAGTTCCTACGTTTCATCCCGACGAATGCACTCGCATCGCCTCGGTCTTAGACACTCTGGACGCAGCTATTGGCAATACAGATGCGGTGATCGCAAAGCTGCAACAGATGCGCACCGGCCTGGTCCACGACCTCCTTACCCGCGGCCTGAACGAAGACGGCCACCTGCGTGACCCAATCGTGCATCCTGAGCAGTTCAAAGACTCACCGATAGGTCGCATTCCTCGCGAGTGGGAGATTCGAACACTTTCTGAGTGCGTCAAGAGCCAAATCACTTATGGAATAGTTCAAGCCGGCCCTGATCTCGAAGGCGGTGTGCCTTACATCAGAACTGGGGATATGATCGGGGATGAGCTGCAAGTAGAAGCTATGCTTCGAACTTCCCATGGAATTGCAGCGGCCTACAAACGTTCTGAAGTCCACACCGAAGAGATCGTATGCGCCATCCGGGCTACGCTTGGTAAAGTGTTACAGGTTCCGCCCGCGCTGGATGGTGCCAACCTGACTCAGGGCACAGCACGCATAGCACCCAAGCCCGAACTGAACGCTAGGTATATCCTCTGGGCACTGCGCAGTTCCTCCTCGCAAGGCCAGATCGCAAAGCAAGCTAAAGGAACCACTTTCGCAGAAATTACGCTGACCGATCTCAGGAAGCTAATAATCGCCGTACCGAATCGCCGAAAAGAGCAGGATGGCATTGTTTCCGCAATAGATGCCCACGAGCAGATTGTCCGGTCGGAACATGCGTACCACTCGAAATTGTTAGTGCTGAAATCCGCTCTTGAAACGGACCTCCTCACCGGCCGCGTGCGAGTGCCGGATTCAATCGCGTCCAAAGCCGCATGAAAATCCAGTGGGAATACGACCTCGTAGAGAAGCCATTCTGCGAGCAGCTCGGGGTGATGGGCTGGCAATGGCTCGAAGGCGACGTCGATGTTGCGGAACTCACCGAGCGAGAAAACTTCCGTGACGTTTTGCTGAAGAACAGGCTCGCCGCAGCACTACGAAAGATCAACCTTCGTGATGGTACGCCGTGGCTCGATGGCGATCGCATCGCACGAGCAATCCGAGATTTAGAGCAGGCTTCCGGTTATCGGCTTCTTGAAGTCAACCAATCGGCAACCGAATTGCTCCTAAGAGGCACAGTAACCGAGGGTCTCGAAGATTGGGATCGTGGCCGCCCTCAGCCAATTCGATTCATCGATTTCGAGCATCCCGAGAACAATGATTTTCTCGTCATCAACCAATTCAAAGTCGAACTGACCAGCGGACGAGGCCACCTTATTCCCGATACTGTTCTGTTCGTAAATGGGATTCCAGTCGTGGTCGCCGAGTTCAAAAGTCCCGGGATAGAGAATCCGCTCCAGGAGGCGATTAATCAGCTCCTCCGTTACTCGAATCAAAGAAAAGAGCTTTTCCCAACCATCTACGCCGATAACGAAGGCGTGGAGCGATTGTTTCACACAAATCAGCTGTTGATTGCCAGCGATTTTTTCGAGGCTCGCGCCAGCACCATCGGCGCTCCCCCCGAAACGTATCTGGAATGGGCAGATACGAGCCCTGTTCCGCTCACCACGGTTGCAGAGGAGTTAGGTGTTCTCAGCTCATCCACGGACGAAGAAGAAGCCGCCAGCGAACTGACCGGCGTTGGACCGGAAGGGACAGACCGGACAGGCGTACCTCTCTTCTTCCGAAAGGCTGAGCAGCGCTCCGAACATGTACGCGAGAGCGGCGTAAATCTGCGCAGCCAGCAGATCCTAGTGGCGGGAATGTTACGCCCAGCGCATTTGCTCGACCTGATACGGAATTTCAACGTGTTCCAGCAGGTCGACGGGAAGACCCGCAAAGTCGTTGGAAGATACCAACAGTTTCGTGCTGTCCACAAAGCGGTCGCGCGCCTTCAGGAAGGCCATCCTCGCTCCCAGACGACCGAGCGCGATCAACGAGGAGGCATCATCTGGCACACCCAAGGTTCCGGGAAAAGCCTCAGCATGGTCTTCTTGGTCCGGAAGATGCGGACGGTTGAACGCCTTAAGAGATTCAAAATTGTCGCTGTGACGGATCGCACCGATCTTGAAGCTCAACTGCGTGAAACTGCTCGCTTAAGCGGCGAGACTGTAAGACCCAACGAGAATGACGTCCAAGGTCGCGAATCACCGACCGCCCGCACCCAGCGCATACTAGCCGAGTCTACTCCCGACATCGTTTTCGCGATGTTGCAGAAATATCAGGATGTTGACCGTCTCGCCGGCAGCGATAAGCGCGAACGGGTCGCTATGAAGATCGTTCGCAGAGAGAAACGACCCGGTAAGGATGAGCCGATTGTCGAGAAAGAAGTTACCTTCGAGGAGAACATCCACTTCGAGGACTTTCCAGTACTAAACGAGTCGAGCGAAGTTCTAGTCCTCGTGGACGAAGCGCATCGTTCGCACACCCGAGAACTGCATCGGCATTTAGGCAAAGCCCTGCCTAATGCGGCATTCATAGGATTCACGGGAACGCCGATTCTCAGCAAAGAAAAGACCGAGACACGCGAGATTTTCGGAGAATTCATAGACAAGTATCTGTTGCGAGAATCTGAGCTCGACGGCGCCACCGTACCTATCCTCTATGAGGGGCGCACGGCGGACGGAATCGTCGTAGATGCGCCCGGCCTCGATCAGCTTTTCGAGGATATGTTCAGCGATTTCACGCCTGACGAACTCGCTGTGATCAAAGCGAAGTACGCTACCGAAGGCGACGTACTCGAGGCGCCCCTTCTCATTGAGCACAAGGCGCGTGACATTATCCGCCACTTTGCTGCAGTGGTATTTCCCGAGGGCTACAAGGCGCAAGTGGTAGCAACCAGCCGCGAAGCCGCGGTTACACATCTCGGTAAATTGTCCGCTGCGCGTGATGAGTTGGTGAGCCAGATCGAGGCTCTGCCGCCCCAGACCCTGAGCCTACCCCAGGACGAGTTGGAGGAACTCGACGAGAATGTACGGTTTCTCGTCCGGGCTTATCCTTTGCTTGAGCGGCTTCGTGCGATGGAGATTGCAGCTGTCATTTCCGGCGATCACAACGATCCGGAATCCTGGTGGGATTGGTCCGACAAAGACAAACAGCGAGAGCGCATAGCGCGCTTCAAGCGACGGTTCGGAACCCAGAAGACCGAAAAGACCGACCCTCTGGCAATTCTCGTCGTCAACAACATGCTGCTTACTGGATTTGATGCCCCAATCGAGCAGGTGATGTACCTTGATCGAAAGATTGTCGCTCATGACTTGCTGCAGGCTGTCGCGCGAGTGAATCGCACCTCCGGGCAGAAAAAATGTGGCTACGTTGTCGACTATGTAGGCATCGCTCGCCACCTGAACCAAGTTCTCAAAGATTACGACGGTGCAGATGTCGAAGGCACTCTAATAGACATAAGTCTCGAACTGCCAAAATTACTTGACCGGCGAGCACGAGCAATAGCAGTTTTTACAGATCGCGGGATCAAAAATCTTCTACTGCAGGTGGATGACTGCGTCCAACTCTTGGCAGATCTCCGCACCCGAGTGGACTTTATCAACAAGCTTCGTCTCTTCTACGAGACCTTGAACATTCTTGAGCATCGACGAGAAGTGCCGGCCGATGTTTTCCGAGATGCAAAACTGCTCGGATTCATTAACAAAGTAGCTGCAAATCTGTATCGCGATCCAGCGCTCAATCTCCTCGGCGTGCCCGAAAAGGTAAAGGCGTTGATAGATGCTCACATTAGTGCGCGCGGAGTTGATCCAAAAATCCCGCCAACCTCCATCACCGATTCGGAGTTTGAGAAGGTCCTTCAGGCTCAAACCAGTAGCCGGGCGCGCGCTATTCAGATGCAGTATGCGGCGCGCTATCACATATTTGGATTTTCCAATCAGAATCCGGCCTATGCTCGGCGTATGAGCCAGAAGCTGGAGGAAATTCTTCAGCGTTTCAAAGACGATTGGGACGCACTCGAACGTGAGCTCAAGAAATTCGTAGACGAACTTCGTCAAGGTGATCGGAATGACTTTCCGGGCCTCGATCCGAGAGTCCAAGTGCCTTTCGTCCGACTTGTCCTAGAGCGGTGCGCCGGAGCACCGCAAGATTCTGACGAACAAAAGAGAAAGGCGATCGCTACCACTTTAGAAATGGTCGATCGTATCCGACAAGAGATAAGTAAGGTTGGCTTCTGGAAGAACCAAGCTATGCGAGAGCTTTTGACGCGAATGCTCGTTCGTGACCTGGACAATTCGGGGATCTGTCCGCCAGGAATCGAGCGCGATCTCGCCCAACGGCTCGTCGCCCTTGCCAAGGAGAACCACGAAAACCTGGCCAGGAGATGAGCGAGCACTTGCAAATCGCGAATCTCACCTTTGAGGTTCGGCGCAGTTCCAGACGCCGCACGCTAGGCCTAACGGTTGATCGATATGGCGAACTCCTGGTCCATGCGCCCGACAATGCTTCTACTGACGAGCTACAGAAGTGGACCCAAAAGAAATTGACTTGGGTCTACCGCAAACTGGTTGTCAAAGAAAGCTACACCGCCCGAATTCAGCCTCCGGCCTTCGTCACTGGAGAGAGATTCAACTATCTGGGTCGCAGTTACCCGCTGCGGCTCGTAACCCAGCTTTCCCAGCCGCTATCTTTCGACGGCACAAAGTTCTGTCTCCGTAGAGAGGCACGGCCACAAGCTACCCGCTATTTCAAGCAATGGTACAGTGAGACCGGCCGAGGATGGCTGGCTGATCGTGTCAAACGCCTCGCACGAAGGACCACCACTAACGATTTTGACATCGAAGTTCGCGACCTAGGGTTTCGTTGGGGCTCCTGCGGGAAGAATTCTGTTCTCTATTTTGATTGGCGAGTGCTCCAGCTCCCGGTTCGGCTAATCGACTATGTTATCGTCCACGAGCTAGTACACCTTCGCGAACCACACCATCGCCCAAAGTTCTGGCAGTCCGTCGAGAGAGCCGTGCCCGAATGGGAGAGACGCCGCAAAGAATTAGACAATCGCGGAGCAGAATACCTCGTTTTCGCAACCCCCCGCCGCATGGAACCAGTGCACTGGAAAACCCGGGTTAAGCGTGCCTCACCCGAGCACAGACCGATCTCATTCACGCGAACCTCTTTATGCGCCACACCGACCGTCAGAACAAAAGGAGATTGAGGAACGCCATCGTCGCAATCTCCACTTCATCGGTGATTGGCGTACTCACCCAGAATTGATTCCCTCGCCCTCCCATATTGGCTCTCGCAGTATCGGCGAATGCGTCCAGCGATCTAAGCATGAACTAAACGCGTTTCTACTGTTCGTGCTTAGCAGGGTGTTGATAAACGCCTGAATTTCACTCCGATATAATTCGTCTGAGTGAGCAAACGGATCGGAGGAGGAAGCGGCGGATGCGCGGTGAAGAGCGGCGGCAACGGACGATGTTGATGATCAT
>Ga0307372_10002591_pt1 | contig 29721 bp, 32 predicted proteins | sample OX1MG_FD_202533 | JGI IMG/M metagenome (GOLD analysis project Ga0307372, IMG submission 202533) | Soil microbial communities from Risofladan, Vaasa, Finland - OX-1 | ecosystem: Environmental > Terrestrial > Soil > Coastal area > Acid sulfate soil | place: Finland: Risofladan, Vaasa | collected... | reverse complement strand
TCGCTTGGGGAAGCTCCGACCTCGATGTCGATGGCTCCGTTCGAGCCGCCTATCTAGCGGCGGTGATCAAAGCTGCCGACACCGACGACTACGCCGACCTCATTCGGTTTGCCCGAGGTGCGTGAGGGGACTCGGGCATGATCGGTCCTCAGTGGAGTGAGAGCTGCGCCATCGCCGCGGAGTGGGCCGTGTCGTCGCCGGACTCCTGCGCCGAGACCGTGACGTACTCGACGGCGTTGATGGCGGCGCGGCTTAAGCCGTTCCCGAGGCTCTCGCTCGCGTCCCTTGAAGGGCGTAGACGGCGGTTGCCGTCATCGGCCGCCGAAGGGCCGCAATCTGTTGTCACGTGGGTGTGCCATTATTCCTGATAAGGCCTTCGCCAAGCTCGGTTGAAGCTCGGCAGACCGGATGGCAGGGTGTGAAGTTGCCCGTGAAGCTGCGACCGCAGCCTCGGGACTAGGAAGTTTGGTTGCTCCGGGAGGATGGCGATGCCAGTTCGTTCCGTGCAGTGCCCACTCGCTTCCCTGACCCTGAGCAGCAAGGATGCCGAACGTCGTTCACGCCATACGAACCGAAGGGCGCCATGTGGGAGTTTGCGTTCGGTGTCAGGCGTCGTGTCGGTCGGTTGACATCTCCCTGAGTATGTCGTCCGGCAGATCGAGGTCGGCTTTGGCAAGGGCGTCGCGTACGGTCCAAGCGAGGTCGTCGGTCACGTCAGGACCTGCGTAGGCGAGCACGGTGCCCTCTGCGACACCTTCTCCACAGTTGGCCAGACCGCGGAGGAGTCCGATTGCGATCTGCCGTGCCGCGTCGTGAAGGCCCAGCGCGGCTCTCCGGGCGAGGTTGTCGAGCTCCGGTTGGAGTAGCTCTTCGAGCATCTCGCTGGCGGCTTCGTTCTCGTGCACGTACCCCCGCCCGCTGACCCGTCCGGCGCGGTATGCGAGTTGGTCGGCGTCGGCCTCCCGAAGTTCCCATTCGATAGTTTCGGCGACCTCGTCGGCGTCAACTGCAGCCAGTCGGGCGAGGGCAAGACGTTCGGTCTCACCCGTCAATTCGGGGTGGGCTGTGAGCAGCGCGCCGAGCAGCTCCCCCCGCTCGGCTGTCGTGAGCTGGTCGAGGGAGGGAGTGGGTCGGCGGCGAGCTCTGCTCATTGTTCGGGCCAGGCCCACCCCGCCGGCCGGCGGGCGGGGAATGGGGGCAGACAGAGCCAGGTCCGGTAGGCGGCGTGGAGCCATCCGGCGACGGAGTCCCGCTCGAAGTGAACGTCGGCGAGCGCGATTGTGCCCGAGGCCCGTTGATGGCGGCAGCGGGCGACCAGGCCACGCCGCTCGTCCCCCTCCAGGTCGAAGCCGATGACCTCTACGGCCATGCCGAGCACGGTCGTAGCGGTAGGGGTGACGATCTCATCTTGGAAGACCTGCAGGAACCCTGACAGCTGCTCGTCGGTGTCATGCGCGTCGACGGTGATCTCATCGATGAGCTGGGCGAGGGACTGCGCCATGGCAGGCACGGTACTGCGTGAGTGGCCCGACATTCGGATAACAGGTGAGGTGGCCGCCTACGCTGGGATGGAGTCGCTCCTTCGAGAGAGGCGACGACCAGGGCTTCGCAGACGTCGATGGGCTCATCGGCACGGTGCCGGCGGGTGTCGTCACCCGGCTTAGCGTTGTCGACGCGGGACGTGGCTCTGACGCGCTGTATGCCGACCAGCTCCCGGGTCTACTGAAAGAACTGGCCGACGCCGCGAGGGTCGAATCGGTGATCGCCTCGTCAGCGATCGAGGGGATCGTTGTCGAGCAGGCCCGGGCTGAACGCATCGTCCGCGGTGCCGACCAACGGCTCCGCGTCCGCAGTGAGAAGGAGTTGGCTGGGTACCGCGATGCCCTCGACTACCTGTTCCAGGACGACCCTGGCCACATCTCCGTGGGCCTCATCCTTCACCTCCATCGTCTTCTATTTCGTCGTACAGGTGGCGGAGGGGGGCAGTTCAAGACCGTCGACAACCTCGTTGTGGACTGACACACGGACGGGATGTCGAGTATCCGGTTCGTCCCTACCTCGCACCAGGACCACGGACCACCACATCGTCGTATTCGAACTGGTGGGGCTCGGTGCCACGGCGCAGGTTGCCGTCTCGGGCAGGGTGATCTTCCAGGTTGGACCCGCCGTCGCCGTTGTCGCCGCCATCCTCGCGGCGTGGGCGTTCCTCCCTCGTCGCTACCCGGTGCTGGAGGTAGAGCGACTCCGGCAGGCCAACCTCACCGCGTCCGAGGCGGAGACGCGCCTGGAGTTGCTGGACACCCAGATCGAGATGGTGAAGGAGGCCGCGACGTTGGTGAGGCAGAAGGGATGGCGAGTTCGGGCGGCCGTCGGCTGTCTGGCCACCGCTGCCGCCCTGGTCGTCACCGGTATACTGACGGCCATGGGAGGTCGGTTGCATGCCTGACGAGAAGGCGCCCCAGAGCGCGCCAGCCCCGCAGCCAGCGAAGAGCCGGCCCGAGCCGCCTCCTTTCCGGCCGAACAGGGATCTCATCGGCTACATCGAGAAGGGCCAGAAGCCGCCTCTTCGGCCGGCCTCGCCGTCCGAGAAGCGATAGTGGATCGCCCGTCGCGGCTCAGAGGCCGATGACGGGGAGGAGGTCCTCGAGGCCCACGAAGTCGTCGGGATTTCGGGTGTAGAGAGCGAGTCCGTTGGCGTGGGCGGTGGCGGCGATCAGCAGGTCTGCGATGCGACGCCGGTGCGAGCGATCGGACTCCGCAACCGCAGCGATTATCTGTCCGTAGCTGCGGGCTGCGGCGGCGTCGAAGGCAAGGGGCTCGAAGGTGGCCTCGACTTGTTGTAAGCGGGCCTGACGACGAGCACCCTCGGCCGCGGTCGAGGCCAGATGGGGGCCGGCCGCGAGCTCGGCAAGGGTGATCGCGCAAACCGAGGACTCCTCGGGCAGAGCGGCGGCCACGCTCGGTTTGTCCCAGTCGATCACCACGGAGGTGTCGAGCAGTCCTGCTGACATCTACAGGCCTTGGTCGACGAGGCGATCGAGGTCGGCCCGAAACTGGCGGAGATCCACACGCGGACCGGAAGAGGCAAGGGCCATAAGTTCCGCCTTGGGGACGGTTGGGCGGCGGATTGTTCGGATTGGCCGTAGCTCGGCGACGGGGATGCCGTTGCGAGTAATGACGAAGGTCTCGCCTGCCGCGACCGCCATTATCACTCTGGCGTTGTCGTTGCGGAGCTCTCGTTGTGCGATCGTCTTTGGCATGGTTACAGTGTAGCATTACGTGCTACACAAAGCTACACAAAGCTACACAAGGATCGCTTCGGTGCGAATGAAGACGTGATGGCGAGCGATCGGAGCGGTTGATCCATGACCGGCAGGTCGCGACGGACCACAGTGCCGCTCGGCAGGTTCCTCGCCGCCATCGTGTCGTTCGCTGCCGTGGAGGGCGCCAGGGTGGCGGCGCCAGCAGGGCGCGGGATGCTGCTCGAGGACTGGGTCTCGGCGCTCGCTCCACTGGTCGAGAACGATGATCACTACTACGGCGGCGGCGGGCCGCGAGCCGGAAGGAACTTTCTCGCCTGGTTCGACGCCGCTCGGCGCCAGGACGACGAGTAGAAGCGAACGGAGGAGGCCGTAGCATCCGCACCGGTACGCTGATGGCGTGGAGCGTGGGATCATCGCCTACCACCGCGACGAGGATGGGGATTGGGTAGCTGAGCTGGCGTGCGGGCATGACCAGCACGTCCGTCACCGGCCCCCGTTTCAATTGCGGGATTGGATCCTGACGTCCGAGGGTCGCGAGTCGCGGCTGCGGACGACGCTGGACTGTCCGCTGTGCGATCGGGCTGAGCTGCCTGGGACGGCGCGCTGGGTGCGCACCACCGCGGTCTGGGACGAGCGAACTGTACCGGCCGCTCTGCGCCGTACTCACCGCCTGGCCGAGGGCAACTGGGGACGGATCGTCGTGCACGACGGGCGGCTGCGTTTTGTCGCTGTCACCGTACCGGCGATCGACGTCGGGTTGGAGGCCGGCTCGACGCAGGCCATCCCACCCGAGATCGATCACCGGGTAGAGCCGATAGGTGCCGTTCGCGTCTCGATCGATTTCTTCGTTGTCGACCGCACCGGAGGAGTCACGGAGACACGTGCTGAGTCAGCGCAGGAGGGTGGGGATCCGGCGTGCTGGGCCGGGCTGCTCTGCCCCGAATGTGGGGCCGTCGTCGACGGCACTGAGCATCACCGCCCTGGTTGCCCGGTCGGGGGTCCGGCGTCGTGAACGTTCGTGGCCGAGCCATTGTCCGAAGCCGTGCTCGTAAGGCCTCGGGCGCAGTTACGCGGGGTGACGGCGACCGCAAGGGAGGGGCCGCCGGCGACAATCCGACCTCAGCGTCCGGCAGGGCGGCCGACAGAGACACCCGGGGGAACCGGCGCGCCCATCGGCTGGACAGGGAGCCGCAGCTCGCACAGGACATGGCCCGATGCCATGTACGTGCGGCCGGCTTCGGCGGTCAGCTGACGATCGCCCCAGAGCAGGACCTCGCCGTCGCCCAGGTCGGGGTAGGGGTGCCGCACTACCTCGACCGGACCGAGCGGGCGGAAAGCATTGGTGCAGGCCGCCGTGCAGCAGAACTCGTAGAGCTTGTCGGTGTCGGCCAACTGGGGCTCGCTTGCCAGCTCCCAGAAGACCAGGTGGGTCGGGGTCACCTCGCAACCGTCCGGCAGGGCCATGTCCGAGCCTCCTCGAGTGCTTCGGCCGGCGTCGATGTCGCGTCGGCACGCCAAGTCTGCCCGAGGTCGCAACTGCGGCCAAACCGCCCACCCGGGCACGGAGGGCTGGTGCTGCCGTGGACGATGGCCGACCGATCGACGGGCGTGGTCGGGGAACCACCCCGGGTGTCGGCTGCTCAGCGGAACGGCAGTGCTCAGTGGAACGGCAGCTGCCCGTAGGTGCTGCACAGTCCGGCACCTTCGATGACCAGGAACGCTCCGACGATGGCCAGGATGACGACCCGCCGGCTCCGCCTTGCCCGCCGGCCCCGCCTGGCCGTCACCGGGGACATGTACCACTCCGGCAGAAGATTCACCGTCTGTCCGAGGTAGAGGTCGAACGGCACGGCGTCCGCGTCGATGGGTCGATCAGGATCGGCGGCGAGCGCCAGCGCGGCGAGCTCGGCGTCGCCGATCGGGGCGAGCGGTCCGCTGCCCCCCGGCTCGGTGCCCGTCGGTCTCCCGTCTTCCCTCATCGCTCCTCGTCTTCCCCGCAACCTGGGCGCTCTGGGCGGTGCTCGCATCGTACCGGCCGGAACGCCCGGGCCGTCGGCGAGAGGTGCGCCGGAGCGCAGACGGCCGGTCGCGGTGCCCGTCCGGGGAGGGTTCAGGTGGTCCCGGCGGCCGGTTCCGTGAGCGGCAAGACACACGGCCGGGCTCCGGATGCCGGTCGGAGGCGATGCCGCGCGGCGGTCGCGAGGAAGGCGACGAGGTAGCAGCCGGTGGCGACCGCGAGGATGCCGAAGCTCGGCGGCACCGAGGGAGCGGCGTAGGCGATCGACAGCCCGACCCACACCGAGGCGACAGCGATCCCGGCCGACAACCACATGGCGCGGAACGGCCTGGCGGTGAGCCGTTGCGCGGTGCCGGCGGGAGCGGCCAGCAGGCCGAGCAGCAGCAGTGCCCCGACCGCTTGGGTGGCAGCCGCCGCGGTCGTTCCCACCAGTGCGAGGAACACGAACCCGAGGCCGCGGACGGGTATGCCGCGGGCGCCCGCCACTGCCTGGTCGATGCTGGCGAAGAGGAGGGGGCGTCCGATGCCGGCGAGGGTGACCGCGACGCCGAGCGAGATCACGGCGTCGGTGATCGCCTGCGAGCTCGACAACCCGAAGATCGAACCGAAGAGCACGTTCACCCCAGAGGTGGCGTTCGTGCCGCCCGACGAGGTGGTGTAGACGGTGAGGAACAGGGCGCCCAGGCCGAGGACCCAGGCGAACACGCTGCCGATCACCGTGTCGTCTGCCCGGCCACGGGATCCGAGAGCCGCCATGGCGAGGGCGACGGCGACGCACGACCCGTAAAGGCCGAGGAGCAGGTTGGCGCCGGCGGCCAGTGCGGCCAGGGCGCCGGTGAAGGCCACGTGGCTCAGGGCGTCGCCGGTGAAGACCTGTCCTCTCAGCACGACGAAGTAGCCGACCAGCCCCGAGGCGAGGGCGATCGCGGTGCCGGCGAGGAACGCGTAGCGCAGGAAAGGGTGCTCGGCCATGTGGGCGAGGCCGACGAGCGGGTTGGCCGCCAGCAGCGTCATCCGGCCATCACCCGGCGAAGCCGGGAACCGCGCGCCAGCCGTGTGACCGAGGCCCGGGCCGCCGCGGCGAGCAGGTAGACGCCGAAGCCGAAGGTGGTGACGAAGAAGCCGACCGGGTAGACGGAGAAGTAGGCGACGCCGAGCCCGAGCCAGACGATGGCCAGGCCGAAGATGATGGTGAGCCCGAAGCTGAGCGCCGGGCGTGCTGTGAGGTGCTGGGCCGATGCGGCCGGCATCACCAACAGCGCGAACACCAGGAGCGCCCCGGTCATCTGGCTGACCTCGGCGGCGGCGCATCCGAGGAGGACCAGGAACACCGTCGACACCATGCGCACCGAGACTCCACGAGCGCGGGCCACGTCGGGATCGACGGTGGCGAAGAAGAGCGGTCGGCCGATGACCGCCAGGACGCCCAGCGCGGCGAGCGCCACCAGGAGCAGGGTGGTGACCTGGGCGTCGGAGATGCCGAGGAACGTGCCGAAGAGGAGCGCGGTCAGGCTGTTCAGGAATCCTCCGTAAAGGCTGACGAAGAGGGCACCGCACGCCAGGGCGAAGGCCTGGACGGTGCCGATGACCGCCGACTCGTGGCTGTAGGCCTGCCCACCCGGCGAACGAGGGACGAGGGCGATGACGAGCGCGGTGGCGATGGCAGCGGCGAAGTAGCCCGCGGTGGCGCTGACCCCGAGCAGGATCGCCCCTGCCGCCCCGGGAAACGAGACGACGGCCAGGGTGTGCCCGGCGAAGCTCTGGCGGCGCAACACCATGAACCAGCCGATGGCCCCGGCCGTCACCGCCACGATCGTTCCCGCCCGGAAGGCGTTGACCATGAAGTGCTCGGCGAAGAGCCGGCGGAGGTCGTCCCCGAGGTTCCAGGTCAACCCGCTCGCCGCGGCTGGAGCCATCCCGATCGCGGTCACCACGGTTGGTCGGCGTGCCGGTCGGCGTGCCGGTCGGCGTGCCGGTCGGCGTGATGGGCCGGCGCCTCCGGCTGGCCGACCACCACGAGCCGGCCGTCGGAAGTCTGCAAGACCTCGATCGGGGTGCCGTAAAGGGAGCTCAGCTTCTCGGAGGTGATCACCTCCGAAGGCGTGCCCGACACCGCACCGCCTCGGGCGATGTAGACAACCCGATCGAGGTACGGGAGGATCGGGTTCACGTCGTGCGCCACCAGCAGGACGGTGACGGCGTGGTCCCGGCAGATGCGCGAGACGAGCGCCGCTACCGCCGCCTGGTTGGGGAGGTCGAGGCTGTCCAGCGGTTCGTCGAGCACGAGCAGCTGGGGTCGGCGGACCAGGGCCTGGGCGATGAGGAGGCGTTGCTGTTCGCCCCCCGAGACGTGCCCGATCGGACGCCTGGCGAAGTCGGTCGCGCCGACCAGCTCGATCACCTCGTCCACCCGCTCGTCGGCGCGCCGGCGTGAGGCGGAGAAACGAGCGGCCCCGGGGACCGGAACGCCCCACCGCTCGCCGTCGCTACCGAGCCTGACCACGTCGATGCCCCGAACCCGGAGCCCGGCGTCGAAGCTCCGCCGCTGAGGCAGATAGCCGATGTCGCGTCCGGCCCTGCCCGGGGGGCGCCCGAGCACGGTGGCCGAGCCCGAGGCAAGGGGCAGGAGGCCGAGCGCCGCCTTGACGAGGGTGGACTTCCCGACGCCGTTGGGCCCGAGGATGGACACGAACTCGCCCGGGGCCACGTCGAGGGTGACGTTCGACCAGATCACCCGGCCCCCCAAACGCACCGATGCCTCGTCGAACCGAACCGCGGGCCGGCCCGAGCTCTGGCTATCGCCGTTCGGCCCGAAGGGGGCCCCGGGCGCGGACGGGGTCTCGGACGGTGCCGGCGGCTCTTGGTCGCCGGCCGTGCTCGAGGGCGATGTCACGCAGCCGGTCCTGTCACTGACCCTGTCCGGTGGCCTTGGCCAAGGCGGCCTGAATCCCGAGCAGCTGCTTGGTCTGCCACGCCTGGTAGGTCGAGCCGGCGGGATCGAGCGTCTCGGTGATCGTGGCAAGAGGTATGTGCTCGGCCCTCACCTCCCTGAGTTGGGCCTGCACGTCGGGAGTCACGTTCTGGCGGTTGTAGACGTAGATCTTTATCCGGTGGTTCCTGATCTGGTTGTCGATGGTCTCCTTGTCGGCGGCGGCCACGTCGGTTCCCTCGCTGATCGCCTCGAGGAACCGGTACGGCGTGACGAGATTCAGCCCGAGGGCGGGGGCCAGCATGGCGAAGATGGACTCGGAGGCGCCGACCGGGGTGCCTGCATATTTCGCCTTGATGGCGGCGATCGTGGCGCTGTACCGGCTCAGGGCGACCGTGTCGAAGGAGGTCTGCTGCCGGGCGAAGTAGGAGCTGTTGGCCGGGTCGAGTCTCTCGAGGTCGGCCACCATCTGTCGGATGACCCTCCGCACATCTGCCGGGTTGTACCAGCGGTGCGGGTTTCCACCGTCGGCAACGCCGAGAAGGTGGCCGACGTCGAGCACGGTCGGTTGGCTCTGGTCGGCGGCGAGCAACTTGGGAACCCAGGGGTCGTAGCCGATGCCGTTCTCGATCACGAGCTGGGCCCCGGCAAGGGTCTTGGCATCCCCTGTGGTCGGTTCGTAGCTGTGTGGATCGATATTGGGATTGGTGATGATGCTCGTCACCCGCGCGTGCGCCCCGCCGATCTGGCTGACGATGCTGCCCCAGAAGTTCTCGGCCGCCACGACGGCGACGACCCTGCCGCTCGTCCCTGCTGCCCGGTTCGCATCGGCCGAAGGGGACGAGCTGCAGGCAGCGAGGACCAGGGAACCGACGGTGAGCAGGACGGCCGCCGGTGGCAGGCGCCGCCGTGCTGCCGTTCGCTCGGTGAAACCGCGTGGGGGTTGCCTCATCTGCCCGTACGCTATAACGAGAACGGTTCCCAATACAAATTGGAGAGGGCGGGCTGTATGCTGGGGGAGTGGCTGAGGACCTTCAGACCCTTGTGGCTACCCGCCTGCGACACGTGGGCCAGCGCTACACGGCGGGGCGCCGGATCCTGATCGAGGCCCTGTCACGGGCCGGCCGTCCCGTGACGACCTCTGAGCTGGTCGCTGCCGAACCGCGGTTGCCGCAGAGCACCACCTATCGCAACCTGGCTCTCCTCGAGCAGGTCGGCGTCGTGCACCGAGTGATGGGCAGCGACGAGTTCGCCCGGTACGAGCTCGCCGAGGAGCTGACCGGCCGTCACCACCACCACCTCGTCTGCGTCAGCTGCGGCGCGGTTGAGGATTTTGAGGCACCTCGGCGAGTCGAGAAGGGGCTCGCCGAGGCCGTCAGCCGGCTCACGACCGGCACGGGGTTCCGGGCGGAGGCCCATCGACTCGATCTTCTCGGCACCTGCGCGAGGTGCGTGGGCTGAGCTGCGGGAACCTCTGGGCCGAGGGGATGATCCGCTCCGGCGTTCGGGTTGTAGGGTCGGCGACAGGTCGGGGACCCGGACAGAGGAAGCGCGGATCGTGGTCGAGAGCCAGCCGGCTACCGGCGACTTCGAGCAACGGCATCGAGGGAGGCGAACGTGGCATTGCAGGACAAGGTGGCCATCGTCACGGGGGGGAACACCGGCATCGGCAAGGCGGTCGTGCTCGCCCTGGCCGGCCAAGGGGCGAAGGTCGTCATCGACTGGGTCGTCGACGAGCAGGCGACCGAGGACCTCGAGAGGCAGCTCTGGGCGCTGGGCGACCAGGTCACGGCGGTGAAGGCCGACGTCAGCAAGGTCGCGGATCTGGAGGTCCTGATCGACACGGCCGTTGAGGTCTTCGGCCGGCTCGACATCATGGTCAACAACGCGGGCATCGAGACGCGCACATCGGTGCTCGACACCACGGAGGAGCAGTACGAGAGGGTCCTCGAGGTCAATCTCAAGAGTGCCTTCTTCGGCACGCAGCTTGCGGCCAAGCAGATGATCGCCCAGGGCGACGGCGGCAGGATCATCAACATGACCTCGGTTCACGAGGACTGGCCGATGCCGGGAAACACGGCCTACTGCCTGTCCAAGGGGGGTATGCGGATGTTGACGCGAACGGCAGGCGTAGAGCTGGCTCCGCACAACGTCCTGGTCGTCGGGGTCGGGCCCGGTGCGGTCGCAACCCCGATCAACACCGCCACGATGAACGATCCGGTGGCACTGCAGAAGCTCGACTCGGCCATTCCGATCGGTCGGGTGGCCCGACCGGAGGAGATCGCCGCCATCGTCGCCTTTCTCGCCGGCGATGGCGCGAGCTATATGACCGCCAGCACCGTCTTCGCCGACGGGGGCATCATGCAGAGCAGTCCCGGCCTGTAGCGAGAGCCGAGTGGGACCGTGGGAACGGCGGACCGTGGGAACGGCGGTGGCGGTCCCCCGGTCCGTGACACTATCCTCGGGACGTGCACGATTCCGTGAGCGTTCACATGGTTGCACCACCTGAGCGGGTATGGGCGCTCGTCAGCGACATCACCAACACCGGGGAATTCAGCCCGGAGACGTTTGAGGCCGAGTGGCTGAACGGGGCAGTGGGTCCGGCAGTTGGAGCTCGGTTCCGGGGCCACGTGCGCCGCAACGGCAGAGGGCCCGTCTATTGGACGAAGTGCACCGTCACTGCCTGCGAACCGGGTCGGGAGTTCGCCTTCGGCGTGGATGGTCCCGGTGGCAAGCCCGTCAACACGTGGCGCTACCAGTTCGAGCCCAGCGGGGACGGCACCGACGTCACCGAGTCGTTCCAACTGGCCGACACGCCGATCCTTCGCCTGTACTGGAGGCTTGCCGGGCGTGCCCGCGGGCGGACCAACGTGAAGGGCATGCAGACCACCCTCCAACGGATCAAGGCGGTCGCCGAGTCACCCGAGCAGGCCTGATAGAGGGGTTTGCCGCCCGCCTGACCAGGCCGGGTCCATCGCTCCGGGTCGTCAGCCGGCGTCGGCAGGTGACGGCCCATCCCCGAGGGGATCGCCCGTCGAGAGGGGCTCGGCAGGTGACGGCCGGTCGCCGTCTGCTGGGACGTCGACCAACGAGCCCGTCCAGCCGTCCCCGTCGACCGCCATCGGGACGAAGGCCCCGTTGCGCCAGGGCCGGACATATGCCAGCCAGACGATCGCGGCAGCCAGGAGGAGTGAGGCGAGGACCCAACCGAGAGCGGTGGTGCCGACGCCGACGTACTTGAGCCCGGAGGCGAAGATCACGAAGGTGATGACCGGGCGAACGTAGCGGTCCGGAGCTCGCGACGAGAGGAAGGCGCCGACGAGGACGGCGGGGACGCTGCCGATGATCAGGGACGTGGTGACCGCCAGCTCTACGTGGCCGAATGTCAGCGCCCCGAGGGCGGCGGCGATGGTCAGGGGCACCGCCTGGGTCAGGTCGGTCCCGACGAGCTGGTTCGCGCCGAGCATCGGATAGACGAAGAGCAGCAGGACGATCATGAGCGAGCCGGAGCCCACCGACGTGATCCCCACGATGATCCCGCCGAACATGCCGATGGCGACCGAGGGGAGCGGCCGCACCACGAGCTCGTGGACCTTTGCCTGGCGGGAATGACCCGCACGGCGATCGAGGAAGTAGCGCAGCACCATCGCAGCGGCTCCCACGAGCAGGGCCGCGCCGAGGATGACCTGAATATTGTCCTCGGCTGTGCTGCCGTCGCCCATGAGGTGGAGGATGTAGGACCCGAGGAGGGCCATCGGCACGGATCCCAGGACCATCCATCCCACGAGGCGGAGGTTGACAGTGCCCTTGCGCAGGTGCACCGCCGCCCCGAGAGGGCGCATGACGACGGCAGCCACCAGGTCGCTCGAGATGGCGGTGGACGGCCTCACTCCGAAGAGAAGGATCAGCATCGGGGTCATCAGGGCACCGCCACCGGCGCCGGTCATACCGACCAGGAACCCCACGACGGCGCTGCCGAGGATGATGTAGGGATCGACGTGCATTGATCCTGGGTCTCTGCCCTTCCTCGGCGATCCGGCTCGGCGAACGACGCGATGCCGACCAGGAAACCCTACGCAGGTCGGCGGTCACGGTGGCAACCTGGCCGGACGGGCGCGCGGCTGCATCCGAGACCGGAACCGGAACCTCGTCCGAGTTCATCCGGGACGCCTCACCCTGTCGTGGCGGGTTCCCCGGGGATGGTGAACAGGGGCTGCCACGGCGACGAGGAGGGGTCGAAGGCCTCGGTGGCCGGTGAGGCGCCCAGAGAGGACCACTTGGCCTGGTAGGGAAGACCGCCGAGGAGAACCCGGTCACCGGAGGTGTAGTTCTGGGCGGCGGACCACCCCGGATACGTGCCGGCCGGCAGGGTCGGCAGCTTGGGGGGGTGGTCGCCCGCGACGACGGGCCCCAGCAGCGTCCACGGGGTCTGCCACTGGTATTGGACTTGGCTGCTCGGGTCCTCGCCCTGGTTGTACCACGTCGCCTGGTAGATGTACCCCTGGCGGACCACCTTGTAGCCAGTCTGGTACGGCACGGACGGTTGCCACAGGGGGTAGGGGGCGTCCGCCGGGTTCGTGTCCGCTGCCGCCACTGTCGCCGGCCCGCCCTTGGTGGAGCCTTCCGTGGCCGATCCCTTCAGGTGCGAGAACACGCTCGAGAACTCGAGACGGGACTGGGCCACGCCGCTGCACGTGGTCGACATGACGCCGGTCATCGAGAAGGTGGAGCCGCACTGTGAATCTCGGTTGATCGACCACATCGACGTCCGACCCAGTCCCGTCCTGGAGGCGAACCCCGTCAGCCCTTGGGCGTCGGCGATCGTGAATTGCTGGCCGGCGATGTTGCTCTGGCCGATCATCACCGTTGCCCCCATGCGGCTCCACAGCTGCCTGGATGTCTCGGTGGTGCCGAATCGCGAGTACAGAGTGGCCAGCTGGCCATGGGTGGCGACGAGCGCCTCCTCGACGGCGTTCAGCATGTCCGTACCCGACGGAACGCCGTTCAGGTCCATCGTCATGAGATTGACGCCCCCGATGACCACGTTTGCACGCAGCATGGCGGTGATCACGGAGAGTGCGTTCGCCTGCAGTCCATCCGGCTCGACGGGGAGGGTCAGCCAGACGTCCAACTTGGCGTGACTTGCCCGGGCCGCCAGTTGTACCGATCGGATGGCCGCGGCTCCACGTTGGACGGAGGCGAAATTGTCGAGTGCGGGACCCTCCATGTCGAGGTCGATGGTCCTCAGGTGGTACCGGGAGATCACCGATTGGTAGGCGGCGGTCAGCGCATCGTGGTTCGTGCACCCGACATCGAGGTTGGTGCCCTTCTGGCCGCCGAACGAGGCGATCACCTGGGCCCCCTCGCTTCGGACCTGGGCGATCCGCGAGTCGAGGTTGAGCGACTGCGCGGCCTGGTCCTCGGTGTATACCCCCCCCCAACCGGGGGTGCACGATGCATGGGAATCCGACACCACGAAGCCGAGGATGGTCTGGCGGGCCTGGTTGTCCGCCGCGTCCTGAAACTGGTAGGTCGGAGTCAGGGTGGTGTCGACGTAGGGTGCGAACCAGGTGCTCGCCGTCACGCCGGAGGCGGTCAACCGGGTGCGGACCCCGATGATCCCGGCGGCGATCGCCGCACCGAGCAGGGCCAGGGCGACGAGGACCCGGAATGGCGAGATCCGCCTTCGGGGCTCCTCGTCGAGCAGGTGCTCGGGACCGCCCGAATTCCCGGTCCGCTCTTCGCCGCCGGACGAAGGGGTGATCACGGCCGTGGGCCCGGTCGATCCGGTCGTCGGCTCAGACATTGATCAGCTCGCTCGGTCGTCCGAGGAGGTAACCCTGTCCGCAGCCGACGCCCAGGTCCCGCAACGTGATGAGCTCCTCGTGCGTTTCGATCCCCGTGGCGATGACGGTGGTGCCGACCTTGGTCGCCACAGACACGAGCGTGAGGACCTGTGCCTGTCGTGCCGGATCGTGATCGATGCCGCCGATCCGGGTGCGGTCGAGCTTCACGAAGCGCGGCTCGAGCTTGCCGACGAGTGCCAGGCTCTTGTGGTCGAGCCCCGCATTGTCGATGGCCAGCGAGGCGTTGGAGGGAAGGCTCCTCGCGACGCGTTGCAGGGCCTGGTCGGCATCGATCGTCACCGGCGCGCGCAGTTCCACCACCACCGAGAACGGTGCCATCTCGACGATCGATCGGAAGTTTGCGTCGGTGACCACGAACCGTGAGGATGCGTTCACGGCAAGCCAGGCATCCCCGATGAGGCTCCCGGCGGATGCGATCGCCGCCTGCACGAGTGCCGCCTCGAACTCGGTCGCCGCTCCGGAGGAGAGCGCCTCGGCCATCTGGTGTTCGGGCCCCCGGCCGTCGGAGAACCTCGTCAGGGCCTCGTACCCGACGATGCGGTCCGTCCCGAGGTGGAGGATCGGCTGGAACACCGTGCGAAAGTCGACGACCCTCCCGCTGTCCCGGTGGTCGTCGCCCGGTCGGCCCTCGCCGGCCCGCCCACCGGGGCCGGGCGGGCTCGCGTTCAGGGCCGGGCCGTTGGTCCGGTCGCCGTGGGGGAGACCCGCGCCGCCCACGAGGCCGAGTGGCCGGGTGACCAGTGTGGCCGGCCCTGACACCGGCCAGTGGGAGGGATCGGTGCTCCCGAACTGGAGCACCGAGCGCCAGTCGACCTCGGCTGATGTCGTGGCGGCGCGCCCGGGCTTCTTCGACGGCCGTTCCCGTCGCTTCTCGGGCTTCGACAGCATCGACCGGACATGGGCCCAGACGTCGCCGACGGAGTGCCGGATGCCGATGAAGGCGATGATGGCGTAGGCGGCCAGCACCACGTTGACGCCCGCGTAGATCATGTTCTCCCAGCGCATGCGCTGGTACGCGTAATAGAAGGTGTAACCGGCCAGGGCGACGACGAGGTAGGGGGCGATCACGAAGAACAGCGGCGCCACCGTGCGGTCTCGTACCTTGGGGGTCCGGGTGAACGGGCTCTTCGCCCCCGTGAGCACCTGGGCGGCCGAGGACGCCGTCCCCGCCAGGTTCACCGGGAGCAGGATGAGGTTGAACCCGTAAATGCGGAGCACGTCGAGGTGCTTGTAGCCGCAGTACTTCAGATCGCTGGCCATGGCCAGGAAGTACGGAGCGGCGATGATCCCGAGAAGCGGAGTGATCAGTGTGTCGTTGAACGGAAAGCAGAGCAGGATGAGGAGGCTGAACGAGCTCCAGAAGATTGAGGCCATGTAGTTGCAGCGCAGCGCCAGTTCGCCGAAGCGGGTTCGTTCCCCGCGCTGGCGCCGGGCGCGAACCTGCCGCCAGAGCTTCGGTAGGATCAGCAATCCACCGTTGGACCAGCGTTTCCGCTGGATGCACAGGGACCCGAAGTCCGGCGGCGTCGCGCTGTAGCTCAACCGCTCGGGGCAGTTGATCAACCGCCAGCCGTGAACGCCGAGGTCGATCGTCGAGTCCGTGTCCTCTATGACGGTCCGATCTTGGACGTAGCTGCGGATCTCCCAGTCGCCGATGTAGGAGCTCGTGGCGATCTCGTCGAGCGCCTTCTTCCGGATCACGGCGTTGGCTCCGACCCAGAAGGTCGCGTCGTAGTAGGTGAGACCCTGGTGGACGATGTGCTGCAGATCGGTGGAGGCCCCGGCTATCCGCTCGATCCGGGTCGCCGAGCCCGGATAGGCGCTGTAGGGGGTCTGCGCGATGGCCGCTCGTTGGTGCTGGCTCTGCTCGAGGAGGTGCACGAGCCGGAGGCAGTACTCGGGGAGGAGGATGCTGTCCGCGTCGAGTGTGAGCACAAAGTCGGGATCCGGGACGTCGAGCTCGCTTGCGCCGAGAGCCGCAGGGACCAGCACTCGGCCGGTGGCCGTGATCACCTCGCGGTAGCGGCCCCCCATCAGGCCGATGTAGCTGTTGAGGTTCATGGCCTTGTTGGGCTCGTGGGACAGGGAGGCGTACAGCTTGCGTTCGAAGCTCGAGATCTCCACACGGAACGTCCACGCAAGCCGCCGGTAGAACTGGACGACGCGCTCCTTCGGGAGGATCATCCCCTCATCGAGAGCGGCTCGAAGGGCGGTGGCCGTCAGAGCCAGGTCCTCGGCGAGCCGCCTGAGCACCTCGTTGGCGAAGAACGTGTCCGTGTGGTCGATGATCTCCTGTCCGTCGGCCAGGTCCCTGAGCCACGAGGCGGCGAGCTCGTAGTTGCCGGCGAGCTCGGCGACTGCTTCGGAACCGGGGTCGAACCCGCGCTGGAGGGCAAGCTCGTACCGTTCGAGGGCGGTGGAGTACTGCAGGCTCGGCTCGGCGAGCAGCTCCTCGATCTGGTTCGGGAGCGCCCTGGCCGCCGCCAGCATCTCGTGGTGCCGCCGGAGCCGTGGTTCGGGCGGATCGTCGATCAGCAGGACGACCCGCTTGCCCGGGTACTCCTGCAACGCTGCGGAGAGGAGCGTGTTGCGGATCACCCTGGCGTCCTCCTGGTAGGAGGGGACGATCACGGTCAGCGTCGGTGACTTGTGATCGAAGAACTCGGCGATCGCCGCCTTGGGCGTCCGGTGGTGCGACCGGGTCCGATAGAGGAAACCCAGCCGGCTGACGAGATAGGCCATCGCCGAAGCGGTGAGCAGGCTCACGATGACCAGGTACAGCACCGCTTCTGCCGTGGATCGTGTTGTGGTCGGATGCGAGCCGAAGATCTCGTCGCTCAGCCAGGTCCCGAAATACCCCAACCAGGCCAGCACGGTGACCACGATGGCCAGACGGGCGAGAGCCACCCGCCGCTCGCTGATCGGGGTCGAGACGACCGGCATGGGCTGCTGCCTCCGGTCGCCTCCCCATTCGCGTCTTGGCTGCTGTCCCCCTCCGTAGGAGCCGGCACGGCGCCTCCTGCTCCTCGACCCCGCCTTGTCGTGCCCGGCTCGATGCCTCAGGCTCTTCCGGTGTCGTGCCGGTGGCGCGTCCGAAGGCGTGGGTGTTCTCGATCGGTGCCCGGATCCCGCCATCCGGACATCAGAGTTGATGGAGGTCGCCGAATTGTTGCGGGACGGTTGCGGCGAGGGAGGCTGTGCTCGCAGACTCGGGCGAGCGCGCTCAGGAGCTCCCTGCTCCGCCGCCGGCGGGTTCCCGCCGGACCCTGCCATCATGATCGGGTGCTTCACGACGATCGGGTTCGGGCCGGCTCGTTCGGCGACGATGCCGCGCAGTACGACCGGTCCCGGCCGAGCTACCCGTCCGATCTGATCGACCACCTCGTGGTGGACGGCGCCAACCGGGTGCTCGATGTCGGGGCCGGGACCGGGATCGTGAGCCGGCTCCTCCTGGCGCGCGGATGCGAGGTTCTGGCGGTCGAGCCCGACGACCGGATGGCGGAGCTGGCCCGCCGTTCGGGAGTGGTGGTGGAGCAGGGGAACTTCGAGGAATGGACCCCCGGAGGGAGGGACTTCGACCTCGTCGTCTCGGGGCAGGCGTGGCACTGGGTCCGACCCGACGTAGGCGCGTCCAAGGCCGCCTCGGTGCTCGTTGCGGGCGGTCGCGTCGCCCTGTTCTGGAACCAGGGCCTGTTGCCCTCGCCGTTGAAGGAGGAATTGCAGAGCGCCTACCGGCGAGTGGCTCCGGGTCTCGACTCGTACTCGATCGTGCTCGGCAACATCGACGACGGGCGGTTCGAGTCGACCGCTCGGGCGCTGAGGGACACGGGGCAGTTTGACGAGCCCGAGACCCGAACGTTCCTGTGGCGCCGTTCGTATACGACCGAGCAGTGGCTCGATCAGCTACCGACCCACAGCGACCACCGCACGCTGCCCCCCGATCGCCTGGCTGTCGTCTTGGACGAGGTGGGCCGGACGATACGGGAGGCAGGTGGTGAGTTCGAGATGACCTACCGGACGTGGTTGGTGGCCGCACGGCGACCGGGCCGCGTCGGGTAGCCCGAGATCCGGTGGATCCGGGGGTTCCGCCTCCGGGGTCGTCGGGCGGCACCAGCTGGATCGCGGCGGGGGCTCCCGGACCTACTGTTCAGGGATGATCGGGTCGTGGCGCGTTGCCGGCGCGGGCGTCGGCCCTTGACCGGTCGCAGACGGTCGGAGCCGGAAGACGCCCGGTCGGCGCCGGAGCACTCCGATCCCGCCGGAGGTTCGTTGCGGCTGTACCCATGGTATGGCCGGCCGGTGGCCAGTATCGCCCTGGTCTCGATGATCACGGGGTTCGGCCAGTTCGGCGCGGTGGCCGCCCTGGGGGACGTCGCGAAGAGCTTCGGGCACCTTTCCCACGGGACCTCGTTCGCGGACCAGGCCGGCCTGTCCGGAACCATGCTCGGGATCGGGCTGGCCATCCTGAGGTTGGCATCACTCGGCGGAATGCCCCTGACCAGCCTCGCCGACCGGCTGGGGCGGCGGCCGACCATGCTGGCCACCTGTGCGGCCGGCCTGGTGGCGACGGTCCTCGCCGCCGGCAGCCCCAGCTACTGGTGGTTCGTCGCCATCTTCGCCCTGGGCCGCCCCCTTCTCACCGCCACCCTGTCCATCACGCACGTGAGCGCTGCCGAGCTCACTCGCACATCGGACCGCACGAAGGCCCTCGCACTGAGCGCGGCGGGCTACGGGGTCGGCGCAGGGCTGATCGCCGTCATCTACAACCTGGCCGGCAAGACGCTCGGGTTCCGGGGCGTCTTCCTGCTGGCGCTCGTGCCACTGACGCTGCTGCCCGTGCTGCGATCGTCGATCGTCGAACCCGACCGGTTCGTCCTGCTCGGTCGAGCCCGGCACCACCGCCCAGCGATCGGGGCGGTGGGCCGTGAGCACCGGCGCCGGCTGGTGTTGGTCGCCGCGCTCTCGTTCGCCGTCTCGATGATCACCGGCCCGGCCACCAGCCTCGTGTTCATTTACGCCCAGAACGTCCGGCACGCGTCAGGGGTCCTGGTCTCCGGAATGGTCGTGAGCGCCGGGGTGACCGGTCTCGCGGGGCTGCTGATCGGTCGGTGGGCGTCTGATCGGATCGGTCGGCGGCCGACGATCGCCCTCGCCATGGTCGTCATCGCCCTGCTCGGGGTGGTGACCTACAGCGGATCGACGCCGGCGTTGTTGCTCGGCTACGTGGCGGGGGTGATGGCCAGCTCCATGCTGGCGCCTGCGGCCGGCGCCCTGGCCAACGAGCTGTTCCCCACGCCGGTCCGGGCGTCCGCTGCGGGGTGGTACCTGGCGACGGGAGTCTTGGGGGCCGTAGCCGGCTTGTTGGTCTTCGGCGCGGTGGCCGACGTCGGCGGGACCGGCAACCACGCCCTTGTCGCTGCCGAGGTCACGTTCCTCCCCGCAGCGCCGGCCGCCGCTCTGCTCTGGTTCCTCCCCGAGACCCGCGGGCGAGAGCTCGAGGAGCTCTGGCCGGCCCCGGTCACGTGAGCGTGAGGTGTGCCCGGACAGCCAGGTGGTCCGACCCGCAGGCGGGCATGACGGTCCCGCCGGCCGGCGTCACGGGGCCACGGACGAGGATGTGGTCGATCTGGCTGTGCGGTCGCCAGGACGGCCACGTCCTTCCCGAGACGGCCCTGCGCCACTCTCCGAAGAAGAGCGACGTCGGTGGGCCCCAGAGGTTCATGTCGCCCGCCAGCACGGACGGCTGCCCGTCCGTCAGGTCGCGCAGCACCCGCTGCAATCGGAGGAAGTGGGCGGGCGATCCGTAGGTGAGGTGGCTCATGTGCGTGCCGATCACCGTGAGCGGGCGCCCGCCGACGTCCACCTGCAGAACGAGCGCGGCCCGGGTCACCCGGTCCCGAGGCAGCCTCCCGAGGTCGATGACCCGGTCCGAGACCACGGGAAGCCTGCTGAGTACGGCGATCCCCCAGCTCCCCGGCTCTGCCTCACCGAACCGGGCCGACCGGAGAACCCGCCCGGGCAACGGGCGTTCGCTGTTGAGGTACAGGGCGTGGCCCTCGCCGCGCCAGTCGAGGGAGCGCATCCAACGATGGTCGGCCCCCGGGTGCGGTGTGGCCCGGCGCCCGCGGGCGAGGGAGCGCTCGAACACCCGGTACCCGAGGGAAGAACCGATGGTCTGCGCGGTGCTCGGTCCGTCCGCGGGGCTCCACACCTCTTGCAGCACCACCACGTCGGCCTCGAGCGACCGGACGCCCTCGACGACGTCCCAGGGCCGACCCCACCCGTCGACGCCGGCATGGACATTGAAGCTGGCGACGACGAGGTCGGGGCGGGGGCTCATGGGTGCCCTGACGCTAGCGGCCGGACCCAGGGCTCCTGCCCGGCGGACACCCGACCGATCCGTGCCCACTCGCCACCTGACGTGTGCTAGGGATTCGGGCATGCGTGCTCCCCATGACGCGGGCCGGGACCCGGCACCGGGGGATGCCCTGCGCCGGGTGGTGGAGGAGCACGCGCCCGAAGGCACCCGTGAGATCGTCGCAAAGGCCAGGATCCTCCGCGAGCTCGACCGACTGCCCCGACCGTGCGACGAGAGCGCGGACCCGGTCCACGTCACCGGGTCCGCCGTGGTGGTCGGCGCGAGGGGGATGGTGATGCATCTGCACCGGCGGCTCGGGAGGTGGATGCAGCCCGGAGGCCACGTCGACGGGGGTGAGGAGCCATGGCAGGCGGCGGAGCGCGAGTCCGAGGAGGAGACCGGGCTGGCCGTCGCCCACCCGCCCGGAGGCCCGATCCTGGTGCATCTCGACGTGCATCCGGCCGCACAGGGCCACACCCACCTCGATCTCCGGTACCTGTTGCTCGCCGAGGACGCGGAGCCGGCACCGCCCCCCGGCGAGAGCCAGGACGTGCGGTGGTGCACGTGGGACGAGGCGGCATCGATGGCCGACGAGGCACTGGTCGGGGCCATCGCCCTCTCCCGGGCGCTCTGGGCGCAGCACGGCCCGGCGTGGCTGGCGACTGCCCCCGTCCGCAGCGGGCCCGACGGTCCCGACCGTGCCCGCTGACGCCCCCGTTGGGCCTGGTGCTTCCGCCCGGGCGTTCGAGACCCTCCTGCGGGTGCAAGAGCTCGACACGACCCTCTCGCAGCTCCAACACCGGAAGGCGTCGTTGCCGGTCCGGATCCAGCTCGGTGCCGTGCAGCGGGAGCAGGCCGAGCTGGCCGCCCGCGCCGAGGGACCCCGAGCCCTGAGGGACGCGCTGGTGGACCGGCTGAACGATCTCCAGTCCCAGGACGACGTCCTCGGGGCCCGGCTCGCCGGGATCGAGGCGCGGATGTACGCGTCGCGGGTTGCCCCTGCTCGTGATCTTCAGGCGATGGACGAGGAGGTGCGCCACCTCCGTCAGCGGCGATCGGAGATGGAGGACGCCGAGATCGAGGCGATGGTCGAGCAGGAGCCGCTCGACGCCGAACTGGCGGGAATGGAGGCCGAGCAGGATCGCCTCCTCGAGGCGGCAAGCCGGTTGCGGGCGTCGGTTGCGGCGGCCGAGGCGGTCATCGACACCGAGATGGTGACGGTGAAGGCCGATCGGGACGCGCTCGCGGCGAACCTGCCGGAGGATCTGTCCGAGCGGTACGAGACCTTGCGGGCCCGACTGGGTGGCACCGGCGCCGCGCCGCTGGTGGGGAACCGGTGCGAGGGCTGCCACCTCGAGTTGCCGGCCGCGGAGGTCGACCGGATCAGGCGGCTGCCCGACGACGCCCTGGTGACCTGCGAGCAATGCGGCAGGATCCTGATCCGGTCGGGCGCTCCGAGAGCAGCGGGCTGAGGGGTCGCGAGGCCCCGTCCTGACGTGCTGGTCCTGATCCGCCACGGCGAGTCCACCGCCAATGCCGCCGGTCTGCTCCTGGGCCGCTCCGACGTCCAACTGACCTCCCTCGGCCGGCTCCAGGCGCGAGCGGCGGGCGCCCTGCTCGACACCATCGGGCTCGCGATCTCGAGCCCGCTCCACCGGGCCCTCGACACCGCTGCCGAGCTCGACCTCGGGCGCCCCGTCGCGGTCGACGACCGTTGGGTGGAGGTCGACTACGGCGTGCTCGAGGGCCGGCCGGTCGGGGAGGTCCCCGCCGACGTCTGGCATCGGTGGCGGACCGACACCGGGTTCCGGCCGGAAGGGGGTGAGAGCCTGGCCGAGGTGTCGGAGCGGGTGGGCGAGGCGTGCGCCGAGCTCTTCGCCCGGCCGGGCAAGGGTGCCCGTTCCGAGGGCGGGGACGTGGTGGTGGTGAGCCACGTCTCGCCGATAAAGGCGGCAGTGGCGTGGGCGCTCGGGATGGACGGACCGGTCGCGTCGCGCCTGCACCTGTCCACCGGATCGGTGACCCGTATCCGGTGGGGGGACTCCGGTCCGGTGCTCGTCACCTACAACCAGGTGCCCCCTATAGGTTGAGGATCAGCCGAAGAGCGGAGGAGCCGTCGGATGGAACAGCGGACGTTGGGAACGCAGGGACTGGTGGTGTCGGCACTGGGCCTGGGCTGCATGGGCATGAGCCAGTCCTATGGCACCGCCGACGAGAGCGAGGCGCTGGCGACCATCCGAACCGCGCTCGACCTCGGCGTCACCTTCCTCGACACCGCCGACATGTACGGGCCCTTCACCAACGAGCAGCTGGTGGGGAAGGCGCTGGCCGGGCGGCGGGACGAGGTGGTGCTGGCCACCAAGTTCGGGTTCGAGCGTGAGCCCGACGGCACCCTGGTCGGGGTGAACGGTCGCCCCGACTACGTCCGCCGGTGCATCGACGGCTCGCTCCAGAGGCTCGGGGTGGACCACGTCGACCTCTACTACCAGCATCGTGTCGATCCGAACATTCCGGTGGAGGAGACGTGGGGTGCGATGGCGGAGCTGGTGGTGCTGGGCAAAGTCCGGTTCCTCGGGATATCGGAGGCGGCCCCGACGACCATCCGCCGGGCGCACGCGACCCACCCGATGACCGCGATCCAGGACGAGTGGTCGCTCTTCAGCCGCGATCTCGAGGACCAGACGGTGCCCACGGTCCGCGAGCTCGGGATCGGGATCGTGGGGTACAGCCCGCTCGGGCGCGGACTGCTCTCGGGCTCGCTCTCGGACCCCGAGCAGTTCGAGCCCGGAGATTTCCGCAGGAAGGCTCCCCGCTTTCAGGGCGAGAACTTCCAGAGGAACCAGGCCGTGGTGGAACGGATCCGTGAGCTGGCGCAGCAACGGGGCGCCACACCCGCCCAGCTGGCGCTGGCGTGGTTGCTGGCCCAGGGTCCGGACATCGTCCCCATCCCCGGCACCAAGCGGCGGACCTACCTCGAGGAGAACGTGGCGGCGCTGACGGTCGAGCTCAGCGCCGAGGATCTCGAGTCGATCGCCGAGGTGGCGCCCAGGGGCGTCGCATCGGGCGAGCGCTACCCATCGGACAACATGGCCCGCCTCGGCGTCTGAGCGACGCTCGGCCCGAGCACGATCGCCCGGCCCCCTTCGACCGCCACCCGGGTGCCGAACCCGGCGGCCTCCCGTTCGTGATGGGTGATGAGGAGCACGCTACGGCCGTCGGCGGCCGCGGTCACGTCATCGAGGAGGGCGGTTGCCGTCTCTTCGTCGAGCCCGCTCGTCGGCTCGTCGAGGACCAGCACCGGGGCGTCGGCGAGGATCGCCCGGGCGAGGGCGATCCGCTGCCGCTGACCCCCGGAGACCTGCCCGCCCTGCTCGCCCACCGGTGTCTCGAGGCCGAGAGGCAGGGAGCCGACCCAGCTCTCGAGCTGCGCGAGGCGCAGCGCCCGGGCGATCTCGTCGTCGCCGGCGTCGGGGCGCGACAGGGTGACGTTGTGCCGGATCGTTCCGGAGAACAGGCGGGCGTCCTGGTCGACGAGGGCGATCGTCCGCCGGACATCGGCCTGGGCCAGGTGGCGGAGAGGGACGTCGGCCAGCGTCGCCTCGCCGCCCGAGAGGTCCCAGAACCTGAGCAGAACGTTGACGACGCTGCTCTTTCCGGCTCCGCTCGGCCCGGTGAGGGCCATGTGCTCCCCGGGGTGGAGCGTGACCGACAGCCCGTCGAGCGCCCACGGCAGGTCGTCGCCGTAGCGGAGGCGGGCGTCGGTCAGGGCGATCAGGGGAACTCCCGGGGGGACCTCCTCGGGGTGCGCCGGATCGAGCACGGGTGGGGGTATCTCGCCGAGTGCGAGCAGGCGCCGTCCCGCGGCCACCAACGCTCCCATCCGGTGGGCCGCCAGCGTCACGGGAGGGACCGACTCGAACGCGGCGATGGCGGCGAGGGGGAGCACTGCGAGCATGGTGTCGCCCAGGCGGTGCCGGCGGACCGCGTCGACGGACACCAGCAGGACTCCCACCGCGGCCGCACCGGCACACAGCGAGATGATCGCCGACGCCAACGCGCCCCTCAGGCCACGGCGTTGCGCCATCTGCTGCAATCGATCGTCCGAGTCGTCGATCCGGCCGAGGACCGCCTCGGCGCGGTCGAAGGCCAGGAGCTCGGGCGCGCCCTGAAGAAGGTCCACCACGTCGCCGCCGAGCTCACCGCGCAACGCCGACTCGAGCTCCTCGGAGGAACCATTGGTGAGGGCGAGGGCCGGAGGAACCAGGAGGGCGACGGCCAGACAGGTGCCGAGGATGAGCCCCGCGACCGGCAGCAGGACGGCGACGACCACCACGGCGAGGATGGAGGAGGTGATCGCCACCACGGCGGGGGTGAAGCCCCGCAGGTAGAGGTCCTGCAAGGCATCGACGTCCTGCATTGCCCGGGTGAGCAGGTCGCCGCTCCGCCAGCTGCGGAGCCCGGCGGGCGAGAGCGGTTCGAGGCGGTCGAAGAGCCAGACCCGCCAGTGCACCAGCGCCCGGAAGGCGGCGTCGTGGGCGGTCAGCCGCTCGCCGTAGCGCAGGGGAGCGCGGACGAACGCCATCACCTCGACGATCGCCAGCGCGCCGGCGATGGCGCCCAGGCCCGGGCGCAGGGCGGCACGGCCGACGACGTAACCCGAGCCGGCCAGCAGCCCGATCGTCGCGGCCGAGGCGGCCATGCCGAGCAGGCCCGAAAGGGCGAGCCGCCGCCATGGCGGCGAGCTGAGCACGACCAACCGCCGCAGGACCGAGAAGGAGGAGGCGGTCACTCGGGCGCTCCGCCGGACAGGCCGGTGGGCACTCGTCTCACCGGCGCCGGGTGGAGCCCGGGAGACCCACCGATCGGGACCACCCGGTCGATCCGGACCAGCTCCGACCGGTGGGCTGCGGTCACCACCGTCCGGCCCTCGGCCCATTCGCCCAGCCCGCTGCGCAGCTCGTCGACGGCAGCCGCGTCGAGGTGGGCGGCCGGCTCGTCGAGCAGCACCAGCGGCGCGTCCCGGACCACCGCGCGCGCGATGGCCACTCGTTGCCGTTCGCCTGCGCTCAGCGTGAGGCCACCCTCGCCGAGGACCGTGTCGAGCCCCCTGGGCAGCCGGCTCACGAGCGTTGCCATCCCGGCCAGGGTGACGGCCCGGTCGATCGACTCGACCGGGGCGTCGGGACGACCGAAACGGAGGTTCTCGAGGAGGGTGCCCCGGAACACGTGGGGTTGCTGGGGGACCCACGTGATGCGGTGGCGCCAGCCGTCGGTGTCGATCCGGGCCAGGTCGACGTCGCCGACGAGGATCCTTCCCGCGGTGGGCACGACGAACCCGAGGAGGGCGGCGATGAGCGTCGACTTCCCCGATCCCGACGGCCCCGCCAACGCCACGTGCTCGCCGGGCTCGACCACCAGGTCGACCGGCTCGAACACGGGGGTCGACCGGTCCGGATAGGAGAACACGACCTCGTCGAGCCGGATGGGGACCGACGAGGGGTCCGGGGCCGCCCTCACCCGGCCCTGTGGTCCCTGGCCCCCACCGGCGATCACCGCCTCGCGGGCCGCGCGCCCCCCGGGGCGCGGCCCGTCGCCACCTGCTTCGCCTTCGGCCGGACCGCCGGCTCGCTGGTCGAGGACCTCCCAGATGCGAGCCGCCGCCGCCTGACCTTCGGTGCTGGCGTGGAACTCGGCGCCGGCCCGGCGCAGCGGGACGAACACCTCGGGGGCCACGAGGAGCACGGCCAGGGCCGTGCCGAGACCGAGGGAACCGTTCAGCAGCCGCAGCCCGAGCAGCATGGCCACGAGCCCCACCCCCAGCCCCGAGATCAGCTCCATGGCCAGGGCAGAGAGGAAGGCCACCCGCAACGTGCCCATGGTGGTCCGGCGGAGCCCCTCGGTGCTGGCCGCGACCTCGCGCCGACCGAGGGCGGCCCTCCCGGCGGCCCGCAGCGTCGGCAGCCCCTGGATCAGCTCGAGATAACGGGCGGAGAGCGACGAGAGCCGGTGCCATTGGCTGCCCGCCCTCCTGGTGGCCTCACGGCCGAAGACGATCATGGCCACGGGAACCAGGGCCACCATGCCGAGCAGCACGAGGCCCGACACCCAGTCCTCAACGCCGACCCAGACGAGGATACCGATCGGGGCGATCCCCGCCAGTATCGCTTGCGGGAGGTATCGGCCGAAATAGGCACCCAGCGCCTCCACGCCCCTCGTGGCCGTCAGGGAGAGCTCCCCGGCGCGCTCGCCGGCGAGCCAGACGGGGCCGAGATCGAGCGAGTGCCGGAGGAGCTGATACCGCAACGTCCGGGTGACGCTGACAGCGGTGCGCTGGGCCACCAGCTCGGCGAACCACAGGCACAGGGCGCGCCCGACGACCGTGAGGCCGAGCCCGATGAACTGGGGAACGAGGTCCGGGACCGACGCCCCGTGCAGGAGGGCGCGGTCGATCACCGATGCCAGGAGGACCGCCTGCACGACGATCAACGCCGCGCCGGCCGAGCCGGCCCCGGCCGAGGCCAGCAGGCTTCGGCGCGCGGTCGACGCCCGCGTTGCCAACCGCCGGTCGATCAGCCCGCCCGTCACCGAGCGACGAGGACGCTCGCCCGTGGACACCCGACTCAGCGGGTTCCCCCGGGATCTCCCCGCCGGTCCGGGGGGTTCCGCACCGCGCCGGAGATCAGGGTGGTCGGCATCGGGCCAACGTTAGCCAGCATCGTGGCCGCCACCGCCCCGGGGGAGGGCCCCGGCGTACAATGCACCATGCTCAGAGCCCACGTCGAAGACCTGCTGGAGTCGGTGTTGACGGACCGCCGGCTGCTCGCTCATCCCTTCTACCGCCGCTGGGAGGCCGGTGAACTTGCCCCTGGGGAGCTGGCCGCCTACGCCGGCCAGTACCGGCATTTCGAGACAGCGCTGCCCGAGGTGCTCGAGCAGGTGGCCGCCGCGCTCCCCGATGGCCGAGCCCGGCGACTGGTGGAGGCCAATCTGGGCGACGAGCGCGGACCCGTGCCGCATCTCGCCCTCTTCGATGACTTCGCCGCAGCCGTCGGCTCACCTTCGGTCACCGAGCCGACCTCGGCGACCAGGGCGCTGGTGGACTGCTACCGCTCGTCGGCCACCCGGGGCCCGGTTCCCGCCCTCGCGGCGCTGGCCGCGTACGAGGTGCAGTCGAGCGGGATCGCGAGGAGCAAGGGCGACGGGCTCCGGACTCACTACGGGATCGATCCCAGCGGCACCCGCTTCTGGGACGTGCACGCCAAGGTCGACCGTTCGCACGCCGAATGGACGACCCAGGCGCTCGCCGACCTGGCGCGGGGGGACGGGGCGGTGAGCGAACCCGCGACAGCGGCCGCCGAAGCCTGGTGGGACTTCCTCTCCGAGCGCGAGGACGCGGCAGCCGTACGGAGCTGAGACGGGTCCCGAACCGGTCTCATCGTGGTCAGCCCGGTGGGGCCTCCGGTGCCGTGGAGCCGCCCGCCGCGGGGTCGAAGGAGAAGACCGAGCCGCCCGCGTGCACGACCGGCGTGTCGTCCGCCGCGATGATCTCGCGGACCCGGGCGGCGGGGACCGGCGCGATCACGAACTCCTCGGTCGGGTCGGCCAACGGGATGGACCCGTCCGCGACCGCCCGCTCGATGTCGCGGGCGACCTCGAGCACCAGCGCCGTGCCGAGCTGGTCGTCGGGCGGTTCGAGCTCGGCCGCCTCGAGGACCTTGTCGTCGACCGGCACCGACGCCAGTTGAAACGGCTGTCCCTCCCGCTCGATCGACAGCCGGAAGAGCACGGTCGGCTCATCCGGCTTCCTCACCCAACCCTGGTACTTGACCACGAAGCTCGCCACGGAGGTGAGCGTACTCACCCCGGCAACCCCACTCGGACCATGGGCGCAGAGGTGCGCCGGCTCCGGGAACGCCGGGATTCTCCGGCGTGGAGGGCCCGTGCCGTGCCCGGGTGCCCAAGGTACCCGGCGCGAGAAACCCCACCTGGCCAAGGCCGGTGGGGCTCCCGTCGCCCCGGTCGGCGCCCAAGGGAGTGGGGGGGACCCAACCCCTGAGTCGCCGCACGGGAACTGGTCCGATGATAGGACCGGGCGACGCAGATTGCAACGTTAACGATAACGTCAGCCTCGATCGGCACCGGGGCCCTGTTGCCGCAGCCGGGTTCGCCCTCGGTAGGCTGGCCGCATGGCGCAACTCTCCCTGCCGCAGAAGGTCCAACCGAGCACGAAGGCCAAGTTCGTCACCACCCTCGTCTTCGGGACCACCGCCTTCGTGCTGGTGCGGCGGATTCCCCGGCCGCTCCGCCCGGCGGCCGATCTCGCTCTGGCGGCCGCGTCCCCCTGGGTGGCCGGCTACCTCACGCAGCTCGGGTTGTAGCCCGGCGCCAAGGGGGAGATCCTGCCTCTGACCTGCGGTGACGATATCGCCACCGCTCGGTGAGGCCGGTCACCACCGCGTGAGGCCGGTCAGAGGTGGACGGGGGCGACAGGGGATCCGGGACCGGCCCTCCTGATGAACAGCCCGGCGACGGCCCCGGCGAAGGCGACCACGCCACCGATCGCCAGGGCCAGATGAAGCCCCGACATGAACGCGGCGTGACTTCCGGCGGTGATCGCCGCATGCAGGCGGGGTGGGGTGTTCCCGCCGGCCGCCGAGAGCCCCTGTGAGACGAGGGCCGCATTGGCCAGAAGGTGGCGGGCGTCTCCCGGATGGATGCCGAGGGCGCTGAGCTTCGCCGGGAGAACGGACGCGGCGCGGCCCGCGACGATCGCGCCGAGGACCGAGGCACCGAGCACGCCACCGAATTGCACGGCCGTCGCCTGGATCCCGCCGGCGAGCCCCGAGTCGTCGATCGGGACGTTGCCGATGATCGCTTCGGCCGAAGCGACGACCACCAGTCCGAGGCCGATCCCCAACCCGCACAGCGACGGCCACAGCTGCACATAGCCCGATCCGGGCTCGAGGAAGGTCAACCCGAAGAGCGCGAGCGAGACGAACAGCAGGCCGGTGCTGATCACCGGACCGGCGCCCAACCGAGTCGTGAGCCTGGCGGCGACCAGGCTGGTCGCCGCGAACAGGAGCGTGAGCGGGAGCGTCCTGACCGCCGCGGCGATCGGGTCGAACCCGTGGACGTTCTGGAGGTACAGGCTGACGAAGAACAGTACGGCGAAGAGGGCGAAGAAGCTCAGGATGACGGTGACGACCCCGAGCGAGACCGATCGGATCCGGAAGAGCCTCGGGGGGACCAGGGGTGAGCTCGTCCGGAGCTCCACGAGGGTGAACACG
>Ga0307372_10002590_pt1 | contig 29723 bp, 21 predicted proteins | sample OX1MG_FD_202533 | JGI IMG/M metagenome (GOLD analysis project Ga0307372, IMG submission 202533) | Soil microbial communities from Risofladan, Vaasa, Finland - OX-1 | ecosystem: Environmental > Terrestrial > Soil > Coastal area > Acid sulfate soil | place: Finland: Risofladan, Vaasa | collected... | reverse complement strand
GCCAGGATTATGCCGCCCAAAAGCGGTTCGCGGAAGCAGCCACGCTGCCGTTCGGTTTTAGGGACTGGCACCGGTCCAATTCTTCGGTTGAGCTTCAACGGCGGCACGCGTTAGCCGCTCCATCACGGCTCGATGGGCGCAAGCCGCGAACATAGCCAGCATGATGTCGCGCACTTGCCGCGGCGAGCCGTTCAATCGTCACTGGCCCGATAACCGGCCGCCTTGCTAGAATGAGGATATGAGCGTAACCATCCACCTGCCGCCTGACACGGAGCAAAAGCTCAGAGACGCCGCAGCGCGGCGGGGGCAGACGTTGGAGGCATATCTGGAATGGCTGGCCACTGTCTCCGCCGCGGCCAATGGCAGTGGTCCGCCGACCCAACGAACGCCCCAAGAAAAAGTTGCCGCGTGGCGCGAGTGGGTAGCAAGCCATGCGTCGAATCCGCACGTGGCCGATGATAGCCGCGAGAGCATGTATGGCGACCGCGGCGAATGAGCATCCTGCTGGACACAAACATTCTGACGCGCAGCAGCGAGCCGCAGCACCCGATGCACCAGCTTGGGGCCGACGCGGTGGCCGCCTTGCTTCAACAGGGCGAAGGAATCTTTCTGGTGCCGCAAAACTTCTATGAGTATTGGAGCGTCGCCACGCGCCCTGCGACGCAGAACGGACTTGGCTTGACTCCATCGCAGGCTGCGGCAGAACTGATTCGTTTCGGTGCCGACTTTTCAGTGCTCGACGACCTTCCCGCTGCGTTTCAAGTGTGGCAGCAACTTGTCGTTCAGTATCAGGTCATCGGCAAGAACGGGCATGACGCGCGACTCGTCGCCGCGATGCTGGTCCACGGCGTTGACCGCTTGCTGACCCTCGACCTGCACCTCGAAAGCGTGGCCAAATTGAAAACGTGGCCACCAAAAGCGGGCATAGAAAGGCGTCGAGGCTAGACGGCTGGCTTTCTCTTTCGTGGAGTGCTTTTCGGCATATCGACGAGCTGGACGAGCACTTTCTTGCCGAGGCTGTTGGCGTAGCGAAACAGCGTTTCGAGAGTGGGGTTGCTGTTGACGCCGTTTTCCAACCGGCTGAGCGCGCCGACGTCGATCGACATGCGCTCGGCCATTTGCCGCAGGCTGATGCCCGCCTCCTCGCGAGCCTTTTTCAGGGCCGCGGCAGTTTTCATCAGTTCCCAATACTCGGCCTGCTTGATCGGCGGCGTATATTCGCCGCTGGCCACGAGCTCGTCCAGCGACGGCTTTTCCTTTTGAAACCGCGCGCGGACCGCCTTTAGGCGCGCCTGCTCCTCGGGCGTGCGGTCAATCTTCATTTGTCGCCGACGAAATTCCATGTCACACCTCTAGGCTCGCTCTTTGGCGTCGAACGCCGTCACCGGGTAGATTGTCAATGGATCGTCGAGAACGTGCTCCCACACGACCGCCAAGTGCCGGCCCTCCGCCGTATATCCGAAAGTGAGGGGCCGGCCGCTACTGTCGCTCGTCGTTTCGGAGTCGGGATGTCGGAGAACGTGTTCCGCTTCTTCCTTGGTTACGTCGTGTTCCAGCAGATGCTGGACGTTGCCATCAGGATCTTCGTCGAGATCCCAAATGAATTCGATAAAAACCATGGCTGCAACGCTGCCGGCAAACCACATCTCAACTGTTGATCTAAGATACAACACTGCGACGGGATGTTCAATACGAGCATGCGGGGTAGCGGGGCCTTCGCACGCCGCATTAGCCGCCGCTTTCGCCGCCGGTTCAAGCTTCGTCAGAGCCTCGCGATCCGTCACCTCGTCACGCGCACGGATGGAATCTGACACTTTCCGCGAGAATTATGCAACGAGGTGTTTTGGCTGCAAAGCCGTAACCTTCTGTGAAATAAGGACTTGCAGAAACAGAGAAGTAAACCGTACTGGGGGCTACCCGGAGAAGAGCGCAGCGCGCTGCGCCAACGGTCGAGGCAAACGATTCCAGCCGCGCAGCGCGCTGCGCCAACGGTCGAGGCAAACGATTTCAGCCGCGCAGTGCGCTGCGCCAACGGTCGAGGCAAACGATTGGTCGTTTTGAACGACGACGCTGCGCGACCGCTACCAGACCATCCTCTACGGTCGCACCTTCCGCAAGTTGCCCGAGCATGGCCAATGGCGCCAGGCCCGGCTCGCCGACGAGCAGTTGCTCGGCGGGCCGCTCCCAAAGCCGGACCACCTGGTAGACGAAATCCATCTTACCACGTCCCGGCCGCGGGCTGTACTGCATTGTTCCGTCGGCGATGTCGACAAAGTCTTTCGCGATTTGCCGTTGGAGCGCTACCGGGATCGGTCCTCCAGGCCAACCGTGTCGTCGAGGCGGCACCCAGTTCAACGGCCATGTTGGCGATCTGCCGTTGACTATTGGATGCGGCAAGATGAACGCAGAACGGCGCGACACACGTGTCGCATCGGCCCGCCACAAACCGTATGATTCGCGGAGATCGGTGGGCGAAAGTGATCGCGTAGCGGCATAGGCCCCTCCGTTTGGGATTATTGCAGCATGGCTCGCGCGGCTGGTCGAAGGTTGAAGCAGAAGCTACGATAAAGGTCTTGCGGGCACCAAGGAAACGTCGCTGGAGATCCGACCATGCTTCGCGCCGCCGAGACCGACGTGGAATCCAAGCCGCCTCGGCTCAATGCGGGCGATCATCTTGACCAGCCCACGTTCCACCGGCTCTACGAGGCCATGCCGCCTGGTTTCCGGGCGGAACTCATCGGGCCCGGCAACGACGCGATGCTTTTAGAAACCGTTCAACGCGGCCTGGCACCGCCTGAGCATGCGGCGTTTGTGGAAAAGCTTCAGTTACATCGCGGCTGAACCTTTGGCCGCATCACGGAGGCACTTTGGCCCGCGAACCCATTCTGAAACACGACGACGCCGACGATTCCGCGGCACTCCCAGCCGCCGCTCTGCCGGAAGCGGACGACGATCGCGACCTGCGGCCGCAGCGGATGCGCGACATGATCGGGCAGCGGGAGGTTTTTGCGCGAATCGAAATCGCCCTGGATGCCGCTCGAAAGCGGCGCGAGACGCTGGGCCATATTCTCTTCGACGGCCCGCCGGGACTGGGCAAGACCACCTTCGCCACCGTGATTCCGCGCGAGCTGGGCGTGACGCTGCAGATCGCCAGCGGGGCGGCGATGACGGCCCCGAAAGACCTGATTCCTTACCTGACGAACGCCGAGCAAGGCTCGGTGCTGTTCATCGATGAGATTCACCGGCTGCCCAAGGCGGTCGAAGAGTTCCTCTATCCGGCCATGGAAGATTTTCGCATCGATATCACGCTGGGCGAAGGCGTGAATGCCCGGACGATCAACATGTCGTTGCGGCCCTTCACGCTGATCGGGGCGACGACGCGCACCGGCCTGTTGTCGGCGCCGCTGCGCGACCGGTTCGTGATGCGCGAGCACCTCGACTTTTACACCGTCGAGGAGTTGGCCGAGATCGTGCGCCGCAATTCGGGCAAGCTCGGCTGCCGCATCGAGCCGACCGCCTGCACGGAGATCGCCTCGCGCAGCCGCGGCACTCCCCGGCTGGCCAACAATCGCCTGCGCTGGGTGCGCGACTATGCCACCAGCAAGGCCGACGGGCACATCACGCTCGCCTTGGCCCGATCGGCGCTGGAAATGCAGCGCATCGACGCGCTCGGACTCGACGGCCAGGACCGCCGCTATTTGGAAACGATCGTTCGCGTGTTTCACGGCGGGCCGGTGGGCGTGGAGGCGGCGGCCCACACGATGAACCTGGCACCCGACACGTTGGTCGACGAAGTCGAGCCGTATCTGCTGCGCAGCGGCCTGGTGATCCGCACACCTCGCGGCCGCAAAGCCACGCCCGCCGCCTACGAGCACCTCGGCCTCGAGCCGGGAGAAGTCGATTCGCAGGGGCGGCTGTTCTAGACGTCCGAACTGCTGAACTGCGGCGTGCGTTCTCGAACATGATGCGGCAGGCTAACATGGAAGTGGAACCTCAGTGTCGAGGAGACGACCATGAGAAGAATTGCAGGGGACGCATTGCTAATGACTGATCCTACCATCGGAACAAAAACCGAGTACGGTCTTACCGGCAAGTTCGTCGATTTTCGACGATTTTGCACATGCCCGACCGGGTCTCACCCGAGCGCAGGCGACACGTTTGTCGCGTCCCACGAGGTACGCGGCCAATCCTCTGTACGCAATCCCGGCGCGCCGGGATGCCGTTCCGCCGAATTGAGCGATTCGGTCTTTGAGCACTTTGAGCGCAGGCTGCACGGATCGGCTGGCGCGTGCAGGCAAAAGCGCCGCGCGCGGCGCTTTCCTTAACAAAAGCGACACGCAAGCGAGCGACCAAAGCAAGCCAGTGTGTCGAAGTCTCGGCGTTGATCGCCAGCCGCTGGAGAATCGGTCGCAACTCCGCGGAAATCGCCTCCGCGCCCGTTGGGGGCCGCCGCGCGGCTTAGGCTTGGAAGCCGCCGGGATGCGGATCGTGTCGCCCTGGGGTGACCACGATCTTGCCGCTTGACTCTTGAGGCTCAGGGATCGGTGTCTCGCTTTGCGCGTATGATATTGGGCCTGCGAGCCTAGAATCGATTTTGCCTCTGGGCACCGTGGGTACGGCACCTTGAGCCGTCGCGCCCGGCGTGCGATATTTAAGGCAGCGCAGGCAAGGCATTGGCGCCAAAAGCGAAAAACGCACGGGACCACGACCGACCAATGACGAAACTCGAAGATCTCAAACCTGGTTTGCCGCTGGTCGGTCTGGAGCCGTCGGCGGTGGCAACGGTGGCCGCCGTCGTGCCGATTGGCGACGGCGCAATTCAGGTCTTCTACCGCACTCCCGACGGCGCCACGAAAGAACGCTTGCTCGGCCGCGGCGACGAAAATGACATCCGCGTGGCCACCGTCGAGCGCCCGTGGTCGTTCGACGGCGACGGCGCCGCGTTCCAGCTCACGTGCGAAGCCAAACGCATCGACCTGGCGTTTCTTTTCGATCCGATGATGGCGGTGCATACGTCGAACGTCGAGCCCCTGCCGCACCAAATCACCGCCGTCTACGAGTCGATGCTTCCCAAGCAGCCGCTGCGCTTCGTCCTGGCCGACGACCCTGGCGCCGGCAAGACGATCATGGCCGGTCTCTATGTCCGCGAGCTCATCATGCGGGCCGACGCGCGACGCATTTTGATTGTGGCGCCGGGCAGCCTCGTAGAGCAGTGGCGCGATGAGCTGTTCGAGAAATTCGGCCTCGAATTCCGCATTTACTCGGCGGCGCTGGAAGAGGCGTCGCCCAGCGGCAACCCGTTCGAAGACCATGCTCAACTGATCGTGCGCCTCGATCAGATGTCGCGAAATGAGGAGTTGCAAGAAAAGCTCTGCAATGCCGGCTGGGACCTGGCCGTCTTCGACGAAGCCCACAAACTGGCCGCGCACTACTTCGGCTCGAAGCTCGAAAAAACGGGCCGCTTTCGCTTCGCGGAACGCCTGGGCCAAAACGCGCGCCACCTGCTGCTGATGACCGCCACGCCACACTGCGGCAAGGAAGAGGATTTTCAGCTTTTTCTCTCGCTGCTCGACTCTGACCGCTTTTACGGCAAGTTCCGCGACGGCGTTCACAAAGTCGATGCCTGCGATCTCATGCGCCGCATGGTCAAGGAAGAACTGGTCAAGTTCGACAACACGCCCTTGTTTCCCGAACGCCGGGCCTACACCGTCAACTACCGGCTGTCTGAAATTGAAGCCGCCTTGTATGAGGCCGTGACCGAATATGTGAAGACCGAAATGGGCAAGGCCGACGAACTGCACGGTTCACGAAAGGGTTCCGTCGGCTTCGCGCTAACCGCCCTGCAGCGTCGCCTCGCCTCCAGCCCCGAGGCCATCTACCAATCGCTCAAACGCCGCAGAGAACGGTTGGAAAACCGCCTCCGCGAAGAGAAGCTCGGTATCCGTGGCCGCCAAGCGCTGGCCGAAACGCTGGCGGTCGTTCCCGAGGATGACGACGATCTCAACGCCGAGGAACAGGAAAACCTCGAAGAAGCGTTGGTCGACGACGCCACCGCCGCCCAAACCATCAACGAGCTGGGGGCGGAAATCGTCATTCTTAAACGCCTGGAGCAACAAGCCAAGGCCGTGGTGGCCTCCGGGCAAGACCGCAAATGGGAGGAGCTCTCGACCATTCTGCAGAACGCTCCCGAAATGCGAGACGCTTTCGGCCGGCAGCGCAAATTGATCGTCTTCTCCGAGCATCGAGACACCCTCAACTACCTGCACCAGCGGATCGCCGGAGTGCTCGGCAACCCCGATGCCATCATCACCATCCACGGCGGCACGCATCGCGACGAACGCCGCCGCTTGCAGGCCCTGTTCCGCTCCGATTCCGACGTGCGCGTGCTGGTCGCCACCGATGCCGCGGGCGAAGGCGTCAACCTGCAGTGCGCCAACCTGATGGTCAACTACGACCTGCCTTGGAACCCCAACCGCCTCGAACAACGCTTCGGCCGCATTCACCGCATCGGGCAAATCGAAGTCTGCCACTTGTGGAACCTCGTCGCCAAAGAGACCCGCGAAGGCGACGTCTACCATCGGCTGCTCGAAAAGCTGGAAATCGAAAGCGAGGCACTCAAGGGACGCGTGTTCGACATCCTGGGCGAGGTGTTCGAAGGAACCAGCCTCAAGGAGCTGCTGATTCAAGCTATCCGCTACGGCGACCAGCCCGAGGTGCGCGCCCGCCTGACGCGCAAGATCGACCAGGCGCTCGACCACGATCATTTGAAGTCGCTGCTCGACCGCAACGCCCTGGCCCAAGAGACGATGAGCGCCGAGCGGCTGTATGCCGTCAAGCTGGAAATGGAAAAAGCCGAAGCCCGGCGGCTGCAACCCTACTTCGTGCGCTCGTTCTTTCTCAAGGCGTTCGAGCAGTTCGGCGGTTCGATCTATCCTCGCGAGCACGGCCGCCTCGAAATCACCCATGTGCCCGCCTCCATCCGCGAGCGCGATCGCCGCATCACGGGCCGCAATCGCCGCGAGCTGGAGCCGGTGCTCAAGCGCTACGACCGCGTCTGTTTCGACAAGGAGGCGATGCAGCCACTCGACAAGCCGGGCCTGGCGCGCGCCGTGCTGATGCACCCCGGCCATCCACTCATGCTCGCCGTCAGCGATTTGCTGCTGGAGCAACACGCCAACCTGCTGCGCCAGGGGACGGTGCTCGTCGATCCCGCCGACGCCGGCCACGAGCCGTGGCTGATGTTCTTGCTGACGCACGAGGTGAAGTCGGGCGACGGCCAGGCGCTTTCCAAACGGCTGCAATTCGTGCGCGTCAATCCCGACGGCTCGACTTCGTTCGCCGGTTGGGCGCCGCACCTCGACTTGGAGCCGCTGGCCGATCACCAGCGGCCGCTCGTCAACAACGTGCTCGACGCTCCTTGGATCGCCGCCGATCAGGAGCGGCGGGCCATCGCGCTGGCGGCCGAGACGCTGGTGCCCGAACATTTCCGTGAAGTTTCGGACCGCCGCGTGGCCCATGTCGACAAGACGCTCGCCGCCGTACACGACCGGCTGAGCAAGGAGATCGCTTTCTGGACCGATCGCTGGGTGCGGCTCAAGGAAGACCTGGCGTCGGGCAAAGACGTGCGGCTCAACCTCGAGAACGCCCGCCGCACCGTCACCGATCTGGAAGGCCGCCTGGAGAACCGCAAGAAAGAGCTGCAGTCGATGCGGCACGTGGTGAACGGCACGCCGATCGTCTTGGGCGGCGCGCTGGTCGTGCCGGCGGGCCTGCTGCGGCACGCGCGTGGCGACGACGCCGCAGCGCCCGAGGTCTCCGCCGGCCCCCTCGCGCGCAGCCGTATCGAGCGGCTGGCGATGGAGGCGGTGCGGCGGTATGAAGAAGCCCGCGGTTGCCAGGTCGTCGATGTGTCGCGGGAAAAGTGCGGCTGGGATTTGACGTCGAACCCGCCGGCCCTCGACCATAGGCAAGCCCCCAACCATAAGCAAACAGAGCCTCGCCACATCGAAGTCAAGGGCCGCGCGAAGGGCGCCGCGACGGTCACGGTAACCCGTAACGAGATACTTTATGCCTTCAACCAGGGCGACAAGTTCGTGCTGGCCATTGTGATTGTCGCCGAGGATGACAGCGTCGAAGGCCCCTACTATATTCGCCGACCGTTCGATCGCGAGCCGGGCTGGGGCGTGGCCTCGATCAATTTCGATTTGAAAGAGCTTTTGCTGCGATGCAAGCGGGTATGATGAACAGGGGCAAGCGACCGGATGGCAGCGGAAGGAAAGCAGAACGAAACCATGGCGCGAGCTGACTTAATCACTGACCTTGTCGCGACCGGGATGGCGGGCGATCGCGCAAAGTTTAGAAAAGTCGTCGATGCGCTCATCGCGGAAGAGAGGGCGAAGAACCACTCCGTGCTTGCTGAGAAGCTGCAGGAGTTGGTTGGCGTGGCGCACGCCGGGACAAATCGGGTAAATGGAAGCACTCTGCTCGATAAGAACGTGAGCGCGTTCGTCTTGGAGTTGATTCCCCAGAAGAAGCTGGATGAATTGATTCTGCCCCCGGACGTCGTCACGGTGATTAACGAAGTCGTCTCCGAACACCACCGCGTCGATTTGCTTCGGTCTTACAACCTCGAACCTCGCAACCGGTTGCTTTTTATTGGGCCGCCGGGAAATGGCAAGACCTCGCTCGCCGAGGCGGTGGCCGAGGCGTTGATGGTGCCGCTTCTCCAGGTGCGATACGACGGCATCGTGGGCGCCTATTTGGGCGAAACCGCCGTCCGCCTCCGGCGCCTGCTGGAGTTTGCCAGCACGCGGCGATGCGTCCTGTTCTTCGATGAATTTGAGACGCTCGGTAAGGAGCGCGGCGACACCCACGAAACAGGCGAGATCAAGCGAGTGGTCAGTTCGCTGCTGATGCAAGTGGACGCGTTGCCAAGCCACGTGGTCGTCATTGGCGCCACCAACCATCCGGAACTGCTCGATCGCGCGGCGTGGCGGCGATTCCAAGTGCGAATCGAACTGCCGCAGCCGACGCGGGCCAGATTGGCCGAATGGTTTGCGAGTTTTGAACGGCGCGTCAAGCAGCCGCTCGGCTACCCGCCCGACGCGCTCGCCAAGAAACTCTCCGGAGTGAACTTTGCCGAGGCCGAGGAATTCGGCGCCTCGGTGTTTCGGAAGTTCGTGTTGGGCCAGCCGGACGCGAACATCAAAGCGATCGTCGCTGAAACCCTGAAGACGTGGAAGGCGCGCACCGTCACGTCGATGCTGAACAACGGAGCCGAAGGCTAATGCCAGAGCTTCCGCTCTTGATTTTCCCGCGGCCTCAAACCGCTGACCGTGACAAAGGGCGCGGCGGCGCCCCTGACATACACCGGCCAAGCGTTGGCCGGCAGGGCGAGCGCATTGGCCCAAAACTTGATTCGCTTCAGCAAGCATTCGAAGCTCGTGCCGTTGAAGTTCGGCAAAGCCCGAGCGGAATTGATCCCGAACAGGTTCTCGTGATCGAAACCGTGGGAAGCGTCGATGATTTTGCCAAGGCGGTAGCCAAGATCGACGGACTCGAATGGTTGGGCGAGAACGAGATTGATGAAATCGCGCCGGACGACGACTTCTACGACAAGAAGCACAAGGACAAGCGACTCGGCGGCCGGCTCTATTTGCTGATGAGCAATCAGCAGGGCCTGCGCGAGATGCTCTCCCTATGGGACAACTATAAGCGCGATCCGTCGATGACGTGGCAGCGTGGCCTGACCAAGTTTCGCGACGTGTTCCTGTTGCTTCACGACATTCGACGCTGGGATATTCGCGACCGCTTGGAGGAAACTGGCGCCATCGAGGCGTGGCAAGAAGATCTGCGCGATCGCCCCGACCAGCCGGTGAAGCTGGAGATTGAGCTCTGGTTTCGCGGCAACTTGCCTCAACGAGAAGCCGCGGAAGCAGCGGTCGCGCAGCTCATTCAGCAGTCCGGGGGCAGCGTTCCAGGACGATATGTGCTGCAGGAAATCGCCTACCACGGCATCCTTGCCGAACTGCCGCAGGGCGAGATTGAGCGAATCATCAATCACCAGGCCGTCGAACTGGTAAAGTGCGATAGCATCATGTTCTTTCGTCCCGTGGGCCAAATGGCGACGGGTAAACAGGAAATCGAAGGGGATCCGGAAGATTTGCCGGAACGCGACGAGAAGCCGCTTCCCTCGGGCGCGCCGGTCATCGCGGTCCTTGACGGATTCCCCCTGGAAAAGCACGAACTGCTTGACGGTCGCCTGATCGTCGACGACCCAGACGACTTCGCTCCGGATTGCCCGGCGGCTCGCCGTGTTCACGGCACGTCGATCTGTTCGTTGGTCGTTCATGGAGACTTGAGCGACGGCAACCGCGCCTTGTCCCGGCCGGTGTACGTGCGACCGATCATGAAGCCGGTAAGCTGGCATCACGAACCGTGGCCCGAGGAGCTGCCCCGCGACATGCTGGTGATTGACCTGATTCATCGCGCGGTGCGCAGGATTTGTGAGGGCGACGGAAACCAACCAGCCGTCGCCCCCGCGGTTCGAATCATCAATTTGGCCATTGGCGACCCAAGCCGTCCGTTCTTCCAACTGATGAGCTCGCTTGCGCGTCTTCTTGACTGGCTAAGCCACAAGTACGGTGTGCTGTTTGTGGTGAGTGCCGGGAATCAAACGCACGACCTCGACCTCGGTATCTCCGAATCGGAGTTCCGTGCGCTGGGCGACGCGGAACGCGAGGCGCTCGCTATCAGAAAACTTTACGAAGATGCGAGAAACCGCCGCTTATTTTCGCCAGCCGAGTCGATCAATGCGATTACGGTGGGCGCAACCCATCACGATGGCTCCGGAGCAAACCCGGTCGGACGACTCGTTGAGCTGTTTACGGTACCGCTGCCAAGCCCCATTTCCGCTTTTGGCGGCGGCTATCGTCGGTCCGTGAAGCCCGACCTGACATTCTCGGGCGGAAGGGTTCTTTATAACTACTCACCAACGGGGACCACGCTTTCCTGTTTCCCGCGGCGCAGCGCGCCCGGGCAGTGCTCGGCCACGCCCGGAAGCTTGCCCGGAGACATCCGGAAAACGTTCCATTCCGCGGGAACGAGCAATGCGGCGGCATTGCTTAGTCACCACTTGGGTCGCTGTCACGATTCGCTGGCCACGCTGCTTGAATCTCAGCAGGAGGTTCCCGACGCGACCGCATTCATTGCTCCGCTGCTTAAGGCGATGATCGTGCATGGATGCTCTTGGGATATGTGCGGAGATCGCCTCCACGATGTGCTATCCCCTCACACGGATGGTCGCTCGCTACGGCACTGGAAGAGCCAATGGCTAGGATACGGCGTCCCAGACACGCAGCGGGTGATGCAGTGCGCGGAGCAACGAGCGACCGTCCTTGGCTTTGGTGAACTTGGCGACGGCGCGGCTCACGTGTTTGAGCTTCCGCTTCCTCCCTCGCTTGGTTCTCGCACAGACTGGAGGCGCTTGACGGTTACCGTTGCCTGGCTCTCGCCCGTCTTACCGACAACCCAGAAATATCGCGCAGCCAGTCTCTGGTTTGACGTGCAAGGACCGCGACTTACGCGCGACCGAACGGACGCTGAATGGCACGAAGTACGACGAGGGACCGTCCACCACGAAGTGTTTGAAGGGCGTGACGCGCATGTCATTTCCGACGGGGATTCGCTGTCGATCAAAGTGAACTGCCGTGCCGACGCGGGCGCTCTGGCGCATCCAGTCCCCTACGGATTGGTCGTCTCGCTGGAAGTTTCCGAAGGCGTCGCGATTCCCGTTTATCAGGAAGTGCGCGCACGTATTCGGCCGACCATCGAAGTGCGAACGCGAAACCCACTTGGCAGCTAAGGATGTTTAGCGATCGCATGAACGAACACACCATCGTTTGCCCGAAGAAGCTCATCGAGGTCGCCTTGCCGCTGGACGCGATCAACGCGGCGTGCAGCCGGGAGAAGTCGATCCGGCATGGGCACCCGAGCACGCTGCACCTGTGGTGGGCGCGGCGGCCGTTGGCGGCGGCGCGGGCGGTGATCTTCTCGCAACTTGTCAACGATCCTGAAGACCTCTGGCGATGCCAAAACCCCGGCAAAGAGGCGAACAAGCAGGTCAAAGGCCACTGGGCCAAGGCCCGCGCGCGGCTGTTCGCCATCATCGAAGACCTGGTGAAGTGGGAAAACACGACCAACGAAACGGTATTGGAAAAGGCCCGTGAGGCGATCCGCCAAAGCTGGCGCGAGACGTGCGAGCTCAACAAACATCATCCGCGGGCGGCGGAGCTGTTCGATGCCAACAAGATGCCCGGCCTGCACGATCCGTTCGCGGGCGGCGGCACGATACCGCTGGAGGCGCAGCGGTTGGGGCTGGACGCCTACGCCAGCGATCTGAACCCCGTGGCCGTATTGATTAACAAGGCCATGATCGAGATCCCACCCAAGTTCGCCGGCCGGCCGCCGGTCAACCGCGCCGCGCGTCAAGAGAGCTCGCTACTGAGGCGCGAGTGGAAAGGGGCGCAGGGGCTGGCCGAAGACGTGCGTTACTACGGCAAATGGATGCGCGATGAAGCATTCAAGCGAATCGGCCACTTGTATCCGCCGATCGAGATCACGCCGGAAATGGTCCAAGAGCGGCCCGACCTGAAGCCCTATGAAGGCGACAAGCTGACCGTCATCGCCTGGCTCTGGGCGCGGACTGTGAAGAGTCCCAACCCGGCGTTTTCGCACGTCGACGTGCCGCTCGCCAGCACGTTTATCTTGAGCAGCAAGCCGGGCAAGGAAGCCTACGTCGAACCCGTGATCGGGAAGAGCGGATACCGCTTCACTGTGAAAGTCGGCAAGCCGACCGCCGAGGCGAAAGGTGGAACGACTGCGGGCAAGCGACAAGCATTTCGCTGTTTGATGTCGAATGTTCCGATGGAATATGGTTACATCCGCACCGAAGGCCAGGCGGGGCGTATGCGCCAGAAGCTGATGGCGATTGTCGCTGAGGGAATGCGCAGACGGGTCTACCTTGCGCCAACCGATCAGCACGAGCGTCTCGCGGCGAAGGCGATACCAGTGTGGGCGCCCGAAGCGAAACTGCCCGACAACCCGCGCGACTTCAAAACGCCCAACTACGGCATGACAACATTCGCCGATCTCTTCACGCCGCGGCAGTTGGTGGCCCTGACGACGTTCAGTGACCTGGTTGCGGACGCGCGGGCGCACATCCGAGCCGACGCCCTCGCCGCCGGGATGCACGATGACGATCGCGGGGTCGATGCCTGCGGCACCGGGGCCAGAGCATACGCCGAAGCGGTGAGCGTGTACTTGGCCTTTGGGCTAAATAAGTTGGCTGACAGGGGCTCAAGCTTATGCACTTGGTTCACCGAGAGAGACTCTACGCGGAATACATTCGGCAGGCAAGCGCTGCCGATGACGTGGGACTTCGCCGAATTAAATGTGCTACTCGGCGGGACCGGCAGCTTTTGCGGCGCAATTGACTGGACGGCGGAGAGCATTGAAAACTGCGCAATCGCGGCGGCGGCTAGTGGCACGGCGATCCAAGGGCTCGCGCAATCGCAAGGCATAGGCAACAACCGCTTTTGCTCCACAGATCCGCCTTACTACGACAACATTGGGTACGCCGACCTCTCTGATTTCTTTTATGTCTGGCTACGACGCTCACTTCGCGCAGTCTTTCCAGACATCTTGGCAACGATCGCGGTCCCCAAAGTCGAAGAATTGGTCGCCACCCCTTATCGACACGGAACAAAAGAAAAGGCCGAGAAGTTCTTTCTCGACGGCATGACACAGGTTATGCATCGGCTCGCGGTTAGCGCACACCCCTCCGCGCCACTAACTATTTACTACGCGTTCAAGCAATCGGAGACAGAATCGAAGGATGGAACGTCGAGCACAGGTTGGGTGACCTTTCTCGAAGCCGTCTACCGCGCCGGCCTGTCCCTAACGGGCACATGGCCCATGCGCACTGAGCTCGGCAATCGAATGGTCGGTTCCGGAACGAATGCCTTGGCGTCGTCGATCGTTCTCGTGTGCCGTCCAAAACATCTGGATGCACCAATGGTTTCTCGTCGCGAATTCATTCGCGAGCTCAACGCGGCTTTGCCTCTGGCCTTGGATAGCATGACCCGCGAAAGCGAAGGGCTCCATTCCCCCGTCGCTCCGGTCGATCTCTCGCAAGCCATCATCGGGCCGGGCATGGCGGTGTTCTCCAAATACTCGGCGGTGCTGGAAGCCGATGGCACGCCGATGACGGTCCGCACGGCATTGCAGCTCATCAACCGCTTTTTGGCCGACGACGATTTCGACGCCGATACGCAGTTCTGCTTGCGCTGGTTCGAGCAGCATGGCTGGGAGAACGGCCAGTTCGGCGAAGCCGACGTGCTGGCCCGCGCCAAGGGAACCAGCGTCGAAGGCGTCAAACAGTCGGGCGTGCTGCGCTCCGCGGGCGGACAGGCCCGGTTGCTCAAGTGGGCCGAGTATCCCACCGACTGGGATCCGCAGGCCGACGAGCGTTTGCCCGTCTGGGAGGTGCTGCACCAGCTCATCCGAGTCTTCAACTCGACGGGCGACACGGGCGCGGGATCGGTGTTCGCGGCCGTGGCGCACAAGGCCGAAAGTGCTCGGCAGCTTGCCTACCGGCTGTACACGCTCAGCGAGCGGGCCGGCCGGGCGGAAGACGCGCGGGCCTACAACGAGCTGATCACCTCTTGGACCGGCATCGAAACCGCCGCCGCCAAACAACCCCCCGCCGCCCAACGCGGCCTGTTTGAATAGAGTCAGGACGCCTAAACCGGAACGATTGCATGCTTAAATCACTTTCGCTGAAGAATTTCACCGCTTTCACTGAAGCACGATTGAGCTTCGCGTCGAACCTCAACGTGATCGTGGGCGAAAACTCGACGGGCAAAACGCACATCCTGAAGGTGGCGTACTCGGCCCTCTATGCCGGCGCGACGAGGAAAAAGGAACAAGGTCCGGGGACGCCAACGAAGGCGTATTTGCAGACCGCCATCGCCGACAAGCTCAACGCCGTTTTCCGGCCGGACGAGTTGGGGCGGCTGGCGCGCCGCGCAAGCCCAGGGCGGCAGCGATGCGAAGTGAGCTGCCTGTTTTCCCCCAACAAGCCTCCGTTGGCATTCTCGTTCAACACCACCAGCAAGTCGGAAGTCACCATCGACAAGACCCCTTCGGCATGGCCCGATAAACTGCCGGTTTACCTGCCGACACGCGAGCTGTTGACGATCTACCCCGGCTTCGTCTCGCTTTATGAGACAACGCATCTGTCCTTCGAGGAAACCTGGCGCGACACGTGCATTTTGCTCGGCGCGCCCTTGGCCCGGGGTCCGCGGGAGAAGCGCATTCGGGAATTGCTGGTTCCACTTGAGGAAGCGATGGGCGGCAAGGTCGAGCTCGACAAGGCCGGCCGCTTCTATTTGAATGTCGCGGGCGTCAGCACGGAGATGCACCTGGTCGCCGAGGGGTTGAGGAAGCTGGCCATGCTGGCGCGGCTGATCGCCACCGGCTCGCTGGTCGATAAGGGGTTCTTGTTTTGGGACGAGCCCGAATCGAACTTGAACCCGAAAGCGATCAAGATGATCGCCCGCACGATTCTGAGCCTTTGCCAAAGCGGCATTCAGGTGTTCCTTGCGAGCCACAGCCTGTTTTTGCTGCGCGAGCTCGACATTCTTTTGCAGCGCGACGAGTTTAAGGCGGTTAAGACGCGCTTCATTGGATTGCACCGCGGTGAGGAAGGCGTTGAGGCGACCCAAGGCGACACGATCGACGACATCGGCTCGATCGACGCTTTGACCGAGGAGCTCAGCCAATCGGACCGATATCTGAAAGTCGAGACGGAGTGATGCCGACGATCAGCGAAGGGCAACTGCGGTTCGAGTTTCCGAGCGATTGGCAGGCGTCCAAGTTCGATGAGTGGAGTTTCTACCGCAATCAGTTTATGAAACTCGCTGGGGCCAGTATGAATTGTTCGAAATGCGAGGACGGCATCCGTTGTGCGAATTGCGGCAACAAAAACGTCGCGGGCACAAAGGGGATCGATGTTTTGGCGATCGAGCCGGGTTCAATCTGCTGGCAAATCGAAATCAAAGACTACCGGCAAACCAGGGTGTCCAATTTCGCCTTTCTTGCGGATGAAGTCGCGCTGAAGGTCCGCGACACGCTGGCGTGTCTGGTGGTCGCCGCAATCAGCGCCAATGACGCGGGAGAGAGACAGTTGGCACAAGCAGCTTTACACTGCAACCGCCTAAGGGTCGTCCTGCACCTGGAACAACCTCCACCAAAATCGCCGCTCGAATCTGCGGCTTCGCGAAAGGCGAATGTCTTGCAGCGGCTAAAACAACTCATCAAGTCCATCGACCCGCGACCGCTTGTTCTCGATATGAGCAGTATGGGCCAAGTCGCGTGGGTAGTCACACAAATAGGAACTCCACGACCATGAAACCCTGGCGAGAGATTGCGGTGCCGCACCGAGACGTGCTGGAGGGAACTTTTCAGCAGTCGGAGTTTGCCGCGGATATTACGGCGGTGCATGCGGGCAAGGCCGCCCAGGAATATCAGGACGCCGCCGCGTTCTTCGATCGCACCTTCATCACCGAGGGCATGCGGCTGCTCTTGACGCAGGTCGCTCAGCGCCTGATCGGCCAAGGCGGCGAGCCGGTGATCCAACTTCAAACGGCCTTCGGCGGCGGCAAGACGCATACCATGCTGGCCGTCTACCATCTGGCCACGCGGAAATGCGCTCTCTCCGAGCTGGCCGGCATTCCGGCGATTGTCGACCAGGCCGGCATGATGGACGTGCCGCAGGCGCGAGTGGCCGTGCTCGACGGAACGGCCCACGCGCCGGGCCAAGCCTGGAAACACGGCAAGCAGACCATCAAGACGCTATGGGGCGAGCTGGCCTGGCAGCTTGGCGGCGGCGAGGCGCTGGCACTGGTCAAGGAGTCCGACGCCACCGGCACATCGCCGGGCAAAGACGTGCTGCGCGAGCTGCTCGCCCAATATGCGCCCTGCGTGGTGCTGATCGACGAGTTGGTGGCTTACGTGCGGCAATTCGCCGAAGGCCAGGCGCTCAGCGGCGGCAGTTACGAAAGCAACCTGTCGTTCGCGCAGGCGCTAACCGAAGCGGTCAAGCTGGTGCCAAATGCCATTGTCTTGGCGTCGCTGCCCGAGTCCGACGACGAGGCGGGCGGCCAGCGCGGTGTGGCCGCATTGCGAGCGCTCGAAAAGACCTTTGGCCGCATTCAGGCCCTGTGGAAGCCGGTGGCCACCGAAGAGGCGTTCGAAATCGTGCGGCGGCGGCTGTTCGAACCGGTGCGCGACGGCCAGGCGCGCGACGCGGTTTGCCGCGCGTTTGCCGACGCCTACGTGGCCGAAGGCGCCAAGCTGCCGGCCGAGACGCAAGAAGGCCGCTATTACGACCGGCTGGCGCAAGCCTACCCCATTCATCCCGAGGTGTTCGATCGGCTGTATGAAGATTGGACCACGATCGACGGTTTTCAGCGCACGCGCGGCGTGCTGAAGCTCATGGCCAAGGTCATCGGCCGGCTGTGGAAAGACGACAACAAGGACCTGATGATTCTGCCCGGCAGCCTGCCGCTCGACGACGGCAGCTCGCGAAACGAGCTGACGTACTACCTGCCGGCGGGCTGGGATGCCGTAGTCGAAAAGGACATCGACGGCGACCGCGCGGAGACGACGGAGCTGGAGAACCGCGAGCCCCGCTTCGGGCAAGTGAACGCCGCGCGCCGCGTGGCCCGCACGCTGTTTTTGGGCAGCGCCCCCTCCTCCGTAGCCGGGAAGTCGGGCATTCGAGGGTTGGACCGGGCGCGGGTACTCTTGGGTTGCCTGCAGCCGGGCCAAACGTCAGCCATCTATTCCGACGCTTTGAACCGGCTGGCGGACCGCCTGCATTATCTCAACAGTTCCGGCGACAAGGCGCAAGGGGCGACGCGCTTCTGGTTCGACACGCGCGCCAACCTGCGCCGCGAAATGGAAGACCGCAAGCGGCGTTTTGACGACGGAACCGACGTCCGGGGCAAAATCGCCGAGGCGCTCAAGAGGCTGGTCGGCAGCGCCACATTTTTCGACGGCGTTCACGTTTTTACTCCGCACGGCGACGTGCCCGACGACAGCGCGCTGCGGCTGGTCGTCCTTTCGCCGGAGCACTGGTATTCGCGCGACGAGGAGCGGCAGGCCGCCAATGCGGTGCTGGATTATTGGCGCAACAACGGCACGAAACCCCGATACCGAGGCAATCGGCTGCTGTTTCTCGCCCCCGACATGGCGGTGCTGGCCCGGCTTCGCGACGCCGCGCGGGTGGCGCTGGCCTGGAGCTCGATCGTCGACGACGTGAAAGAAGATCGCCTGGTCATCGATCAACTGCAGAGAAAGCAGGCGGAGAAAGAGCTGCAAAGCGCCGCGGAGGTGGTGCCGCGCGTGGCGCGCGAATGCTACAAGTGGCTGCTTTGCCCGTCTCAGAACACGCCGACCGAGCCGAAGCCGGTGGTCGAGGCGTTTCCACTGACAAGCACCGGCGGCTCGATGGGCAACGAGATCGAACGCGTCTGCACCGATAATGAGCTGGTGATTACAACCTGGTCGCCGATTCACCTACGGACGAAGCTGAAAGAGCTGTATTGGAAAGAGGGCAAGACGGCGGCCGGCGCCACGGCCTTTTGGGAAGACACGCTGCGGTACTTGTACTTGCCGAGACTCAAGAACCGCGACTCGCTTTCGCAAGCCATCCGCGCGGGCGCAGCCTCCAAGGATTTTTTTGGCATCGCCTACGGTCAGACCAGCGACATGTATGAAGGCTTTCAGTTCGGCGAGGGCAGCGTCCAGTTCGACGACACCTTGCTATTGATCGAGCCGGAAGCCGCGAGGCAATATGAAACCAGCGTCATGAAGGCCGGAATTGGCGGCGCTACGGGCGCGAGTGCCGGAGGCGGCAGTGCAACGCTGGGTGGAGCATCAAGTACCGAGACCCCGGCGCGAGGCGAGACGCCAATTGGAGCGACGTCAGGAACCGGCGCCGCAAACGCGGGCGGCCCGGCCGCGGCCAAGGCCAAGATGTTTCATGGCGCCGTCGAGATCAATCCTGCGACCGCTAAGATGCGAATGCTTCAAGTTGCCGAGGAGATCATCAGCGTTCTCGCGAGCGATGCCAGCGCCTCACTCAGCATTACCGTGGAGATCAGCGCCGAATTTCCTGCCGGCGCCAGCGACCAGATCAAGCGTGCCGTGACCGAAAATGCCACCAGCCTTGGTTTTAAGACAAAAGACTGGGAGTAAGCCACGGGCCGTGAAAAGGGGCGGGTAGGACGGGTACGTTTTGCCGGAACGGCCTGGCGCTGCCCAGCAACCGGCTGAGCGATACCGTCGCGCGCCTGAACGGCCACCACGAAAGGCTCGATCTTGAAGTTTCGGACGACAACCGCGCGCAAGGCGTTCCGCATGCACTTCCAGCAGGACGAAGACCAGCGGCTCTCGCCGCGGACCGCGCGCACCTACATGCAGCTCGCCCGCAATTGGCCGCGGCTGACCGCGCAGCACCCCGCGGGATTTTCGTCGCAACGGCAGGCCCTGAAAGCACTTGCGGCGATTGTGCATGCGGACGAACGGAACCCGGACGCAGCCAGTTCGGCAGCACGCTGCCAAAGTGCCGTCGCCAGTTCGGCTGCGCGCAGCCAAAGTGCCGTCGCCAGTTCGGCCGCGCGCGGCCAAAGTGCCGTCGCCAGTTCGGCCGCGCGCGGCCAAAGTGCCGTCGCCAGTTCGGCTGCGCGCAGCCAAAGTGCCGTCGTCGGTCCGGCCGCACGCGGCGCAAGTGCGGGCCGCAAGCGCAGGCGGACCGGTCCCGTGTGGCGGGCCTCGGGGCCGTTCGTCCGCGAGGCCCTGCGCCTGGACGCAGATGGCCGACGAACGGCGAAACACGCTGGCGCTGCTGGCGAAATCCGCCAACCGCAGCCACCGCTGGGCGGTGGCGGCGGCCGGCGCCGCGATGGCGCACCTCGTGGCGGCCGGGCACGCGCTCGCCCAGGCGCGCGATCTGTGCGAACAAGGGGGCTGGCTCCGCTGGTTGCGGACCAATTTCGAGGGCTCGGTCCGCACGGCGCAGCGCTATATGCGCGTCGCGCGGCACTTGCCGGCCAGCGCCATCGATGCGACGCGCGTGTCGCATCGGTCGCAGACGGCGCTCTTGCGCGCCCTCCGCGGCGTGGTGTTTACGGGGCCGTCCGCCGCGGCGGGCGCGCCCGCCGTCGCCGGTACGAACGCCGGGTCGGCGGACGAGCCGGCGGCGCGTCGCCGGTTGTCGTTCGTCGCCGCGCGCCGCTTGCGCAAGCTCGCCGGCGCAGTGGCCGCGATGGCCGCCGCGCCCACGCGGCGGGGTTGGCCGAGCGGATCAACGCCCTGGCGACCGACCTGCTGCTCGACGCCGGCCATGCCGCTACGCGGCTGGCGCGGCTGAGCGGAGAAGGACAATCGTGCAAACTCGCGAAGCTGCTGACCAGAACCTCTTTGTGTCGCTTTTCGAAGGACATCCGTCGCTCCCACTTCGCGAGCCGCAAATGGTGAGCCGCTTTCGCCGGACCAGGATCGTAGACAAGAGGTTCAGGCCGGCGGCGCATGCCGACGCTTTGTGAAAGACTGTAGCGGTTGTGCCGAGCGAGCCGATGATGGCAAAGAGAGCAACCAGCTACGGGGATGGAGTCCCCCACGAAACCGCCCCGTGATCGGGCTGATGACTCCTACCGCGGTTTTTCGCTGTGGTAGGGGTTTGCGCTAAACCCCGCACACGGCGGGGTTTATTATGCGACAGCTTGTCATTGCCGCCACCATCGTCGCCTTGGCGGCCGACGTCGCCCCGTTCTGCCGTCCCGCGCGGGCGCAGCAGCCCGCGCCGAGGGAAAGCCCCTCCGCGGTGCCGGGCGAGCCCGAAGAGATCCAGGAGGAGGCGGAGACGCCGGAACGTCTCACGCCGGAAGAAACGCGGCCGGCGATGGAAGCTTATAAACGTCTTTATTACGACAACGACTTCACGTACCTGAATGCCCCGGCGAACCGCGAGTTTTACCTGGGCGACGTTTTCAAGCAGTGGCGTGTCGGCCGTCGAGGCCGCGGCATGCTCGACCTGGGCGGCGAATACCGCTTGCGAGATCATCACGAGTTCAACCTGCGCGGCCGCAATCTCTCCGGCCGGAGCGACGACTTCTTGCTCCAGCGCACGCGGCTGTACGGCAACCTGAAGCTGGACGAAGCCGTGCGGCTCTATGGAGAGGCGCTCGACTCGGCCACGTCCTTTCAAAGGCACACGCCGCTGGCCAGCGAAGACAACGGCATCGAGGCGCTAAACCTGTTCGCCGACCTGCGGCTGCTTGACGCCGAGCGCGGCGAGCTCTGGGGGCGCGTCGGCCGGCAGGAACTGGCCTACGGAAACGAACGGCTCATTTCGCCGGCCGAATGGAACAACGTGCTGCGCACCTTCGACGGGGCCAAGCTCTTTTGGCGCGGAAACAAGTGGAACATCGACGGCTTTTGGCTCCGCCCGGTCGCCTTCGGCACGTTGCCGACAAACCAAGTCGCTTCCGGCCGGATCGACCTCACCGAAGACTTCTACGGCGTGTGGAGCACCTACAATCCGTCCCCCGAACCCGAAGAGGTTGCGGAGGAGGCGGAGACTCCCCGACGCGGCACGCGCATCAAGCAGACCTTTGACTTTTATTACCTGGGCCTGAACGTCTACGACGCGCCGATCTCCGCGGCGTTGCCGGTCAACGCGGACTTTCAAACCATCGGCTCGCGCTGGCAGGGCCGCCGCGACAATCTGCTCTGGGAATTCCAGGGCGCCTATCAATTCGGCCGTTACGGCACCCAACTGCAATCGGCCGGCATGACGGTTTCGGGCGTCGGTTATGAATATGCCCAAGCGCGAACGAAGCCGCGGCTGTGGCTCTATTACGACTGGGCCTCGGGCGACGCCAACCCCGGCAACAGTCGCCATGGCACGTTCAACCAGTTGTTCCCTTGGGGGCACCGCTATTTCGGATTTATGGATCTCGTCGGGCGTCAGAACATTCGCGACCTGAACCTGCAGGCGGCGCTCTCGCCGTCCGAAAAAACGAACTTCCTACTTTGGTATCACATCTTTCACCTGGCCCAGGCACGCGACGCCCTATACAACGCCACGGGCACGCCCATTCGCATTTCGCCGAACGGCACCGCCGGCACCTACGTCGGGCAGGAATTGGACTTACTGTTTCAAATCGTCGTCAATCCGCGGGCCGATGTGCTCTTCGGTTACTCGCATTTCTTCGCCGGCAGCTTCGTCAAAAACACGGACCCCGCCGGCGTCAGCGGCAACGCCGACTTTTACTACTCGCAATGGACGTGGCGGTTTTGATCCGACGGCGAGTGTAGGGTGGGACAAGCTCGCTTTAGCGAGCGCCGGCCCACCATGTAAAAGGCGTCAGGCGTCAGCTATCAGGCGCCTGATGCCTGAAGCCTCCGCTCGTGGTGGGCCGGCGCTCGCAAGCTCGCTTGTCCCACCCTACGGCGATGGCTGCATCTCCACGACCAACTCAACTTTAAGACACTACCACCCTTCGGCTCCTTTGGCCGAGGCGGCAAAGCTCGTGTACATTGACAGGAAACGGACCGGAAGTGCGGGAGCTTGACGATGCGGTTACTGTTTCAGATCGGTTTGGTGGCCCTCGGTTCGGCGTGCGGCGGCCTGCTGCGGTGGGGCGTCGGCACGGGGGCCGCGAGGCTTCTCGGCACGGCCCTGCCGTATGGCACCTTCATCATCAACCTCAGCGGAAGTCTCTTCCTTGGCTGGTTCCTGACGCTGATCGCCGACCGCATGGTCCTCAGCCAGCATCCCTGGCTGCGCCCCGACGACTTGCGGTTGATGATTGCGGTCGGTTTCACGGGCGCCTATACGACGTTTTCAACGTTTGAATGGGAAGCACACGGATTGCTCCGCGACGGAGAAACGTCGACGGGAACTCTATACCTGCTCCTCAGCGTCGTGCTCGGCCTGCTCGCGGTGCGATGGGGCGTCATCCTGGCGCGGATTTGACATGAAGCTCGAAGGCGAACAAATTCTGCTGCGCGTCTGGCTGCGGAGCACCGATAGGCACGGCTGGCAAACCGCCGCCGAGGCAGTCGTCGAACGGGCGAAGAAGGCCGGCCTGGCGGGGGCGACGCTTTTGCGCGGCACGTGTGGCCTCGATCTCAGCGGCGAACTGCTCTGCCCAAGTGCTTGGTCGCTCGTCGAGCGGGTGCCGGTGATCGTCGAGATTGTCGATGGTGCGGCACTCATCGGTCCCTTTTTATCAACGCTCGGCGAAATTATCCCGGAGGGCATCGTCACGCTTGAGCGGGCGCACGTTCTTGTGTATCGCGAAAGCACGGCCGGTACCGCCCGCGCCCGGCGGCATCTGCAGCTTCCTGGCACGGTTGCCGATCTCTCCACTGTTCCCACCGCGGAGGATTTCCCCATCATGAAACTGAGCGAAGACGGGCAATTGTTGCGCGTGTTTATCGGTGAATCCGATACCTGGCAGGGTGAGCCGCTTTTTCGAGCGATCGTGCTCAAGGCCCGCGAGCTGGGGCTGGCCGGGGCAACGGTGTTGCACGGCACGATGGGCTTCGGCGCGGCCAGCCGGGTCCACACGAGCCGTCTCTTGGAACTGTCAACCGACCTGCCGATCGTCGTCGAGATCGTCGACACCGCCGAGAAGATCGAGAGTTTGCTGCCGTTCCTCGATGAAGTTGTCGAGGAGGGCATGATCACCATCGAAAGCGTGCGGGTATTAAAGTACCGTGCCGGGCATCGTGCGGCGGAAGCGGAATAGCACGGATTATTCATCGGCACGCGAATTCGCGCGCAGACTGCGCGGACACTAACCCGAAGCGCAAGCGAGGTAAGTCGATTGCCCGTCCTCGCTTGCGCTTCGGGTTTGTGTGGGCCGTTGAATAATCCGGAATAGGGGCCGAGCTCGATCACTGTGCCGCCGAATGCGAGCCGTGGTTCGAGCCGCCGATGTTGATGTCGTCGGGCAGCGGTCGGGCAGCCACGTTATAACCGAGGCTGTAAAGCAACTCCTTGACGCGCGCGTAATCAACAAAGCTGTCGCCGTAGGTCCAAAGCGTCACGGTGCTCTGCCGCGGCGGATAGTCGGAAAGCTTCATGCGAAAGCGTGACGTCGGCTGCAATGCCTCGTCGACCTTCTCCCCCAACTCTTCCGAGACGGGAAACATCTCGAAGGAAAAGCTGACCGGGGTCCGACCATCGTGCTCGGCCTCGTCGAGCCGCTCCACGACCCAACGTGCCTGAAAGCCTTGCCGCGGCCCCACCACGTCGGAAATTTCGGCGACGTTCTGGAGCCGCTCCAGGTTCGACCGCGCCTCCTGATTGCACATTTCGGCCATCTCGTTGAGCGGCGCCCAGGCCAGGCGGCCGTGCTTGAGCTGAAAATGGGCTTCGGCGCCAAATACGGTGTGGCTGATGGGCGTGGGATAGCTTTTGATTTGAATCGGCGCCCGCTTTTTCGGCTTGGCCACTTCGGCCTTCGCCTCGCCCAACTTTTTGAGATCGTTTTCGGCGGCCGCCAACGCCCGACGCATCTCGAACGACGCCTGATGCTCGCTGCCCAGGGTCTTCTTGGCCTCGTCGAGCTGGCGTTGGTGCTCGGCCACCAGGAAGGCCAACGTGGAGCGTTCCTGGTATTTGGCCTGGGTGGAGAACGTCACCGATTGCACTTGCTGCTCCAGGGAAACCGTGTCTCGCTCCAACGCTTCGGACTCTCCGCCAAGCTGCGCGATATGTTGTTTCACTTCCGCATCGTTGTCGATCTCGGAAGGAGGCGTGTTCTTGATGCGGATGCCGACGACCATCACCAGAATGATCAGAATGCCGACGATGTTCGTCACGACGTCCAGAAAGGAGTCGCTGCCAACGGCTTCGGCGTCTTGTCGGGGTTTGCGGGGCATCGGTCAGGGTTCAGGGTTCAGGGTTCAGGGTTCAGGGTTCAGGGTTCAGGGTTCAGGGTTCAGGGTTCAGGGTTCAGGGTTCAGGGGTCAGGGCGATTGCGAATCCTCGTCCCCCATCCCTCATCGCTAACTACTAACCACTTACCACTAACCACTAGCCGCTAACCACTATTTTCCAGCGCGCCCCAAGCGGCGGTCGCCCACGATTCTGCGGCGTGGTTTGCCGTGTACGTCAAAGCCGCTGTCGGCCAACAACGATTGCAGCTCGGCGTAGCGGCGCTGCCCGCCGGGCTCGACCTCCATCAGTAAGGTGGGCCGCCAATACATGTTGCGCCCCGCCGTGCCCCAGGAGTCGATGCGGTCCCAGACGGCGCCGACCAGGTCGTCGACCGATTCGGCCGTCCGCGGCTTGAAGGGAATCACGCGCATGCCTTGCTTGCCGCGTCCTTCGGGCAGCAACGTCAGGTGCTCGGCGTCGCAGACCACGCGAATCGGCCGCTCGATCGGCACGTTCGTGGTGCTGGCGTCGGGATTGGCCCAGTTCTTTTCGCGCTGGCGGTGACGGCGCTGTTGCTTTTGGTCTTCCGCTTGCTGCTGACCCATATTGAGGCTGGGCGACGGCATGCCGCCCATCATCTGCGGAGACGAGGCGGACGAACCGGCGCTGCCTCCAAACGGCGATTGTTGACCCGCCGACGAGCTGCTCGACGACGAACCGCTCGACGAATTCTGCGACATCAACTTATTCACATTGGCCAACGACGCATTTTGCGAAGAGCCGGGGGCGCCACTGGCCAGGCGGTTCGCAGACCCGGCCCGGCTGGGGCTGCCCGCATTCCCGGCGCCGCCGCCACTCGACGTTCCCGACGGGCCACCGGCGTCCGCACCGGTCAGCGAGCCGGAGGTCGCCTCTCCGGCGGTGCCGGCCAAGCGGTTGGTCGCCGCCGTACCGCGGCCGCTCGACGCGCCGTTTTCGACCACGGTGGCTCCGGCAATCCCGTTGGGGCTGGCCGCGACGTTGGGTCCGCCCGACGACGTGTTGGAGCCGGCCTTTGCGTCGGTCAAGTCCGACGAGCCGGGGCCCGTGTTGCCGGTTGCGGAGCCAGGCGCCGCTGCGCCGCGCTGGCCGCGAGCGGCTGTGCCGGTGGCCGTGTTGCCTGTTTTTCCCGGTTGCGGGCCGCCCAGGGCTGCCGCATTGGATTGACCGTTTGGCAAACCGTTGCCAGGCTGCCCGCCAGGCTGGAGCCCGGCGGGGCCACCATAACGATTTCCGGTTCGCGCGTTGCCTGGCCCTCCGCCGCCACCGGGCAACATGCCCGTCGTGCCGGCCGGGTAGATTCCTTGACCGGTTCCGCCGCCCATCGCCAATTGGTTGGCCGATGTACCCGCTCCTGGGCCGCCTCCCGTCGCCAAGCGATTTCCCGACGGGGACATGCCCGTGCCGCCGGGCATGCCAGGTCGACCGGCTCCGCCGTTGCCGAGCGCGGAGGCCGTCGGATCGCCGAACGCCGAACCTCCGGCGTTGCCGCCGCCTCGCCAGCCGCTGCCGCCCGGACCACGGTTGGCGTACGGGCCACCGGTCCAAGGGTTGCCCGGTCCGCCGGCCAGACCACCGGGCAAGGCACCACTGCCCGTCCCTCCGCTGCCCGGCGTCGATCCAAAACCCGCACCTCCCGCACCTCCCGCCGAGGCCTGTGTGCCGCTGCCGCCCCGCTGCCGTCCCGTTCCCATCGCGGTGATGTAGGGATTGTCGTCGCCATCGATGCTATGCACGGGTCCCGTGCCGTCGGAAGGCGAGTTGAGCAGTCCGCCACCGCCCGTTGGCGACCCACCGACTTGCGAACCTCCGCCGGACCGTCGCCCCGGCAGCCCCGCAGGCCGCCCGCGGCCACGGCGACCGCCCGAACGGCCCGCCGGTGAACCATCGGCCGGCACCAGGCCGCCGTGAGACGACACCCGGAATGTCCCACCGCCCGCGTGCGACAAGGCCGGTGCGGCGCTTGCCAAGTACTGTTGTCGAATCCGTCCCTCTTCCACCGCCTGGTTCATGGACAGTTTGAGCATCGGTTCGACCGGCGGAAACTCGAATGCCCAGTCTTGCCCCACCAGTTCGTAGCCGAAATCGGATCCCCAGGATGCAATGGCCATCCGTCCCACGTACCACATCATGATCCCGTCGGGCCGAACGATGAACAACGGATAGGGCGTGCCGGCCTCGCCTTTGCCCGCAAGCTGGTTGCGAATGTGGTGGTCCTTCGCCGCGCGCAAGGCCGCCACCAGCGGATTGCTGGGACCCAGGTCGACCGTGAAGTCGTTTTCGGTAAGCACGATTCCTTCGGGCTGCAAGACAATTTCGTCTTTGCGGCATTCGATGTACAGCGGCCGGCGGCGGGTTTCACTGGAGCCGTGATACGGGATGATCGCATACGACTGCCCGTTGCCGCCCGAGCCGCGGCGAAGCTTATCGATCTCGGCCTTCGTCTGACCCGCTTCGAACCGCAATTGCAGGAGGCGTTTTTTCAGGTCCTCGTTTTCACGGGCATCACCGGCGGCCAGCTCGCTGAAGTGCGCTCGCGCGTTCTCCAGCTCTTCGAGTTGGTCTCGCAGCCGACGAGTGTGCTCTTCAATGTGGCTGAGCTCGAGCTGCTTTTCGTTGATGATCTTTTGTGTTTCCTTGCGAGACCGTTTCATCTCCGCAATGCGCCACTCCAACTCATCGCTCGTGGTTTTCAATTCGCTGTTGACGGTTGCCGCGGCTGCCTGCCGGGCGGCGTCGGCCACCTGCACCTGGGCTTGGCGCGCAATGACGACCAACACCACGATGAGCGCGCCCATCGTGCAGAGCAGCACCGCCAGGAAGGGAAACAGCGAAACACCGGCGGTTTGTCGGTTGGGCGAAGCCCGGCGTCTCATGCGGCCTTGCCCACCGTGCTGTTATGGGTCAGGCCGACTTGGGGCGCAGCCACGTGCCCCAGGCGGGCGTTGAGCAGGTTGACGGTGCCCGCCAGGTTCAGCAGCGTTTCTTCGAAGTGCTGGGCGCCGGCCAGCGCGGCCAGGTTGCTGTTGAGCTGTTCTTCGAGCTTGGCGACGTGGCCGGTGGCCTCGACCACCCGCAGAAGAATCTCGGTCTGCCGCGCCAGCTCGGTCTGCTGGGCTTTCATCGCTTGCGCGCTGTCTGCCAGCGTCTGCTGCAAGCGGCCCCAGTTGCGGCGGTTTTGCTCGGTGGTGGCTTCGGCCGACGCAGCCAGCTTCTCGGCATGGGCCACCAGGCTTTGCGAGAGCGCGCCGGCCAGCGAGCTTTCGAGCTGGCGGCCGGCGGAGGTGGACATCTCGTTCCAACGGGCGGCGGCCGCGTCGATCGAGCGCTGCCACAACTCGCTCTGCCGCTCGACGAGCTTCTCGCTGGCCCGGATCATGGTGTCGGCCAGGCGGCGCATCGTGGCGACTTGCGGATCGTCGCCGCTGCCGAGTTGCTCGAAGCGTCCCGCCAGCTCGTCGGCCGCCCTGGCGTCGACGGCCGATAGCAGGCGGCCCTCGATGCGGTCGACGAAGAACTGCGTGAACATCAGCACCATCGACAAGCCCAAGGCCAAGGCCGTGGTGTCGAAGGCCACGCCCAGGCCGCCGGTGACGGTGGGCAGCGAATCCTCCAAGGCCTGCGGGTTCAGGCTGGCGATGGCCATCGTGATGCCGATGACCGTGCCCAAAAAGCCCAGAATCGGGATGGCCCAAATAATGATCCGCAGCAGTGCATATCCGGCGTGCGAGCGGGCGCCGTCCGATTCGGAAAAGTATTTCAGCTCGTCGCCCAGCTTGTCGGCCGAGCCGGCGAACAGCACCGACTGCAGGGCCTCGCGCAGCCGGCGCGGAAAGTAATCCTCGTGTTGCGCTTCGGGCAGCTTTGCCAAATGGGCCAGCAGCCGCTGGGCGTCGCTCGGCGACTGCGGCTCGGAGCTGCGCTCGGGCAGCATCGGCTGAGACAACGCGGTCGATTGGCGACCGATGTCGAGCGCCTTCAAGATCAGCCCGGTGAGGCCGACGAAGAACATCGCCGTTTCGAGATATTCGACCCAGTGGCCGGCGAAGTAGCGGAGGACGAATTCGTCGCGCCAATAGCCGGCTTGAATCGGGGCATAAAAAGCGATCGTGGCCAGGGTGCCCCACAGCACCGACGAACGCAGAATCGACAGCGAGATACGGTTGGCTTTGCTCACGGCGGCCTCCTTCTTTCGATACAATCGGCCCGATCGTCAGACTTGATGAACGAAACGGGCGGAAAAGCGGGCGTAGTCTCTTCAAACTGCACCGTCCATACAATACGGAAACTGCCTGAAAGTGCCGCGCGGGAATCGGCCGATAGCTCTTTTGTCTGCCAGCGAACCCACGCTGGATCCACCGCGTAGCGCATCGCAAGTGCGTTCGAGGAAAGTTCCCGGGAGGGAGAGAGAACAGTCCGGTGCCGGCTTCGGCCGCCCGGACTGTTTTTATTTGTTGGCGCCTCGGTTAAACTATGGGCCAAGCGCAAGCCAGGTAAAGACGAGTGCTGCCCCGTGCTCGTGCCGTCGACGCGCCCCGTAAGGTGGGACCAGCGAGCTTGCGAGCGCCGGCCCACCGTAAGCGACGTCGTTAACGGTGGGCCGGCGCTCGCAAGCTCGCTGGTCCCACCTTACAAAGCGACGTCGTTAAAGGTGGGCCGGCGC
>Ga0307372_10002587_pt1 | contig 29744 bp, 31 predicted proteins | sample OX1MG_FD_202533 | JGI IMG/M metagenome (GOLD analysis project Ga0307372, IMG submission 202533) | Soil microbial communities from Risofladan, Vaasa, Finland - OX-1 | ecosystem: Environmental > Terrestrial > Soil > Coastal area > Acid sulfate soil | place: Finland: Risofladan, Vaasa | collected... | reverse complement strand
AACAGGCGCTCGAGGGACAGCTCCAACAGACCATCGACTCAATCCAGGGGATCCAGTCGTCGCAAGTGAATCTGGTCGTACCGACGCAGAGCACATTCGCCATCGGGAATCAGCCTCCGACGACGGCCTCTATTCTCGTCGCCTTGGCGCCGGGCGTCACTTTGTCGTCGGGACAGGTGCAAGCGATCGTGCACCTCACGGCGTCCGCCACGCCGAGCTTGGCCGCGAGCAACGTGACGGTCGTCGACAATCACGGCGACGTTCTTTCGTCGGCCGGACAGACCGCGGCCGGAAACGGTAGCTCGGACGCGGCGCAGACGGCCTCGTACGACCGTAATCTTGCGGCCTCGCTCGACACTTTGCTCTACCCGCTGGTGGGTGTCGGCAACGCCCAAGTTCAGGTGCACGCTCTTCTCAATTTCAACAAGCAGAGCGAGACGATTAAGGGCCTCCAAGTTGATAGCAAGGGTGCGCCGATCACCGCCCCCACGGGGCAGAGTTCCACGAGTTCGAGCTACAGCGGGGCGGGCACGCCTCCATCGGGTGTGCTGGGTTCTGGAACGCCGCCCACGACCGTGGCGACGACGAGCTCTGGCGCTGGTACCTATACCTCTACCAATACCCAGGTAACCAACGCGGTCGGCCAGGTCACGCAGACCATCGATCAAGCACCGGGCCAAGTTGAAAAGACCTCCGTCGCGGTGTTGATCAATTCCGCGGCCTCGCCCAAAGTAAGCGTCGCCAAAGTGCAGGCCCTCGTCGCGGCGGCCGCTGGACTCAACACCGCGAACGGGGACCAAATAGTCGTGACGGCGCTCAAGTTCGCCAAGCCCGCGGTACTCCCGGCAGCGTCGGGTGGATCGATGCAGTCTTACATCCACATCGCCACCGCGTTATTGCTGGCGTTGTTCATCGTGGGGCTCTTGTGGTTCGCGTTGCGATCCGCCAAGAAGGAAAAGTACGACGAGGTGGGAGTGGCCGAATACGGCGCGCCCGGCTCGCGGTCCTTCGAAAGCGCTTCAAAAGTCATCGAACTCCCGCATTCGCCCTTGGCCCTCGCCGGGCTTTCATCCGAAGCGGTGATCTCTCAGGTCAATAACTACGTCGAGCAGCGTCCCGCGGACGTGGCGAGACTGCTGCGCGGTTGGGCCGACGAAAAGAGCCAGGAGGCGATGTGAGCGACGTAGAGACGGTGAACGAACTTGACGGACTCGCCACCGATCTCGTGGCGAATCCGGACTCGAGCGGCTTCGAGGTGAAGATACCCGTGAACTTGAGCAATCGCCAAAAGGTGGCGGCCCTTTTGGCCCACCTGGGCGCCAAGAAGGCCGCGCCCGTACTCAAGGAACTCTCCGACGACGTCGCGATCGAAATCAGCAAAGAGATTATTGATCTACCCGTGCTTGACGCCGCTACCTTGCTGCAGATACTGGCTGAGTTCATGGATCGTCTCGGCCGCCCGGACTTGGGCGGCGAGGGCGGGCTCGAGCTCGCACGCACGTTCCTTCAAGAGCGTTTGGGTCAGGCTCGCGCCCAAGAGATCATGGACCAAATCGAGGGTCAAAGAGCAACGAGTCCTTTGGTCGGGCTCTCTCAAGTCGATCCACAGTTGGCCCTCGCCGTGCTGGGTGGCCAGCAGCCCCAGGTCGTCGCGGTGCTACTTGCTTACTTACCGCCCGAGGACGCCGCCAGCCTGTTGAGTGCGCTGGAGCCGGAGTTCCGCGTCAAAGTGGCCAAGCGAATCGCGCAGCTCAATCGCGTGGACCCTGTCGCGATTCGCCAGGCGACCGCGCTGCTCGTTGAACGCTTGAGCAACACCGACGGCGCGAGCGCGACCACGATGGCCGGCGGGACCACCGCCATGGCTGAGATTCTCAACCATTCCGATCGTTCCATCGAGCAGCAAGTCCTTGGTGACCTCGAGCGAGAAGATGAGTCTCTCGTGGCTCAGATTCGCGCCAAGCTGTTCACCTTCGATGACGTGATGAATCTTGATGACAAGTCGCTCCAGCAGATCTTTCGAAAGCTGGAGGCGCCGATTCTCGCGATGGCGATGAAGGATCCTCGCCTGTCCGCCGAAACGCTCACTCGAATTCGTTCGAACGTTTCCGAACGCGTGACCACCATGATCGACGAAGAGATGGAAGTCATGGGGGCCGTGCGTGGCTCGCAGATCAACGTTGCCCAAGGAACGATCGTGCGCGTGGCGCGTCAACTCGACGAGGAAGGTGTCATCGTGATTGCCCGAGAGGATGAGGTGGTTATATGAGCGTTTTTGAAGACTTTGAGTTGCCGGCTCCGGGGGAGCGTCGGCTTCGTCGTCTCGTCGGGGCGTCGGTGATTCCCGCCACGTACGAAGACAAGAGTCCCAAGTTCAACTCCGTAGAGTCCCTACGCGCCGCGGCGGCCCGCCAGGGTTACGACGACGGCTACGCCGAGGGCCTCGAGCGCGCGCTGGCTGAAGTCGCGCACAAGAGCGCGGCCGAATCGCAACGAATCGCATTTGCGCTGGGGGCACTCTCGCGAGCGGTGAGTGCGGCGCAGGAGTCGGTGACGCAACACCGAGCGGAGGTGCAAGACGCGGCTCCGAAGTTCGTCTTTGAGTTGCTCGAGACGCTCTTCGCGCGCGAGTTGGCGCTGACGGTGAATCCCGGCTGCGAGGCAATCACGCGCGTACTTCGCCTCGATGAGGGAAGCGATCCTGTGACCGTCTTGATGCACCCCGTTGACGTGGCGACGCTCGGCGAGGTCGGCGACATTGGCTTGGGGCGCGACGTGAACGTGGTGGCCGATTCTTCCGTTGAGCGCGGCGGCGCCATGGTCGAGATCGGGCGCACCACGCTCGATGGTCAACTGAGCCACGCGCTCGAACGCGTACGCGAGGTGCTCTTAGGGATTGACGATTACGGGGTGGTTGATGACCGAGTTGCTTGACGCACTAAGTTCCTCGGCACGTTCGGCGGCTCGTCCCCAACGATTCGGCCAAGTGGTCCAAATGGTTGGACTGTCCATCGAGGTAGCGGGCATCCCGGCGGCGATAGGCGACGGTCTCGTACTTTTGCCATTCCCTCGGCGCGTCCTCGCCGAGGTCGTCGCGGTGCGTGACGACCGTATCGTGTGTCTGGCGCTCGGCGACCCGTTGGGGATCAAGGTGGGCACGAGAGTGGCGTCGCTGAATGGGCCCTTGCCAGTGCGCGTGGGAAATGGACTTCTCGGTCGCGTGCTCGACGGATTAGGGCGCCCCATCGATGGTGCTCGAAACATCGTGGGTGTCGACGTGTCGGTGAGTGGGACTCCGCCACATCCCCTTCGTCGCGGTCTCGTACGTGAGCAGCTTCCCTTGGGTGTGCGAGTGCTCGATGGACTTATCCCCTGCGGCAAGGGTCAGCGACTGGGAATCTTCGCGGGATCGGGGGTCGGCAAGTCGTCGTTGCTCTCAATGATTGCGCGCGGTACGGCGGCGGACGTGACGGTGGTGGCGCTCATCGGCGAGCGCGGCCGGGAGGTGGCGGAATTCATTGAGCGCGACCTCGGGCCGGAGGGCCTTGCGCGATCAATCGTCGTCGTGGCAACGTCTGACGCACCCGCGGTGATGCGCATTCGCGCGGCCTTTACGGCGACGCGCATTGCCGAATGGTTCAGGGATCAGGGAAAAGACGTCGTGCTCATGATGGACTCGGTCACCCGCTTCGCCATGGCGCAAAGAGAGGTGGGTCTTGCTGCGGGCGAGCCACCAGCGACGAAGGGATATCCGCCCAGTGTCTTCGGGCTTTTACCCCGACTACTCGAGCGGGCGGGACTGAGCGAGTGCGGCTCGATCACCGGCCTCTACACGGTGCTCGTCGAGGGAGATGACATGAACGATCCGATCGCCGACACTGCTCGTTCGATTCTCGATGGTCACGTGCAACTTTCTCGATCGTTGGCCGAGTCAAGCCACTTTCCTTCCGTAGACGTTCTTGGATCGATCTCTCGTGTCGCGCCGGCAATCACTTCGACGGAGCAGATGGCCGCGAGCGGGGAAGTGCGCGAGCTTTTGGCGGCGTGGCGCGACAGCAAAGATCTCATTGAAATTGACGCCTACGTTCCGGGAACGAACCTTGTCGTGGACCGCGCCTTGAAGTTGAAGCCCGCCATCGACGAGTTTTGTCGCCAGCCAATGAATGAACGTTCGAGCCTTCAACAGACCCGTGATCTCCTTGTGAGCTTGCTGATTCCCGTGGGAAGTGCCCCATGAAAGTTTACGAGTTTCGCCTGGCCGCCGTCGAGCGGATCCGCGTGCTGGAAGCGAAACTCGCACGCGAGAAGTTAGTGACGTCGTTGCGAAATTTGCGAGAAGCGCAAGCGGCCAACGAAGCCGCTCATCGTTCACTGCGTTCCATGGCGGGTGCCTCGGGCGTCGTCGCACCCTCGGATTTACTGTGGCTCGACGACCAGCGCGAGCGGCTCGCAGAATCGTTGCGCTTGTGTGGCGAGAAGATGGTGCAGGCGCAGATGATGACCGTGGACGCGAAGGCTGAATGGGGCGCGGCGACGAAGCGCGCCACGATGCTCGAACGCCTTGACGCTCGCAGCCACGCCGCTTGGCGCGAAGCGGCGTTGCGAAGTGAAGTGGCCGAATCTGATGACCTCACCATCGCGCGCTTTCGAGTGGCGGGGGCCGGAGAATGACAACCAGCGCGATCAGTCTTCCCGAAATCACGCAGACGCTGGGGGCGTTGCAGAGTCCACCCACTTCTCCCGTGAACCTCAGCGCGTCGACGCCGTCAAGTCAGATCTTCGCCACCGCCCTCGGCCAGGCCACCAGCGACCTTTCCTCCCCTCCTTCGACCGTCACCGCCGGCATGAACTCAACGAGTTGGAATCCCAACGCGGGTGCCGACGCCAACTCCGCGGGTTCGTTGGCGAGTGTCATGGCCGAAGTGAATCTCTTGACGCTCCTTCTGTCGCCGCCGGCGGGCGGCGCCACCGGGTCGAATTCGACCGCGGTCGCTAGCCCTCTCATTGCCGGGGCGGGAGTGGGACCAACGAATCCCGCGGCCGCCAGTCAAGTCGTGAGTCTGGCGACACAACTCGAAGGAACGCCCTACGTTTGGGGGGGCACGACGACCGCGGGCTTTGACTGTTCCGGACTGGTCCAATACGTGTATCACCAAGCGGGTGTGAACCTTCCACGCACCTCCCAAGAACAGGCAACGGTGGGAGCGCCGGTAGCTAGCTTGGCCCAGGCCCAGCCCGGGGACCTTTTGTTCTTCGCCGGTTCCGATGGTACGGCGAGCTCACCGGGCCACGTGGGCATCTACGTCGGCAACGGGCAAATGATCGACGCTCCCTATACCGGCACCGTCGTGCAACAACAGTCGTTAGCCCAAGCGGGCCCGATCGTTGCCATTCGACGAGTGTTGCCGTCAGCGCAACAGTCGAGTCAAGTCATGGGTCAGGTCAATGTGCCCGGGCCTTACGTAGCGACCATTCAAAGTGCCGCGGCAGCGAACAACATTCCGGCTTCGTTGCTGGCCGCGGTGATTCAACAAGAGAGCGGCTTCAATCCCAACGCCGTGAGCTCAGCCGGTGCGCAAGGCATTGCGCAGTTCATGCCGACCACCGCGTCGGGCATGGGGGTTAATCCCTTCGATCCGACGTCAGCGATCAATGGCGCGGCGAGTTTGCTCAGCGCTTACTCGACGCGGTTTGGCTCGTACGCTGACGCTCTGGCGGCGTATAACGCCGGTCCCAGCGCCGTCGCGCGTTACGGCGGCGTACCGCCCTACCTCGAAACCCAGGCGTACGTTCCCGCAGTTTTGACCCTCGCGGGACTTGAGAACTCAGCCGCGGCGAGGCTGCCGTGACCTCGGTCGCCGCCTTGACGCTCGCGAACACCAACGGTGCCGGTTCCTCGACTCCGGCGCTCGAGGCCAACGCCACCAATGATCAGGGCCAAGGCTCGTTCAGTCGCGTTCTTTCCCAGCAGACGGGCTCCGTGACGACTGAAGACGCTACGTCTGCGAGCCAAACGCCAACGTCGGCAAGACCTTCGACGGACAGTGCGGCCGCGACCCCCGTATCGAACGACGCCAAAGGCGCCGGCGACCCGTCGACGCCTCTCGCGCCAACGCCCGTGACGAAGGACCGCGCCTCACGTGTGGATAGCTCGAAGTCGAAAGCGATGACGCCGGCGTCAGGCAATACGTCGGCGGGGAAGCGAACGAAACGTACCGACAACGCGACCAGCGATGCGGGAGCGGTGGGCGTTGGCACCGCGGCGGTGCCCGCGGACAACGCATCTGTTCACACCAAGGCAGGGCCGCTCACTGGCCAAAACGCGCCGTCGCGTGTCGCGATGGATCGGGTGTCGTCGGCGTCGACCGACACACATCCTTCAGTGGAATCGCAGCCAACGAGTCCGGCTCCTACGTCGCTCGCGACCGCGAGTGCCGATGGCGAATTCACGTCGAACTCGCCACACGCAAGTTCTTCGGTTGAGAAGCGGCCGGCCAATTCCCTGGCCGCGGGGGCCGACGCCCTTGGTGGGTCGCGTGCGGCGGTGATATCGCCGAGTGACTCGCCACTTGCCTCGTTGCCCACACACAGCGCCGTCGTGAATGGACACTCCCCGTCATCTACCGCGATCCTTCATTCCGCGGGCGCGGACCGGGCCAACCGCAAAGCACCGGACGCGGCGGGCGGTCTCGCCGCGCTGGGCGCCAACGCCTCCCCGGGCTCGCTGGGGACCGGCAACGAAGCTGCCGGGGCGACGCAAACCAACGCAGCAAATCCCAGCGCCACGAATCCCTCGGTCGCGCATGGCGCGTCACATTCAGTCGATTCGGTGGCCAACCTGCCTTCACGCTCACTGGTCTCAGGGCTTATGAATCAGGCGACGGCGGGTTTTGACGTGGGAGGGCTTTCGAGCAATCTGTCGCGTCCATTGAGCCAAGGGAACGGAACCTATTCGATTTCGGTGGCGATGCAGCCAGCCAGCTTGGGTCACGTTCACGCCTTGATGTCGCTCAGCGGTAATGACCTACATGTCTCGCTCACGCCCGACGCCAGTGTCGCTCACGCGGCGTTGAGCAACGCGATCAACGATCTCAAGTCCGAATTGGGAAGTAGCGGACTCAACGTGAGCGTTGACCTTCATCACTCCCAGTCTCAAGCGTCGAATGAAGGTTGGCGTCCGCCGCCGCCAGAGAACTCGACTCGTTTCGAGACGCCAATCCCCAGCGCTTCAACGCTCCCGGCGAGTGTTGACGCTGCCGGACTGATCCACGTGCTCTTGTGAGTGAAAGGACCAAGCAAATGAACCGAAGCGAAGTTGCCAAAGGCCTGAGACGAAGCGTCGAGCGGGCCGACTTCAGCGTTCGCACGCCGTCTCGAGAGTTGCGTGAACGCGGCGTGGCGACCGGAAAGGGATCACGATGACCACGTCGCCAATATCTCCTAGCGGTGGGTCCCTCGAAGCGCACACCAGCGCGCCCGCCCCTGCGACGACGTCGTCGACCACCGGGATGGCCAGTCTGCTGCAGCCCACCACCTTCTTGAATTTGCTCGTTGACGAGTTGAAGTACCAAGATCCGCTCAACCCCACGAGTTCGTCCAGCTTCATGAATCAAATAGCCCAGCTTTCGCAAGTCGAGCAACTGCAGTCAGTCTCTACGAGTTCGCAGTTCAGTGAGGCCGCTTCTCTCCTTGGCAAGACCGTGACGGGGGCCGACTCCAATGGGAACGTCATCACGGGAGTGGTATCGGGAGTGAGCAATGGGGCGAGCGGACCGACGTTGCAGGTGGGTTCGAACTTCATTGCCCTGAGCGCGGTGAAGAGCATCGCTTTGGCGAGCGCCGCTTCCTCCACGAGTACCAGCACGACCACAACCACAACCACGACCAACTCTCCGACGCCAGCGTGAACATTGAGCACGACATTTTCGAAGTAACCCACGTTTCACCAACTACAACTATCCAACGAACATAAAGGAAGACACCATGCCAATCCCATCCCTCGGAGCAGCCGCTTCGGGAATCGACACGATGCAAACCGACCTCAACACGATCGGAAATGACATTGCCAACTCTGAGACCGACGGCTTCTCGACGCAGACCGCTCAGTTCTCCGACGTCTTGACGGAGCAGCTTTCTTCCGCCGGAGGTCCCGTCGGGACGACGCAAGCGAGCACGAATCCGATGGCGGTCGGTGCCGGCGCGGAGATCGCCGCCATCCGGACCAACTTCACTCCGGGACCTATCACCCAGACGGGGGTGGCGAGCAACGTCGCCATCGAAGGCAACGGGTTTTTGATCGTCAATCAAGGTGGCCAGACGCGCTACACGCTGAACGGCGACCTCCAAATCGACGTGAATGGACACCTGGCCACCACCGAAGGTGGGCTCGTTCAAGGGTGGGCGCCCGGTCAGCCCACGACGTCGCCGTTGGCACCGCTGAGCGTCATGGCTGGTTCAACCGGTGGCCCGGTGCAGACCCAAAACGTGGTTCTTGGTGGCAACCTGCCAGCGAGTCCCTCAGGGCCGGTGACCATCACGACCACGATGTACGACTCACTGGGCAATGCGGTGCCCTTGACGTTGACCTTCACGCCAACAATCGACCCAACAAGTGGCGCCGCGACCCAATGGGCGATGCAAGGTTCGGTCACCGGCGCGACGGCGAAACTTTGGAACACGGCACCAGTGCTGATATTTGACAGCAGTGGCCAACTCAGCAAGGTAAACGGCACCGCGGTCACTACAGGACAGACGTCGGTACCGATTGACAACAAGCCGAGCAACTACCAGTGGACCGGAACGACGGTGCCGAACATAGATTTTCCGGCAACGGGTTCACAAACGGCCGTGACCCAGTTCGCGGGGACCCAAACGTTCCAGGTCGCTTCGCAAGATGGCAACTCGGCTGGAACGCTTTCGTCGTATTCAATCGGCGCCAATGGCGTCATCACCGGCACCTACTCAAACGGCGGCAGCGCCACCCTGGGGACGGTCGCCTTGGCCCAATTCGCCAATCCCGGCGGTTTGGCGAATATGGGCCAGACGTACTTCACGTCGACTGTGGCGTCGGGCAACGCGCAGGTTGGCCAGCCTGGATCGAACGGTCTGGGCAGCCTCCAAGGTGGCGCGGTCGAGGGTTCGAACGTCGATCTTGCGACGGAACTTACGAATTTGATCGAGGCGCAAACGGCGTACCAAGCCAACACCAAGGTCATAGGCACCACGCAAACAGTGCTGTCAGCCCTGATGCAGGTCGGTTAGGCCCGCTTGGGGTGAGCTCTACTTTCTCGGTCGCCGTTGTCGAGTCCTCACCGCCGCGTGGCGGAGGTTAAGGATTCGAAAGGGATTCGCCACCAAACGGACGTTCCAGCACCGCCGCTGCGGACTCGTCCGAGAAGGTGGTGGTATTCGCCTCGTCCCTGCTCTCAATTTTTGGGGGATTTGGTCCGTTACTTGACATAGGCGACCCTCAACTGGGGAACGGAGTAACGGTGATCGCGGTAAAGAAACTTGACGGGTCGACGATGCACCTGAACGAGGACCTCATCGAGCGCGTCGAAAACGCGTCGGGAGGTCAGTCGGCCATCTTCTTGCGATACGGGGGCCACATCATTGTTGCCAATGACCCAGCGACCGTAGTCGAGTTAGTCCGCGCCGAAAGAGCCGCTCTTTTGAGCCGGGTGTTTGAGCACATGGATGACGTTACGGATGAGCCGGATCCGCAGGAAATGACTGGTCACGTTACCCCCCTGAGCCAGGTGCGATCGCTATGACGCCGGTCGGAATTTTACTCTCGCTCATGGCCGTGATCGGAGCGATGGTCATGGACGGGGGAAACCCTGGCTCGCTCATCAAGATCTCGTCACTCATTTTGGTAGTGGGCGGAAGTGCGGGCGCTTCGATGGCGGGCTTTGAGATGCGTCGCTTGAAGACAATTCCGAAGGCGATGCTCATCGTGATGAAGCCTCGAAAGGGCCCCAACATTCGTGAGACCATTGATTCGCTCTTGGCGATGGCTAAAGAGGCCCGCTCGAATCCGCTCGTGCTCGAGGAACTTGAAACGAACGACGCGTTCATGAAAAAGGGGATTCAACTCATCGCTTCGACCTCGGACCCCGAACGGGTGCACGAACTCATGGCCGCGGAGGTCAACGGTTTGCGCGTGCGGCATCAAGCCGCTACCAAATTCTTTGCCGACATGGCCGGATTCTCGCCTACTTTCGGCATTCTGGGTACCGTTATTGGCCTCATTGGTGTCCTTGGTCAGTTGAGCTCGCCAGGCAAGTTGGGACCAGCGATCGCCTCGGCCTTCACCGCGACGCTCTGGGGAGTGCTGTTGGCCAATGCCGTGTGGCTTCCGATTTCGAACAAACTTAAGCGTGTCTCTGAAGAAGAGGTCACGTATCGCGAAATGGTCATCGAGGGTCTCTTGACGATGCAACTCAACGCGTCGACGACGGAACTTCGAGATCGACTCGACGCATTTTTGGCGCCGAAGGAGCGAGCCGAGACTCCGACTCGGGCCGTCGGGGGAGAGGCACCGGATGCGGCGGCGTGAGCGTGACACAATCGGGACCTCGAAACACTCCGTACATGCGAGCGAATCGCCGACGCGGCGACACGCACGGCGAGCACGAGGTGGCCAGCGCCGAACGCTGGTTGCTGACGTACGCCGACATGATCACTCTGCTCTTGGTGTTATTTATCGTTCTCTACGCCCTCTCGAGCATCGATCAGGCGAAGTTTCGAGAATTCAAGCAGTCGGTGCAGCATTCGAAGCTCTTTCGCATTCCCCACGGGACGACTTTGGTAGCCACACCGGCAAAGTCATCGTCGACGCTGCCGAAATTGCTCCATATCGAGAAAGCGCTGAGTTCCGCTCTCCAAGCCAAGGGGCTCGTCCAAGACGTTACGTTCACGATCACGTCAACGGGTCTGACCGAGGGCTTGGTGGCCGACTCGACATTCTTTCTCACCAATTCGGCTCAACTTTCGGCCGCGGGCTTCCAGATCGTCGACACCTCGGCGTCGGTGCTTCGCCGATACAACAACGCCATCGAGGTGTCTGGCTACACGGACGATCGCCCCATTCTCTCGGGGCCATACCCCAACAACTGGGCTCTCTCAGCCGCGCGCGCGGCGGCGGTGGTGGTGCGAATGTCGACGGTCGATGGGGTCAAGCCAACGCAGTTGACGCTCCTCGGGTACGGGCAGTACCACCCCGTGTCGAGCAACTCGACACCCTCGGGCCAAGCCCAGAACCGAAGAGTGAACATCGTGGTGCGTCCGAGCGCCACCGCCAAGTCGTAGCGGCCGAGTAGAGGGATCAATCAATGAGCCAGAACGTGAAAGAGGTTCGCAACCATGACTTTCGCCGCACGGATCTACTCGATCGTCAGGACATTCAGACCCTTCACGGGTTTAGCGAGGCATTCGCGCGTTCCGCGGGGCAACGCCTGAGCGCGATCTTGCACCGGCCGTGCTCTTTTGAGCTCGGTTCGTTGGAGCAGGTCATGTGGCGAGAGCTGGCCGAAGAGCTTCGAAGTGGGATGCACTTCTTCTCCTTTTCCTTGGCCCCCCTCGCACGGCGAGGGGTGTTGGCCATCCCGATGGACGAGGTATTGGCCTTCGTGGACCTGCGCCTGGCCGGGAGCGGCGAGGACGACTTCACCGGGCGCGTACCGAGCGACATCGATAAAGCGTTCCTCGCTCCTATCGTCGGCGAACTCCTGAATGAGCTCGCCAAGACGCTGGCGCGTATCCAAACCCTCGTACCGGCGATTGAGGCTCAAGACAACAACGTTGACCTGATCGCGTCGGCGGACGCGCACCAAACCTGCGTCGCCATACGCATGGCGCTCACGACGGCGAACCGGCCCGTGCGCGAGACGGTGCTGTGTCTGCCCTACCCAATGGTGCGCCTTCTCTTTGACCTTTTGCACGCGCGCTCAATCGCGAGCGGTGAAGGTCGAGAAGACTCCCCCTTTCACGACACTCGACGACGCCTGCGCGACGTTCCCCTCGAGCTCGTCTTTCAGTTTCCGAGTTTCATCACCACTCCCGCGCAACTCTTGACCCTGCGAGTGGGGGACAATCTCGGACTCGGACACGCGAAAGGTCGGCCGCTCGAGGTGAGAGTCGAAGGGCTGTTGGTGGGTCTGGCGGACATGTGCAGCTCAGGCGTACGTAAGGCATGTGAGATCAAAATGGAGGTCACGCGATGACGTTAATAACTGGTGCCAACGGCACGTCCGGTGAAGTGCCTAGCGACGACGGGCATGATGAAGAGCTGATGCGAGTGCGCGAAAATCAGTTCCGCAACGTGTCGGTCGAGGTGTCGGCGTGGATTGGCAAGACCCGCCTCTCCTTTGGGGAACTCGGTGACCTGCGACCCGGACACGTGATTGAACTGGATCAGGCCGTGGGCGCCCCGATTGAGATCGTGCTCAATCGTGAAGTAGTACTCGCGCGCGGAGAGGTCGTTGAAGTCGGCGACGAGTACGGCGTACGCATTACGGAGATCCTCTCCGAAAAGGGCAACTAGCACCATGGGCGCCTCGATCTACGAGTTCGCGAGGACAATGATGGTCCTCATGCTCGTGATCGGGCTCATCTTGGTCATGGCCCGCCTGGCGCGTAGGTATCAGGTCAGTGGCGTTAAGTTAGCGGCCAAGCCCGTCAGACGGGTCGAAGTCGTGTCGCGTCAGTCGTTGGGCAAGCATTCGGCGCTTGTGCTCGTTCGAGTAGCCAATCGGACCCTACTCGTGGGCCAGAGCGCGCAGCAGCTCACGTTGTTGAGCGAGCTCGAAGACGACCCCGTTGATGACTCACGAAATCGAGTCTTGTTGCGCAGTGAAGAAGTGATGACGCCAGGGACGGCGTTGGAGAAAGTAACACCTCCTGTTGGGGCATGGGATGCCTTTGTCGACCGTCTACGAGAGTTGACCGTTCGGCGCTAACGCCTTCGGCGCTCCCTTGAGGGATGCTCATGTCGTACCTAATTCTCTGCGTGCGAAGCGTTGAACCATGAACGCGACCCTGCTGGCCGCGGGCGCAAGTTTTAACGTAAACGTTGGTGGGCTGAAAACCCCTTCGACGTCAGTGATGATTATCATTGTTCTGACGGTGCTCGCCATCGCGCCGTCGGTGCTGATATTGATGACGGCGTTTCCACGAACCTTTATCGTGCTGGCGCTCACCCGAAATGCCCTCGGCACCCAGACCGTTCCGCCGAACCAAATTCTCGCGGGATTGGCGCTGATTATCTCGCTCTTCGTCATGGCTCCTGTCATGTCGACCATCAACCACGTGGCCGTTCAGCCGTATGAACACGGTCAGATTACGGCAAGTCAGGCAATCACGCAGGGGGAGGTCCCGCTCAAGGAGTGGATGCTCAAGCAGACCAAGAGTCAAGAGCTCTCCATGTTCACGTCCCTTCGACACGAGAGCGCCAAGAACCCCGAGTCTTTGCCGATGACGACGGTGATTCCGGCCTTCGTCCTGTCAGAGCTTCAAACGGCCTTTCTGATTGGCTTCATGATCTTCATCCCCTTCATGATCATTGACTTAGTCGTCTCGGCGATCATGATGTCGATGGGCATGTACATGCTGCCGCCCACCCTGATTGCTCTGCCCTTCAAGATATTGCTCTTCGTACTCGTTGACGGGTGGACCCTCGTGGTCCACTCGCTACTACTCTCGTTCAACCACTGAGCCGTGGACTCGCCTACCGTCTTGCACTTGGCCTCGCAAGGTCTCGTTCTCGTGGCCGAACTGGCTGGTCCGGCGCTGGTCGTCAGCTTGGTGGTGGGAATGATCGTGGCGCTCTTTCAAGCTGTGACTTCCATTCAAGAGTTCACCTTGACCTTCCTGCCCAAAGTCGTCGCGATTGGCGTGGTCTTGTTGCTGCTGGGGCACTGGATGCTCGGCATCACCGTGTCCTATACCGAGCATCTCTATAACCAAATACCGACGTTTACAACCGGACCCTAATGAGCGTCAGCCTTTCGTCAAGCTTTGCCGTCGCATTGGCGCTCGCGTTCGCCAGAGCCGTCGCGTGGGTCAGCATTTGTCCCCCTTTCTCGAACGCGGCCATACCGCGCATGAGCAAGATTGCACTGGCCGGGTCACTGGCGTTCTTTGGTGCGGGAACGCTGCAGCACGATGTCCTGCCCCAGAGCAACGCACAGCTCATGGTTGCCCTTGTCCTTCAGGTGTTCGCGGGCCTCTTGCTCGGCTTCGTAGTGTCACTCTTCGTGAACGCAGCCTCGAGCGCCGGTCGCCTCATCGACCTTTTGTCGGGGATGAATCTGCCTCAGGCGATCGACCCGCTGTCCCAGCAGCAGTCACCGATCTTCGGACAGTTCTACAACTTGATCGTGACGACCCTGTTGTTCACTACGGGCGCGGCGACGATGATCGTCGCGGGATTTCTCAAGTCCTTTGACGCCATGGGAACGACCTTTCCCGCGATCGCGATGAGCTCCGTCGCTCAGAACGTGACGAGTGACGTCGCCGCCTTCTTCGCGGCCACCGTCGAGATTGCCGCACCGCTGATCGCGGTGTTGTTCTGTACGCAGATACTTCTGGCGCTGCTTTCGAAGGCGGCGCCACAAATCAACGTCTTCGTCTTTGGGATGCCACTACAGATTCTGATTGCGCTCGTGGGGGTGAGCGTGGCCCTCATCGCGCTGCCCAATGACGTGATGAACTTGGCGTCGCGCGCGATCGCCCAGCTCTTCGGGGGCGGATAGTGGCCAACCGCTCGGAGCGCACCGAGAAATCGACGCCGAAACATCGAAAGGAGATGCGCGACAAGGGTTCCGTCGCGCGGTCTGAAGAACTCGGTGGTTGGGGGAGCACCTTGTTCGTCGCGTCGCTCCTCCCGTGGCTCGGGAAATTGGCCGGTGATCGGATCAGTGCGTTCGTGCTGTACGTCAGCGAAACGATGGGCCACCCCACGGTGGGTGGCGCGGTGGGCCTGTTGGGGTACGGACTGCAGTCGGCCGCCTTTGCGGCACTCCCCATTCTGGCGGTCGCCACCGTGGTGGGGGTGGTGATTGCATTAGCGCAGGTGGGACTTCGAGTCACGCCAAAGGCCCTGCGAGTGGAAGTCTCTCGCCTCTCGCCTAAGGCAGGGCTACGGCGAATGTTCGCCGCGGAAGGAGCGTGGAAACTCGCCAAGACGTTCGTGAAGATGGTGGTGCTTTCCGTCGTTGGCTACGTGGTCATGCACAAGCTGGTTATGAATGTTCTCGGAGGAGCCACACTTCCGCTCCAAGACACTTTGGCGGCGGGGGCGTCGACCATGGTGGGTCTCGTGCGGTTGATAGGAGTCTTGGCGCTGGCGATTGCCGGCTTTGACTACTACTTTCAGCGCCGCACGTTCCAGCAAGATCTGCGGATGACCAGGCAAGAGGTTCGTGATGAGTTTCGCCAAAGTGAGGGGAATCCTGAGGTCCGCCGCGCTCTGCGAAGTCGTGCGCGAAGCAACGCGCGCACGCAGATGTTGGTCGCGGTGGGACGAGCGGACGTGGTGGTGATGAACCCGACGCACTTCGCGGTCGCCCTGGTGTATAACCGGCGCGATGATCGAGCACCGCGGGTCGTGGCCAAGGGAGTGGACTTTAACGCGTTGTTGATCCGTGACCACGCGCGTAGTTGTGGCGTGGTTATCGTCGAAAACCCGCCGTTGGCGCGGGCGCTTCACCAATCCTGCGCCGTCGATGACGTCGTCCCGCCGGCGCTGTACGCCTCAGTAGCGCGGCTCCTGGCTCTCGTGTATTCGCTCTCGCCCTCCGCCCGTGCCTTTCGCGACGTTCACGTCATGAGCGGTTAATTCGAGACGTACCTCGACGAGCGAACGTCCCCTGGGGGCAAACGGGTTTAAGAAAAGCAGATTTTTTGCTCACCCCCTCAATTTTGGGAGGGGAGTGGTCGTAGTACCACCAGGCTTCGGAAGGCCTTAGAGCGTCCATGGACGGACACGAGCGGGCGGAAACGTCCAGGAGTGCGATGCCAGCAATCGTCCAAACGCTCGACAGTTCCCAGACGGCGAACAATCGCTGGACGCGCGTCATGCATATGGCGGTGCCGCTCTCGGTAGTGGCCGTCGTGGTCGTACTCATTATTCCGCTGCCCACGTTCTTGATTGACCTGCTCATCACGGGCAACATCACGGGGTCGGTTCTCGTGCTGTTAACGGCCATGCAGGTGAAACGGCCTCTGGATTTCTCCGTCTTTCCGACGTTGGTCCTTATCGCGACTATGTTCCGCCTCGCCCTCAACGTGGCCGTCACTCGCCAGGTGCTCCTCCATGGCTACGCCGGCGTCGTCGTGTCGAGTTTTGGACACTTTGTGGTCGGGGGATCCATTGTCGTGGGGCTGGTGATCTTCTTCATCCTCATCATTATCCAGTTCGTTGTCATCACCTCAGGCTCCGGGCGAGTCGCCGAAGTGGCCGCGCGTTTCACGCTCGATGGCATGCCCGGTAAGCAAATGGCCATCGACGCCGACCGCGCCTCGGGCGCAATCAGCGAAGTCGAATCTCGTCGGCGTCGCCGTGAAATCTCCGACGAAGCGGACTTCTACGGTGCGATGGACGGAGCGTCAAAGTTTGTTCGCGGTGACGCGGTCGCCGCGATTGTGATCACGATGGTGAATCTCATCGGCGGACTCGCCATTGGCATTCTGCAGCGCCACCTCTCGGTCTCCAGCGCGATCGACACCTACAGCTTGCTTTCGGTGGGCGACGGATTGGTCTCACAGATTCCCGCGCTCCTGCTCTCTTTGTCTACCGGCATTATCGTCACCCGCTCGGCGACCGAGCATGACCTCGGTCACGACGTAGTTCAACAACTCTCGAGATTTCGTCGCATCGTGCGTACGACGGGAATCGTCATGGCGACCCTGGCACTGGTGCCTGGACTTCCCAAGATTCCTTTTGTCATCGTTGGCGGATTGGTGTACTACTTCGGCACGCGACTGCCCAAGGATATTGTGCACACTCCTGACAGCGCCGGCGAAGCAGCCCCGCTCGAGGGTCAAGATGACTCCGCTGAAACGCTCGCGGCAGGGATGGCCGTAGAGCCACTGAGCTTGGAGCTCGGCGTTGAGCTGATCGACTTGGTCCAACCCGAGCGTGGCGGCGATCTTCTCGATCGGGTGAAGTCCCTTCGACGAAACGTTGCCAAGGAACTCGGAATCGTGATGCCCCGGGTTCACACACGTGACAATCTTGACCTACCTAACGACGAGTACGCGATCAGAGTCCACGGCGTCGAGGTCGCGCGCGGTCACGCGCCGCGAGGCAAACTGCTGGCTGTCGGAGAGAATCTCGAGGGATTGAGCGGCGACGACACACGCGACCCCGCCTTTGGTGGTCGAGCCAAGTGGATTCCCGTCAGCTTGAGCCACGAGGCGGCAGTGGCGGGAGTGACCGTGGTCGATCGTTCGGCGGTGGTCACCACCCACTTGGCCGAGATAGTGCGCGATCACGCCGGTGACTTGCTTTCGCGCCAGGACACGAAACTCTTGCTCGACGCCGTGAAGACCTCGAACCCGGTGGTGCTCGATGAGATGGCGTCGGCCAACCTGACTCTCGGCGACGTCCAAGGAGTATTGCGCGGACTCCTCCAAGAAGGTGTCCCGGTTCGTGACCTCGTGCGCATCGTCGAAGCCCTCACGGAACAGGCGAGGAGCCCGCAGAAAGACGCGGACAGTCTGCTCGAGGCGTCGCGCGTCGCGCTCTCGGCGACGATCAGTTCACTCTTTGAACGCGACGGTCAACTCTTCGCGATCACGTTGTCGCCGCTCCTTGAACAGGGACTCCTGGGCGCGCTTCGGGTCAATGATCATGGTCGACGCACCCTCGCGGTGACTGGCAATGAGGCCGAAGATATCGCTCGAAAAGTAGGCCACTTCGTGCGCGAAGCAGACTCAAAGTCACTCAACCCCGTGCTGGTTTGCGCCACCCGCCTTCGACCCGCGCTGAAACGACTGCTCGCACCGAGCCTGCCTCGACTCGGAGTCATCGGCGTGGGCGAAATCGGACCATCGATGTTGATCACAACCATAGGGAGCGTGAATGGTGAAGTTGCCGCCACAGTCTGAGACGACGAATGATTGGTACGAAGGCAGTACCGCGGAAGAGGCGGTGCATCGGGCCCGCCAGAGTTTGGGCAATGACGCTCCAGTGCGGTGCTGGAAGGTCCGTCGGGGAGGCCTCTTTGGTTTCTTCTCCACGGAGGTCTACATCGCCGGTGTTGAAGTGCCCAAAGAGGTTGGCCACGGCAACGCTTTGGGCCCGAAAGCGGCGTCATCGCTCAATAATTCTTCAACATCGCTCGTTGAATCAAATGTCGATGAGATTGAATCCCCCCAACCAACAACGAGTGAATCGACATCGATCACCGCTCTCGTCGAGGCGACGAGCGACGAAGTGACGCTCGGGCCCTCGAACATCTTTGAGAGCGCATTCATCGACGTCCTCACGCAGGCTCAGGAGGCTTTGAACGGTCGTCAGGCGAGTGTAGAGAAGATGTCGGATGAGGCACCCTGGGTCACGTCAAATCCGACCTTCGACGTGCCACATCCGGTGTTCGGCGCGTCAAATCCGAACTTCGACACCCCACGTCCGACATTCGACAACCCACGTCCGAACTTCGACAACCCACGTCCGAACTTCGACACCCCACGTCCGAACTTCGACACTCCACGTCCCACATTCGACAACCCACGTCCGAACTTCGACAACCCACGTCCGAACTTCGACAACCCACGTCCGACGTTCGACACGCCTCGTCCAGTCTTCGACGCACCACGTCCAATCTTCGACGCACCACGTCCAATCTTCGACACTCCTCGTCCAACGTCCTACGCGCCGCTTGATCGACGTCACGCTCCTGACCAGAGTCCAGGGATGCGCGCACTTGCCGCTGATTTTGGTCTACCGAGTGATTACTGGCCCGACGGCGCCGACGCGACGCTCAACGACTTGATGGCGATGCTCGACAGGTTGCCCGCTCCGCGTCCAGTGCCGTGTGACGAGGGTGCGGTGATTGTCGTCGTCGGTGCCCAAAGTGAAGTGATGGTGACGGCTCAGCGACTCGTACAGATTCTGGGCCTCACCGAGTCGGATCTCATCGAGGGAGAATGTACTGCCGAGAGCCGACAGCGTATTCTGCGTAGTCGACCGATACACGTGACCGTGGTCACCATCGAGTGGCCGAAGATTCATGGCGACAGGGCGTCGGTGGCGGCGTGGATTGATCTTCTCGACCCCGACTACGTCATTGCCGCGGTAAGCGCAACGTCGAAACGCGCTGACGTACGCGATTGGTGCCACCAACTTTCCAACGTAAACGCCCTTTCGTTGACGAGGACGAGCGAGACGACGTCGCCCGGTGAGCTCCTCGGCGACTTTCCGATTCTGCTGGTTGATGGCCATCTCGCCTCGACGTTGCGTTGGGTGTCGATGCTTCTCGGTATCGCGTTGGAGCGTCAATGATGCGCTCCTACCGTGAGTTCATTGCGGACATTCGCTCGCTACGCGCAGCCATTACGGTCGGGTTGTCGGCTTTCGTCATTGCCCCAAGTTTTCTTGATTTTGTCCATCAAGAACTCTCGCCAGTACAAGTTCTCGCACGTTTTGCGGAATCCCTGATCGTCGTGGGGGCACTGGTCTGGGTCACGACAAGCATCCTGTTGCATTACGCAAAAACCCAGGCCAGGACCGAAAATAGTCGGCACTCAGACGAGGGAATGACGGGCTAACCCCTCAATTTTAGCCCTCGCGGAGTCGTAATCACCTTTAGTGGATACTGACACCCTTCTCGTGGAGCTTGTTGAGGCGCTCGATTACGACCTTGAAATTCTGGAAGTTTTGCGCTATCGCTTAGTCGTGCTCGGCGCACTGGCCGGAGCGGACCAGGGTTCGATGCTTCTACTCGGGGTGCGAGAGATCGAGATGACTTACGAGGCGCTGCGCGTGGCCGAAATGGTACGCGCTTCGGTGACCGAAAGGGTAGCGGACGAACTCGATATCGATGCGTTGCCGACGCTCGAAGAGATTGCCGGTTACGTGAGCGCTGGTTGGAGTGAAGTCTTGCGGGAACGACGTCGCAAGCTCATCGAAATCGTGACGGAAATCCAGGGAATTTCGCGAACCGTCGGTGCCGCGATGGGGCGGCGCGTGGCACTGGCTGAAGAGGCCCGCGCGTTCCTGCACAGTGACGCGACAGCATCGTCCTACGGACGGCCGTCGCTGCCGCGTGAGGGAGTCTTAGTGGAAGGCGCGATATGAGCGATATGGGCCTCTCAATCTCAGCGAGCGGGCTCGCGGCAAGCGCGGCGGAGCTGAACACCGCGTCCAATAACCTCGCGAACGTTTCGACCCCGGGCTACGCCACCGAAAAAGTCAACCTGTCGCCGGAAGCCGCGGGCGGTGTGCTCAGCACCGGCCAGGGCGTCATCGTGGGTTCTGTGTCGCGATTGAGCGACGCCGTCTACTCCGCGGTGAGCGTTGCCGCCGCTGGCGTGCAGGGATCGGCCTCGCAAACGAGCCAAGCTCTGACTTCAATCCAGACCATTTTTCCGGAGCCAAGTTCGAGCGGCATCGCTTCGCAATTGAGTACTTTGTGGTCCAACATCGCGACGTTGGCGTCTAACCCGAGCCAGGCCGGCGCGGAACAAGCGGTCGTCGGCGCGGCGCAGAGCGTCGCCCTCTCGTTGAATAATTCGTCCACTCAACTCAGCCAACTGTCGACGTCGCTCCAGGGCACGGTGGGCTCTGGAGCGGGTGACGGCGGGACCTTGGCGCAGGTGAATTCGCTTTTGCAACAGGTCGCCCACCTCAACGCTCAAATCGTCGCGGGCGCGGTAAGTGGCCAAAACGCCAACGCGTTAACCGATCAGAGGACGGCGGCGGTGAATACCTTGGCAGGACTGATCGGACTCACGAGCACGGCTGGTCCTCACGGAGCTTTGGCAATCTACGCCAACGGAGTGCAGTTGGTGAGCGGAAATGTTGCCCAGACGTTGAGTACGACGGGTTCCGCTGCGACGGCAAATCTCGCCATCACGACCGCCAACGGAGTAGAAGTCAACGTGGGCGGATCAATCGGAGCGACTTTAACCGCAGTCAACACGACCATTCCCGACTATCAGTCAAAGCTAAACGCCGTGGCTGACGCCTTGGCGACGAGCCTCAACACCCTGCAGGCCAAAGGAATGAGTGCGAGTGGCGTGCCGGGCTCGGCAATCGCCGGTGGCGCCACTGCATTGCCCAATATTTTTGTCAACAATGGATCGTCGAACACCTACACGACCGGTTCCTCGACGCTCAACTCGGCGGCCACCATTGAAGTCGCGCCGGCGTTGATGGCCGACACTTCATTGATTGCTACGGCGTCCGCGCCCGGCGCCGGCAACGCCAACGTCATCGGCACCCCTAGTCTTGATGGTTCGAATGGCCAAGCGATGGCCGCGTTGGCAACTTCCACCACTGGCCCCGACGCGGCGTACCAGACGATGATCGGGGCGCTCGGAACACAGGCCGCCAATGCTTTGACCACGTCAAACACTGCGCAGAGTCTTTTTACGACGGCCTCGAACAATCTCTCGACGATTACCGGCGTTGACCAAAATACCCAGGAAGTGAACATCATGGCCGCCCAGAACGCGTTTCAGGCCAACTCAAAGGTCATCGGCGCCATAAATTCATGCTTTCAATCATTGATCGCGTCGGTGTGACATGTCCATGTCAGACCTAGCGCTTAGTCAAACGCTCTCCAATCAATTGTCCAACAAGATGACGGAAGTGCAGACGCTGCAGACGCAAATCGCGTCCGGTCAAGCTCTTAATCAGCCGTCGGACAACCCCGCGGCGGTCACCCAGGTCTTGGCACTCTCGAGTCAAGCATCGCAAATCACCAGTTGGCAGGCGAACGCTGAGACCGCTTCGTCCTGGCTGGGCACGGCCAACGGCGTGGCGAACAGTGTCATCGAGACGATGAGTTCGGCGAATACTCTTCTGCTCCAAGCGTCGAACCAAGGGGCTCAAACTCCTGGTGGATACGAGGCCATTGGGCGCCAGCTTCAAGGCATGGTGACGAACTTGCTCCAGTTGGCCAATACCCAATACGACGGCCACGCTCTCTTCGCGGGCACCGCCGCGACGACGACGGCCTTTGACGCCAGCGGGAACTATCTGGGTAACAACGACACTCGTACGGTGATCATTGGCGCCGGCCCTGGCTCGGGTCAGTCCGTGGGGCTTTCCGTACCCGGTACCGCAATGTTTGGATCCGGCGCTTCGAACGTGTTTGCCACGTTGACGACGGTCGCCAACGAGCTGTTGACCGGTTCTCCGACTTCGGGTGCGATCTCGTCGGCGTTGACCGCGCTCTCGGGCAACTTCGCATCCGCCCAGCAAGCGAGCGTCGAGTTGGGTAACGCGAGTCAGCAATCTTCAATGGCGGGTGCCTCACTCACGACCCAGCTCAGTAACGTCCAGGCGAACTCCGCAAATTTGAAGGACGTCAATCTCGCCCAAGCGACTACCCAATTGCAGCTCGACACCACCAGTTATCAAGCGGCCCTGTGGGCCGCCTCCCAAGCGATACCTGAAACGCTGATGAAGTTTGTTCCGTGAGGGTGCCCTTCGAAGGGAGTTGGGTACCCGCTTTCTGGACTCCAGCGATTTACAATGATTGAACTCGAAGAAGAAGGCAGCATGCTCACGGCGAACGCCCCAATTCTTATTGCGCCTTCGGCGCTGACGTTCCAGCGCGACCTGCCGGGATTTCGAGGAGCACGTCACTTCAAGGTGGAACCACTAGGGGGTTCGCTCTCTGGGATTTTTGCCAATCTTTGCTGCACGGACACGGTCTACTTGCAAGATGAGTTGCCGTTGAACAATTTAGTGCTGCTCACCATGTCGCCCGGAGCGTTATGGCCTGACTATGAGGTGCACGTCGAAGACGAAATGGTGGACCAGCTTGAAATTAGGGAACCCGACGATGTCGCGCTTCTCGTCATCGTTCACCCTCAGGAGCCCCTGATTAACTCCACGGTCAACCTCTACTCGCCCATTGTTTACAATCGCCGAACGGGTGCTGCCGATCAACTCGTTCCGAGCGTGACGGAGGAAGAATTTAGGTGGAGCTTGCGCACGCCCTTCCCCAAAGAGTGAGATGATGGGTCGCGCATGCTTTCGCTAACTCGTGAAGTAGGACAACAGATTCTCATCGGCGACGACGTGGTCCTCACTGTACTTTCGGTATCGGCCAATGGTCGAGTTCGACTCGGTATCGAGGCACCGAAGCAGGTTCGAATAGATCGCAAAGAAGTGCTCGATCGAATACGCCAATCGAATATCGAATCTGCGAACACCACGGGCAGCGCGTCGGTGAACGCAGCCGATTGGGCCGCGTACGGCGCTCGCCGAGCAAACACGCGAGCGAAGACGAGTGAGCCATAGCGCCCAAGTGTTCTTGTTTGGCCGAATTTGTTCTACGCAGTCAATTGAAGTGAATCGTCAACAGTCGGGGAGCCCGTCGAGTTGAACGGCTCCGTGCGCTTCATTCAGCGCTATTCGCCCTCGCGCTGAAGCTCGGCTCGAAGGTTGCGAAGTCCACTCTCGATGAGTTGGGTCACTCTCGAACGGTCGATGCCCAACGTGTCGGCGACCTCACTCTTTTGAAATCCCTCAAGGAAGTGAAGCACGAGGACCTGTCGCTGACGTTCAGTGATGCGCAATAACGCGGCCTTGACCGCTTCGCGCGTGGCTGCGTTGTCCGCCGCCTCGCTTGGCTCGATCGCCGACCCGGTCAAGAGACCCGCGGCACCGTCGCCGACCATCGACAGCGGCACCAAGTAGTTCGACGTGGCCGCGACATCGTCGAGTTCCATAACCTCAGTCATGGACACACCGAGATACGTCGCGACCTCCTTCATGGTGGGCGTGCGGCGAAACTCAACTTCGAGAGTCTCGCGAGCCACTTGATACGTGCGCACCCGCGCGCGCATGCGCTTGGGCAAGATGTCGTCACGCCGAAGCTCGTCAATGATCGCACCCTGAATTCTGATCGTCGCGTAGGTGGCGAACTGGAATCCCTCCGCCGGGTCGAATCGTTCGATGGCGTTGATGAGTCCAAACTGACCACACGAGCAAAGCTCTTCGAGCGTTTGAAAGGAGCGCATTCGACGCGCGACTCGATTGGCAACGAGTCGAACTAATGGTGCGTAAAAGATGACGAGTCGGTTACGATTCGCCTGCGAGCGGTCGGCAAAGTACTCCGACCAGAAGTGTTGTGCGGCGTCGTGTACCGTCGTCGCCACCGAGGATGTTGATACCCATTCATCTCTTGCCATCTCCGACATGGCCAACCTCAATTCCTCTCAAAGCCCCTAGTCAATGCAGTAATTGATTGTGCGACAACTTCGTCAAAATATACAGGTAGCCCAACTCAATGTCCATGGAAAATTTATCAAAGTAAGGCAATCTTGAATGCCGCTAGGAATAATTTTCTTCTTCCTTAGTTTCTTCGTGACGACATACGCATGAAACATCGTGATGGCAAGAAATCAAACGTCGTGTCTCTAACTTTTCGCGATCGCCGAAAAAAAATTATGCAACACACCTCAATTTTCAAAAGTTTCGAGACGTAAATACTCTGACATTTGCGCCTCGTTCAACTTCGCTCGACACATCGGCGTAGGCAAGTTCAATATGTGTGCACACGTCTGTTCAAGAAGGGCACTGTATTTGTCTGCAACGTACTTCTCGCTTCGCGGCGTGAGGCCGCGCGAAATCGATTCGTGAATATTGCCCAATGACGTCGGTGCCAACTGACTCTGTCGGCGTCGCGACATCTTGGGCCGGTCTTTCACTTCGTCATCGATTTTGGAGTGGGCGGGAAGAACGGCGAGTTCGAATTGACCGTCAATCCAAGGCCCGGCGCTGACTCAGCAATCGTGCAGTGCACGTTCATGGGAAATTCATTACGCAACGGCGGTGCGAGTCGGTATCGGGAATTCGGCCAATGATGACTCTCAAGTTGCCAGCTCAGGGGTGTCCGGTGGTCAGAGTGTGGACAAAGGGCAGTTCGCCCTTCGAATGTGAAGGTTCGCGGCGTCGAGTTTGCGCCTCGGTGCACTTGGCGATTGAATCGGTTTAACGGGTATCTTTTTTGGCCGCCACCATTGGACCAATGCGCCTATTTGATTGGCTCAAATTGGGCGGTGAAGTGTCGCAGCGCGGGCGGCTCTTGGACTATTTGATAACCGCGAAGTGACGCAGCGTTTTGGGCGACGTAAGTGACTACTTCGATCACGTAATCAATATGGCTCTGTGTATAGGTTCTTCGAGGGATCGCCAATCGAACGAGCTCCATCGCCGCGGGTCGCTCGCTGCCGTCTGGTTGGCGACCGAACATCACCGAGCCGATCTCGCAACTTCGGATTCCGCCAACTTCGTACAGCGCGATGGCGAGCGCTTGGCCCGGATACTGAAGGGGGGCGAGGTGGCTGAGGAGAGCCTTGGCGTCCAGGTAGACGGCGTGGCCCCCAATTGGCTTGACGACGGGGACACCCGCCGCGTCGAGCGCTTCACCCAAATACGCGCTGGAACGAATTCGATAGCGCAGATAGTCGGGCTGCACGGCTTCCTTTAGACCCTGCGCCAGCGCTTCAAGGTCGCGGCCCGCTAGACCACCGTACGTCGGAAACCCTTCGGTCAATATCAACATGCTGCGACATTTTTCCGCGAGTTCGTCATCGTTCAAGGCCAGCCAGCCACCGATGTTGCCGAAGGGATCCTTTTTGGCGCTCATGGTCATGCCGTCGGCCAGCGTCGCGATCTCACGCACGATGTCGCTGATGCTCCTATCTGACTGGCCCTCTTCGCGCTCGTGGATAAACCAGGCATTCTCCGCGAATCGGCACGCGTCTAAGAAGAAGGGGACTGCGTATTGACGACAGAGTTCACTCACACCGCGGATGTTGGCTAGTGACACTGGTTGGCCGCCGCCGGAGTTGTTCGTGATCGTCACGAAGACCGCGGGAATACTCGACGCCTTTTCTCGCAAGAGAGTCTCGAGCGCTCCAAGGTCCATGTTCCCCTTAAAGGGATGCACCAAGGCAGAGTCGTGTGCTTCCGCAATCACCAAGTCCCTGGCTTCGGCTCCCGAAAATTCGACGTTGGCACGCGTGGTGTCGAAATGCGTATTGTTCGGGACGATCTTGCCCGGACCACCGATCACTGAAAAGAGAATTCTTTCGGCGGCGCGACCCTGATGCGTCGGAATGACGTGGCGAAAAGGGAACAACTCCTTCACCGCCGCCTCGAAGCGGAACCATGAGGGCGAGCCCGCGTAACTCTCGTCGCCGTGCTGAATGGCGGCCCACTGGTCACGCGACATGGCGCCAGTTCCCGAATCAGTGAGTAGATCTATCAGAACATCTTGGGCGCGAAGCTTGAACAGGTTGTAGCCGGCTTGTTCAACCGCGAGCGAACGCTCTTCGAGCGTCGTCATTCGAAGTGGCTCGACGGAGTGGATTCGAAACGGCTCAATAATGGTGTGAAAGGTCGGACCCATCACCTGATGGTACTGCCGGCCCACGAACTACTTCTCGGAGCGAGCGAATCCACGAGAACGAATGCTCGGTGTCGGGGAATCGAAGTGGCCCACGCTACGTCACGTCATGGAGCCTGTGGCCCAGTCAACGCCAGTACCAGAAGCGTTGGTCGCGACGCACTCGTGGAGTACTGATACCTAGGTCCAGCAACGAATAACGAGGACCAGGGCGAAACTCGTCAGCGTGCGAAACTCGGCTCGTGCCGACGCAGGTGAAGCGCTATCGCTCCGCTCAGGAGTGCCGCGTAAAAGCACCACAGCGAGGTAAAGCCGTCAGCACACAAGAGTGCCAAAACGATGACGGCCACCAAATTGGCGATGCCGAAGTACTGGAGGGTGCGGTTGCCCGACACGAGCAATGATCCACAGGTCGCCACGATATAGAGCCCAATGATGAGCACACCATGAGTCAGTCCCACCGAGTAGGCCAAATGGTACGTGCCGAGACGTACCGTTGGGTTTTGGGTGAGCATCGCGTTCAAGGTCACCGCCGACACGACGATTCCAAGAAGAGTGAAGGGGACGTAGCGAACGCGATGAACGCGCGATGGCTCAAAGATTGTCAGGAGGAGCGGCACTAAAACGGGCAGCGCCACGAGCGCGAAGGCGAGGTAGATCCACATCGCGATATTTCCGACGCCGGGCGATACGTGACCTTGAAGACCCCACCACACGAAGGCTTCGTCAATTTGGTGAAGACCGAGTACTAGGGGCAGTGTGGCGATCGCCAAATTTTCACTGCGACCCTTCACGTGTCGACAGGCGTCGAGGCCAATCGCGACGACGAGCGCTCCACCGACGAGATCGCCCACCGGAGAGAAGCACACGGCGCTCCTTGCGCCTCAACGTCCCTAGTTCGACCGAGCGCCGACATATTCGAGTCCCCGAGAAGCGAAACCAAGGACTAGAAGCCACCCTAGGGGCGATGAGCGACGAGCAGAATGAGGTGTCAGGCTGACGATTGCCTACTGGAACGTTCGCGTTTCTCGACGCGCTGGCGCGAACGTTTCCCCTGACGCAGGCGACTGCGTCTGGCCTTTGAGCCTTTGTACCCTAGTGCGGCTGCGAGCAGCTCTTTACGCTCAAAAGGGTGCGGCTCTTTCTTTGAATCGGCCTTGCGTCGTTCGTGTCGCATCATCAGTACAACCTGAGGAGGTTCACAATGAAGGCACTCGTCTACAAGGGCCCCGGAAAAAAGGCGTGGGAAGAAGTTCCCGATCCAGTACTCCAACAATCAACTGACGTCATCGTGAAGATGGTGGCGACCACGATTTGTGGCACCGATCTTCACATTTTGAAAGGTGATGTCCCTGAGGTGGCAAAGGGTCGAATTCTTGGGCACGAAGGCATTGGGGTCATTACGGAAATCGGTACGGGAGTTACGCAGCTAGCGGTCGGCGATCGTGTGATTCTGTCGTGCGTGAGTTCGTGCGGACGCTGTTCGAACTGTCGCAAGGGTCTCTACAGTCACTGCATGGACCCCGAAGGTATCGAGGGCATCGGTTGGATCTTCGGCTACATGATTGACGGGACGCAGGCGGAGTACGTCCGGGTTCCCTTCGCCGAAAATTCGGTGTACAAGGTGCCCGAGGGAATGACCGACGCCGAGGGCATCTTGCTTTCGGACATTTTGCCCACGGGATTTGAAATCGGCGTCCAGTACGGTGCGGTCGCTCCCGGGGACGTCGTCGCCGTCATTGGTTCAGGACCGGTAGGACTTTCGGCCGTGATGACTTCTCGCCTCTACGGACCCTCCAAGATCATCGCGATAGACCTCGACGATTCGCGTCTGAAGCGTGCGTCAGACTTCGGCGCCACCGACAGCGTGAATTCAGGTGACGCCGACTGGAAAGAGCAGGTCATGGCCCTGACGGATGGTCAAGGCGTCGACGTTGCCATTGAGGCCGTCGGGACCCCGCTCACCTTCACCATGGCGACCGAGGTCGTGCGTCCTGGGGGTCACGTCGCGAACATCGGTGTCCACGGAAAGCCCGTTGACCTCGCGCTGAATGAACTCTGGATTCGAAATATCGACATCTCGATGGGATTGGTCAATACCAATACGCTCGGCATGCTTTTAAAGCTTGTCGCCGAGCACCAGTTGCCGGCGCAGAACTTCGTTACCCACGAGTTCTCCTTCGAGCAGATATTGCAGGCCTACGACGTCTTTGGTAACGCGGCACAGCACGACGCCCTCAAGGTTCTTATTCACTAGGGGCGCTCGCCAGAGTGGGCAAACGTTGACGTTCCTCGTTTTCACTGCGTTGGTTCGCTACGATTCGGTGAAATCGAGGAACGCTGACGAACGCTCGACCAAGAAGCCGACGACTCCTCGGTTCGCGTCCTGGTGATCGGACCGAGACTCCGGCGTTGCGACACTGCCTTCAAGGTCGAAGTACGGCGATCGACGTGGGCGGTTCGCGGGTGAAAATTAAGCCCTTTCCAGAACTGCGACGTAGGGCTCGCTCGGATTTGACCCGACAATTTTGGAAATCTGCCAACCGGTTCCGCGCACAATCTGTGCCATTTCGGATCGGGACACGAAGAGCCAACGAAACCAAGGGCTGACGAATTCTCCATACTTATAGCGAGCTCGCAATTGGCCCGGAGGGAGCCCTCGCTCTCGATTCGTCCGGTAATACGTCCGATCCATCGCGGGAGCGCCAAAATAGGCGCTCGTACTCTCGGCCAGAATTCGCGTTCCGGGATTTGCGCTCTCTGCGCACTCCTTCAACATTGTTCGGGCGCGCTCGGGAGTTTCGAAGAGGCCGAAATTATTTCCGAAGAGAATCACGGTGTCAAAAGAATGAATGCTGCGCGACAGATGTTCGATTGACGAACACTCGAGGTGCTCAACCCCGTAAAGTTCGGCCGCCTTGAGGGCCAAGGGTGAACGATCCATGGCCACCACGTCGTGCCCCTTTTGCTGCAGCGCCAAGGCGATGCGACCGGCACCACATCCCACATCAATGACGCGTCCGCGCACGAAACGTAGAGTTTTTCGCTCCGCCGCGGGCCATCCTCTGGATCCAGAAAGATAGACCGAGGGACCGGCGCCCGTTTCTTCGTAGTGGTCGTCTCGTTCGATGGTTTCGGGCTCGGAGCCAC
>Ga0307372_10002586_pt1 | contig 29756 bp, 35 predicted proteins | sample OX1MG_FD_202533 | JGI IMG/M metagenome (GOLD analysis project Ga0307372, IMG submission 202533) | Soil microbial communities from Risofladan, Vaasa, Finland - OX-1 | ecosystem: Environmental > Terrestrial > Soil > Coastal area > Acid sulfate soil | place: Finland: Risofladan, Vaasa | collected... | reverse complement strand
AATCGATTCCAACCGCACTGAGTCCCTACTTCCAAGCAGTCGATGGACTACGCCCTTTCGGATTCGCACCAGTTCTTCAACCTCGTCGAGTAAAATCAAATCCTCCTCGCGCGATGCTCGAAGGATTACCACTGGGCGCGACTTTAGTGGCAGGTCCTCCAGCAGTGATCTCACGGCCGTTACGCCGATACCACCCGCTATAAGAAGAATTCGGCTGTTCCTTCTTCCGGCATGGACCGTAAATGATCCGTACGGGCCCTCGACAGCAACTGCGGTTCCAACCTTGACCTGCGATAGCGCTCTCGAGAAATTGCCAACGCCTTGAACGGTCAGTCGAATATACGGAGGCTGAGGCAAGGCGGACACCGTAAATGGGTGTGCTTGCCACCACATCTGCGAAGTCATGAAACGCCATTCGAAAAATTGGCCACCAGAAATGGATAATCGATCGAGATGTCGACCTTCGAGAATCACCGAAACGACGCCGGGCCGCTCTGGCTTAATTTCCACGACCTTCAAACGATGTCGAATGGACCGATAGAGGGGAAAGCCAATTCGATACGTGACCACTAGAGCAGCGGCAAACAGCCACGCGATCGCCCAACACGCTTTCGCTAGTGGATGGCCCACAAATGAGGGACCAAGAGCTATCTCATGTGCGAACGAGATTACGAGCGCAACGTACATCAACAGGTGAATCAGCCACCAGCTCTCTCTTGGAATACGATTTCGAATTTGTCGAATGGAAATGATGCCGATGATGACCATGATGCCCAATGCCACTGTGGCACTCACCATGCTGGGGAACGTATTGATAATCACGCCCGCTTCCTTCAGTACACCTCGCTTCGCAACTTCTGCGTACGCGAGTGTCAGAAACACCGCGTGAATCGAAATTAATGAGAGTGGCCAAGGAGCCAGGAGTCGGTGCCAGTGGATAACACCGTGTTGCCCCAACATTCGTTCGAGTGCCGGCATTCGACTCGCGAGAATGACCATCAGCAACGCCAAATACGTGCCCACCATGCCCGAGGTTGAGCCGACGAACATCGCCAAACCTCCTGGGACGTGGAGCTCGCTGAGTGTGCCGTCGACGATTGGTAGACCCGCTATCAATCCCAGACCCAGACCGCACACCAACAGAGTTGCGTAGAAGGAGAGGGGGCTTGGTCCGTGGGTTACGATCATTCGCGCAGGTCCGCGGCGAGTTCCCGGCCCAAGAGCGAGCGCTTTAGAATCTGGTTCGGCCAATTGACGCTCCCGTTAATCGCTGCTATTACGACGTAATCATGTCAAGGACCGGATGCAGTCACGCTTGAGTAAGGGAGAAACGAGAGGTGGCAAGATCATGCTCTCGGTCATTTCAAAACTCGTCGTCATGTACATGTTATTGTCGCTTGCAGCGACGAGACCTTCGTTGTCATCGCGCTGTTGATGTGTGCGAGGGCTGTCTCGCCGGTAATTACGAGGGCGGGGGCGAGAGCGCCCGCGAATGCGAGGTCGACTCCAACGAAGGCCGCCCAAACGGTGAGGGACGCGTTTACCTCCATGCCCATAAGGAGACCGTGTCGGGAGCGATTGACGTTCGAGCTCTGACTTTGACTTTTGTGGGACGACGTCGCACCTGCCATGCTTCGTCGACGACTGAGTGTTTCTTTCACAGCATTCGCAGCCATGTCAAAAAGCTAGGGACCGAGCCTGACGCCCGGATTACGACAAGTCAATTCTTCCGAAGTTCTTATATTCGAGGAGTCGAGAAAGCGTGTTGATGGCCTGATCAGGTGAGTTCACGAGGTCATCGGAAGAACTCTGCCAACTAATCCTACGCACTCACGCACCGAGGCGACGGTCGCGGCGTACGAAGTCACGCAAGGCGCGCAGTAGGTCCACCCTGCGAAACGCGGGCCAGAAGGGATCAACGAATACGAACTCGGCGTAGGCCGACTGCCACAGGAGGAAGCCTGAGAGGCGACTCTCGCCACTGGTGCGAATCACGAGATCGATGTCGGGTAGGTCGGCCGCGTACAAGTTTCGGGCCAGACCTTGCGCGTCGATCGACTCCGCCAATTGATCGGCAGGCACGCCCTCCGCAACTAGGTCGGCGACCAAAGAACGACAGGCGTCAACGACCTCTTGGCGTCCTCCGTAGCACAGTGCAATGTTGACGTCCATGCGCGTTGGGCTTCCGGTTCCAATCTGATCGACCGCCTGTTTTGCCGCCAATGCGAGATCGGGTGGAAGCAGGTCAAGGCTTCCGCTTACCGACAACGAATAGTGAAGGCGATGCGCCTGCTGGGGGAGTCGCTCGAAGAGTTCGGTCAAGACTTCAAAGTACGGATTCAACTCGGCGGCGGGCCGGCGCAGGTTCTCCGTCGAGAGAACCCACGCGGTCACGGCGTTGATTCCAAGCACGGCGCACCACTCGAGCAACTCCTCGAGCTTGGCCATGCCCGCTTCGTAACTTGCTCGGTACTGGCCGTCTGTTTCCTGGCGCGCGAAACGACGATGTCCGTCCAAAATGACACCAACGTGACGAGGTAACTTCTCTTGGGGCAGGGCGTTCGCCAACCGGCGCTCATAGAAGCGATAGACCACACCGCGCATTGTCAAGGACCTCTCCCTTGTACGAGGTCGCAACCTCCCAACAGTTTAAGACGATGCCCAGAGACTTCGAGCCAGTGAGTCCACTCTTGTGCTTTCAGCCAGTAGTCCTCTGAGGTTCTGGACGCCTCAGTTGATCGTGGTGAATAATTCGTCAACGAGTGCTGCGACAGGCTTGCTGATTTCGTCGCGGATCGGCCGGACCTCGTCGACGGACTGAATCGGTCTGGGTTTAGTGGAGACCTTTTCGCTTGGATCTCTCATGCCACCTTGGTCTGAGAATTGTCACGATAGTCGTCTTCGACCTCGCTCGGTGTTTTGTAGTCGAGTTCTCCGTGGAGGCGTTCTTCGTTGAACCACGAGACCCACGCGCAGGTGGCGATCTCGAGGTCGTCTAGTCCCTTCCAGTGTCCTCCGTTGTCAGCGAGGGCGGCGGGGTTGCGATGTAGTTCGGTCTTGAAGATGCCCATGACGGATTCGGCCATGGCGTTGTCGAACGAATCACCGACGGTCCCGATCGACGGTGCGGCGCCAATCTCGTCGAGCCGGTCGGTGTAGAGAACGGATGTATATTGCGATCCCGCGTCGTTGTGACATATCAAGTTCTCCAGTGTCGTGTGACGTCTCGTCCAGGCGGCCATGTCGAGTGCGTCGACGACGAGCTGCGCCGTCATGGACCGTGAGGCCTTCCAACCGACGAGCCGGCGACTGAAGACGTCGATGATGAAGGCCACGTAGACGACACCACTCCACGTCGAGCAGTACGTGAAGTCGGCGACCCACAACGCATCGGGACGCGTTGCGCTGAACTCTCGGTTCACGAGGTCCGGCGCGCGCAGGTGACCAGCGTCCGCGTGAGTGGTGAAACGCTTCTTCGCTCGACTGGCCCCGCGGATGCCTTGGCGTTTCATGAGACGCGCCACCTGGTCGCGACCGACCTCCAAGCCCTGTCGCAACGCGGCCTTCAACAGTTTGCGTTTGCCGTAGACGGAGTAGTTCTTCTGGAAGATCGCCTCGAGCTGGGGTCCCAGCTGCGCGTCACGGATCTCGCGGGCCGACGGTGGGCGGCTCTTCACGTCGTAGTAGGTGGAGGGGGCAATCTGCAACTGGACACAGATCGGCTCGACGCCCCATTGACGCCCACCGGACTTGTTGTCGCGGTGGGCGTCAATGAACGCAACTACTTCTTCTGTCGGCGGTCGAGCTCCGCCCCGAAGAAAACTGCCGCCGCTTGCAAGATGTCGTTGGCTCGTTGGAGCTCACGATTCTCTTTGCGCAGCCTCTTCAGCTCTTCTCGCTCCTCGGTGGTGAGACCGGGACGCTTGCCGGCCTCCACTTCGGCCTGCTTCACCCAGGTGCGCAGCGATTCACTGCCCACCCCGAGTTGACGAGCCACGCGTGAGATCACATTCACGTCGTTCGAGTCCTGAGCACGAAGTTCGAGCACCATCTTGGTCGCTCGTTCCTTCAGCTCAGACGGATACCTCTTCTGTCCGGGTTTCTCTTTTGCCATGTTCCATCCTTACTTCCAAGGAACAAAGCCTCCGGGAAACCCAGACCGATTCAGACCTACCGGTCGGGTCCATGAGTTCCCAGTCCTCTTTGCGAAGCCGCTTCAACTCTTCACGCTCCTCGATAGTGAGACCCGGTCGATTACCCGCGTCGATCTGAGCTTGCTTGACCCAGACGCGCAGCGACTCTTCACCCACCCCGAGTTGTCGGGCCACCCTCGAGATGACACTTTTGTCGCCAGGATCTGACCGCTGAAGATCAAGGGCCATACGCACCGCACGTTCCTTCAATTCAGAGGGATACCGCTTGTACCCCGTTCGCTTCTTTTCCATGATTCCATCGTCTCTCCAGCGCACGTCAGAGCCTCCGGAATTCCCAGGCCGATTCAGCTTCAAGTGGCAGAAGTTCCGTTCTTGAAATAATCTTCACTTCGTTTATGCTCTAACGGCGAGCGTCACGCCAGAGACCAACCGGTGGGAAGTTGGACATGCGCGGCCGGGACGTTGTCAGCCGTCTGAGGAGGATTTCCGCATCAGGGGCGCGCGGCGGATGAGAATACCGAGCATTGTGGGTTCTATGACGTCTGCGACCCGATAAGCGATCGGTCGAGCCAGTGAGGTGACCGTCACCACAAGCGAGCCGAGCAGGAAGCCGGCCACGACGTCGCCCGGGTAGTGTGCTCCGACGTAGACGCGGGCGAAGCCTAAGAGAAGTCCGAACACGGCGCTCAGTAGGCCGAGCACCACCATGGCTGGCACGAATTGAACACGACCGTGTGACGGGGCCGCTCGACGGCTAACTAGCCACACTGAGGTGACGAGCGCGCCAGCGATGACGGCGTGATCGGAAGGAAAAGCGTAATCGTTCGCTCTCGGGACGAGCACCAGGACGTGGTGAAGTGTGTCGTAGGGCCGCATCTCTTTGGCCGCGTGGCCAACGATCTGGTTAAGGCCCAGGGCGACGAGCGTGGCGATGCCACCTAGTCCCATGAGTGCGGTTGCGCGGTCGTCACGGCGCCACCAAACGATCCCGAAGGTGACGACGAAGATGGCGACGAGCAAGACTGCTCCCAGCCACAGCGCGTAGGCGTGCATGAAGCCATGGGCCCACTCCGAGTGACGGGCAAAGCGATTGATATCTAGATAGATACTGGTGTTGAGGCCCCTCGGCGGGAGCACTCTAGTATCTGCCAAAAAGGCGGTGTGTTGCGTTGCGGTCATCATTGGCACGCCAATGCTACGTCACTGTACGATCTTGCGGCGTTAAAAAGTGCGCATTGAAAACGAGGGTGCGGGGCAAACACTGTCGCAATGAGTGAAACCTACTGTTCACTCCGACCGTCGGGACGTAGCTCGACTCGGAACAGCTCCGCGCGACTGTGCCAAGAATTGCGCGGCCGACGCAATGGATGTGTGGGGTCGCCAACACTCGAGCACAAGGACCTGGACTTGAGCGGTTCTAGGGATCTGTTCATTTTGCCCCACAAAATGCTCCACGAATCGCGTCGCCTGCCGTTTTCTCACGTCGTCTCGTGTCGTCATTATTCCAGGTCATGTATGGCGTCGCAGCACGTTGTCTGGTGAAATAATTCTTCACACTTTCACACGGCTGAGGTTGCAGGTTCGAGTCCTGTAGCGCCCACTCCATTTTCTATTGAGATCACACACCGGCGCCCACTCCGGAACAGAATAGGAACCGGGCTCAATGACACGGGCCACTGGTACGATTTGCAGTATGAAGTTCACTGTTGAGTCACCCATGAAGCACCGTGGTATGTGGCAAGGTGCCTTGACGTCGACGTAGTAAGTCAAGGCGAGACTGTTGACGATGCTGTCGCGAATCTCGAAGAAGCACTCGGCTTGTACTTTGAAGGGGAGTACCTTCCCGAAACGCTAGAGCAACCGATCATCACCAATGTCCTGATTCCTGCGTGAGTCCCTCGCTACCAGTTGTTTCCGGCCAAGAGACCGTCGCGGCGCTTAGGAACATTGGTTATGGCGGCGGAGTCCGGTCCATCCGATGAATCTGATCGACGCTAGGCGCGTGAAGCCCTTGGGCTGATCTGAAATGACCCCGAGCGTCACGCTCGACACCGGTGCTTTGATTGGTATCGAGCGAGGGACGAGGCGGATGCAGGCTCCGCTCGACGGGGCCGGAGCAGTCGGCGCCACGTTCAACATTCCGGCGGGAGTTCTCGCTCAGGCCCGGCCCGCTTCCTCAAATTGTCCAATGTCTCGGTTGTTGCACTCGATGAGGTCGGAGCCCGAGCAGTTGGTGTCTTGTGCGCTCGCGGTGATGTGAATGACATTGTGGATGCGTCAGTCGTTATTTGCGCGAAGTTAGCGGACGACCCCGTGGTCACCACCGATCCTGATGATCTTCGTCGCGTGAATCCGAAACTTCGTATCGTCGCCATTTGAGATAAGCGTCGTTCACGAGTCAACGGAACCGAGCGCCAGTCGCCAATTCACCCTCGACTGAAAGTACGATCCGCCAGAACTTTTTAAAGGCAGAAATTTCTTCGTGACCATCGTTTTCGGAGTTTTGGCGTCCATGGAGCCTGACCTACGGGCCTCGTGGAATGGCTGGCGTATCTGACGATAGAATCTGTGCAGATTCATGTATACTTTCACTGTGACCCACCCACCCACCTACACCCTCTCCGTCAGCGACGCCGCCAAACGCGGCATCGCTGGACTAGCTCGTGACGCCGAAACCGGCTCGTCGATTACGGTCGAGCGCAACCACCGTCCCGTGGCGGCGATTATCGGAGTGAGCGAACTCCATCGCTACCAAGAGGCCGAACGGGACTTACGCGATCTTGCGGTCGTTCTCATCCGCACTGCTTCCGACAACGGTGAAAGAACTTCGCTCGACGACGTCTTCTCTCGATTTGGATTCGACCGAGCCACTCTCGAACGCGAAGTTGACGAGGACCTGGCCGCTGGTCGAGAGTGACCCCGTCCAAGCGTGCTCAAAGAGACGAACCGCCATCTCGGAGAACTGGTCGTCACCCGAGCGCGCATCATACGGAACTCCGCTTCACCAACGCCGCGATTAACGACTTGGTTGCGCTACACAAGAAGAACCGCCCTGCGCTCCATTGGGCGATGAAGAAGTTTCTGCTCATCGAGCGTGACCCCGACGCGGGCGCCCCTCTCGGCGGCGGACTACACGGGTATCGCAAGTTGACCGTAGGTGATCGGGACTGGCGCATTGTGTGGCGAGTGACCTTTGACGGTACTGGGCAGTTAATCGTCGATATTGGTGAAATCTGGGCCGTGGGCGCTCGAAAAGACAGCGAGGTCTACACCGAGATGCGTCGACGGGTAGCTGCACTGCCCGAAGGTTCTCAGACCAAAACATACGAAGAGGTGTTGGCCCTGCTCGAAGCCACGCTCACGAAGAAGCGACGTCCCGCGCCTTCGCATCCCACAACCGACGACACACTCGCGCCAACATGGTTGGTCGACGATCTGGTCAATCTCGCGGGTTACGTACGAAGCGACGTCGAAGCACTCACTGAGCGCCAAGCCATGTCAGCATGGGTGGCTTATCGTTCGCGCTGATGTGCTTCCGCTTACTCTCGATTTGAAAACGCCAGGACGAACTCCTCAAGAGCGAGCGGTTCCTCCCGATAGCTCGGCCGGATGACAGCGAATCTTTCAACTAAGCAAGCAACGGAAGACCGGACGCTCGCAGACGAGGTGATTCCTTCGATTCATAAAGACTTCAATTCGCGGCCCAATCGCGTCGTCAACTCAGCGAAATTGTGAGTTCATACGAATGATGGCTCTGTACGTGGCCACGCTCCAGCCGCCGGCACTGAAGGAGTCGGAGTCCTGGCCGTTGCCGCAGACGCGGTTCACACCGTTCTTCTTGTATGAGGACAACTTGCTCTCCGAACACGGGCACTGGTCCTACGAGGGCTGTGACTCGTTTGAGGATTCCCCGTGGGGACGCGGGGCGCTGGAGCACTCGACGCCAGCAATCGTGGAAAACACCAAGATCATTGGGCCGGTTGCTTTGCGTCTGTACGCAGCGACGACCGGGACCGACATCGACTGGATCGTGTCACTTCTGAACGAGGACCAGGACGGCGGACGCAAGTTCGTCAGCAAGGGCTGGTTGAAGGCGTCTCATCGTGAGCGTGACGAGGTTCAGAAGCCGCGGGAGCCGTTGTACACGCACGCGAAGTCAGAACCGGTGCAGCCGTTTGAGATCGTTCCGTACGACATCAAGATCGCACCGATCAAAATCCTGCTGCCGGCCAGGTTACGGTTGGTGCTGCGAATCAGCTGCGTCGACGACCCACCAAACGACGCCCTCCAGTTGACCGGCGCCTGGACGCTTTCGCGTACGGAGGTGTCGCGGATCAGGGTCTTCCACGACGAAGACCACTCCTCCTACTTACTGCTCCCAGTGACCTCAAGGAACCACATGAACAGGTTCTTCTCTGGCGGCCAACTCTGAAAAGCAATCTGAAGGCGGACAGGTTTAGCGCTATGAAGATTGGCTAAACGAAGCAGAGCGGGATCTAGTTGATACCCCGAGTCGGCAGCGCAGAGATATTCCTTGCTGCATAAGGCCACAACGATTCGATGCACTGACGAGCGAGAAATTTCAGTGAGTTCAGAGATTTTGCGGAGGCTCAAACCAGTAGGTGACTCAGCAATCGCGTTCATAATGTCGTCGGCGCGCGCAATTACCTCGATGTCGCTTTTTCGACTCTCGGCGTTCGGGATATTTTCGTGTGTCGTCGACCAAGTCATCGCGGATTATTCCCTGATTCTCGCTTGTGAATCACTTGACATTGGTGATTACACCATGCGATACTAGACCCTGTCTTGCCACGTGGGACAGAGAGTTCCATAATCGGGCAAGAGCTTTTTGGGTTCTCGGAATCTGGACGATGCGGGGGTGTCATGGTGCCGAGTAGTGGACCTGAATATTCGAATTTCAGTCAGCCGTGGTGTCACGGTGTGTCCTTTACTTTGTGAGGAGGCTTGTCAAGCGTGCCGCTTTCATTTTCGATTCTCATGGAGGTCAAGGGTGGTATAGAGGCAACGCCAGGCAACCCGAGTGCCAGCAGTACGGCAACTCCCGCCCGGCGCTCTATCGAGTCAATTGTTATTCGACGTCCGCGTGTCGAACCATCAGTGATGGCCGTTGCTCCGTAGGGCAGCGCTCTTTCACGCAGGGGAGAAAGTTTTGCCTACGACGTGGAGAGTTACCACCTCACAACGATGCCCTGACTCCACGGCTTGCCGGAATTGGCCGGGCCGTTGGAAAGAAGCTCGCGACCGCGGTGCGATTCGAGAGTTTTCTCGCTCTCAGAATAGAAGTGACGTAACAAAGACGTATTTCATATCGATGAGTGAGGGGTAACGCTATGCCAAAGTACAACGCGACAGAAGGAATTATCTTCGAACGTGATCTGCCAATCGAAATGGACGATGGGGTCATCTTACGGTGCGACGTTTTTCGACCGGACACGATTGATAAGGTGCCCGCCATTATGACCTTGGGACCGTATGGCAAGGGTGTTCAGTACCAAGAAGGCTACAAAGGCGAGTGGGAATGGCTGATCGAGCGTCACCCGGAGTTAGCCGAACACTCAACGCTTTCCTACATGGTGTGGGAAGTGGTTGATCCTGAGATTTGGGTACGTGATGGTTACGCCGTTATCCGTGTTGACGCGAGAGGTTCCGGCCGTTCACTGGGCCGCCTTGACAATTTCTCACCACGTGAGTCGCGCGACTTCTACGCAGCGATCGAGTGGGCCGCTGTTCAATCTTGGTCTAGCGGAAAAGTTGGGCTCTGTGGCGTCTCCTACTATGCGATGAGTCAGTGGAAAGTTGCCGCCTTACGCCCTCCGCACCTCGCGGCCATTTTGCCCTGGGATGGTGCAAATGAGCACTACCGTGAGATCAGCCATCACGGCGGGATCTTGAGCACGTTTTGGAAGATGCTCTTTAACTTACGGATCACAAGGAATCAGCACGGTAAGGGCACGAATGGCCTCACGGACCCATGGCTACATGAACCAGCAGCGGGCCCCGAAACTTTAAGCGACGCAGAACTCGATGCCAATCGTGAAGATGTGCCTGGCAAGATGCGCGAGCATGGCCTCGATGATGAATTTCATAGATCGTATTCAGCGGACTTAGAAAAGATTGATGTGCCAGTCCTTTCGGCCGCTAACTGGGGAGGTTGGGGACTACACCCACGTGGCAACTTCGAAGGATTCTTAAAGTCGAGTTCCAAGCAAAAGTGGCTCGAAGTTCACGGCGGACGACACGAAGAGAATTTCTTGCTCCCCGAAGCGGTGGCCCTGCAGAAGCGCTTCTTTGATCACTTTCTGAAAGGGGTCAACAATGGGTGGGACAAGGAACCTCCGATCCTCTTGAATGTGCGTCACCCAGGTGAAACGTTTGTCAAACGGAACGAATATGAGTGGCCACTAGCCCGGACCCAATGGACGAAACTGTATTTTGACGCCGGCGAAATGAAGGTCGGGTGGGATGCGCCCCTTGCAACGGCGCAGGTACCTTTTGAGGGCATGAGTGAGGGCGTGCAATTCCTTTCAACACCCTTTGACGAAGAGATTGAGTTCACTGGGCCCCTTGCAGCGAAACTCTTTATTTCCTCAACGACAGTCGATGCCGACCTCTTCGTGACGCTTCAAGCGTTTGATTCAGAGATGAACGAAGTGTGGTTCCAAGGAACATTGGACCCAACCACGCCAATAGCCCAAGGGTGTCTGCGAGCGTCACATCGAAAACTTGACCTCGCCAAGTCAATGCCCTATCAGCCCTGGCACCCCCATGACGAAGTGCAGCCACTTAACCCCGGTGACGTGTACGAAATTGACGTTGAAATCTGGCCCACGAGCATCGTATTGCCAGCCGGTTTTAGGATTGCTGTGACGGTGGCCGGGCGAGACTTTGCTCGCGGTGCCAGCGGACCCGACGATTTGGCCCATAAGGGTTCTGGTCCGTTCTTGCACAATGACCCAATTGATCGTCCGGTAGAGGTCTTTGACGGAGTGACAACGCTCCACACGGGAGCCGCGTATTCATCGCACATCCTCATGCCCGTTGTCCCAGCAGCATCAGCGATGTAACGACGTCGCGCAAGCATCCGAGTTGAAACTCTCGATATGGGAATAGACATGGCAGGTAACGAAACAAAGGCGCTCAAGGTTGCTGTGCTGGGCGTGGGCATGATGGGTGCACCTCTCGCGACGCATTTGGCGCGATGTGGATATTCGGTGCGAGCGTGGGACATCGATGAAGCCAACATGGCTCCATTGCGGAGCGAAGGCATAGAGACTTGTGAGAGTGCGCGGCGAGCGACCGAATCGGCTGACGTAATCCTGACGATGATGACGGATGACGATGCCGTCCTTGACGTGATGGTCGGCAGCCATGCAGCGCTCGGTGACTTTAAGGGACTCTGGATCCAATCAACAACTGTTGGCGTTGAGGGAACGCGCAAGCTGTACGACGTAGCACGAGAAGCGGGAACTACCTACGCCGACGTCCCATTATTAGGAACGAAGTCGATCGCCGAGGCGGCCAATCTGACGGCCTTGGGCTCGGGCTCCGAAGAAGCGAGGAAACAGAGCCAATCCATTTTATCCAGTTTTTGTTCAAAGATCCTGTGGTTAGGAGACGTCGGACAAAGTTCAAAATTCAAGTTGGTGCTTAATAGTTGGATACTCGGCCTCGCAACACTGACGGCCGAGACGATCGCACTTTGCACGAGTTTTGGATTTCCGGCAGAGAATTTTCTCGACTTCATTGCTGGGGGGCCCTTTGATGTTGGTCAGGCACACATCAAAGGTGGCGCCATCATTGCAGAAGACTTCACACCGTCATTGGCGCTACGACTCGCGGCAAAAGATGCTGGCTTGGTGGTGGCGGCCAGTGAGGAACTGGGGATCTCATTGCAGGTCGCTCGAGCGGTATTTGAACAGATGCGAACGGCACAAGCTCTGGGTCACGGCGATGAAGATTACGCTGCGGTGTGGTTTGCGACGTCGTCCAATCCTGGAGCCACGTAACGAAGGCGAATCCTATGACGTCGTGACGAGCGAGTAGTGCGTCACCGCGGGTTTCTCGATGTAGTACTTCATCAAGAGATCGCGAAATTGCGCGTACAAGTCCGATTCGCGAAACTCAACGGTGTGAGCTTCACGATCACGCCACTGCACAACAAGTTGATAACGACTCGTGAACTCCAGGCACTTTTCCAATTGAGCGTGGAGACACCCGGGCGACCGTCTCAGGAACGTAACTGCTTCTGCAAACGCCAACTCAAATTCGTGTGTTTGCGAAGGATTAACTTCCAAAATTGCGTGTTCAAAAATCATCACCAGTTTCTAGCAGTCTCACCAGATACTCTCGCCGCCTTCCAAAGAACTTGACACCTCGCTCTAGCGCGAGTAGTTTCTTGAAACGGGGTGTCTCACGAAGTGGGACGGTGAAGTAGGGGACAAACATGAAGAATTCAGTGCAGGATTCTGGAGATCGCACCGTTGTCCTCGTCGGCGCCAGCAATCTATGCAAATAGCAATGGGCTTCTAGCTCACAATTAGTAATGAATGGGGGGACGTAATGTCCACAATTGAATATGAAGTGAAGGGAATGAATCTCCGCTCTCGCTTCAATCGGTACCTGGTATCAGGAGTGGCGCTTGCGAGTTTGATGCTTGCGATTCCCGTCGTTTCGATGTCCGGCGCTTCTGCGGCGTCATCGTGGACGCCCGGTCAGGGAATTCCAGCACCATGCATCGTTGCAAAGAATTGCAGGTTCGGCTTTATCGTTGCGTCGGCCGTCCCGGCGTTGGTGTCTCAGGGACAAGGCGCTCTGACCGAATCGACTCACCTCGGAGTCGGATTCACTGAGCAGAGCATTGGCTTTGACCCGAACCAACAGTTGTCAGTCATGCAATCCATGATTTCGCAGGGTGTGAATGCAATTCTCACCTCACCGCTTGATACCAGTTCAATCGAAACCGGAATCTTGGCCGCGCAAGCTGCTGGCACCCCCGTTGTGTTCTATGACGGAAGTGCCCCAAACTTGACGATGAATATTGAGAACGCTGACCAGGCTTCTGCTACCGCAATGGTGGGAATTGTTGCGGCTCGGTTGAAGAAGTCGCACAAGGCTTGCAATCTTGGACTCGTTGACGGGCTCGCTGCGATTCCTGCGCTCGGCGCACGTGACAAAGGTATGGCCGCGGGTGCGGTGAAGTATCACTGCAAAGTTCTCAGCACGCAAGTTGACACAGCAGATACGTCTACCGCTGCTGCCGGTTATGCACACCAGTGGAAGAGTCAGTTCGGTCAGAAGATGACCGCAATCATTAGCTACAACGACAACGCGGAAATGGGCGTGTATTCAGCAACAGTTACTGGTTCCTTCAAGCCGCTCTTGGCGTCTTTCAACGGAGAGAAGGCTAATTTGCAGTTGCTGGCTGCCGGCAAGGTCTTCGCGGACTACGCCTTGCAGAACTCGGTTATGGGTGAAGCCATGGCGCTCGGTGCCTACAACTACCTACTCGGTAAGACGGTCCCCAGCAACGTGCGCTCGCCCTATGTACTTCTTAAAAAGGGCAACGTGAAGACGTACACCAGTGACTCCGACATCGTGACCCTGCCAGTCGGCAAGATCACCTTTGGGCCAGTTGTTGGCGGTATCTCTACCTTGAGCGATAGTGCATTTAAGCCATAATTGATGTCCCCTTCAGAGCCATCCAATAGTCCGGAATCCCGGACGGAGAAGCCGTCGTCACCATTTGTGGTGGCGACGGCTATCTCTAAACGGTTTGGGGCGGTGCAGGCTCTCGATAGCGTCAGTCTGGAACTTCGAACTGGTGAAATAGTTGCTCTTGCCGGCGAAAATGGATCCGGGAAGTCGACTCTGGCCAAGATCTTGACTGGCGTGCATCATCCGGACGACGGAACTTTGTTGGTGGACGGGGTAGATGTACATTTTCGCAATCCTGGACATGCACTCAATGTAGGTATTGCTGGAGTAACTCAAGAAGTATCAGCGATACCAGCATTCAGTGTGTCCGAGAATATTCTGCTGGCTCGAAAGAAGCGGTTCTTCTCTCTGCATTCAAAACGAAAGTTAGATCGAGATGTAGTACATCTGCTCAAGCAGGTGGGTCTAACTACGAATTCACGAACATTGTTTCAAGATCTACGACCTGGAGAGCATGTTCAAGTGGAGTTAGCCAAGAGTCTTTCGAGTAATCCTCGACTCTTAGTGATGGATGAGGTCACGACGCGAATTGGTGGACGCGATGCCGACAAACTATTCGACATAATGATGAAGCTGCGTGAAAAAGGCGTGACGATTGTATATATTACGCACCGTCTAGAAGAAATCTTGCGACTTTGTGACAGGACTCTCGTCTTGAGAGACGGGAAACTCGTTGGAGAAATTTCTCGAGCGGATGCCACGGAAACGGCAATTTCAAGGATGATGGTTGGCCGTGACGCGAGTCCGTACGAGCGACCTCGTTTTGACCATGGTTCTGAACCTCGCCTTGAGGTACGCGATTTAAAGATCGGCGGATTCAGAAGCCCAGTTTCATTTGCAGTTCGCCCTGGGGAAGCAATTGGATTGTGTGGCCTCGTTGGTTCGGGGCGTACGGAAATACTTGAGAACATCATTGGATTAGTTCAGCCACTCGGTGGAGAAATAATCGTCGATGGTCACGGAATTGAAACTGGCTCACTTCGCGTGGGGCAGCTCAGTGGGATGGCCTTTGTGCCAGAGGATCGCCACTCCCAGGGACTGATCATGAGCTCATCGATTCGAGTGAATTTTTCTCTAGGACGATGGCGGGCGTGGCGTACCGTACGACGCGCTCACGAGAACCGTTTGGCAAGAACCTTCGCTGACCGGTTCAGTATGAATTTGAGGAATTTCGAGTTTCCTGTTATGACGCTTTCTGGTGGAAACCAACAGAAAGTTGTCATTGGTCGAGCGATTTCGAATTCCCCGACCATTCTTCTGCTCGATGAGCCCACCAGGGGTGTGGATGTTGGAGCGCGCGCTGAAGTATTCGCGATGATTAAGGAATTGTTGGAGGGCGGAATGTCAATTGTTCTGGCTTCCTCGGACATGGTCGAACTGCGGGCACTGAGCCATTCGATCATGGTCTTGCATGACAGATCACCCGTTGCAACGTTGGACGCGGGCGAAGCTACGGAAGAAAGACTTGCGATGTTGATGAGTGGAGGATCTCTTGTCAGTTGATTCACGTTCGACGACTAGTCATGTCGAACGTGAACGGGTCTTTCGATTTTCGGCACTGAAGACTTCCTTTAGTACGTATCGAGGCGTCATTATCGTTCTGGCCGCGCTCCTGATCTTTTGCAGCATTGTGCAGTCATCATTTGCGACGGTTTCAAACTTCCAAAATGTGATTGATACGAATGCCATTCTCATGATTGTGGCGGTGGGTATGACATTTCCAATGCTCGCCGGTGGTTTTGATCTTTCAGTTGCCGGGATTGACGCGTTGTCGGGCGTGTTGCTCGCGAAACTACTTCTGGCCGGAGTCTCCATACCTCTGGCGATACTCATCATCGTTATCGGCGCACTGTTGTTTGGTGCCCTTACCAATGGGGTCCTCATTGGTTATTTTGGAGTGAATTTCTTCATCGTGACGTTGGGAACGTTGACGATTACCCAAGGAGTGTCGCTGCAATTCACCGGCGGCAACAACATTCCCATGTTCAACGAGCAATGGCTGATCCAGCTCGCCGGTAACAATTTTGGTGGAGTGCCAATAATCGGGATCGTCGCAGCAGGTGTTTTGGTCCTTGGTATTCTCGTCATGCGCTACACCGGTTTCGGACGAATGATTTATGCCGTGGGTGGTAATCCCGAGGCCTCTCGACTCGCTGGTATCAATGTTGCCCGAGTTCGACTCGCGACGTATGCGGTTTCAGCTGCCCTGGCCGGACTGGCGGGGGTGCTTGAAGTAGGTCGACTGGCGTCAGCGGGGCCCACCACTGACGGCAATATCGAATTGACGGCCGCGGCGGCGGTGTTAATTGGCGGCGTTGCTTTCGGCGGGGGGATCGGAACGCTCTTTGGTACCTTTCTGGGAGTTTCTTTCTTAGGGGTCCTTGAGAGTGCGCTCCTCCTTTCGGGTATTTCGTCATATTGGCAAAGCGTCATCACCGGCGTCGTGCTTATTACATCAGTGACCCTCGACCGCTTACGAGGTCGCCGTGGCGCAAAGAAGAAACTTTTGGAATCGGTCTTAGTAACTGTCACGCAGTCAACTGAGGCAAATCCCGCAACCTAGGAGACATGAAATGGACCAGCAGGAATTTCTCTCGACATTGAGTTATCGCTTCGGCTCTCATAACCCGTCGCCTCACTACGACCGACCACCCACCGTCAAAGAGATGGAGTGGGAGAGGGACGTAATGCTTCCGATGCGCGACGGCATCAAACTCTGTGGTGATATCTATCGTCCAAAGGTCGAGGGTAAGTTTCCCGCATTGTTGGCGTTTGCTCCACATAACAAGGATCTGCAGAATCCCGAAGCAACGGAACGCGCACCATCGATTGGGGCTCAACCGGCATGGTCTTCATGGTGGATGGGTGCTCAGGAGGCGGGGGACTCGCGTTACTTCACGAGCCGTGGCTACGCACACGTTGTGGTGAACGTTCGTGGAGTCGGAAAATCAGAAGACGGTGGTGAAGTCGGGGCGCCCTGGATGGGGGGTGAAATGGATGTCTACGACGCCGTTGAGTGGGTTGCTGCCCAGCCGTGGTGCGACGGAAATGTTGGAATGATTGGCATTTCTGCGTACGGTGGTTCTCAGTACAGTGCGGCAAAGTTGCACCCGCCGCACTTGAAGGCGATATTTCCTTACGACCCTTGTTCCGTGTGGGGCACCCCCATTACTGGGTTTCGTGGAGTGTACCCAGGTGGAGTTCTAACGCCGTTCTTCTACATCCTGGATCAACTTGGAATTCCGCACATGCAGCGAAGCCTTCCTGGTGAATTAGACCCAGCAACTGAAGCGAAATGGCGTGCAGCCATGGACAACCCGGACTACCGGATGTACTTGACGCTGTATAACATCTTGACGCAGAAGGGTCAGCATACGCCGTACATGTTTGATTTGCTTCTCAATCCCTACGACACCGAAGAGAGCGTCGTCGAAAGTGAAGCCGATTTTGACAAGGTCGAGATTCCGATGTACACCGGTGCGGGATGGTACGCCTACTCCTACAAATTGCACCTACAGGGATGCCAGGATCTCTTTGCTCGAGTTAAGGCTCCGAAGAAACTATTACTCACTGGCCCCGCACATCTGGAACGGCCGTGGAAGGCCTTCCACGGAGAGGTGCTGCGTTGGTACGACTATTGGTTGAAGGGCATTGATAACGGGATCATGGACGAGCCACCCGTCAAGTACTGGTTGATGGGTGCGAACGAATGGCGTACCGGTGATGACTGGCCACTGCCTGAAACCCAGTGGACGAAGTTTTATCTGGATAGTTGGGAGCGCTTGCGCCTTGACCCGCCGACACCAGGTAGTCGTGACAACACCGAAGAACCTGACGCCTTCATCCAAATGCCACCCACCCAGACGCGTGAGATTTCGAAATTGCGATTCATGACCGATCCACTTCCGTGTGACGTTCACATTGCTGGGCCCAGTGCGCTGTATCTCAATGCGAGTATTGATCAAGAGGACACCAACTGGATCATCATTTTGAAAGATGTTGGCCCCGACCCTTCGGTGCGTACAGCTCGTGAAGGTGAGATGAACATCCCCGATGACCTGCATGAGCGCGAGCTTGTTCGAGGATGGCTGAAAGCCTCACACCGATCGCTCGATGAGAAGCGCTCAACACCGTGGAAACCTTGGCACCCGATAACTCGCGAGACACAGCAGAAGATTGTTCCGGAGGAAATTAATGAGTACGCCATTGAGATATTGGCCACCGCGAACATGTTCAAAGCGGGGCATCGAATTTGTGTTGAAGTGACGAGCATGGACATGCCAACGGGAACCGCAGGCTTCACCAACGTTGAGTATTTCCCGTACCACATTGGTAGTTCAAAGACCACCGTGCACAAGATTTATCACAGCGAAGAGCACCCTTCGTATTTACTGCTGCCCGTCATCCCTGACTCTTCAACGCAGTAGCCATTCTTCGGCTGTGGGACAATTCGACAAAATTTAAGGAGCTATGTATGTACGGAAAGAATTGGCAGTCTTCTCAGCGTGAGTATGAGCCCGTCATTGAAAAGAACGTAAAGATTCCAGTTTCAGCGGGTCACGAACTTGATGCGACGCTGTACCGGCCAAGAAGTGATCAATACTTTCCCGTAATCCTTTCGCCGTGTCCGTATTACTTTGATGACCAGGTCGCTCCTCTTAAGCCGGTGGGCTTTTCACACCTTCGGGGGCACATGGAAGCGGGAGACCCGAATTTCTACGTTCGTCGTGGCTACGTCCAGATTTTTGTAAATATTCGCGGCACCGGTGCGTCCGGTGGTTTCTTCGACAATCTGGGCCACGGAACCATTGATGACATCTGCGATGTGATTGCGTGGCTGCTACGACAACCCTGGTGTGACGGGAATATCGGGATGTTCGGTGCTTCGTACTTCTCGCTGATTTCGAGTCACGTGGCGGCGCGTTCACCCGAGGGCCTGAAATGCGTTTTCGCCCCCTTCGCGTGGACCGATGCGTACCGTGACCGGTTCTTCCACGGTGGGATCTTGAATCACGGATTTACGAGAGCGTGGTTTGCCACGTTGCCCCACACCACATTCGGACCGGGTCTTCGCGCTACCTGGGGTGATGAAAAGTTTGAAGGGGCATTGGAGGAAGCACGCCAGGACCCTGAACTCAGCGCTGTTCCATTCTTGCGCGGCGTAATGGACAACCCAGACGTGGGTGAGAATCGAATAATTCTCGAGTTACTGCTCCAAGGGCTGGACAGCCCTTACTACCGTGAACGCTCGGTTGCCTACCCGGCTGCATCGCGTGTTGCGGGTTATTTCGGTGCCTGTTGGGGCGTCTATGGGAATCACCTACCGGGCGCGTTTCGCAGTTACGATCGTTGGCCCGGACCGAAGAAACTGACGATTGGACCGCCGATCTATCTTGATCGCCCTCTTTATCAATACGCCTACGAATCACTCAACTGGTTTGATTACTGGATGAAGGGCATTGACAATGGGATTATGGAAGAACCACCGATCACGTTGTTCTTGGAAGGCTCTGGGGGGAACTGGAAGACTGCGCAAGAGTGGCCCTTACCCGAAACTCGATGGACACCCTTCTACCTTCATGAAGGTGGATTGCTACTCGAGCACGAATTTTGGCCCAACGAAGCACACTCCACGTACGTCGATTCTCCCTATGAGCGTGGTGAGCTTCGTTTTTCAACGCCAAAGTTTGTTGAAGCAACTGAGATCTGCGGCCCAATCACTCTTAACTTCTGGGCCTCGAGCTCAACTGATGAAGCTCTCTGGTTCGGATCGCTCCTCGAAGTTGACGCAGGCGGCACTGAACGTCTGTTGACGAGGGGTTGGCTACGCGGTTCGCACAGAAAAGTTGACCCGAGCCAATCGCAGCCATGGGCTCCGTACCATCCCCATGCTGAGCGTGAGCCACTCGAGCCCGGAAGAATTTATGAATTTAATTTAGAGATTCGCCCCTACGCGATTCAGATGAACCCAGGTTCTAGTTTGGTATTGCGTTTGAAGAGTGTGGATGACGAAGAACCCGCAACCGCGCTGCAGGCCATTGCGATGGGGCACCTCTGGAGCCCTAGGAATTCGCGAATCTCGGTGTACCACGATTCGGAGCACCCGTCAGCGCTTCACGTACCGATTACTCGGGGAAATCGAATTGGCATGTTCATGTCTGGCGGTGTCCAGGAGCCACCAGGCTAATTCAATCGAGTCAAAAAAGTATCTTTCGATGAAATACGTGTGCACGAATAATCCACTTTGGAAGGGGAAAAAATGAGGGTAATTGCGGTTGAAGAACATTTTCTTATGCCTGGTCTCGCCGTATCAATGGGCGACACGTCCGGCCGTTGGCCAGAAGACGCTCACATCAATGACGTGGGTGAAATACGCCTGGCTCTGATGGATGCCGCTGGCATTGATGTGCAGGTACTTTCGTCCGGCGGCAATATGTTCCAGAATATGGAGCCTGCTGTTGCGACGGATGGAGCCCGTCGCTCCAATGACTATTTGGCCGAGATGATATCTGTGCACCCGGACCGGTTTTGTGGTTTTGCGGGTCTGCCAACACCAGATCCCAACGCTGCAGCCAAGGAACTTGAGCGCACGGTGACTGGGTTTGGATTTAAAGGCGCGATGATCATGGGCCTCACAAATGGTCGCTTTCTCGATGACGAATACTTCTGGCCAATTTTCGAAGCCGCTGAGTCCCTCGGGGTGCCAATTTATCTTCACCCGTCGCTACCACCAGCGGTGGTTCAAAAGGCCTACTACTCCGATCTCGACGAAAAGGTCGCGGGGATGCTCTCCATGGCTGCGTGGGGCTGGCACGCTGACACTGGCCTTCACGCAATTCGACTAATGGCGTCGGGCGTCTTTGATCGTTTCCCCAAGTTACAGATTATCTTGGGACACTTAGGCGAAAGCATCCCTTACATGATTGACCGTACGGCGCAGAAATTAGCGAGATTTACCACGAAGGCGGAACGGCCCGTCACGGAATATTTTCAGGAAAACTTCTATCTTTCAACCAGCGGAATGCGTGCTCACGCTCCTTGGGTCTGTGCGCTGATGGTGGTCGGCGCAGACCGGATCATGTTCGCGGTTGACTACCCTCACGATGACAACGTGAAATGTGTGTCGACACTTAACACCGCGCCAATTAGCTTGAAAGATCGCGAAAAGATAGCGCACGGGAATGCGGAGCGGCTCTTGAGCATGTAACGGGCGAAGCGAGGCACTTCGATTGGTGAGCATTGTGGCCGAAGCGATTCGAGTCCCGATGCTTGAAAATTGAGCGAGGAGGACAGCATGAAACAATGGCGTCACTCACCCGACCAGGTGATCAGGAAGTGTGGCGAGGGCAAGAAGTTGCGCCACCACGCCGAGGTCATCGCCGAAGCGAAATGCGCCCCGCGCGAAGGTCGCAAGCCCGTACGCGAAGCGATTCGCGACGACTATCTTTACGACCCGATTGAAGGGGAGGTGCGCTCATGACGGTTCTAGTTACGGCGGCGAACGGTCGAACGGGTGGAAGTGTCGTCGAGGCGTTATTGCGCAAGGGCCAGTCAGTACGAGCGTTTGATATCAATCCGCAGGTCCACGATCTCGTCGAGCGAGGCGTGGCCGAGACTCTTGTTGGTGACCTTCTGGAGCCGCGGGACGTGCGCAGTGCGGTTGAAGGAGTGCGAGTTGTCATTCATATTGGCCCTCCGATGCACCCACGCGAGGCCGAGATGGGTCATAGCGTCGTCGCTGCTGCCCGACAAAGTGGGGTTCAGCACTTCGTGCAGTTTTCGGTGATGCATCCCCAACTCGAACCTCTCTTGAACCATCAGGCCAAGTTGGCGGTGGAGCGGCTCGTACTACTCTCGCGGATTCCCTTCACCATTCTCCAGCCCATGCATTACATGCAGAACACGGACGTCGTCAAGGTCGTGGACGACGGACTCTATCGACAGCCCTACTCACTCGACACGCCGCTGGCCCACGTTGACTTAGTCGACGTGGCAGAAGTGGCGGCACTCGTGGCGTGCGACACCGCTCGGCACTCCTTCGCGACGTACCAACTGTGCGGCGGCGATTTCTTCAGTGGTCGCCAGTTGGCGCAAATTATTGAAGAGCTCTCAGGACGTTCGATCACCACCGAAGTCGTTTCTCCACCACTTGGCGTGCAAGAAGGGAGCCACTCAATGGAAGTCGATGACTACCAGCACGATGCAATGTTGCGTCTCTTCGAGCACTACGGACGCTACGGAATCACTGGCAATCCAAATGTCCTTACGTGGCTGCTCGGTCGTTCTCCTGGAACATTTCGGGACTACGTGCGTCGGAGTCTGTCGACGAGATGAGTTGTGGTACCCGACAGGACTCGACCCGTGCCCGACACCGAACCCGGAAGTGTCGCCGCAAAGGATGCTGACAATCGCGCAGTTGCGTCGAGGAATCACCATTGCGAGACCCTCCCGATCGTCGATGTCAAGGGGGCGTGAACGCTTGACTGGTCATGCGACAACATGACTTGACATGATGAATTTGGCCTGATACGTTGTCGCTGTTTGGTGAAACATAGTGTCCCGCAAAATGGGACAATCCCGGGGGGAAATATGCAAAAGAGACTAGGTTTTACTCGGCCGCAGCGATTACTGACACAATTTGTCGCGCTCGGCGTCGTGGGGGCGATGGTGATGGCCCCCGCGCTATCGTCGGGGGCCGCCAGCAAACCCACGGGGAGCACTCTCGATATCGCCGACGTCATATCCTTCTCGGGACCCAACTCCTTCTTGGGCGCGATCACAATAGGTCCCTGCGACGGCGCAGTCAACGTCATCAATGCAGCTGGTGGGGTACTTGGACACAAGCTTTCATGCATCAAGGTTGACGACCTGGGCGACCCTGCCGACGCGGTGGCGAATGTGAGTAAAGCACTGGCTACGAATAGGAGCATCATTGGGGCGATTGGCGTACCTAGTGCGACGGCGGCCACTGAAGTTCCCATATTGAATGCGGCCAAGATCACCATGGTGTCGCAGGCTGGGCTCAGCCTCTTTTCGAATAAGTACTACAAGTACTTTTGGCGGATGACGCCCCCTGACGTGTTCGGTGGCGTCGCGATGGGACTCGCTGCCGCGAGTAATGGCGAAAAGAAAGTGGCCGTTATCATCCAAAATGACGTCGGTGACACCGGGAACACTCCGGGGATAGTTTCCGCGCTGAAGAAGAAGCACGTGTCGCTCGTCAGCAACGTAACGGTTCCCTCCGACGCTACGTCGTACGAGACGACCATCAACAAGATTGTCAACCTCCACCCCGACGGTTTGATTATCTCGGCGGATAATCAGACGACCGAGACACTTCTTGCCGAGTACCAGAGTCTTAGTAATGGCAAGGTGCCAGCCACAATTTTGTCGACACAGATCTTGGGCGGCAATATCTTTCCCTACACTAAGAAGTCGCTCGGTCTCTCCTTCGCGACGAAGAAGTTGAGTCTCGTCGGTACCTATGTGAACGAGACCACCCCGCAGTTCAAAGTGTACGATGCGGCCGTCAAGGCCACGCCGGGAGGGACGAAGCTTGCCACCGCGATTGTCGCCACGCAGGCGATAGGAACGATCTACGACGGCATCATTACGATGGCGCTGGCAATGCAAGCAGCGAACAGTATGAAGCCGGTGAACTTCAATTCCTACATGTCCAAAGTGGCAACGAAGCGCGCGGGGGCAGTCGAGGTCAACTCCTTTGCTCAAGGCGTGAAGGCTCTGAAGGCGGGGCACAAGATCTACTACGTCGGAGTGACCGGACCAATTGTGTTCGACAAGTTCCACAATTCGGGCGGCGAGTTCGCGACCTTCCAGTTCACAGCTAATGGCAATGTCAAGTCGATCAAGGTGTTCCCGCCATCAGTAACAAAAGCTCTAGCGCCGTAGAGGTTCGGTGGTGAACACCTTCATCTCGTCGATCGGCTTCGGCATCGCTTCTGGTTCAGTCATCGCTCTCGCGAGCCTGGGTTTCACCCTGCAGTTTGGTCTCAGTAATACGTTGAACGTCGGGTACGGGGCATTCGTAACCCTGGCGGCGTTCCTCGGCTACGGACTGATAGCGCTGTGGGGCGTGAATTTCTGGCTGGCGATGGCAATCGTCGCCGTCGTGATCGGAGTCTTGTCTGGTGTCTACTACCAGGTCTTCATTCGGAACCTGATTCGCCGAGGCGCTGGTTTGGGGCCGGTCACCATAGCCACGGCGGCGGCACTTATATTCATTGAATATGCCGTCCTAAGCGTTGCGGGACCCAGCGTCAAGAGTTATGGAATAACGACTGGGCGGACCTATCACTTCTGGGATTTTGTTGTGTCGAGTACACAACTGACCATTATCGCTCTCGCGGTTGGCTTGATGGTGATATTTCAGCTTCTCTTGCGTGTGACGCAGTTGGGGCGGTCGCTGCGAGCGACCGCCGTGAATAGGACGCTTGCTCGCAGTTGCGGCATACGGGTGGAGCGCGTGACGACCATCACGTGGCTGATATCGGGATTGCTGTGTGGAACGGCGGGCGTCGCCTTGGCGCTGACGACGCAGGCATTCGATTTCAACCTAGGTTCGTCGTTCCTCATCTTGATAATCGCCGCCGCAGTGGTCGGCGGGATCGGTGAACCGTACGGGGCGATATTCGGTGGGTTCCTCATTGGTATCGCCACTGAACTTTCTTCCGCGTATTTCAATCCGGCGTACAGCCAGGTCTTCGCCTTCGTACTGCTCGTCGCGGTGATCCTCATTCGCCCGACCGGCGTGTTGGGCACCAAAGCCAAAGCGCGCGTCTAATCACGGCCTACACAGGGCCTCGAGAAGGAGTTCACCATTACTGGCTTTAGTTTCTACTTGGTAGTGCTCCTGGTCTATTTCGGCACCGACGTGATCGCCGCCTGGGGGCTGAATTTGCAGTACGGCGTGGCGGGCGTCCTGAACTTCGGCTATATCGCGGCCGTTGCCGTCGGCGCCTATATGTATGGGGCCTTGACCCTGGGACCAGACTCGGGCAACGGGGGCTACCAGAGCTACATAATCGGTCTGCACCTCACGCCCGTCCTCGGGTTCTTGGCCGCCGCCCTCTCTGGCTGTGTCTTTGGGGGTGTCGTCGGCTTGCTCGGTATGAGACGGCTGCGCCCTGACTACCAGGCAATAGTCCTCCTGGTCGTGGCGGTCGTCGCCCTCACCGTCGTTCAGGCCGATACCGGACTCTTCAACGGCAACTCGGGCCTTTCGCTCATACCCAATCCGGTTGGGTTGACGGGTCCGGCGACGGGGAACGGATGGTTCTACGTCGCCATCGTTTTTGGCGCCTGCATCGTGTGCTATCGAGTACTGCGGCGTTTCACTGATGGACCCCTCGGCCGATCACTGCGTGCGCTTCGAGACGACGACGTAGCAGCCGCCGCCATTGGTAAGAACGTCGTTGGGCTGCGCATCCTCGTTCAAATTGTCGGTGGTGGTTTTGGTGCCCTCGCGGGTGCTTTGCTGGTCGGTTTCATAGGTGCCTGGTCGCCATCGGCGTGGCAGTTCGCCGAGTCGCTGTCGCTGCTCACGGCGATCATCGTGGGGGGCTACGCGAACAATGTTGGCGTCATCGCTGGTGCACTGCTGGTTCCCGTGATCTTCCAACAAGCCACACAGTACGTGCCCGGGCTGGCATCGAACGCTGAGTTGGCGACTGACGTCGGCTGGATGGCGACGGCCGTACTGACCATCGGGTTCATCTGGTGGCGACCGGGAGGCATCATCGCCGAGCGACGGCCACGGTACGGAAGCGAAGTGCGTTCTCGATCGCGTTTCAGCTATGCGCCACTCGCCATGGCGGGGGCGACTCTGAAGGAACGCGTCCCTGGTTCGACGCCGAGCGAAGTGGGAACGGCTGACGAGGCCATTCGCCCGACCGGCGTCGCGAAAGGGCTCAGCACGCCGTCGGCCGCGTCGCACGATGAGCGAACTGGCTCGTCGCGTGATGAGCAGCCTGGCAAGGCGCTGCTCCTCGTGTCAGATCTGGCAATCAATTTTGGCGGCGTCCGAGCGCTGGAGGGCGTGACGTTTGAAGTGGCCAAAGGAACGATCACCGGACTAATCGGGCCGAACGGCGCAGGAAAGTCGACGCTCGTCAACTGCGTGAGCGGCTTCAGTAAGGCTGATTCAGGAAGTGTCATATTCAACGGACACGACGTCACGAGGTCGCCGGCCTACCGGTCCTCGCGACTCGGACTGGTCAGAACATTCCAACTATCACGGCAGTTCTCGCGCCTTACCGCTATCGAGAACCTGTTGGTCGCTCGACAACATCATCCGGCTGAGTCGGTGCTCGGCGTGGCTGCGGGGCTTCGGTACTGGAAGGGGGCCGAAGAGGAGACGGTGATTCGCGCTCGCGGACTCCTGGAAATGTTCGAGATGACCGGGAAAGCCGATGAGTTGGCCGCCAACTTGAGCGGTGGTGAACGGCGAATGATCGAACTCATGCGTGCTCTGATGACCGACCCGGTAATGCTCGTCCTCGATGAACCCCTCGCCGGGTTGAGTCCGCGGTGGTCGGAACGCTTCGAAGAGGCGGTCGGATCGCTCCGCGAAACTGGAATCACGTTCCTACTCATTGAACACGATCTCGGAATTGTGGAAAGACTCTGCGAGTCGGTAGTTGTGATGGCGCGTGGTCGCGTGCTGTCCACTGGGTCGATGAGTGAGTTACGAACCCAGTCGGAAGTGCAGGCAGCGTATGTCATTGGATAACCACTCCGCCTCTGCCACTCAGGAGCTCTTATGTGAGGGGGTGGTTGCTGGCTATGGCGGCGCACCCGTGATCAACGGCGTCAGTATTACCGCTGCGGGCGGGCGGATACTCGCAGTAGTTGGGCCGAACGGAGCGGGCAAGAGCACGTTGCTGCGAGCCGTGTTGGGCCTGGTTCGCGTTCGAGAAGGGCGTGTGCTGCTCGGGGGGAAGGAGATCACCAATAAGCCCCTCGAGGAACTTTCTCGGATTGGCGTCGGCTACGTACCTCAAGGTGAGGACGTCTTCGACACACTAAGCGTAAGAGAGAATCTCGACATGGGTGGATTCATCCTTCAACGCAAGCAACGTGAGGAGCGGGTGGACGCCGTCATGGAAATCTTTCCGGTCTTGCGTTCCCTCTCACGCCGTTATGGTGGCACGCTGAGCGGAGGCGAACGGAAGATGGTCGCTTTCGCACGCGTGTTGATGCCAGATCCGACGGTCCTGCTCCTGGATGAGCCAACTGCAGGAATGTCAGGCGAACTTACGTCGATACTCTTGGAGCAACAGGTGGTAATGCTGGCTGGTCTAGGCAAAGCTGTGGTACTCGTCGAGCAAAAAGCCGAGGCCGCACTCAAGGTGGCGAACGATGCAGTGGTGCTCGTTGGCGGCACGATCGTTCTCGCCGGTTCCGGTAAGGAAATCTTGGAAGATAATCGTGTCGGAGAAATATTCCTCGGTAAGCACGTGGGCGGGGTGGCTTGACATCGTAAGTTGGACGAAAGTCGTCGCGACTAAGCGACTTGGAACTCTAGTCATACGATCCTTGACTGTCCGCTCTGCGACCGTGGTGAGTTGCCGGTGGTCTGCAAGTTGTCGGGTCAAGTCATGTGTGGAACGAGCGCAACATGCCATCAGGACAGTGAGGTTCTCACCGCGTTGCTTCATGGCTCTACGGTGCAGGAATCCTCGAGTTCGGACCGCGATTCGTTCCTGGGAATCGAGCCTAATATATAGTCGTGACTAGAGTAATTCGGACAGTCCGTCTGACCGACTGGCGCAGCTAGAGAGGGATCGCGGTTCGTACAACCGTCTCGCTTCGGCAACGGGTTCAACAACGTCGAACGGTGAAAGTTTGCCTGCGGTGGTGGCGGATGCCGAATCGACGGCTAGAAGGAGAAGCGGTTATGGCAGCGGTACTGGGCCCGCAAAAGCTGGGACCATTGACTCCACTCGTGGGTGAGTGGGAAGGCGATATCGGTATCGATCGCGCCTATCACAACAAGGACGACGAGACGAGTGAGACCGGGTACTTCGAGCGCGCCTGGTTCAAACCCATTCCGATCGTCGAGAATGGCCAGCAGACCATACAGGGTCTGAACTACGCGATGACCGCCTGGCGCCACGGCGAGGAGGCCATGGATCCGTTTCACGACGAAGTCGGCTACCTGCTGTGGGACAAGGGCAACGCGCAGGTGATCCGATGCTTCGCCGTGCCGCGCGGGCTCGCCATTCTGGCAGGGGGCGACGCTGAGGCGCGTGACAAGGTACTCACGTTTACCGCGACGCCCGGCTCGGAGGCGTACGGCCTCTGCCAGAACAAGTACCTGTTGCTGCGAGCGAGGGCCATGGCGTTCGAGAGCATCTTCACGTTTAACGACGACGGGACCTTCAGCTACACCTCCGACCTGGTATTGAAGCTCGCCGCAACGGGTGAGGAGATGCACCACACCGATCGCAACACGCTGCGTCGCGTCAAGCGCTACCACCCGAGCGCCGAGGCCTAAGGGCGCCCGCCAGGTTGTGGCGGGGATGAACGTCAACGTCTGGGTCGTCGCTCACATATCGGCAAATGGTCGCGCCGCCCGATGCGGGACCAGTAGTTGACCGGCCCCGGCGTCGAATTCGTCGGGGTCGCTACCGAGATGCGCGTCGGGTCTTTGTCCTCCGCGATCGCACTGCGCTTCCTTTCCGATGCGTCCGAGAGCGGTACTCAATAACTGCGTCCAACGATGCGTGGCGAAGGTAAGGGCCGTTGCGCAAAGAGCCCACATTGCGGTCGAACTTTCCATTCGGCAACGCCTGATCACCGGATTCATCGAAGGCGTCCTTCCACGGGGGACTTGGACTGCTGTATGAGCCACTCCGAGTAAGTCGACTCTGAGATTGAGATTCGACATTGTTTCGCAAATTCCTAAAGACTGCCAGTGAGACTCTCAGGCTCTCGTGTAGGTGAATTACCACCTCAGCTGTTTACGGGCAACGTAATCTTGTCCCACAAGATGCTCCACAAATCGCGTCGCGTGTCGTTTTCTCAAGTCGTGTCGCGTCGTCATTATTCCGTCACGTCATAAAGCGTCGTGTCACGTTGTCTGGTGAAAAGTTATTGAAAACTTTCACACGGCTGAGGTCGCAGGTTCGAGTCCTCTAGCGCCCACTCCGGAGCAGCATAAAAACCGGACCGAGATTCGTCGGGCGTCGTCGATATTCATCTCGCATGTGACACCCGTTCATTACGTTGGCCCCAATGAACTCACGTCGACTATGCGCCAGGATTTTGCGTGGCGAGCTTGGAAATGTTGCATTCCGGGATCTTGTCCAACTTCTGATAGATCTGGACTTTCGTGAGACTGGTGGGCGAGGAAGTCATCGAGTCTTTTCTCGGAAAGGCGTTATCGAATTGGTGAATCTGCAAGTGGAGAAGGGCGACGCGAAGCTGTATCAGGTTCGACAGGTTGCCAACTTGATACGCCGGTACAATTTGAAGTTGAAGGAGGGCCGATGACGCAGAGTTATCCGATTGAAGTGTTTTGGAGCGAAGAAGATCAGATTTGGATTGCCAATATTCCGGATCTGCCGCTCTGCACGGGACACGGTTCCACCCCACAGGCGGCGGTTGAAGAGGTCGAGGTCGCCGTTGAGGCGTGGCTGGATGCCGCCAGAACGGACGGTCGGTCAGTTCCGGTTCCTTCACCTAAAACGATTCGGGCGTAAGTAGGTTTCACGGTTCATTAAAGGGACACTGTCGACAAAATGAAAAGTGAACGTCTCGTGCTAATGATCGTTCACGGGTTCTTATTGTGTCCCTCAAGGTCCAATCCGAAGCAGAATAAGAACCGGGTCTGATTACATAGGTCAG
>Ga0307372_10002585_pt1 | contig 29761 bp, 21 predicted proteins | sample OX1MG_FD_202533 | JGI IMG/M metagenome (GOLD analysis project Ga0307372, IMG submission 202533) | Soil microbial communities from Risofladan, Vaasa, Finland - OX-1 | ecosystem: Environmental > Terrestrial > Soil > Coastal area > Acid sulfate soil | place: Finland: Risofladan, Vaasa | collected... | reverse complement strand
ATCGGCTACGGCGCCGCGGCCGTCTGCCCGTACCTGGCGATCAGCTCGGCGCAGGAGCTGGTGACCCGCGGGGTCATCCGCGACGTCAGCCAGGAGCAGGCGGCCGCGAACCTGATCAAGGCGCTCGGCAAGGGCCTGCTCAAGATCATGTCCAAGATGGGCGTCTCGACCGTCGCCTCCTACACCGGCGCGCAGATCTTCGAGGCGATCGGGCTGGGCGAGGAGGTCATCAGCGAGTGCTTCGCCGGGACGTCCTCGCCGCTGGGCGGCGTCGGCTTCGACGAGCTCGCGGTGGAGGTCGGCCGCCGGCACGCCCTGGCCTTTCCGGCCGGCGGCAGCGGACCGGCGCACCGGCGGCTGGAGACAGGCGGCGAGTACCAGTGGCGTCGCGAGGGCGAGCCGCACCTGTTCAGCCCCGAGGCCGTGTTCCGGCTGCAGCACGCGACCCGCAGCGGCCGGGAAGACATCTTCCGCCAGTACACCAAGCTCGTCGACGATCAGGCGGCGCGGCTGATGACCCTGCGCGGGCTGCTGCGGATCCGCGGCCTCGACGCTGCGGGCGGCGCCGGCGACACGGGCGACACGGGCGGCGCCGGCGACACGGGCGGGCCGCCGTCCCGGCCGCCGGTCCCGATCGAGGAGGTCGAGCCGGTCCCCGCCATCGTGGCGCGGTTCGCTACCGGCGCGATGTCCTATGGCTCGATCTCGGCCGAGGCGCACGAGACGCTGGCCATCGCGATGAACCGGATCGGCGGGCGCTCGAACACCGGCGAGGGCGGCGAGGACGCCCGCCGGTTCGTGGCCGACGACAACGGGGACCTGCGCCGGTCAGCCGTCAAGCAGGTGGCCAGCGGCCGGTTCGGGGTGACCAGCGAGTACCTGGTCAACGCCGACGACCTGCAGATCAAGATGGCCCAGGGCGCCAAGCCAGGGGAGGGCGGCCAGCTGCCCGGCCACAAGGTCTACCCGTGGATCGCCCAGACCCGGCACTCCACCCCCGGCGTCGGCCTTATCTCGCCGCCGCCGCATCACGACATTTACTCGATCGAGGACCTGGCGCAGCTGATCCACGACCTGAAGAACGCCAACCCGCGGGCGCGGGTGCACGTCAAGCTGGTCGCCGAGCCAGGGGTGGGCACCGTGGCCGCCGGGGTGTCCAAGGCACACGCGGATGTGGTGCTGATCTCCGGTCACGACGGCGGGACCGGCGCGGCGCCGCTGACCAGCATCAAGCACGCCGGGGCGCCGTGGGAGCTCGGACTGGCCGAGACCCAGCAGACGCTGCTGCTCAACGGCCTGCGGGACCGGATCGTCGTCCAGGTCGACGGCCAGCTCAAGACCGGCCGGGACGTCATCGTCGCGGTCCTGCTCGGCGCGGAGGAATTCGGCTTCGCCACGGCGCCGCTGGTCGTCGCCGGCTGCGTGCTGATGCGGGTCTGTCACCTGGACACCTGCCCGGTGGGCGTGGCCACCCAGAATCCGGAGTTGCGCAAGCGGTTCGCAGGGAAGCCGGAGTTCGTGGTGAACTTCTTCGAGTTCCTGGCCCAGGAGGTTCGCGAGTACCTGGCGGCGCTCGGCTTCCGGTCGATCGCCGAGGCGGTCGGCCACGCGGAACTGCTCGACACCGCCGACGCCGCGGCCCACTGGAAGGCGTCCGGCCTGGACCTCAGCCCGGTGCTGCACGTCCCGCAGCGGGCCGCCGGGGCAGCTCTGCACTGCACGACCACCCAGGACCATGGCCTGGATCGCGCCCTGGACAACACCCTGATCCTGCTCGCCGAGGGCGCGCTGGAGCAGGGCACGCCGGTCCGGCTGGAACTGCCGGTCCGCAACGTGAACCGGACGGTCGGCACCATGCTGGGCAGCGAGGTGACCCGCCGCTGGGGCGGTGAGGGGCTGCCCGACAACACGATCGATGTCTCGCTGACCGGGTCGGCCGGGCAGTCGTTCGGCGCCTTCCTGCCGCCTGGCATCACGCTCCGGCTCATCGGCGACGCCAACGACTACCTCGGCAAGGGCCTGTCGGGCGGGCGGATCATCACCGCGCCCGACCCGGCGGCCCCGTTCGCCGCCGAGCAGCACGTCATCGCGGGCAACGTCATCGGCTACGGCGCCACCAGCGGCGAGATCTTCCTGCGCGGCGTGGTGGGGGAGCGGTTCTGCGTCCGGAACTCGGGCGCGACGGCGGTCGCCGAGGGCACCGGCGACCATGGCTGCGAGTACATGACCGGCGGCCGGGTCGTGGTGCTGGGGCCGACCGGCCGCAACTTCGCGGCCGGCATGTCGGGCGGCGTGGCCTACCTGCTCGACCCGGAGCCCGGCCGGGTGAACACGGAGATGGCCGACCTGGAGCCGCTCGGCGAACAGGATGCCGACATCCTGGAAGACCTGCTGCGGCGGCATCTGGCGGAGACCGGCTCGGTGGTGGCCGCCAGGCTGCTCGCCGACTGGCCGGCCGCCGTGCCCCGGTTCGCCCGGGTAATGCCCAAGGACTACAAGCGGGCGCTGGACGCGGCTCGGGCCGCTGAGCGCGACGGGCTAGACGTGGACGAGGCCGTCATGGCCGCGGCCCAGGGCTGAGGAGGCGGCATGGCTGACCCCAGGGGATTCATGACAACGTCGCGGCAGACCCCGGTGCGGCGCCCCGTCGACGTGCGGATCAGGGACTGGCGCGAGGTCTACACCGAGTTCGCGCACCGCGACCTGGAGCGGCAGGCCGGACGCTGCATGGACTGCGGCATTCCGTTCTGCCACCAGGGCTGCCCGCTCGGGAACCTGATCCCGGAGTGGAACGACCTGGTCCGCACTGGTGACTGGCGGGGTGCGGCCGAGCGGCTGCACGCGACGAACAACTTCCCTGAGTTCACCGGCCGGCTGTGCCCGGCGCCCTGCGAGAGCGCCTGCGTGCTGGGGATCAACGCCGATCCCGTCACGATCAAGCAGGTCGAGGTCGAGATCATTAACCGGGCCTGGGCGGAGGGCTGGGTTCCGCCGCGCCGGCCGTCGCCGGAGGCGGCCGCGGCCGGCGGCCGCGTCGCGGTCATCGGCTCTGGCCCCGCCGGGCTGGCCGCCGCCCAGCAGCTCACCCGGGCGGGCCACGCGGTGACCGTCTACGAGCGGGCTGATGCGCCCGGCGGGCTGCTGCGGTACGGGATTCCCGAGTTCAAGATGGAAAAGAGCCACCTGGATCGCCGCCTGGTGCAGATGCTGGCGGAGGGCACGGAGTTCCGTTGCGGAGTAGCCGTCGGCGAGGATGTCACTGCCGTACAGCTACGTAACGGCTACGACGCGATCATCTTGGCCGGCGGCGCGACGGTGCCGCGCGGACTGCCAGTGCCGGGTGCGGGGCTGGACGGCGTTCACCAGGCGATGGAGTACCTGCCGCTGGCCAACCGGGCGGTCGCCGAGCAGCGGGCCGCGGTACGGGACTCGGCAGGCGACTCCGACGCAGACGCTGAGTCGGCGGCCCCGGCGGGCATGTCCGAACTACCCGAGCTACCCGAGCTGGCCCAGCCGGCCATCTCGGCCAGGGGCCGCCACGTCGTGATCATCGGCGGCGGCGACACCGGCGCGGACTGCCTGGGCACCGCCCTGCGCCAGGGGGCCGCCTCGATCACCCAGCTGGAGATCCTGCCCCGGCCGCCCGAGCAGCGGCCGACGGGCCAGCCCTGGCCGACGTACCCGATGGTCTACCGGGTGTCCAGCGCGCACGAGGAGGGCGGCGACCGCGTCTACGCGGTTTCCACCCAGGAGTTCCTGGGCGACGAGGCCGGCCGGGTGCGCGCCCTGCGGCTGGCCGAGGTCGAGTTCTCGGCGGGCTCCTTCATCCCCCGGCCGGGCACCGAGCGGGACCTGCCGTGCGACCTGGTCCTGCTGGCGATGGGGTTCACCGGGGCGGAGCGCGGCCCGCTGCTCACCGACCTGGGCGTGGCGTTCGACGAGCGCGGCAACGTGGCCCGCGACAGCGACTTCGCCACGTCCGTGCCAGGCGTCTTCGTCGCCGGGGACATGGGCCGGGGCCAGTCGCTCATCGTCTGGGCGATCGCGGAAGGCCGGTCGGCGGCGGCCGCGGTGGACGGCTATCTCAGCGGCCAGACGACGCTGACCGCGGCGATCGAGCCGACCACGGCCTCCCTACGGTAGCCGGCGGCGTCCGTGCGGCAGGGCGTCGGTGGCGCCGCGGTGGCCCGGCGACTGGCCGGGCATGCCCGGCCAACCGCCGGTCAAATGGACGCAACCACGCCGGCGACGCGAGTAACGTCACACAACATGTCGGTGGCTTACCTTCCGAGCCCCGCGCGCGGGGTCTGGCACCTGGGCCCGGTCCCGGTGCGCGCCTACGCGCTGTGCGCGCTGCTCGGCGTGGTCATCGCGCTGTGGCTCACCGACCGCCGCTACCGCCGGATGGGCGGCCCGCAGGGCATGATCCTGGACGTGGCGACCGTCGCCGTTCCCGTCGGGATTGTCGGCGCCCGCCTGTACAGCGTGCTGTCCGATTACGGGCAGTACTTCGGGTCCGGCCGCGACTGGACAACGGTGTTCCGGATCTGGGATGGCGGCCTCGGCGTCGCTGGCATGGTCGGCGCGGGGGCCCTCGGCGCCTGGGCTTATTGCCGGCGTTACCGGTACTCCCTGACGCCGATCGTCCTGGCAGCCGCGCCCGCGCTGGCCGTCGCGCAGGCGATCGGGGCCTGGGGCAACTGGTTCAGCCAGCGGATGTACGGCGCGCCCTCGACACTGCCGTTCGCGGTGGCGATCGGGCCCGCGCGGCGGGCCAGCGGCTACGAGAGCTTTGCTACTTTTCAGCCGGTATTTCTGTATGAGTCCCTCTGGGATCTCCTGGTCGCGGTGGCGGTGGCCTGCGCCATCCGCCGGTTCCGGCTCACCGGTGACCGCGCCTTCGCGCTGTACGCGGGCCTGTACGCGGCCGGCCGTCTCGCCGCCGAGCGGGCGCGCATCGACTACTCGCCGCGGGTGCTCGGTATCCGGATCACCGAGCTGGCGATGCTCGTGGTCGTTATCGCGGCGGTGGCCTACCTGGCGATCTCCAGGGCCCGCCGGGACGAGAATTCGCCCGGCGGGACGGTGCCTGGGCGGGAAGGGCCGGGCCGGACACTGGCTGGCCGGGAAGAGTCGGATACAGCTGGCCGGATCCGCCCGGCCTGACTGTCCTGGCGGCTGCCCGGCGTTATCGGCGCATTCCTGCCGGCCGCACCGCACCCGGGTGTTCGCATATCTGGCTAGCTCCCGGTCAAGCAGGCAATCAGCGCCTTGCTGACAATGGCGGAACTGTCGCCAATGGCCTGCGCGGCACCGGTGATTTCGCCATATCCTGGCTGCCGTTCGCGGGGGATTCATCGCTTTGCCTGCAGCGGGCTAATGCTGATCTAGGTGGCGATGTATCACGGTCCGGGGGGACTTCAGCTATGACAGATGTGCAGGTCACACCTAACGTCACGGCGCGCCGGGCGCTGCGGGCCCCGGTCGGCGCGCGGGCCTGGAGCGGCCGGATCACGCCCAAGATGGTCATCGTCGCGGTCACTACGCTGGCCCTGGGCCTCCGCCTTTATTATCTGTCCCGGCCCGGCTTTCTTTTCAGTGTTACCGAATATGACGATGGCTCATACCTCGGCAGCGCCATCCGGCTGGTGCACGGCCAGCTGCCCTACCGTGATTTTGTCTTCGTGCAGCCGCCGGGAATCACGCTGCTGATGGTGCCCGTGGCACTGGTCGCCAAGGTGACCGGCACTGCCTGGGGCATGGCGCTCGGCCGGATCCTCACCGTGCTCGCCGGCACCGGCGGTGTCGCGGCGGCCGGACTGCTCGTGCGCCGCCGGGGGCGGCTAGCCGTCCTGATCGCGTGCGGCATCTCGGCTGTCCACCCCGAAAGCGTCGCGGCCGCCCATACCGTGCTGGTGGAGCCGTGGCTGGTGCTGTGCTGCCTGATCGGCGCGCTGCTCATCTTCGACGGGGACCGGATCGCGAGCGGTCGGCGCCTGGCCTGGGCCGGCCTGACCTTCGGCTTCGCCGGCGTTATCGAGTCGTGGGCGATCGTCCCGGTGCTGGTCCTGATCGCGCTCAGCGCGCGCCGGCCGCGCCGGGCGGCCGTTTTCGCCGGCGCGGTCGCGGCGGGCTTCCTGATCCCGACGCTGCCCTTCGCCGCGCTCGCGCCCGCTAGCTTCTACCAGAGCGTGGTCGTCGCCCAGGTGGGCCGGCGGCTGAATGCCACCCGGATCTACAGCCTGTACCGCATCCGGCTGATGACCGGGCTGTCCGACGTCCTGCACCCGGCCAGCGCCCTCGTCCTCGGCGTCACGGCGGCCATCGTCGGACTGGTGCTCGCCGGCACCGCCGTGGCCTGGCTGCTGACCAGGCGGCCGCCGGCGGCACTCGACTGGTTCGCCGCCGCGACCGGGGCCCTGATGGCCGCGACCTTCCTGTGGCCGCCGCAGTTCCACTATCACTTCGTCGCCTTCCTGGTGCCGTTCCTGGCGGTGTCGGTGGCGCTGTCCGGGTCCAGGCTGGTGGCCGCGCTCGGCGCGGTGTCCGGCCGGCCGGACACCGGGGAGGCGCTGCGCCAGGGCGTCTGCGTTCTGGTGGTGCTCGGCATAGCGCTGGCGGCGGTGATGCAGGCCGACTATGAACGGACCCAGCAGACGAGCCTCAGCTCATCGGAATTCGCCGCGATCCGGCGCGCTATCCCGCCGGGCGGCTGCGTGCTGGCCGACGAGGTGTCCGACCTGGTGATGGCCGACCGGTTCGTCTCGGACGTGCCGGACTGCCCGGCGATCGACGACGGCACGGGGGTCAACTACGCCCTGTCGCACGGCCTGAGCACGGCGACCGGCGCCGGCCGTGTCCCGTCAGTCGCCGCGCTATGGCGGTCGGCGTTCGCGCATTCCCAGTTCGTCTGGCTCTCTTACCACGCGTCTAAGCGAATCCCCTGGACGCCGTGGATCGTGAGCTACTTCCACGCTCATTTCATTCGCATCCAGGGCCTCGGGCCCGGGATCAGCCTGTACCGGCGGCGCACCTCGCGGGACCGCAACGAATCCCCAGCGGGGGGATAACCATTACCGTCCGCCCCTCGCCCCGGGGGACCTAGCTCATGTCGGCAGGGCGGGTGCCAACGGTCGCGCATCGTTGAGTGCCGGGAGCGGGATTCGAACCCGCACGCCCTTTCGGACAGATGCTTTTGAGGCATCGGCGTCTGCCGTTCCGCCATCCCGGCATGTTTCATGACAATAGATCATTAACGTGGCACGAAGTCTTCCCGCGATCAATCTACCGGTAGTGGTTCGATCCGCGCGTGCGCTAGCGCATGCTGCGTTCGCGACTGCCGTCCCTCGGGCCGTCCCTCGGGGCCGTCTCTCGGGGCCGTCGGTCGCGCCGGGATCGCCCTCGGAGCGGCCGAAATCGGCCGCGCCGGGGCCGCTCCGGGCCGTCGGGGTAGTGCGGCCGAACAAGGTGGTACCGGCTTTCGGTAATCTCAGCCCGTGAGCAAGTCCCTGAGCGTGGTTATCGCCGAAGACGAGGCCCTCATCCGGCTGGACCTGAAGGAAATGCTGGAGGAGGAGGGCTACCTAGTCGCAGGCGAGGTCGGTGACGGCGCATCTGCCGTCGACCTCGCCCAGCGGCTCCATCCTGACCTGGTCATCATGGACGTGAAGATGCCGGGCCTGGATGGAATCTCGGCCGCCGAGCAGATTTCCGACCAGCGCCTTGCCCCGGTCGTGATCCTGACCGCCTTCTCGCAGCGCGACCTGGTGCGGCGTGCCAGCGACGCCGGCGCCATGGCGTACCTGATCAAGCCGTTCACCAAGGCTGACCTGGTGCCGGCCATCGAGATCGCCGTGAGCCGGTTCCAGGAGATCTCGGCGCTCGACTCCGAGGTGGTCGGCCTCCGCGAGCGACTGGAGGTGCGCAAGCTCCTGGACCGGGCCAAGGGCCTGCTGCAGGCCGACCGGGGCATGACCGAGGCCGAGGCGTTCCGCTGGATTCAGAAGACGTCCATGGACCGCCGGATGACCATGCGCGCGGTCGCCGAGGAGGTGCTCGCGGCCAGCCAGCAGGCGGCGGCGACGGGCGCGGCGGGGGCAGCGGCAACCACGGAGGCCGCGCCGACTTCCGGGCCCGCGCCGGACGCCAAGGCCCCCGCTTCTGGAACGAAGCCTGTTCCCGACGCCGGCCCCGGCCCCGGCCCCGGCGCGTCCTCGGGCCCGAAGCCCGCGCCGAGCGGTCGGCCTGCGCCTGGCCCTAAGCCGGGCCCAGGACCTGACCGCCCCAGCGCCGGGAGCTAGCCCCCCCGCTCGGCGGCATCGAGCCAGACCACCTGGTCGGGTTTTCCAGCAAGCGGGCGGGGCCGGAGCGCAAACCCCCCGGTGTCGCCCCGGCGCCCGCCGCCTGCTGCCGTCGGCGATCGGCGCATAGCTGCGCTTGGCGACCGACGGTCACGAACCCGGTGAACCTTTGGTGCCATGTCGGCCTTCCCCGGGCCAGCACGTTCTCTACTCAGCCTCACCGGGCTCAGCCACAACGGTAGCGACGCTCAGCCGCGCCGCGCAAAGACACGGCGTTTCGCCGGCTGGTATGGGTTAAACGTCCGCTGGCGAGGGTCGCAACGCGTCGGCGGCGCTGGCCCCGAGACCCGGGACCAGGTCCCGGAGCAGGCAACTAAGCCGCGCCGTGCAGACCCGCCTGCCCCGATCGTCGGTGATAACGATCTCGTAAGTGGTCAGCGTGCTGCCGCCGTGGATCATCGTCGCGACGGCGGTGACCAGGCCCGCTGCCGCGGCGCGGTGATGGGTCGCGTTGATCTCGATCCCGACGGTGATCCGGTCCGGGCCCGCGTGCAGCGCGGACGCGACCGACCCGAGCGTCTCGGCCAGCACGCACGAGGCGCCGCCGTGCAGCAGCCCGTAAGGCTGGGTGTTGCCGGCCACCGGCATGGTGGCGACGGCTCGGCGGGCGGAAGCCTCAACGATCTTGATGCCCATCCGGCCGATCAGCGAGTCGCCGGCCGCCTGGTCGAACGCCGCCCTGATGCGCCGCTCGTGGTCGGTGGCCGCGGCGCCCGCCGCCTGCCGTGGGTCAGCCGGGCCTGCCGAGCCGTCGTCCCGTTCCTGGTCCACCTGCCCCACCTCCGCGAGGCAGCTTAGACGGCGCCTCGGGGCCCAGCGCCCTGCAGCCCGCGCCCGCCGCCGCCCGCTGCCTCCGACGCCCGACGCCCAATGTCGCAAATCGGGCGAGCCGTATGCCTGAGTTAGTTATATGGACTTCCTTAACACTGGCACCATATGTCACTTCTTAAACTTTGATCCCTTTTTCCGCTAAGTGGGTGACTTATCCGTTGTTAGCGTAAACAATTTGCCGAGTGAGTCCCCGGTTGATGGCGATCGGGGCACTTCGAACGGCAGGAGGCTCCATGATCAACCTCAGGTCGAGCAGGGTTCACTGGGCCACGCGAGTAGGTGCGGCCGGCATTCTCACCCTTGGGTTAATGGCGTCGCTGGGCCTCGGCCAGGCGTCGGCCGCCAGGACCGCCCCCGGGGCTCCTAGCTGCAGCCCGACCGTGTCGCGGCAGGCCTTCGGCTCAGCTTTTGACCTCTACGCGGGCAAGAAGCTGCCCGTGTTCCGGTACACGCTGGCCAACTGCACCGGCATGCGGGTCAAGGTCCTGACCTACGGCGGCATCGTCCAGTCCATCCAGGTGCCCGGCCGCAACGGGCGGGAAGCCGACGTGGTGCTGGGCTTCAAGACCCTCCAGGACTACGTCACAAAGGCGAGTCCGGCGGTCCTGGCCAACGGCGGGCCCTACTTCGGCGAGACCATCGGCCGGTACGGCAACCGGATCGCCAAGGGCACGTTCCAGCTGGACGGCCACACCTACACGCTGCCGATCAACAACGGCGTGAACGACCTGCACGGCGGCCTCGTCGGGTTCGGCAATCACGTCTGGGCCTCGCGCGAGGTACGGGCCGCCGGCGCGGCGGGCGTGCAGCTCAAGCTGGTCAGCCCGAACGGCGATGACGGCGCGAACGTCGGCTGCTCGTGCACCGGTTTCCCCGGCAGGCTGACGGTCTTCGTCACCTTCACGCTCAACAACGCTGGTCAGCTGCGCATCCACTACCGCGCGACGACCAACAAGGACACCGTCCTGAACCTCACCAACCACAGCTACTTCAACCTGGCCGGCGAGGCATCGGGCGCGACCTACAACCAGAAGGTCCAGATCAACGCCAACACCTACACGCCCACCGACACAACGCAGATCCCCACCGGGGCGATTGTCCCGGTCAAGGGCACCCCGTTCGACTTCCGGACGCCGCACACCATCGGCTCCCGGATCAACGAGGACAACCAGCAGCTGCTGATCGCCCAGGGCTATGACCACAACTGGGTGCTGAACAAGACCGGCCCCACGCTCGGCGGGCTCCGGCTTGCCGCGCACGCCTGGGACCCGGCCAGCGGCCGCGAGCTGACGGTCTGGACGGACCAGCCCGGGGTGCAGTTCTACACGGGCAACTTCCTGAACGGCACGCTGGTCGGGATTAGCGGTCACATCTACCGCCAGTCAGACGCGTACACGTTCGAGACCCAGCACTACCCCAACTCGCCCAACCAGTCCAACTTCCCCACGACGGAGCTGAAGCCTGGTCAGGTCTTCAACTCCAGCACCATCTTCCAGTTCTCCTCCTAGCCACTCCCTCGTCACTCCACTAACCGGGCCAGGGTCCGGGCCGCGCCACTCTTCCGGCGCTGGTCCGGCCCTGGCCCCGTCGGCCAGAGCCCCCGCTGATGTCACAGCCGCCGACTAGACTTCCGGCGTGGCGACCAATCCGAGCCGCAAGCCGACCCCCCCGGCCGCTCCCGCGGCCGGGAGCGAGGATCGGCTGCTGCTCCTCGACGGGCACTCCCTGGCGTACCGGGCATTCTTCGCGCTGCCCATCGAGAACTTCTCGACGACCACCGGGCAGCCGACCAATGCCGTCTACGGCTTCACCGCCATGCTCATTAACGTGCTGCGCGACGAGCGGCCCACGCACATCGCCGTGGCCTTCGACCGCAGCGAGCCCACATTCCGGCACGAGCAGTACGTCGAGTACAAGGCGACACGGCGGGAGACCCCCGCCGACTTCCGCGGCCAGCTCAGCCTGATCTTCGAGGTCCTCGACGCGCTCGGGATCCCCCGGATGTCGGTGGCCGGGTACGAGGCCGATGACCTGATCGCCACGCTGGCCACGCAGGCGGCGCCCGACATGAGCGTGCTCATCGTCACTGGCGACCGGGACGCGCTGCAGCTCGTCACCGATGACGTCACCGTGCTGATGACCAGGCGCGGCATCAGCGACATGACCCGCTTCACGCCCGCGGCGGTCATTGAGAAGTACGGCCTGACCCCGGCGCAGTATCCCGACTTCGCCGCCGTCCGCGGCGACCCGAGCGACAACCTGCCCAGCATCCCCGGTGTCGGCGAGAAGACGGCCTCCAAGTGGATCATCGAGTTCGGCTCCCTCGCCGAGCTCGTGGACCGGGTCGGCGAGGTCAAGGGCAAGGCGGGCGACAAGCTGCGCGAGCATCTCGCCAGCGTGCTGCTGAACCGCCAGCTCACCGAGCTCGCCCGGGACGTGCCGGTCGGCGTCGGGCCGCACGACCTGCGTCCCGTGCCCTGGGACCGGGAGAAGATCCACCAGCTCTTCGACACCCTGCAGTTCCGGGTGCTGCGGGACCGGCTGTACGCGACCCTGCCCAACGGCATCGTCGAGGGACCCGAGGCCGCGGCGGCGGCCGCCGCCTCGGACGCCGCGGCGTTCGATGTCGCGGCGATCGTTCCCGGTCCGGGCGAGCTGGGCCCGTGGCTGGCCGAGCACGCCAGCGCCGCCGGGCGGTCGGGGCTGGCGGCCAGCGGCACCTGGGGCCGGGGGACCGGGAACCTGGAGGGCCTGGCCATCGCCGCCCCGGACGGCTCGTGCGCCTTCATCGACCCGACGGCGCTGGCCGAAGATGACGAGCAGGCGCTGGCCGCCTGGCTGGCCGACGCCGACCAGGCCAAGGCCCTGCATGACGCCAAGGGGCCGATGCACGCGCTCGCCGCCCGGGGCCTCAAGCTGGCTGGCCTGACCAGCGACACCGCCCTGGCGGCCTATCTGGCCCTGCCGGGCCAGCGCTCCTTCGACCTGGCCGATCTCTCGCTGCGGTACCTGAGCCGCGAGCTGCGCGACGCCGAGGCCAAGTCCGGCCAGCTCACCCTGGACATGCCCGACCCGGCCCAGATCCCGAACGCGCTGGCGCAGCGGGCGCAGGCCACTGCCGAGCTCGCCGACGCGCTCGACGTCGACCTGGCCAGCCGCGGCGCGACCGAGCTGCTGGCCGAGGTCGAGCTGCCGCTGGTCAGCGTGCTGGCCGAGATGGAGCAGGCCGGGATCGCCGCGGACGTTGATCATTTCGCCGGCATGTCGGCCAGCCTCGGCGGCGAGGTGAAGGCGGCGGAGCAGGCGGCCTTCGCGATCGTCGGGCACGACTTCAACCTCGGCTCACCCAAGCAGCTGCAGGAGGTTTTGTTCACCGAGCTGGGGCTGCCCAAGACCAAGCGGATCAAGACCGGATACACGACGGATTCCGAGGCGCTGACCAGCCTGCTGGCGCAGACCGAGCACCCGGTGCTCGCGCACCTGCTCCGGCACCGGGACGTTGCCAAGCTCAAGAGCATCGTGGACTCGCTGATCCCGATGGCCGGCCATGACGGCCGGATCCACACCACCTATAACCAGATGATCGCCGCGACCGGCCGCCTGTCGTCCACCGACCCGAACCTGCAGAACATCCCCATCCGCACCGAGGAGGGCCGGCGAATCCGGCAGGGCTTCGTCGTCGGCGATGGCTATGAGTGTCTGCTGACCGCGGACTACAGCCAGATCGAGCTGCGGATCATGGCCCACCTGTCCGGTGACGCCGCGCTCGCCGCGGCCTTCGGCTCCGGGCATGACTTCCACGCGGCTACGGCCGGGCGCGTGTTCGGCGTCGAGCCGGAGCACGTGACGCAGGAGCTTCGCAGCCGGGTCAAGGCCATGAACTACGGCCTGGCCTACGGCCTGTCGGTGTACGGGCTCTCCCAGCAGCTGCACGTGTCGGCGGACGAGGCACGCGCCTACATGGACGAGTACTTCGAGCAGTTCGGCGGGGTCCGCGACTACCTGCACGAGGTGGTGAACCGGGCCCGGACCAATGGCTATACCCAGACGATCCTCGGCCGCCGCCGCTATCTGCCGGACCTGACCTCCGACAACCGCCAGCGCCGGGAGATGGCCGAGCGGATGGCGCTGAACGCCCCCATCCAGGGCTCGGCCGCCGACATCATCAAGGTCGCCATGCTGGCCACCCACCGCGAGATCGCCGCCGCCGGGCTGCGCTCGCGGATGCTGCTGCAGGTCCACGACGAGCTGCTCTTCGAGGTCGCGCCCGGTGAGCTGGACCAACTGCGGGAGATCACCGCCGGGGCCATGGACGGCGCGTTCGAGCTATCGGTGCCGCTGGAGGTCTCCATGGGGACCGGCCGCAGCTGGGCGCAGGCGGCGCACTAGCATCCCGATCTCGCCCCGATCGACGCCCCGATCGACGGTGCCGGCCCCGGCTGGCGGCGCTCTAAGATTGACCCCTGGGCCAGGCTCTCATATGCTGAACGCTGCGTTGTGTGCTCTGCCGTCCGCCATGGCCGGGCAGCTTGAGGGACGGTCCTGCTTGTGGACTGTCACCGTCGGTGCTGGCCAGGCGCGTCAAGTCTCAAACCTTGGCCTCTCGTGTCGGGCGCCTGATGCACGGCGCATGCCCACTCAATCCTGTCCGCATCCGGAGTCCACCAACACATGACGAGTAGCACCGAGGCCACCTCGACCCCCAAAGTAGCGGTCAACGACATCGGTTCCGAGGAGGCCTTCCTCGCCGCGATCGACGAGACCATCAAGTACTTCAACGACGGCGACATCGTTGAGGGCACCGTCGTCAAGGTCGACCGAGACGAGGTCCTGCTCGACATCGGTTACAAGACCGAAGGCGTTATCCCGTCCCGTGAGCTGTCGATCAAGCACGACGTCGATCCCAACGATGTCGTCAAGACCGGCGAGCACATCGAGGCACTTGTCCTGCAGAAGGAGGACAAGGAAGGCCGCCTGATCCTGTCCAAGAAGCGCGCGCAGTACGAGCGGGCCTGGGGCACGATCGAGAAGATCAAGGACGAGGACGGCGTCGTCACCGGCACCGTTATCGAGGTTGTCAAGGGCGGCCTGATCCTGGACATCGGCCTGCGCGGGTTCCTGCCGGCGTCGCTGGTGGAGATGCGCCGGGTCCGCGACCTGCAGCCGTATGTGGGCAAGGAGATCGAGGCCAAGATCATCGAGCTGGACAAGAACCGCAATAACGTGGTCCTGTCCCGCCGGGCCTGGCTGGAGCAGACCCAGTCCGAGGTCCGCCAGAACTTCCTCAACACCTTGCAGAAGGGCCAGATCCGCAAGGGCGTCGTGTCCTCGATCGTCAACTTCGGGGCGTTCGTGGACCTCGGCGGCGTCGACGGGCTGGTGCACGTCTCGGAGCTGTCCTGGAAGCACATCGACCATCCCGGCGAGGTCGTGGAGGTCGGCCAGGAGGTCACCGTCGAGGTGCTCGACGTGGACATGGACCGCGAGCGGGTGTCGCTATCGCTGAAGTCCACGCAGGAGGACCCCTGGCAGCAGTTCGCGCGGACGCACCAGATCGGCCAGGTCGTACCCGGCAGGGTCACCAAGCTGGTGCCGTTCGGCGCGTTCGTGCGGGTGGAGGAGGGCATCGAGGGCCTGGTGCACATCTCCGAGCTCGCCGACCGGCACGTCGAGATCCCGGAGCAGGTCGTGCAGGTGGGCGACGAGATCTTCGTCAAGATCATCGACATCGACCTGGACCGGCGCCGGATCAGCCTGTCGCTGAAGCAGGCGAACGAGGGCGCCCTCGGTGAGGCGGCGGGCGAGGACTTCGACCCGACGCTGTACGGCATGCCGGCGACCTACGACGAGCAGGGCAACTACGTCTACCCCGACGGCTTCGACCCCGAGTCGGGCGAGTGGCTCGAGGGCTTCGACACCCAGCGCGAGGAGTGGGAGCGCCAGTACACCGAGGCCCGCTCGCGGTACGAGGCGCACCAGGCTCAGGTAGCCGAGGCACAGTCCAAGGCCGCGAGTGCCGCCGCGACCGAGCGCGAGGACCGCGGCGACCGCGGCGGTTCCAGCCGCGGCGACGCGCCCGCCCAGGGCACGCTCGCCTCGGACGAGGCGCTGGCCGCGCTCCGCGACAAGCTGTCCGGCGGCCAGAGCTGACCACCGGGGCAGCCCAGTTCAGGATCGTGGCGGGATTCCCGTGCTCTGCGCGGGAACCCCGCCACGATCATTTCTGCCCGGCCGGGACGGGCTGAGGTGCTCAGGGTCGGCCTGACCGGCGGAATCGGAGCCGGCAAGAGCGAGGTGTCCCGGCGGCTGGCCGCGCAGGGCGCCGTGGTGATCGACGCGGACGCGATCGCCCGGGAAGTCGTCGCGCCGGGCACCACGGGGCTCGCCGATGTCGTGGCGGCGTTCGGGACCGGCGTGCTGATGCCGGACGGCAGCCTGGACCGGCCCCGGCTCGGCGATATTGTCTTCGCCGACCCGCAGTTGCGCGCCAAGCTGAATGGCATCATCCATCCGCTGGTCGCCGCCCGGATGCAGGCGCTGGAGGACGCCGCGGGCCCAGGCGCGATCGTCGTGCATGACGTGCCGCTCATCGCCGAGAACCACCTGGCCGGCTCCTACGACCTCGTCGTCGTGGTGGACGCGCCGCCCCGGGTTCAGCTGGACCGGCTGGTTCGCCACCGCGGCCTCAGCCGGGATCAGGCGAAGGCGCGCATGGCGGCCCAGGCCGACCGCGCGCAGCGGCTGGCCATCGCCGGAATCGTGATCGACAACTCCGGCTCGCTGGCGGAGCTCGACCGGCTGGTCGGCGAGCTGTGGACCGAACTGCGCCACCGCGCGCAACTCAGCCGGCAGGACTAGTGCCTGCCTGCTGCCTGCTGCCTGCGGGGTGCGCCTTCGCGGCCAGACTGTCGTACCCCACGCCTACAGTGGAAACGTGAAGAAGTATCTGCTCGTGTGCTTCGCTCGGGAGGCGTCTTGCGCCCGGTAACCGATCTCCAGCGCCGTGTCGCGCCGTTCGAGGTGGTCACCGAGATGGTGCCCGGCGGTGACCAGCCGGCCGCTATCGCGTCCATGGAGGAGCGGATCCGGGGCGGCGCGAAGGACACCGTGCTGCTCGGCGCCACCGGCACCGGCAAGACCGCGACCGTCGCGTGGCTGACCGAGCGGCTGCAGCGGCCCGCCCTCGTCATGCTGCCGAACAAGACGCTGGCCGCGCAGTTCGCCAACGAACTGCGGGAGATGCTGCCGCATAACGCGGTCGAGTACTTCGTCTCCTACTACGACTACTACCAGCCGGAGGCGTACGTCCCGCAGACCGACACCTACATCGAGAAGGACTCCTCGATCAACGACGAGGTGGACCGGCTGCGGCACTCGGCGACCAACTCGCTGCTGACCCGCCGGGACACGATCGTGGTCGCGTCGGTGTCATGCATCTACGGGCTTGGCACGCCGCAGGAGTACGTCGACAAGATGGTCAAGCTGCGGGTCGGCGATTCGGTCGAGCGCGACGTCCTGCTGCGCAACCTCGTCAGCATGCAGTACGCCCGCAACGACCTGGCCTTCACCCGCGGCACGTTCCGGGTGCGCGGGGACACCATCGAGGTGATCCCGCAGTACGAGGAGCTGGCCGTGCGGATCGAGATGTTCGGCGACGAGATCGAGCGGCTGATGACGCTGCACCCGCTGACCGGCGAGGTGATAAGCGAGGATGAGGAGCTCTACGTCTTCCCGGCCTCGCACTACGTCGCCGGGCCGGAGCGGATGGAACGGGCGATCGCCGGCATCGAGGCCGAGCTGACCGGGCGGCTGGCCGAGTTGGAGCAGCAGAGCAAGCTCCTGGAGGCCCAGCGGCTGAGGATGCGTACCACCTACGACATCGAGATGATGCGGCAGGTCGGCAGCTGCTCGGGCATCGAGAACTACTCCCTGCACATCGACGGGCGCGAGCCGGGTAGCCCGCCCAACACCCTGCTCGACTACTTTCCCGAGGACTTCCTGCTGGTCATCGACGAGTCGCACAGCACGGTGCCGCAGATCGGCGCCATGTACGAGGGCGACGTGTCACGCAAGCGGGTCCTGGTCGATCACGGCTTCCGGCTGCCGAGCGCCATCGACAACCGGCCGCTGACCTGGGACGAGTTTGGCGAGCGGATCGGCCAGACGCTCTACCTATCGGCGACGCCAGGACCGTATGAGCTGCAGCGAGTCGGCGGCGAGGTCACCGAGCAGGTGATCCGGCCGACGGGCCTGATCGACCCCGAGGTGATGATCAAGCCGACCAAGGGCCAGATCGACGACCTGGTGCACGAGATCCGCGACCGCGCGGAGAAGTCCGAGCGGGTCCTGGTCACGACGCTGACCAAGAAGATGGCCGAGGACCTGACCGACTACCTGCTGGAGCTGGGCATCAGGGCCCGGTACCTGCACAGCGAGGTCGACACGCTGCGCCGGATCGAGCTGCTGCGCGAGCTGCGGGTCGGCGAGTACGACGTGCTGGTCGGGATCAACCTGCTGCGCGAGGGCCTGGACCTGCCCGAAGTGTCGCTCGTGGCGATCCTGGACGCGGACAAGGAGGGTTTCCTGCGGTCCGGTACCTCGCTGATCCAGACCATCGGGCGGGCCGCGCGGAACGTCTCGGGACAGGTCCACATGTACGCCGACAAGATCACCCCCTCGATGCAGCGCGCCATCGACGAGACGACCCGGCGGCGGGACAAGCAGATCGCCTATAACACCGCCCACGGCGTCGACCCGCAGCCGCTGCGCAAGCGGATCGCCGACATCCTGGACCAACTCGCTCGCGAGGACGCCGACACCGAGCGGCTGCTGGGCGGCTCGGGCCGTCAGCAGAGCCGGGGGAAGGCTCCGGTGCCTGGCGTGTCCTCGCGTGCGCGGGCGGCTGTCGCCGCATCGGCCGGCGCCCGGCAAGGTGATCAGCGGGCCGACCAGGCGGGCGGCGGCCCGGCCAGGGACGATCTCATCGCGCTGATCGGCGAGCTGACCGAGCAGATGCACACCGCCGCCGCCGAGCTGCAGTTCGAGGTCGCGGCGCGGATCCGGGACGAGATCCGGGAGCTCAAGCAGGAGCTGCGGGGCATGCAGGCCGCGGGGGTCTGACCCCCGTGAGGGACGCGGGTCGCGGGGCGCGGGGCCTGGCCCCGGGAGTGCCCGGCCGTTCGCGGATCCATTGCCGGAAAGAGAGGGAACGCTTTTCCTTTCGCGGCCGTCCAAGTGGTGGCGTGCAGCGATGCCGCCGGATAGCCGGAATGGTCGTCCTGGCCTCGGCCAGCGACCGGGAAGAGAGACCTCCCATGGCTGGATCACGCAGGCTGGTCGGCCCATATTGGCTGGCGCCATGGCGCGGCGGCGTGCTGGCCGGCGCGCTCGTTGTGGGGACGCTCGCGCTGGCGAGCTGCGGGACCGTGGTCGCGCCCGCCGCGCACAGCTCCGGAGTGTCCGCGTCGGGGCCGCCCACCGTCACACCCGGCACGCCGGTTCCGGCCAGCCAGCGACTCTGCGCCAGCCCGGCCTCGGTCAGCCAGGTCGCCATCGCCCAGGCGCCCTACCCGCGGCTGATCCCGCCCGGCCAGCCAGTCCCGCCCGGCCAGCCAGTCCCGCCCGGCCAGCCAGTCCCGCCCGGCCAGCCAGTCCCGCCCGGCCAGCCAGTCCCGCCCGGCCAGCCAGTCCCGCCCGGCCAGCCAGTCCCGCCCGGCCAACCGGGCCAGTCCGCCATGCCCGCCGGACCGGCCAACGCCGCCAAGCCGGTGCCGTCCGCCAAGCCGCTGACGTCAGCGAGGCCGGTTTCGTCCCCCAGGCCAGCCACGGTCGCGCCACGGCCGCCCATCGTCAAGATCGTCAGGAGCGCGTCGCGATCCCGCGCCCTGGCCCGCGCGGTGTGTAACCTGCCCAGGTTCCCCCGAGGGTCGGTCAACTGCCCCGCCCTGTTCGCCGCCGGCATCTACCAGCTCACCTTCACCGCGGACGGACGTCAGCTCCCGACCGTCACCATTCAGGAGACCGGCTGCCAGGCCGTCACCGGCGCGGGCGTCGTGCGCACGGCGGCTGGCCGCCCGGCCTTCTGGGCGCTGCTGACCAAGACGGCCGGCCCAGTCGTGCGATGGCCGGTGCACCTGCCAGGCGGCCCGGTCCGTCCGGGTCCGGGCGGCCCGATATGCGAGCCTCCGAGCACCCAGACCCCGCCCGGAACCCCCGAGCGTTCCTGCCCCGGCCCGGCCCGGCCTGTCGCGACGAAGCTGCCCTAGCCCTCCGGCGACCGCCGGTGACCACAGTCCCAGAGCCACCGTCGGCGGCGCCCCGCCCGACCGCCCCGGCTCCCGCCTCCTGGCGGCCCCGCCGTTCCGGCGTCCGGGTGGCCTGTCCCGGCTCCCCGCTCGCGCCGCCCGAACAGCCCTGCTGCCGCCCTGCCGCCTCGGAGCCCTGCTGCCGCCCTGCTGCCGCCTCGGAGCCCAACTTCAGTTCATGATCACGGGGCTTTTTCAGTCATATTGACTGAAAAAGCCCCGTGATCATGAATGGCCCAGTTTGGGCGGGCCGTAAGTCCTATTCCTGGCAGCCTCAAGTTACGCCCCAGCGGCCATCCCGGCCCCAGCCGGCCTTATCCCGGCGCCCGCCCAGGCCATCCCGGCCCCAGCGGCCATCCCGGCCCCAGCGGCCATCCCGGCGCCCGCCCAGGCCGCCCCGGCCCCAGCGGCCATCCCGGCCCCATCCGGCCCTACTCCCGGCACCATGTCGGTGCCCATCTGGGCCGCCCCGGCCCCGCCGGCCCGGCCCAGGCCCCATCTTGCCCTACCCGGCCCCATCATGACTCAAGCCGGGCGGCGGCCGGGCTTGATTTCGCGGCGGGCCGCCAGCGGTGCCGGGCAAGCAGATAGGCCTGGCGCAGCGTAGGGTCGGAACCATGCTAGAGAGCTTGGTCGCCGCTCTGGTATCAGCTTTCTGCTACGGCGTGGCCGCGGTCATGCAGGCCATCGCCGTCCGTTCGGCGACCCATCGCCCGGCTCACGTCGAGCCGGGCGAGGCAGGCCCGGGCGTCGATCCCGGGCTGGTCGTGCGGATGCTGCGGCAGGGGCCCTTCATCGCCAGCCTCGGCATCGACATGGTCGGCTTCGTGGCCCAGCTCGTCGCCCTGTCGCAGCTGCCGCTGTTCGCCGTCCAGGCGATAATCGCCGCCAACCTGGCTGTGACGGCCGTCTTCGCCGCCTGGCTGATGCACATACGGCTCAGCCTGCGGGAGTGGCTCGCCGTCACCGGGGTGGTCGCGGGCGTCGGCCTGCTCGGCTCCTCGGCCGGAGCCGAGGGCGCCACGCGGGTCGGATTCGACTTCAAGCTGGGCCTGATCGTGGCGGTCGCGGGCGTGGCGGTAGCCGGCCTGGCCGCCGCGCGGCTCCCGAACGTCTACCGGACGCCGACGCTGGGTGTGATCGCCGGGCTCGGCTACGCGGTCCTGGCGGTCTCGGCCCGGATCCTGCCAGGCTTCTCCCCGGCGCAGCTCGTGCGCGATCCCGCCAGCTATACCCTGGCCGCGGCCGGGATTGTCTCGTTCATGCTGTATGCGTCGGCGCTCGAGGGCGGCAGCGTGACGGTGGCCACCGCCGCCGTGGTCCTGGCGGAGACGACGCCGCCGGCGATCGTGGGGGTGCTCTTCCTCGGCGACTCCACTCGCCACGGCATGCAGGGCGTGGCCGTGCTGGGCTTCATCCTGGCCGTGTGCTGCGCCGTAGCGCTGGCCCGGTTCGGCGAGGCCAGCGAGCACAAGGCCGCGCAGGACACCACGCACGGCGACCAGGCCAGCGTGCAGGTCGGCCACCCTGCCGCCTGACGACGTGGCCCGGCGCTTTGGGTCGCCAAGTCCAGATAACTTACCCCCGCGGGGCGCCCGGATCGGGGCGGGCGCGCCTGCTGGAGGCGTTTGTCCACGTCCCAGGGCCTGCGGCCTGATATTCTGAGACCCCGTGGACCGGCGGGAGCTCTCGCCGGCACTAACCACGGGAGCCTCACCTTGGCGATGCCAGCGCATGTATCACGTCCGGTCAGCACCCGGCACCTCTTCGTCACCGGGGGCGTCGCGTCCAGTCTGGGCAAGGGCCTCACCGCTTCCAGCATCGGGCGCCTGCTCAAGCTCCGGGGGCTCAGGGTCAACATGCAGAAGCTCGACCCGTACCTGAATGTCGACCCGGGCACCATGAATCCGTTTCAGCACGGCGAGGTTTTCGTGACCGACGACGGCACGGAGACGGACCTGGACGTCGGCCACTACGAGCGGTTCCTGGATATCCGGCTGCCAGGCTCGGCCAATGTGACCACCGGCCAGATCTACTCCAGCGTGATCGCCAAGGAGCGCCGCGGTGACTACCTGGGTGACACCGTCCAGGTCATCCCGCACATCACTAACGAGATCAAGGCGCGGATCCTGGGGATGGGCGGCCCGGAAACCGACGTGGTGATCACCGAGGTCGGCGGCACGGTCGGGGACATCGAGTCGCAGCCGTTCCTGGAGGCAATCCGACAGATCCGGCACGAGATCGGCCGGGACCGGTGCTTTTTTCTGCATGTCTCCCTGCTGCCCTATATCGGGCCCGCGGGGGAGCTGAAGACCAAGCCGACGCAGCACTCGGTGGCCGCGCTGCGCAGCATCGGCATCCAGCCCGACGCGATCGTCTGCCGATCGGACCGGCCGATCAGTGACGGGCTGAAGCGCAAGATCAGCCTGATGTGCGACGTGGACGAGGAGGCGGTGGTCTCCGCGCCCGACGCACCATCGATCTACGACATCCCCAAGGTGCTGCACAGCGAGGGGCTGGACGCCTACGTGGTGCGCAAGCTGGGGCTGGCGTTCCGGGACGTGGACTGGAGCGACTGGGACGACCTGCTGCGCCGGGTGCACCGGCCCGCCCGCTCGGTCACGATCGCGCTGGTCGGCAAGTACGTCGACCTCCCGGACGCGTACCTGTCCCCGGCTGAGGCACTGCGGGCGGGCGGGTTCGCCAACGATGCCAAGGTCAACATCCGGTGGGTGCCCAGCGACGACTGCCAGACACCGGAGGGTGCGGCGGAGCGGCTGTCGGACGTCGACGGGGTGCTGGTCCCCGGCGGTTTCGGGGTCCGCGGCATCGAGGGGAAGATCGGCGCCGTCCGGTACGCACGCGAGTACGGCATCCCGCTGCTGGGCCTATGCCTGGGCCTGCAGTGCATGGCCATCGAGGTCGCCCGGGACCTGGCTGGGCTGCCGGGCGCCAACAGCACTGAGTTCGACCCTGCGGCCCCTTACCCGGTCATCGCGACCATGACCGACCAGCAGGACGTGGTCGCGGGGGAGCGGGACATGGGCGGCACGATGCGGCTCGGCATGTATCCGGCGGTCCTGGCTGAGGGCAGCCTCGTGCGCGAGCTGTACGGCGCCGAGGTCGTCCACGAGCGTCACCGGCACCGCTACGAGGTCAACAACGACTACCGTGCCACCCTCGAGCAGGCCGGCCTGCACTGCTCAGGCCTGTCGCCGGACGGCCGGCTGGTGGAGTTCGTGGAACTGCCGCGCGACATGCACCCGTTCTTCGTGGCTACGCAGGCCCATCCGGAGTTCCTGTCCCGGCCGACCCGAGCCCATCCGCTGTTCAGCGGCCTGGTCGCCGCCGCGATCGAGCGATCCCGCGCGGTCCCCGCGAACGAGACGGTCACGAGCGGCCTGCGCTCTGCGGCCACCGCACGCGCGGGCGCGCGCTGGGATGGCTGAGCCGCAGATCCGGCCGCCGGTCGGCACCGCCGCCGCGGCAGCTGGTGTCCCGGCGCTGGGCCTCCCGGCGGCCGGCCTGCGCGACATCGCCGAGCGCTGGCCCGTGACGGCCTCGGACGAGCTGGCCCGCGGCCAGCTGCTGCGGGTCCGGCGGGACATGGTGCGCATGCCCGATGGAGCGGTGGCGGGCCGGGAGTTGATGGAGCACCCCGGCGCGGTGGCCGTGCTGGCCCTGGACGCCGATGGCCGGGTCCTGCTGATCAGGCAGTACCGGCACCCCGCTGGCGCGCTGCTGTGGGAGATCCCGGCGGGCTTGCGGGATGTCGACGGCGAGCCGATCCACCTCACCGCCGAACGCGAACTGCTGGAGGAGACTGGCTACCGCGCGGCGGACTGGCGCGTGCTGGCCGACTTCTTCTCCTCGCCCGGCTGCAGCACCGAGCGGTTGCGCATCTTCCTGGCCCGCGACCTGACCGAGGTGCCAGCCGGGGAGTGCCCCTATGCCCGCGAGCACGAGGAGGCGTTCCTGACGGTCGCGTGGGTACCGCTGGAAGAGGCGGTGCGTAAGTTCCTCGCGGGTGACCTGCACAACGGAGTGGCAGGGGTGGGTATCTTGTCCGCGTATGCCGCCCGGCAGGACGGGTTCGCTACGCTCCGCCAGGTCGGCGCGCCGGAGAGCCTGTAGCTGCGGCGCTGCATGCAGGGAGGGAAGTCGCCGGGCAACGAGGCCGGGTGGCCCCGCGAACGAGGGAGGACCTGCGGTCATGAGGGTGGGCGTTCCTAAGGAAGTCAAGAATCATGAGTACCGCGTCGCGATCACGCCGGCCGGGGTGCACGAGCTGGTCAGGGACGGGCACGAGGTCTTCCTGGAGCAGGACGCCGGGACTGGGTCCTCGATTCCCGACGCCGACTTCGTCGACGCGGGCGCGACGATCCTGCCCACGGCCGATGACGTGTGGCAGGCCGGTGACCTGATCCTCAAGGTCAAGGAGCCGGTCGCCGCCGAGTATCCCCGGATGCGCAAGGACCAGGTGCTCTTCACCTACCTGCACCTGGCCGCCAGTCGCGACTGCACCGAGGCCCTGCTCGCGGCCGGGGTCACCGCCATCGCCTACGAGACCGTCCAGCTGCCCGACGGCTCGCTGCCGCTGCTCGCCCCCATGTCGGAGGTGGCCGGCCGGATGGCTCCGCAGGTAGGAGCCCACCACCTGCAGCGGGACGGCGGCGGCCGCGGCGTCCTGATGGGCGGCGTGTCCGGCGTCTACGCGGCCAAGGTAGTCGTGCTGGGCGCCGGCGTCTCGGGCATGAACGCGGCCGCCATCGCGCTGGGCATGCAGGCCGAGGTCCTGCTGCTTGACCGGAATGTCGCCCGGCTGCGTCAGGCCGATGCGATCTACCAGGGCCATTGCCAGACCGTCGCCTCCAACGCCTACGAGGTCGAGCGCGCCGTCATCGACGCAGACCTGGTCATCGGCGCGGTCCTCGTGCCGGGCGCCAAGGCTCCCAAGCTGATCTCCGATGACCTGGTGTCGCGGATGAAATCCGGATCGGTCCTGGTGGACATCGCCATCGACCAGGGCGGCTGCTTCGAGGGCTCGCGGCCGACCACCCACGCCGACCCCACCTACCCGGTGCACGACTCGGTCTTCTACTGCGTCGCCAACATGCCTGGCGCCGTGCCGCACACCTCGACTTACGCGCTGACGAACGTGACCCTGCCGTACGTGGTGGAGATCGCCCGGCACGGCTGGCGCGAGGCGCTCCGCCGGGACCAGCCGCTGGCGCTCGGCCTCAACACGTTCGAGGGCGCCGTCACCTGCGGGCCGGTGGCGGAGGCCCACGGCCTGCCCGCCACGCCCGTCGCGGAGGTGCTCAGCTGACCACCGTCGCCGCGGCCATCCGCCGTTACCTCGATCACCTCACCGTGGAGCGGGGCCTGGCCGCGCATACGCTCGAGGCGTACCAGCGCGACCTGCAGCGGTATGCGGCGACCCTGGCCCGGCAGGGGCGCACCGAGATCGAGGCGGTCACCACCCAGGACGTCGCCGACTACCTGGCCGGGCTGCGCGAAGGTGATCCCGACCATCCGCCCCTGGCGGCTAGCTCGGCCGGGCGCGCGGTGGTCGCGGTCCGGGGCCTGCACGCCTTCGCCCTGCTCGAAGGGCTCGCCACCGGCGATCCGGCCCGGATCGTGCGACCGCCGGCCCCGCCGCGGCGGCTGCCGAGGGCGATCTCCATTCCCGAGGTGGAGCGGCTGCTGGAGGCCGCCGGCGGCGGCGCGGCCGCCTCCGCCTCGCTGCGCGACCGCGCCCTGCTCGAGCTGCTCTACGGGACCGGCGCCCGGATCTCCGAGGCCGTCGGCCTGGACGTCGATGACCTGGACCTGTCCGGAGAGGCGCGCAGCGTGTCCGTGCCGGCCGCCGTGCGGCTCAGCGGCAAGGGCGGCAAGCAGCGCATCGTGCCCGTCGGCAGCTACGCCCGTGCGGCGATCGAGGCCTACCTGGTCCGGGCCCGGCCGGGGCTCGCGCGCGCGGCCCGGCGCGGCCCGGCCAGCCCGGCCCTCTTCCTCAACGCGCGGGGCGGCCGGCTCACCCGGCAGGGCGCCTGGGGCGCGCTGCGCGCGGCCTGCGCCAGGGCCGGGCTGGCCGAGGTATCGCCGCACACCCTGCGTCACTCGTTCGCCACTCACCTGCTCGACGGCGGAGCCGACGTCCGGGTGGTGCAGGAGTTGCTGGGTCACGCGTCCGTGACCACGACGCAGGTATACACGCTGGTCACGGTCGACAAACTGCGCGAGGTCTACGCGGCCGCCCATCCCCGGGCGCTCGGCTAGCGACGACGCCGCGGCCTGGCGAGACGGGCCGGACTGGCCCCCGAATGGCCGTTTCGCGGTGTAACTTAGGTCGGAGTCATTTCCCCGTTAACGGTGAGTCGGCTTGCCCCGGCCTGGTGCAGCGCCTAGAGTCCCCGTTCCAGCGGGCGTCTTTGCGCGGTCGCCGGGGAGGTGCAATTAGCTATGGCGGCGTCCCGAACCTTGGAGGTCCGGCCGGACGTGCTAGGTCCCACGGGTCGGCCCATACCGGTGTTTCCCGAGCCCGAGCCACTGCTCGTGCATGGGCCAGCCAGGATCGCGGCGGTCTGCAACCAGAAGGGCGGGGTCGGCAAGACCACCACCACGATCAACCTGGGTGCGGCTCTAGCCGAGCAGGGCCGTCGCGTGCTGCTGGTGGACTTCGACCCGCAGGGCGCGCTGTCGGTGGGCCTGGGGATCCAGCCGCACGAGCTGGACGCGACCGTTTACAACCTGCTGATGGAACGCAGCCTGAGCGTCCACGACGTGGTGTTCCAGACCAGGGTCGAGGGCCTGGACCTGCTGCCGAGCAACATCGACCTGTCCGGCGCCGAGGTACAGCTCGTGCACGAGGTCGGCCGCGAGTTCGTGCTCGGCCGGGTCCTGCAGCCAGTTATCCCCGACTATGACGTCATCCTGATCGACTGCCAGCCGTCGCTGGGCCTGCTGACGGTGAACGCGCTGGCGTGCGCCGACGGCGTGCTGGTCCCGCTGGAGTGCGAGTACTTCGCGCTGCGCGGGGTGGCCTTGCTGATGGAGACCATCGAGAAGGTGTCCAGCCGGCTCAGCCCGAAGCTGACCATGGACGGACTTCTGGCCACCATGTACGACTCGCGCACTTTGCACACCCGCGAGGTGCTGGCCAACGTCGTCGCGGGGTTCGGCGAGAGGGTATTTCACACGGTCATCAGCCGGACAGTGCGGTTCCCGGACGCTACCGTGGCAGGAGAGCCGATTACGCAGTTCGATCCCTCCTCGAACGGGGCGAGCGCGTACCGCGAACTCGCCAAGGAGGTACTGGACCGGTGGCGTCAGGGGGTGCCCGCAGGTCCCGTTCACGACGGGTAAGCCTGCCGGGAGTCTCGGAACTGCTGCGCCCGTCGCATCCGGCGGCTCGCGCTCCGGAAGCCGAGCACCAGCGCCCGGCCAGCGGCCGGGAGACTCACTCTCAGAAGATCACTGTATACCTATCGGCCGGTGAACTGCTGGACCTAGAGCGGGCGCGCCTGGCCCTGCGCGGTTACGGGATAGCGGTCGATCGCGGCCGGATCGTCCGCGAAGCCCTGGCCGTCTTACTCGCCGACCTGGACGCCGAGGGGGATCTCAGTCTGGTGGCCCGGCGGCTGCGCGGCGGTGCGTGAGCAGCGAGCGGGTCATCGGCAGCGGCGCGACCGCGTGGCCCGATCGGATAGCGTCGGTTCCCGGAGCGGCTGAGGCCGCGGAGCACCAGGCGGCAACGGATTCTGAATGACCATCATGGCAACTGGCAAATCTGACGACGCCACCCAGGCCCAGCCCACCAGCGGCTTTGAGGTCCACCTCGACGTCTTCGAGGGCCCGTTCGACCTGCTGCTCGCCCTCATCTCCAAGCACAAGCTGGACATCACCGAGATCGCCCTGTCCAGCGTCACCGATGAGTTCATTGCCCACATCCGGGCTCTGGCCGATGCCTGGGACCTGGATCAGGCGAGCTACTTCCTGGTGGTCGCCGCGACCCTGCTCGACCTCAAGGCGGCCCGGCTGCTGCCCGCCGGCGAGGTGGATGACGAAGAAGACCTGGCCCTGCTCGAGGCCCGGGACCTGCTGTTCGCCCGGCTGCTGCAGTACCGCGCCTACAAGGAAGTGGCCGCCGTCCTGGCCGGGAAGATGGCACAGCAGGGGCGGCGGTTCCCGCGCCGGGTGCCCATGGAGCCGCGGTTCGCGCAGTTGCTGCCAGAGGTCCTGCTGGGCCTGGGGCCGGACCAGTTCGCCGCGATCGCGGCCCGGGCGCTGACGCCGCGCCAGATACCAACCGTCTCGACCAGCCACCTGCACATCCCGCGGACCAGCGTGCGCGAGCAAGCTGAGATAATGGCCCTGCGGCTTCGCGAGATCGGCCGGACCACCTTCCGCCAGCTCACCAATGACTGCGCGGGGACCTATGAGGTCGTGGCGCGGTTCCTGGCCATCCTGGAGCTTTACCGGGAATGCCGGATCACGCTCGACCAGGTAGTCCCGCTGGGCGACATCTTCGTCTCGTGGTCGGATGCCGGGCCGCCCGCAGAGGCAGCGCACCCCGAGCACCCGCCGTACCCTGACGAGGAAGACGACTGAATATGCATAACGGATCGGCTCCCGTCCCCGAGCACGTCGCCGCCTCCCCTCCGGTGCCCGTCGTCACAGGGCCAGCCGAGGCGGAGCCCGCCGGGACCGTGCCGACCGGGACCGTGCCGACCGGGACCGTGCCGGTGCCGGGCCTGCGCGCCAGCCTGGAGGCGATCCTGCTGGTCGCGGACGAGCCGGTGCCCGAGAACCTGATCGCCCAGGTAGTCGAGCGGCCTACCGGCGAGGTGGCGGCGGCGCTGCGCGAGCTCGCGGCCTCCTACGCTGCCGACGGGCGCGGCTTCGAGCTGTCCGAGATAGCCGGCGGCTGGCGGTTCTATACCAGCGCCGAATGCGCGGGTGTCGTGGAGCGGTTTGTCCGGGATGGCCAGGAGGTCCGGCTCACCCAGGCAGCTCTGGAGACGCTGGCCGTCGTGGCCTATCGCCAGCCCGTCAGCCGTGCCCGGGTTTCCGCCGTCCGGGGCGTCAACTGCGATGGCGTCATGCGCACCCTGGTACTCCGCGGGCTTACCGAGGAGGCGGGCACCGATCCCGAGACCGGGGCCGTGCTGTTCCGGACGACCGGGTACTTCCTGGAACGGCTCGGCGTGGCTGGCCTGGCGGACCTGCCGGAGCTAGCGCCGTTCCTTCCCGACCATCTCGACGACGAACAGGACTCAGGGTCATGAGGATGTCTGGTCGTGATCGCCGGCCCGAGACCAGTGCCGGACGCAGCAGCACCGCCGGACGCAGCGGCACCGCCGGACGCAGCGGCACCGCCGGACGCAGCGGCACCGCCGGGCGCGGCGGCGGCCGGGGTGGCGCCGAACGCGGCGTGACCGCGGGTGCCCGGCCCGGCTGGGTCCGGGCCTGGGGCGTGGAAGCCGAGCTGGCGCCACACCGCGATTTTGGCTCCGGCGACAATCCAGGGTCGCGCGACTCGCGCGACGATTTCGACAGCGACGACTTCGGCCCGGAAGGCCCCCGCGACTCGCTCATCGATGTTCCGGGCGGCATCCGACTGCAGAAAGTACTGGCCGCCGCAGGTGTGGGCAGCCGCCGGCACTGCGAGGAGCTGATCGGCGAGGGCCGGGTGGAGGTGGACGGCGAGATCGTCCGCCGGTTCGGGGCCAGGGTCGATCCGGAGCACCAGATCATCCGAGTGGATGGCAGGCGCATCGCCGCCAGCGAGAATCTGGTTTACGTGGCGCTGAATAAGCCTGCCGGGGTCCTCACGACGATGTCGGACACCCGTGGCCGGCCTACCATCGCCGACCTTCTCGGCGACCGGGCCGAGCGGCTGTTCCACGTGGGCAGGCTCGACTACGACACCGAGGGCCTGATGCTGCTGATGAACGACGGAGAGCTAGCGCACCGGCTGGCTCACCCCCGCTACGGGGTACTCAAGACCTACCTGGCTGATATCCCTGCCCCGTTGCCCCGTGACCTCGGGCGGCAGCTGATGAGCGGCATCGAGCTGGACGACGGGGCGGCCACCGCCGACAAGTTCCGCGTCGTCGAGCGGGCGGGATCGCGGGCCCTAGTGGAGATCACCTTGCACGAGGGGCGCAAGCACATCGTCCGGCGCATGCTCGCGGCGACCGGGCATCCGGTCAGCCGGCTGGTGCGGACTCAGGTCGGTCCGGTGGCGCTGGGCTCGCTGCG
>Ga0307372_10002583_pt1 | contig 29771 bp, 28 predicted proteins | sample OX1MG_FD_202533 | JGI IMG/M metagenome (GOLD analysis project Ga0307372, IMG submission 202533) | Soil microbial communities from Risofladan, Vaasa, Finland - OX-1 | ecosystem: Environmental > Terrestrial > Soil > Coastal area > Acid sulfate soil | place: Finland: Risofladan, Vaasa | collected... | reverse complement strand
CGATCTGGCTCCGGGTGCGCTCGATATCGGCGCCCGGCAGATCGATCTTGTTGATCACCGGCACGATCTCGAGGCCATGGTCGAGCGCCAGGTAGACGTTGGCGAGGGTCTGCGCCTCGACCCCCTGGCTCGCGTCGACCACCAGCAGTGCGCCCTCGCAGGCGGCCAGGCTGCGCGAGACCTCGTAGGCGAAATCGACGTGACCGGGCGTGTCGATAAGATTCAGGATGTAGGTGCGGCCGTCGTTGGCGGCATAATTGATCCGCACCGAACGCGCCTTGATGGTGATGCCGCGCTCGCGTTCGAGATCCATCGAGTCCAGGAACTGCGCTTTCAGCTCGCGCTTGGTGAGCGCGCCGGTGCGCTCCAGGAGCCGATCGGCAAGCGTCGACTTGCCATGATCGATATGGGCGATAATCGAGAAGTTGCGAATCAGCTGCGGGTCGGTCATTCCCACACCGCCTCAAACACCGGCGGCCGCGCGAGCTTTGAAGAACGCGAAGGTTTCCCGCAAGCCCTCGGCCAGCGAGACCTGTGGCCGCCAGTGCAGATGCTGGGCGGCGCGCGCCGGCGAGATTAGCGAACGGCGTTGTTCGCCCGCCCGCCGCGGCGCATGGAGCGGCGGACTGTCGATGCCCGCGACCGCCGCCAGTTCCTGGTACAGGCGGTTGACGCTGGCTTCGACCCCGGTGCCGATATTGAACGCGCCGCTGGCGTTTGACCGCAGCGCCGCCAGATTCGCGCGCACGATATCGCCCACGAACACATAGTCGCGGGTCTGCTCGCCGTCGCCGAAAATCGTCACCGGCTGCCCCGCCAGCATCCGTCCGCAGAAAATCGCCATCACCCCCGCCTCGCCGTGCGGATCCTGGCGCGGCCCATAGACGTTGGCGTAACGCAGCGCGAGGTATTCAAGCCCGTACTCGGCGCGGTAGAAGAACAGATATTTTTCGGTGGCGAGCTTGGCCACGCCGTAGGGACTCACCGGACGTAGCGGATGATCTTCGTCGCAGGGAAAGGCTTCCTGCTCGCCGTAAATCGCGCCGCCGGTCGAGGAGAAAATCACGCGGCGCAGACCGGCGCGACGGCCAGCCTCCATCAGATTCAGAAAGCCGACCAGGTTGACCGTAGCGTCGAACGACGGCTCGGCGACCGAGCGGCGCACGTCCATCTGCGCCGCGAAATGGAAGATCGTCTCGGGGCGCTCGCGGGCCACGATCTCGTTGACGGCGGCAGCGTCGCGGAGATCAGCCTTTAAAAATCGCGCCGCCGGGTTGACCTGCTCGCGCCGGCCCGCGGAAAGATCGTCGATCACCGCGAGGTCGTGGCCCTCGCCTATCAGCGCGTCGACCGTATGCGAGCCGATGAAGCCCGCGCCGCCCGTCACCAGGATTCGCATCGCCATGCCTAGACCGCCGGGCGACCGATCGAGAAGTAGCGGAATTCGAGCGCCTTCATGAGCGCCGGATCGTAAAGATTGCGTCCGTCAAAAATCACCGCTTGCTTGAGTTCCGTGCGAATACGCTGAAAATTGGGATGGCGAAACTCGTTCCACTCGGTCAGGATCAGCAGCGCGTCCGCCCCCTTGAGCGCCTCGTAGTTGATCCGATGATAGCTTACCCGTTCGCCGAACAATTTGCGCGCGTTCTCCAGCGCCTCGGGATCGTGCACCTGGACGCGCGCGCCGGCTTTGAGCAGCTCCTCGATCACCACGATCGACGGGGCCTCGCGCATGTCGTCGGTGCGCGGCTTGAATGCGAGTCCCCAGACCGCAAAGCTGCGCCCGCTCAGATCGTCGCCGAAATGCTGCTTGACGCGCGTCGCCAGCAGATGCTTCTGGCGATCGTTGACCTCCTCGGCGGCGCGGAGCAGGCTGAAGTCCAGCCGCTGCTCGGCGGCGCTATGGACCAGCGCCTGCACGTCTTTGGGGAAACAGGAACCACCGTAGCCGACGCCCGGAAACAGGAACTGCGATCCGATCCGATGGTCGGAGCCCAGCCCGCGGCGCACCTCGTTGATCTCGGCGCCAACCGCCTCGCACAGGTTAGCCATGTCGTTGATAAACGAGATGCGCAGCGCGAGCATCGCATTGCAGGCGTATTTGGTCAGTTCCGCCGAGCGCGGATGCATCACCAGGATCGGATTGTCGGTGCGCACGAAGCTGCCGTGTAGTTCGCGCAGCACGGCCGTCGAACGTTCGCTGATACTGCCGATAATCACGCGATCGGGCCGCATGAAATCCTCGATCGCCGAGCCTTCCTTGAGGAACTCCGGGCACGAGCAGATCTCCACCCGGTCGATCGCCAGGCGCGCGGCGAGCGCCATCAGTTTGTCGTTGGTGCCGACCGGCACCGTGCTCTTGACCGCTATCACGTGATAACCGTCGGCCGCCTTCAGCACCGACTCGGTCGCCGCCATCACGCCGCTCAGGTCGGCTGCGCCGGTCGCGCTCATCGGCGTGCCGACCGCAATGAACGACACCAGCGACTGGCGCACGGCGCCCGCAAGATCGGTGGTGAAATGAAGGCGGCCTTCGTTGACATTGCGCCGCACCAGCTCCTCCAGGCCGGGCTCGTAGATCGGAATCTTACCCGCCTTGAGCTGCGCGATTCGGTTCGCGTCGATATCGACGCAGGTCACCTCATTACCGCTCTCGGCGAAGCAGGTGCCGCTCACCAGTCCGACGTAGCCGGTTCCGACGACTGCGATGTTCATTCAGCTAAATTCCCGTAAGCCTTAAAACTCTTCTTTGACTACATAGATCGGCTTGTGCTGCGTCTCATGGTAAGTGCGCGTCAGCATCTCGCCCAGCAGGCCGAGGCTGACGAACTGCACGCCGACCACCAGCAGCAGCACCGCCAGCAACAGCGCCGGGCGCGCAGCCAGCGGATGGCCGAGGATCACCTTTTCGAACACCAGCACGCCGGTCCATAGCCCGCCGAGCATCGCCAGCACGATCCCGATGGTGCCGAAGACCTGGATCGGCCGGGTCGAGTACCCGGACAGGAAGCGCACTGTGATCAGATCGAGGAAGGTGCGCAGGATACGGCCGGCGCCGTACTTCGATCGGCCCCAGCGTCGCGGCCGGAACCCGACTTCGACCTCGGCGATTTGCGCGCCCAGTTCCGCCGCGATCGCCGGCACGAAACGATGCATCTCGCCATACAGCATCAGTTGGCGCGCGAGTGGGCCGCGGTACGCCTTGAGCGTGCATCCGTAGTCGTGGAGCGGCACACCGGTGAAACGCGAGATCAGCTGATTGGCGGCAATCGACGGCCAGCGCCGCAGCAGGGGGGAATCGCGCCAGCGCCCGACGCGCCAGCCGCTCACCAGGTCGTAGCCCTCGTCGAGCCGGGCCAGCAGCCGCGGAATGTCGGCCGGATCGTTCTCGCCGTCGCCGTCGATCGCGACCACGCAGTCGCCCGTCGCATGCTGAAAACCGCAGGCCAGCGCCGCGGTCTGCCCCGAATTGCGCGCCAGCCGGATGACACGGATGTGGCCGTCCGCCGCCTTCAGCCGGCGCAGCTCCTCGATACTTCCGTCGCTGCTGCCGTCGTCGATAAACAGCAGTTCGTAGGAACGGCCCAGTGCGTCCAGCGTCGCGGCCAGCTCGCGATGGAGTGGGCCCAGGTTGTCCCGCTCGTTGTAGAGCGGAATCACTACTGAGAGATCCATCTCGAATGATGCGAGTCGGTCAGCTCGATGAAGGCGCGATAGCGCGCGTCAATTTCCTCCCAGCTCAGATTGGCCAGGCGATCCAGCGAAAAGCGCTCGACCACGAACGAGCCCATCACGCTGCCATAGACCACCGCGGTTCTGAGCACCGATTCGGTGACCTTGCCGCCGCGCGCGATGTAGCCCATGAAGCCGCCGGCGAAGCTGTCGCCCGCGCCGGTCGGATCGACCACCTCCTCGAGCGGATAGGCCGGCACCGCAAACATCGATTCCTGGCTGAACTGCAGGACGCCGTACTCGCCGCGCTTGACCAGCACCGTGTCGGGCCCCATCTTGAGGATCGCGCGCCCGGCTTTGACCAGGTTGTGCTCTTGCGAGAGCAGGCGCGCCTCCTGATCGTTGAGCGTCAGGATATCGACCCGCGGCAGCATCTTGAGCAGCGCCGCGCGCTCGGTGTTGATCCAGTGATCCATGGTGTCGGCGGCGACCACCTTGGGACTTTTCATCTGCGACAACACGCTTTGCTGAAGTTGCGGCGAGATATTGGCCAGAAACAGGAAGTCGGCGCGGCACTGGTCGGGCAGCAGCTCGGGCGAGAAATCGGCGAACACGTTGAGCGCCAGGTGCAGCGTGTCGCGATTGTTCATGTCCTCGTGATAGCGCCCGTGCCAGCGGAAGGTCTCACCCTCGCGCTGCGCGAGTCCGCGGATATCGACGTTGCGATCGGCGAAGAATTTCAGATGCTCGTCGCGGAAATCCTTGCCCACCACTGCGACCATGCTGACCGGCGAAAAAAACCGCGCCGCCACCGAAAAAAAACTCGCCGATCCGCCCAGCGCCTCGTCGACCTTACCGCCCTGGGTCTCGACCGTGTCGTAACCGATACTGCCGACCACCACGATGCTCATCTTTTTCTTTACCTTCTTCCCGGCGCCCCGGTTCAGCGGCGCTTGAGATATTTGCCGACGATCAGATCGAGATCGGCGGCGGTTTTGGGCGGAATCACCGCCGGATCGGTAATAATCGCACCCGCGAGCGCGCGCGGGCATGGACACTCGCGGCCGAGCGCGCCGAGCTTGCCTGCCAGAGTCACGATCGCATTCTGCGCCAGCTCGACGTTGAGCTTCATCACCCGCAAGATCTCCGCAATATCGACCGCGGCGACGCTCTGATGCCAGCAATCGTAGTCGGTGACCAGCACCAGGGTGGCGAAACAGATCTCGGCCTCGCGCGCGAGGCGCGCCTCCTGCATCGCCGTCATGCTGATCACGTCGACGCCCCAGCTGCGAAACAGGTTCGATTCGGCGCGGCTGGAGAACTGCGGTCCCTCGATGCACAAGTAGGTCCCGCCCTCCTTGACCCTGGCGCCGGCGGCGCGCGCGGCAGCCGCCAGTTCCCGGCTTAGCGGGCTGCATACCGGGTCGGCCAGCGAGACGTGACCAACGATACCGTTGCCGAAGAAGCTCGACGGGCGCCGAAAGGTGCGATCGACGAACTGATCGGGCACCATCAGGTCACCCGGTGCGAGGTCTTCGCGCATGCTGCCGGCCGAGCTGATCGAAACCAGGTACTCGACGCCGAGCTGCTTGAGTCCGTAGAGATTCGCGCGGTAGTTGATTTCGCTTGGCAGCAGGCGATGGCCGCGGCCGTGACGGGCGAGAAACACCACCTCGGTCTCGCCGAGCCGGCCCCGGAAGTAGGGATCCGAGGGGCGGCCGAACGGCGTCTCAAGCTCGATTTGCTCGACACCCTCGAGCCCCTTCATCTGGTAGAAGCCGCTCCCGCCGATTACACCCAGTCTTTTCATCGCCATCGAAAACCTCGACCCAGGCCGCGCTATTGGAGCTCCGCCGGCGACGGCGTGGCGCGCCGCAAGGGGTTATGGTTCACGACGCCCTTGTGCTCGGCGTAAAGCTGCCCGCAAGCCGCGGCGATATCGTGACCGCGGCTCTCGCGTAAGGTTGCGGTCAAGTTACCCTGCCGCAGAAGCTCAAGAAAGTCCTCGACTCGCGGGCGCGGACTGGGGCGGAACGGCGCGGCGGGAAACGGGTTGAAGAACAGCAGATTCACCTTGGCGCGCATCGGCCGCATCAGCTTGACCAGGCGGCGCGCGTCGGCCGGCGAATCGTTGATTTCCTCCAGCATCACATACTCAAAGGTGATTCGGTTGCGGCGCGCAATCGGCAGACGCTGGCAGGCCTCGAGCAGGTCGCCGAGCGGGAAGCGCCGGTTGACCGGCACGATGCGGTTGCGCGTCTCATCGGTCGTGGCATGCAGCGAGACCGCCAGGTTGACCTGGAATTCAGCCAGCAAGCGCTCCATCCCCGCAATCAGGCCGACGGTCGAGACCGTGATGCGCCGCGGCGAGATGCCGAGCCCCCACGGCGCCGTCATGATCCGCAGGGTGCGGGCGAGTTGCGGATAGTTCGCCAGCGGCTCGCCCATCCCCATGAAGACGAAATTCGTCAGCGGCGTATCCGGCCCGAGCTCGCGGCGCGCCATGATTACCTGCCCGGCCATCTCGGCGGCGGTCAGGTTGCGATGAAGCCCCATCCGGGCGGTCGCGCAGAATTCGCATCCCATCGCGCATCCGACCTGGCTCGACAGGCAGAGCGTGAGCCGCCGCGCGGCGGGAATAATCACGCTCTCGATCGCCTCGCCGTCGGCCAGCGCGACCAGCAGCTTGCAGGTGCCATCGGCCGAGCGCGCAGCGCTAAAGCTCAGCGTGCCGAGCGCGAATTGCGCGGCGAGACGGCGGCGCAGCGCGGCCGGCACGTCGACCATCGCGTCGAGCGATTCGACGCCGCGCGCCCATAACCAGGCCATGATTTGGCGGGCGCGAAACTTGCGCTCGCCGGCCGCGATCACGCTTTCCTCGAGCTCCTCGAGGATGAGGTCGCGCAGGTCGCGCCGCTCAGCGTCGAGGCTCGACGGCGTCGGATGTTCGGCGTCTAAAGTCACGGCCTTTTATTGTAATCGAAAATCGCGGGCGGCGAACGAGCCGCTGGCAGGGCTTTTACAGGTAGGTAATCAGTTCATAAGCGAAATAGATGAACAGGCAGAGCAGCACGAATTCGTCGAGCAACAGCACGCAGCGACGAATCAGCCCTTCGGGCAACAGGCGCTGCACCACGAAACCGACGAACCAGAACAACACCACCGCCGCGATTATGGCGCTGGTGTGATGGGTCAGCAGCTTGATCGCGTCGAGATTGATCCAACCGGATACTTCGTGGCCTCGGAACAGAACGCCGATGAAGGCCGGCCGCGTCTGCACCCATCCCTGCCTTAGACGATTTCCAGGGCGCTGAAGAAAAATGGAATTTCGTGGGCCGCGGTCTCCGGTGCGTCCGATCCGTGGACCGCGTTCTGCTCGACGTCGACGCCAAAATCCTTCCGAATCGTGCCGGCCGCCGCCTTGGCCGGATCGGTTGCGCCCATCAGATCGCGCCAACGCGTGATCGCCCCCTCGCCCTCCAGCACCGCGACAACCACCGCTCCCGACGACATGTAGGCGCACAGCGAGCCGTAGAACGGCCGCGCCCGGTGGACTTCGTAAAAAGCCTCGGCCTGCGCCGTCGCCAGACGCATCATCCGGAGCCCCCGCACGGCGAGGCCCGCCGCCCGGATCTGCTTCAGGATATCGCCGACGAAGCCGCGCCGGACCGCGTCGGGCTTGATAATCGCAAGGGTTCTTTCGAGAGCCATCTACGCCGCCTTTTCGAGCACGCGCTTCATCGTCGAGCCGAGGTCGGCCGGGCTTATCGCGACCGCGATGCCGGCGGCCTTGAGCGCCGCGATCTTGTCGGCCGCGCCGCCGTGCCCGCCGGCGATGATCGCGCCGGCATGGCCCATCCGCCGCCCCTTGGGTGCGGTCTGGCCGGCGATGAAGGCGACTACCGGTTTCTTAAAGTTTTGCTTGATATATGCCGCGGCCTCTTCTTCGGCGCTGCCGCCGATCTCGCCGATCAGGATGACGCCGTGGGTGTCGGGATCGCGGTTGAAAAGTTCCAGCACTTCTATATGGCTGGTGCCGACGATCGGATCGCCGCCGATTCCCACGCAGCTCGATTGGCCGATGCCGAGCTGGGTGAGCTGATGCACCGCCTCGTAGGTCAGGGTCCCCGAGCGCGACACCACCCCGACGTGGCCCGGCTTATGGATGTAGCCCGGCATGATCCCGATCTTGCACTGGCCGGGCGTAATCACGCCGGGACAGTTGGGGCCGATGAGCCGGCTATGGCTGCCGGCGAGATAATGCTTGACGCGCACCATGTCGAGCACCGGGACGCCCTCGGTGATACAGATCACCAGCTCGATGCCGGCCGCGATCGCCTCCAGCATCGCATCGGCGGCGAACGGCGGCGGCACGTAGATCACCGTCGCGTTGCAGCCGGTCGCACGGCGCGCCGCCTCGACCGTATCGAAAATCGGGATGCCCTCGAAGTCGGTGCCGCCCTTGCCGGGTACCACCCCGGCGACCATCTGCGTGCCGTACTCGCGCCCGGCGCGGGTATGGAACTGACCGGTCGCGCCGGTAATTCCCTGGGTTAGAACCCGGGTGTTCTTGTCGACCAGGATACTCATCGATTTGCGCCCCGCCCGCCGATCGCCTCGACCACGCGACGTGCCGCGTCGGCCATGTCGGCGCCGGTGATCACCTTGATGCCTGAGTCCTTGAGGATCTGCTTGCCGCGCTCGACGTTGGTGCCTTCCATCCGCACCACCAGCGGCAGCTGAAGCTTGACCTGGCGGGCCGCTTCGACCACGCCCTCGGCCAGCACGTCGCAGTGCATGATGCCGCCGAAGATATTGATCAGCACCGCTTTCACGCGATCGTCGGAAAGCAGGAGGCGGAAGGCCGCCGCGACCTTCTCGGCGTTGGCGCCGCCGCCGACGTCGAGAAAGTTCGCCGGCATCGCTCCGGCCTGCTGCACGATGTCCATGGTGGCCATCGCCAGCCCCGCGCCGTTCACCATGCAGCCGATATTGCCGTCCAGATGGACGTAGTTGAGGTCGTACTTCGAGGCCTCGATTTCGGCCGGGTCTTCTTCGTTGGGATCGCGCAACTCGCGAATTTCAGGATGACGAAACAGGCCGTTGTCATCGAACGACATCTTCGCATCCAGACAGATCACCTGCCCGCCGGCGGTCACCACCAGCGGATTTATTTCGATCAGCGACGCATCGGTCGCGAGAAAGGCCTGGTAGAGCGCCCCGGCGAGGGCGGCGAACTGGTTGACCTGCTTGTCCTTGAGCCCGAGCGCGAAAGCGGCCTTGCGAGCCTGGAAGGCGCACAGCCCGATCAACGGATCGATCGGCTCGCTGATGACTTTCTCCGGGCTCTTGGCGGCGACCTCCTCGATCTCCATCCCGCCTTCGCTGCTGACGATAATCGACAGCGCGCCGGCCTTGCGATCGACCACCATCCCGAGATACAGCTCGCGCGCGATCTGGCTTGCCTCCTCGACGTAAACCCGGCGCACCACCCTGCCCTGCGGCCCGGTCTGATGGGTCACCAGCGGCTTGCCCAAAATCTTTGCGGCGAACTCGCGCGCCTCGTCGGCGCTCGCCACCAGCTTGACGCCGCCCGCCTTGCCGCGCCCGCCGGCATGAATCTGCGCCTTGACGACCGCTTTCGGCTGCCCCAGCGCGGTGAACGCGGCCGCGGCCTCCTCGGGAGTCGACGCGACCTGGCCCTTGGGGACCGGCACGCCGAAGCGGCCGAGCACCTGCTTGGCCTGGAACTCGTGGATATTCATCTTGTCCTTGCTTCGCTTCAGCCGGCCAGCGCGCGATCCATCGCTTCGACCAGCTCGCGCACGTGACCGACCGATTTCTGGAAGGCTTCCTTCTCGGCCTGCGTCAGCTCGATTTCGATTACCCGCTCGACGCCGCCCGCGCCGATCACCACCGGCACGCCGGCATAGAGCCCGTGCACTCCGTACTCGCCATCGAGATACGCCGCGCAGGGCAAAATCGCCTTGCGGTCGTGGATGAAGGCGTCGACCATCTTGTAGGCCGCCGCGCCCGCCGCGTAGAACGACGAGGTCTTCATCAGGTTGACGACTTCGCCGCCGCCGTTGCGGGTGCGCGCCTCGATCTCCTCGAGTCGCTTGGCGTTGATATAGCGCTCGACCGGCACGCCACCGACCGAGGTGTAGCTGCGCACCGGCACCATATCGTCGCCGTGGCCGCCCAGCACCATCGCGCCGACGCTGTCGACCGCGACGTGAAGCTCGTCGGCGATAAAGGTGCGATGGCGCGCCGAATCGAGCACCCCGGCCTGGCCGACCACGCGATGGTTGGGGAAGCCGGTGGCGCGCTTGATCTGGGTAACCATCGCATCGAGCGGATTGGTCACCACGATCACCAGCGAGTTCGGCGCATGCTGTTTGATCGCAGCGCCGACCGTGTTCATCACTCCGGCGTTGATCTTCAGCAGGTCGTCGCGGCTCATGCCGGGCTTGCGCGGCGACCCCGAGGTCACCACGCAGCAATCGGCGCCGGCGATATCGGCGATATTGGTGGTGCCGGTGACCTTAACGTCGACGCCCAGCACCGGCCCGGACTCGAACATGTCGAGCGCCTTGCCCTGCGGCAGGCCGTCGATGATGTCGTACATCACCAGGTCGCCGAGCTGGCCCAGGAAGCAGAGAAAGGCGCAGGTCGCGCCGACGTTGCCCGATCCGATAAATGCGATTTTCTTGCGTGCCATCTTTGGTTCCAGTTTCGCGCCCTCTTCTTGTGAGGTTCCTTCCCCTTGAGAGGGTTAGGGAGAGGTCGCAGATCAGTTACATGTTCTCGACGATTGCCTTGCCGAACTCCGAGCACTTGAGCAGCTTCGCCCCGCTCATCAGCCGCTCGAAGTCATAGGTGACGGTCTTGTTGGCGATCGATTTCTGCAGCCCATGCACGATCGCGTCGGCCGCCTCCTGCCATCCGAGATGCTCGAACATCAGCACGCCCGACAGGATCACCGAGCCGGGATTGACCTTGTCCTGGTCCGCGTACTTGGGCGCGGTGCCGTGGGTGGCCTCGAAGATCGCATGGCCGGTGACGTAGTTGATATTCGCGCCCGGCGCGATGCCGATGCCGCCGACCTGCGCCGCCAGCGCGTCGGAGAGGTAGTCGCCGTTGAGATTCGGCGCCGCCACCACGTCGAACTCCTCGGGCCGCGTCAGCACCTGCTGGAGCGTGATGTCCGCGATCGCATCCTTGACCAAAATCTGCCCTGCCGGCGGCTTGCCCCCGCAATCGTCCCAGCCGATCGCACGTCCCTTGAACTCGCGCTTGACCAGCGCGTAGCCCCAGTCGCGAAACGCCCCCTCGGTGAACTTCATGATGTTCCCCTTGTGGACGATGGTGAGGCTCTTGCGCCCGCGCGCGATCGTATACTCGAGCGCCGCGCGAATCAGCCGCTCCGTGCCCTCGCGCGAGATCGGCTTGATGCCGATACCGGAGGTTTCGGGGAAGCGAATCTTGGTGACGCCCATCTCGTTCTGCAGAAAGGCGATCAGCTTCTTTACTTCGGGCGTGCCCTCGGCCCATTCGACGCCGGCGTAGATATCTTCGGTGTTCTCGCGAAAGATCACGACGTCGAGCTTCTCGGGATGGCGCACCGGGCTGGGAACGCCCTCGAACCAGCGCACCGGCCGCAGACAGACGTAGAGATCGAGCAACTGGCGCAGCGCCACGTTGAGCGAGCGGATGCCGCCGCCGATCGGCGTGGTCAGCGGACCCTTGATGCCGACCAGATAATCGCGAAACGCCTCGACCGTGTCGTCGGGCAGCCAGGTGTTGAACTGCTTGAAGGCTTTCTCGCCCGCGTAGACTTCCATCCACACGATGCGACGCTTGCCGCCGTAAGCCTTGCGCACCGCGTTGTCGAACACGTACTGCGAGGCGCGCCAGATATCCGGCCCGGTGCCATCGCCCTCGATAAACGGGAGCACCGGCTGGTCCGGAACCTCGAGCTTCTGGCCGCTGCCGAGCCTGATCTTATCCCCTTCCGAAGGTACCTTGATCGTCTTGTATGCCATCTCCGTTGGACTCGCCCTGATTTAGTTGATTCGGCCCGGAGCCGGGACCGCCGGCCGCGCACGAACAATCACGCGCACTATTAACATCCGAAAGCCGCCTCACGATCAAGGACTTCGCAGTCGTTGAAAAGTGCCGCCATACTCCCTAAAACAAATCATCGCCATGGACTTCAGCCTGACCACCGCCCAGGAGACGTTTCGCGCCGAGTTGCGCGCCTTCCTCGAACGCCAGCAGGCCGAGCTCTTCGGCCGCGAGGGACTGGCCAGCAACAGCGTCAGTTTTCTCGACGTCACCGACGACGCCGCCTGGGAGAGCCTGATGGAGTATCATCGGCGGCTCAATCAGGCCGGCTATCTCGCGCTGCACTGGCCCAAGGAATACGGCGGCGCCGGCGCCGACCCGGTGACGCTCGCGATTTACCAGGACGAGGTCCTGCGACTGGGTCTGCCGATGTACGGCGCCAACCAGGTCGCCGTCGATCGCATCGGCCCGACCATCATCCTGATGGGCACCGACGAACAGCGCCGCCGCTATCTGCCCGCGATGCTGACCGGCGAGGAGATTTGGTGCCAGGGCTACTCGGAACCCAACGCCGGCTCCGACCTGGCCTCGCTCAAAACCAGCGCGGTAATCGACGGCGACCATTTCGTGGTCAACGGACAGAAGGTATGGACCAGCGTCGCGCATCGCTCGCACTTCCAATGCCTGCTGGTGCGCACCGATCCCACCGCCCCCAAGCATCACGGCATCTCTTACCTGCTGGTCGACATGCGCTCGCCCGGCATCACTATCCGCCCGCTGGTCCAGATAACCGGCGAGAGCGGCTTCAACGAAGTCTTCTATGACAACGTGCGGGTGCCGCGGGAGAACCTGGTCGGCGAGCTGAACGAGGGCTGGCGGGTTTCGATCGCCACGCTGATGTACGAGCGTATCTCGGGCGGCGCGCGCCATCCGGTCGAGCGCGACCTCAATTTGTTGATCGAGCTCGCGCGGCGCGTCGAGTTCGCCGGGCAACCGGCGCATCGCCATCCTTACGTCCGCCAGAAGCTCGCGCAATTCTGGATCGAGGCGCGGGCGCTGCGGCTGGCCCGCTATCGCGCCTTGAACTCGCTCGGCAAAAAAGCGCCCGGTCCCGAAAGTTCATTCGGCAAGCTGCTGGCAACCGAGATCAACTTGCGCCTGGCGATGTTCGCTGACGAGATGCTGGGCCCGTACAACGCGCTCGCGCCCGGCTCCGCCGCAGCAATCGACGGCGGCCGCTGGAGTCAGAAGATCATCGGCGCGCGCGCCCTGACGATCGCCGCCGGCTCCAGCGAGATTCAGCACAACATCATCGGCGAACGAGTTCTGGGATTACCGAAGGATTCATAGACGCCGGTTTCCACCACCCAACCTTCCTACAAGAACGACCACGCCGGCTTGTCATTCTGAGCGCAGGCTGCCGGTCAAAACATCCATCGCTTCGCGTTGATCCCTCGACTTCGCTGCGCTCCGCTCGGGATGACAAACGTTTATCGGGTGCAGGGTTCAATCCTGCCCGTGCACTCGCCGAAGCCGATACGGTAGCCGCTTCCCTGGCACCAGCCGCGCATCGTCACCGTGTCGCCATCCTCCAGGAAGCCGCGCCGCTCGCCGCCGGGCAGCGTGATCGGCTCCTTGCCGTTGCGCGATATCTCGAGCATGCTGCCGAGCGATCCGGGCGTGGTACCCGAGACCGTGCCTGACGCGAACAGGTCGCCGGGGCGCATCCGCGCGCCGTTGACCGTCGCATGGGCGAGATGCTGGAGCACGTTCCAGTAGAGACGGCGGAAATTCGTCGCCGTAATCTGCACCGCGCTCTCCATCGCGGCGCTCTTTAACGATACTTCGAGATTGATGTCGAAGTTCCACTCCCCCGTGTAGCGCAAATAGGGCAGCACCGGCGGATCCTGCGCCGGCCCGGCGACGCGAAACGGCACAAGCGCGGCGAGCGGCACCACCCACGGCGAAATCGAAGTTGCGAACGACTTGCCGAGAAACGGTCCGAGCGGCTGATACTCCCATTGCTGAATATCGCGCGCGCTCCAATCGTTGAGCAGCACGGCGCCGAAAATATGCTTATGCGCCACCTCGGTTGGAATTGGATAACCGTCGCCGTTGCCGACGCCGACGAAAAAGCCCACCTCGAGCTCGAAATCGAGCCGGCTCGACGGTGCGAAAATCGGCGCCGCCTCGGGACTCGGCTTTACCTGGCCGCGCGGGCGGCGCACCTCGCGCGGCGAGACCCTCAGCGAGCCGGCCCGGCCATGGTAAGCGATCGGCAGATGGAGCCAGTTGGGCGGCAACGCGTTTTTGGGATCGCGGAACAGCGAGCCGGCGTTGGTCGCGTGCTCGCGCGAGGAATAGAAATCGATAAAGTCGCCGACCGCGACGGGCATCTGCATCGCCACCCGCTCGCGCCTTACCAGCGCCCGCTCCCGAAGCCGCTGAGCGTCGCGCAGCTCGGGATTATCGGCGCGCAACAGCTCGCTGATTCGCCGGCGCACCTCGCCCCATACTTCGCCGCCGCGCGCCATGAAGTCGTTCAGGAACTCGGAAGCGAACAGATTCTCGCCGGCGATCGCGGTGGCGCTGAAGAGCCCGGCCTCGTGGATCGCCGCGAGGTCGATCACCCAGTCGCCGATCGCAACCCCGATTCGCGGCCCCGCCCCCGCGCCGGCCCGGAACACGCCGTAGGGCAGATTCTGGATCGGGAAGTCGGAATCAGGCGCGACCTCGACCCACGAAATCAGCGCCGAATCAGTGGTCGGATCGTTCATGCGCCCATCCTAGCGCGCCTCGTCGAGGTTGGGAAAAGGCAGAGAATCAGCGGCTGCGCAAAGGATACAGTCCTCGGGTGCGGGACTCCCCCGGCCTTGGTCGGCGCGGCAAGGCTCAGGCCTGCTGCTTACCGTCGGGCAGATCGACGAATACCGCGGCGGTCACTACCGAGGTCCATAGTCCATCGCGGTCGCCGATCGCCGATTGCGTGATATTGCGAGTTTGAACGATCTTGTCCGACAGCTTCCAGACGTCCCGGCGTTCGTCGTAACTGACGTTGGGATCGAAGTCCACGCCGAGCGCGGTCGCCAACATCGTCGCGGCCAGGTCTTCCGCGTAGTCGCCGGCCTTTTCGTCCGTCTCTCCGAAGCTCTTATGCTCGGAAAGATAACCGTACTGGTCTTTCTCGGCGGGAATCGCCAGACCCACCGATGTTGCCACCAGGCGATGAGGTTCGTTGGTAGCGTTGTCGTACATCACGGCATAAACGATTTGGCCCGGAGTCAGCGTTTTGAGACCGTCCACGATCGAGACCACTCTACAACCCGGCGGAAAGATCGAGCTGACCCGCACCAGGTTGAACTCAGCGATCCGGGCATCGCGCAACGCCAGCTCGAACGAGGTCAGTTTCTCGCGATGCCTGCCGACGCCCTTGGTGAGAAAGATAGCTTTTCCTGTGGGGCCCATCGCCATAATCTAGGCGCAATCCCCACAACCCACAATCCGCAATTCACTGAGCGATCCGTCCTGGCGTGCAATCTCGGGCCTGCGCGACCCTGGCGGTTCGAGCCTCCGAGCGCCCGACCCTCACCGCTGTAGCGCCGGCAGGACGTCGCGGCCGCAGCGCTCGATCGATTTCATCACCGCGTTATGATCCATCCCGCCGAAATCCATGATGTTCAAAAACAGGTTGAAGCCCGCCCGCTCATAATCGCGCAGCACTTTGGTAACCGTTTCGGCGCTGCCGCAGGCGATCAGCTTCTTCTCCTGCAGGACATCGTACGGCCGCGAGGTCGCGTACAGACGCGTCCGCACGTAGCGATCGACGGCCGGCTTGGCGTGCGTCTCGATCTCGGCCGCGCTGCCGGCGACATAAGTATGCACCGCGCATCCGACCACCGGCTGCGACGGATCGCCGTGACCCGCCGCTTGCCAGGCCTCGCGGAACTCGGCCGTCATCTGCGTGAGCTGATCGAGACCGGGCGATTGCGCGTACGGGATGGTCAGCAACGGATAACCACGCGCGCCGACCTCGCGCGCCGCTTCATGGCGGAGCGTCGCCACCAGGATCGGCGGATGCGGCTTCTGGAGCGGTTGAATCTGCAGTTGCACGTCGTCGATCCGGTTGAAGCGCCCGCGGTACGAAAAGCGCTCACCCGACCAGGCTCGCTCGATCACTTCGAGCGCCTCGTCGAAGCGCGCGTGCTTCTCCTCGACGGCCACGCCGTAGCCGGCAAACTCGTGCTTCAGGTAGCCGGAGCCGGCGCCGAACTCGAGCCGCCCGCCCGACAGCACGTCGACCATCGCGTATTCCTCGGCCACCGTAATCGGATTATGGAACGGCAGCACGCTGACGCCGACGCCCAGGCGAATCTTGCGCGTGCGCGCAGCCGCCGCTCCCATCCAGACCGCGGGCGACGGAATCGCGCCGTATTCGTGGAAGTGATGCTCGGCGACCCAGAAAGAGTCGAAGCCGAGCTCCTCGGCCAGCGTGGCGCTCTCGAGCAGCTCGGCGTAGTACTGTTCGACGCTGCGCCCGAGCTCTTTGGGATAGTGGTCGACGACCGAGAAGATTCCGATCCGCATCCGGCCCTACCTCAGTGCGCGCGCTTCACGCGCCCAACTGGTCACGTAATCCGGCAGCTCGAAAGCGGCCGCCTCCGCGCACACCCGCAGCGGGTTCCAGGTCTCGACCATCACCGCGACCTCATGGGTCTCGGTCTTGTTGCGGGCGCTGGTGCGCGCGTTGGGCTGCGGACCGTGATCGATACCCTGCGGATGCAGCGTCATCGAGCCCGGCTCGATTCCGCCGCGGCTGAAGAACTCGCCCGCGTGGTAGAAGATGAACTCATCCCAGTCGACGTTGCGATGGTAGAACGGCACCTTGTCGCAGTCGGGATCGCTCTCGAGCGGGCGCGGCGCGAAGGTGCAGATCGCGCAGGTGTCCGAGAACAGCGTGGCGTGCACGGTGGGCGGCATATGGTAGCGCGCGCTGAGCACCGGCCGCAGGTCACGGACGTTGAAGCGGATCGGCGACAGATCGCCCTGCCATCCGACTACGTCGAACGGATGATGCGGGTAGAAGAAGCTGGTGATCTCGCCGCGTCGCAGCACGCGTAATTCGAACTCGCGGCCGTTTTCGCGATGGGCCAGCGGCTCGGGACTCTCGATCATCATCGAATCGATGAAGGCGTGCTTGCCCATCAGACCGCGATCAGGCCAGTTCAGCTCGTGCAGGCTGCGCACGATCAGGAAGAAGTTGTCGTCGGTCTCGGGCTGAATCTGGTAGCTGGTGCCCTTGGGAAAATGCAGGTAATCGCCGGGCTCGAACTTGAGCGGGCCGTAGTCGGTGTCGCAGATGCCGGTGCCGCGATGGACGAAATAGACTTCGTCGCCGTCGGCGTTGCGGAACATGTATGGCATCGGACGGCGGCGGCGCGAAATGAGTATCGCGGTGTCGTCGTTCTCGAGCACCTTGAGCGGACCGGCGCCGGGATCGCTCAGGTCGGGCGGCTCGGCGTGCGCCCCTGCGAACATCCGCGGCCGCAGCGGCCCCTCGACCCGCGTCCATCCGGTGGGCAGGTTCAGATGGTAAAGCTGTGAACTGCGGCCTAAAAAGCCGCGCCGGCCGTGTTCCTCTTCATAGGTGCCCTCAGGAATGCCGACATGCGCCTGGCGCGCCACCCTGCCCTTGCTGGTCGGAAACATAGCTTGCCTCCTGAATCGATAGCCTCAGTTCAATAGTCACATCGTTGGGCCGCTGGCTACAACAACCCGTTGCGGCTGATAGGCGAATCGGCGACACGGCGAACATCGAGCGAACATTTGGATTGACAGCATGACCGGGACGAGCCGGACTCCCATCCTACGGCCGAACCATCGCGGCCCAGTTCCCGAAGATGGTCTCGGCGATCGGTTCGATCGCGGCGAAGCATCGTGGGGCGTCGGCGAGGATCGCCTCGCCGTCGATCCCATCGCGCGCCAGCTCGGCGGCCGATCCACGCACCCAAACGCGCAGCATCGGTTCCGTGATCTCGACATGGAACAGCAGCGCGTAAACGTTGTCGCCGTAACGGAAGCCCTGACACGCGGTCATCTCCGACGACGCCAGCGCGGTCGCGCCATCGGGGAGGTCGAAGATATCGCCGTGCCAGTGACAGGCGGTAAAGACCTCGGGCACGCCGCGCAGCAGACGATCGTCGCGCGCCGCCGGCGCCAGCCGCACCGGATACCAGCCCATCTCGCGAGCCGGGCCGGGCGCGACGCGCGCATCGAGCGCCGCCGCGATCAGTTGGCTGCCGAGGCAGACGCCCAGCACCGGCTTGCGCTCCGCGATGGCGCTGCGGATGAGCGCAATCTCGTCGCGCAGGTAAGGATACTTATCCTGTTCGTAAACCCCTTGCGGCCCGCCCATCACGATCAAGCCCTCGGCGCCCTTGAGATTCGCGGGCACCGGCTGTTGTGCGTAGCCGCGCACGTATTGCCAGACCAGCGCCGCCGACTCCAGCGCCTCCGAGATCCTCCCGAGGGTCTCGCCCGGATGATGTTGCAGCACCAGAATTTTCGACATCTGCGATCTCCATGGCGAGGCTCAGAGCAGCGTCCCGCGCCGGGTCCGGCCCAGATGCGAGTAGGCGCGCTGGGTTGCCACCCTGCCCCGCGCGGTGCGCGCAAGGAAGCCTTCCTGTAACAGGTACGGCTCGTAGACCTCTTCAATCGTATCGGGTTCCTCGCCTACCGCCGCCGCCAGGCTTTCGACGCCGACAGGTCCGCCGTCGAACATGTCGATGATGGCGGTCAGGATGGCGCGGTCCATGCGGTCGAACCCGCACGCGTCGATATCGAGCAATTCGAGCGCCCGCAGCGCCAGCGGCCGATCGATCACCCCGGCATCGTGAACCTCGGCGAAATCGCGCACCCGGCGCAGCAGCCGATTGACGATACGCGGCGTGCCGCGCGAGCGCGCCGCCAGCTCACCGGCGCCCTGGTCGTCGATTCGCACGCCCAGCAGGCGCGCTGAACGGCCCACGATCTTGGCCAACTCCTCGCGGACGTAAAAATCGAGATGATAGTGCTGACCGAAGCGGTCGCGCAGCGGCGCGCTCAGCAAGCCCGCCCGCGTGGTCGCGCCGACCAGCGTGAACGGTTTGACCGCCAGCGGCATCAGATGCGCCCCCGGTCCCTTGCCGACGACGATATTGAGGCGGAAGTCCTCCATCGCGGGATAGAGAATTTCTTCGACCACGCGGGAGAGGCGATGAATCTCGTCGATAAACAGCACATCGCCTTCTTCCAGGTTGGCCACGATCGCGGCCAGATCTCCGGCCCGCTCAATCGCGGGGCCCGCGGTCACGCGGATACTGACGCCCAGCTCGCGCGCGATAATATGCGCGAGCGAGGTCTTGCCCAGACCGGGTGGTCCCGAAAACAGCACATGGTCGAGCACTTCGCCGCGTTTGCGCGCCGCCTCGATCGACATCCCGAGGATCTGCCGCGGGCGCTGCTGGCCGACGAATTCATCGAGCGTGCGCGGGCGCAGCGAGAGGTCGAGGGTGCGATCCTCCGCGTTCTGGACCGCGGCCATCGCCGGCGCACCATTTTCGTCGCCGGATTCTGCGGCCCGCTTGGCCATCCTACTTGTCACCCAACAGCACCGAGAGCGATTCGCGAATGACCGCCTCGAGGTTGGCGTCGTGGCTCGACTTCAGCACCGAATCGACCGCGCGCCGCGCTTCGACCGGACGGTAGCCCAGGTTGACCAGCGCCGAGACCGCATCGTCGGCGCGCGCATCACCGCTGCCGTTCTCCGCCGCGGCGCCGTCGGCGGACCATGGACGTGCCGGCGCGATGCTCTTCAGTTCGCCTATCTTGTCGCGCAGTTCGCGCACCACACGTTCGGCGACCTTCGGCCCGACGCCGGGAACCGCGTCGATGCGCCCGACGTCCTCGCGGCCGATGGCGGCGACCAGGTCCTCGGGCGACAGCACTGACAAAATCGCCAGCGCCAGCTTGGGTCCGACATGCTGCACGTGCATCAGCAGATCAAAGGCGAGTTTCTCGGCCGGCTCGATAAAACCGTACAGCGCCAGCGCGTCCTCACGCACCACCTGGCGAATTTCGAGCGCCACCGGCGCGCCGGCGATCGGCAGGCGATAGAAGGTGCTGAGCGGCACGAAAACTTCGTAGCCGACGCCGCCGGTCTCGACCACGATTCGTCCGGCCTCCCGCGAGCGCAGCCGTCCGCTAAGCGAAGCGATCATTCGATTATGCCGCCACCGCTCAGTCCGTTCGCGGCCCGCGTGGCGGCGCTGCGAGCGGGGCTCGCAAAGCGCGCCCGGAAAAGATGGCAGGTGGCGATCGCGAGCGCGTCGGCGGCGTCGTCGACCAGCGCGATCGACGCGTCCATCCTGAGCGTCCGCCGCACCATCGCTTTGACCTGCGCCTTGTCGGCGGCGCCGAAGCCGGCGATAGTCATCTTGACCTGGGTGGGAGTGTATTCGTAGAGCTCAAGTCCGCGTTCGGCCGCCGCCAGCATCGCGATCGCGCGCGCTTCGCCGAGTCGGAAGGCGCTCTGGATATTGATGGCCACGAAGTTGCGCTCGAGGCTCATCGCCTGCGGCGCATGTTCATCGATTATAGCTCGCAGATGGCGGTAGATGTTATGCAGCCGGTCGGGATGCGAGGCGCCCCTGGGAGCGCGGATGGTGCCGGCGGCGATGTGGCTGAAAACGCCGGCCGCGCCTTCCACGATGCCGAAGCCGGTTACCGCGCTGCCCGGATCGATCCCGATTATCCGCATACCCCACCCCTCACCTCGGGACGCCGCGTCCCGCACGCGTCGGCCTAGGCCGCCGAAAAGCTCGCCAGCACCTCTTCGTCAATATCGAAGTTGGCAGCGACGCTTTGCACGTCGTCGTGATCTTCAAGTTCCTCGACCAGCCGCAGCACCTGTTCCGCGGTATGGCCGGAGACCTTGACGGTGTTCTCGGGAATCCGCGCCAACTCGCTCGCGGCGATCGTCACGCCGCCCTGTTCGAGCGCGTCGCGCACCGCGCTGAAGCGATCCGGCGCGGTCAGGATTTGATAGTTGTCGTCCTCGCTCACCAGGTCGTCGGCGCCGGCCTCGAGCGCGATTTCGAGCAGCCGCTCTTCATCCCCCGCGCTCTTTTCCAGGTTGATAACGCCGCGCTTCTTGAACATCCAACCGACCGAGCCGCCCTCGCCCAGGTTGCCGCCGTGGCGCGAGAACATAAATCGCAGCTCGGCAACCAGCCGATTGCGATTATCGGTCAGCGTGTCGACCATGATCGCGACCCCGCCCGGACCGTAGCCCTCGTAAGTGATCTCTTCGAGGCGGACGCCACCGAGCTCGCCGGTGCCCTTCTTGATCGCGCGCTCGATATTGTCGTTGGGCATCGATTGCGAGCGACCCGTCAGCACCGCGGTGCGCAGGCGCGGATTGGCATTGATATCCCCGCCCCCGAGCCGAGCGGCGATAGTGATTTCCTTGATCAGCTTGGTGAAGAGCTTGCCGCGCTTGGCATCGCGCGCCGCCTTCTTATGCTTGATCGAACTCCATTTAGAATGACCCGACATATCAGCCCTCGCGCTGGCGTATCCCGCCCATCGTCGGACTGGAGCCTACCACAAAAAACCCGGGCAGGGGGACAGTGGGCGGCGGCGCGCAGAGCGGCGGGCAAACCGCGCGACCCGATTGAAGCGCGCGCCGGTTTCCGTGATCATGGTCAGATTCTGAATGGGTATCCGACGAGCTATTGGATCGATCGCGATCGCAGCGACGGTGGCCGCAGGGTGTTTCAACCCGCCACCCCCGCCGCCACCGGCCAAGCTCGAGAAAAATCAGATTAAACTGCAGTTGCCGTATGACCTCGCCTGGCAAGCGGTCAACGACGTGGTGAAGAAGAACGGCTACCGAGTCAGCGCGCGCGACCCCAACAACGGCATCGTCGAAGCCCAGGTCGAGCACGGCGAATTCACGCTCAAGGACGCGAATTGCGGCCAGATCGAGATCGTCGGCAAGTTCTCAGCCAGGCCGGCCGAGGTGGCCTCGGCGGTCTTCAATTTTTATGTCAAGGCGACCGGACCACGCACCAGCCTGGTGACCTTGACTTCGACCTTCAGCGCCCCAATCCAGGTGCCGTTCCGTCCGATACAGAACGTGCAGTGCACCTCGCGTGGCGTGCAGGAGGCGCGACTGCTCAAGGAACTGGCGACGCAGGCCGCGATCACCCATCGGGCGACCTATGAATCGCCCGCCGAGGCGGCCGAGCAGGCGCAAAAGCCGGCGCCATCGCTACCCGCGGCGGTCTCTGCCTCGGGATCGATCCTGCGGCATGGGGAGTCCAACCAGTCGGCCCAGCCGTCGGGATTCGGCTCCGGAGCCGGTCCGCATTTGCTCGGGATGCCGGGCTTACCGTCGTTCCCGCAGGCCGCGCCGGCGCTGGAACCCAAGGCGACCCCCAAGGCTGCGCCCACCCGGTAGCCTGAATTTATTTCGCGTCGCCGGGCGGTGGAATCAGCACCCGGCTCGGCACGATTACCGGCGCGACCTTTCCCGGCGGCTGCCAGGAGAGCCTGAGCGCCGCGTCGCCGGCCAGATTTCGCTCGCCGACTTCGATTGCATGGCGTCCCGGGTCGAGGTAGATAGCGCCTTCGACGTGCGGCTTGTTGACGTCGCCCGGATCGGGAATCACCTCGCGGCCATCGATCGTCAGCCAGCCGGCATCATCGACGTCGATCATGAATCGGTAGAGGCCGGGACGCGGAATCAGAATCGCCCCGCTCCATATCACGCACGACGGGAACGGCAGGCCGCCGAGTTGCGCGACGTTGTTGAACTCCAGACGCGGATCGATACGGACGATATGGGGCGGAAAGCGGGCCGGATGCAGCCCTTCATAATATCGTCCGAGCAGGCCATGGGAGCCGACTAATCCGGAGGTCGCGGCGATCGCCCCGACTATCGGCGGGACAAAAAAAGCCGCCGCCGCGATCGCCACCGCGCCGAGCATCGGCGCCGACCGGGGCGACGGCATGAGCGCGCGCATCAGCATCAACGCGGCAGCGATCCACAGCGCCGCCAGCGGCGCCAGTTGCAGCGCCGGTGGCAGTCCAACCAACTTGCCGAGGTTGAAGGCGACCGAATCGCCGACGATCGGTCCGCCACCGAAATAGGCGTCCTTGTTGTACGCAAAGTCGCCCCTGAAGTAGGCCGGTGCGGCATAGTGCCAGAGCGGGTTCTGGTACTCGTAAGGGAAATGCGGGTTGATCGAGGTCGCCATCAACATCATGAAAATCGAGACCAGGCCGAGCGCGCCAATCACGTAATTCCATCGCGCCGGGGCAAACGCCAGCGCCAGCACCATGAAGGGAACCGCGGCGACGATCTGGCGCGGGCCGGTGGCCGTGCCGCCGCCCCATGAGACGATTGATTCGCCGAACGAGGCGTTGAACAGGATGAGGCCGGCGATGGCGAAAATCGTGACGGCGAACTCGGCGCGCCAGCGCCGCTCGCGGCCGAAGTAGATTAGCGCCGGGATCGAGACCAGCAGCAGCGGATTGCAGAAGAACAGTCCGCGCTGCGGATCGATCAGGATTTTCCACAGGTTGTAGAGCTTGGGATAGGTCAGTCCGACGAAGCCGATCGCCTGCTCCGGAAACTGCGTATTGCCCGGCAGCTTGTAGGCTTCATAGCTCATGAAAAGCGGCGAGCCGAAGGCGGCCTTGTTGTAGGCGAGCAGAATCAGCGCCATCGTGGCCGCGCCCGCGGCGAAGGCCAGGATCTGCGGCCATCGCAACCTGAAGAGCGCATAGATGCTGAGGGCCACGGCGATCAGAATCGTGGGGTAATCGCACAGCACCCCCCATCCCGCCAGCACCCCGGCCAGCAAGGCCCGGTCGAAACCGGAATCGTCGCGGGCGGTGACCAGGAAATAGAAGGCGGCGAAGATGCTGGCCGCGGCCAGCGGTTCACCGGTCATCTCGGTCGCATAGGGAAAGACGATAGTGCCGAACGACAGCAGGATCGCCAGCGCTGCGGCGCGCCCGTCGCTGGCGCCCAGTATCAGCGCCAGGCGGAAGCAGATTACCGCCATCAGCGCGATTGCGAGGCCGGTCGAAAAGACGATCGTCAGGTAGGTCAGCAAAGCCCAGTAGAGCGCCGCATGCGAGGCCAGCAGGGGAGCGAGCAGCTTCGACAAGACCAGCCACTGCGCGATTCCGCTCAGGGATCCGCCCGGGGCCTTCACGGAATAGATATGGCCGCCGAACTTGATGATATCGGCGGTGTTGAAGCCGGCGTAACCTTCGATCGCCAGCGTGTGGCGCTCGATAATCGAGCGCATCAGATCGAAGCGCGCCGCGGTACTCTGATCGGCAGCCTGGTAGAAGTAGGCGAAGGTCAGAAAGGCGACCGCGAACAGAATCCACTCGACGCGTCGCCGATGGTCGCCGGCATCAGCCATGGCCACGGCGTTTCTTGCTGCGCTTTTTGCTCTCGGGCGGAATCGTCACGACCACGCCGATCGTGGCCTCGCCGTATGCGCGCCAGCCGAGATAGGCGATCGCCGCCAGCAGGAGGAAGGTCGCGACCAGGGTCCACGGCTGACCGATCGGAGCCGCCGCCGAGGCGCGGCGAATCACCTCGAGATCGAACACCGGCGTGGCGCCGGCCGGCAGCGCCGCGAGTCGCTCGATGCGGCCGTTGCGGAAAAAGCCGGTGCCGCGATTCAGGTTCGAGAAGCCGCCGACCCGCATCCCGACTTCAACATCCGCGCCGTGCTTGCCGATTCTCAGGTAGAAGCCGAGGCGCTCCCAGCCGGTGGTGCCGTGCAAATCACGCGACGTCACGCCATCCTCGAGCAGGCTGATATTGACGCCGGTCTTGTCGGCCGGGACATTTTCGGCCCGCGCGTCGACGCTGATGTAGTACCAACCCGGTGGCAGCGCCAGCGATTGGAGCCAGCGCGCGTCGTCGGGTTGGAGATTGTTGATCTCGAGTTCGCCGGGCTGGCCCTTGGCGGGCGGCAGCCAGCGGTACTGGACGGCCTCGGGCGAGTTGACCCAGGCTTCGCTGCGCCAGTTGTCGGGCGAGTTACCGGCGCCGGTCGCGAAGTTGCCGTTGAGCATCAGGTTAGCCGCGCCGGGCAAGCGCGCGGCCTGAGCGCGGCTCGCGACCATCAGGGTCGCGATCAGCATCGTGGCGCCCAGCCACCGCATCCCGCGATCCATCAGATCCAATTGCGCAGCCCCGGCCCCTGCAGCCACATGCGCGCATAATAGCCGGCCCGCTCGATCGGCATCGCGACCCAGACCGGAAAGAAATAGATGAAGGCGACGAGCGCCGCGCCGACGAACGCCACGCATACCACGCGCCCCGGCCATAGCGGCCGATCGAGCACCGCGGCGTAGGCAACCGCCAGCGCCAGGAAGGCGAATGCGCCGACCGTGTAGCCGAGACCCAGCAGGCAGCTTGGAAACAGCGTCAGCATCAGCGCCACCTCCTCGAGCATCTGCGCCTTACCGTTCCAGAACTCGGCCAGCAGCGCGCCGAGCGCGAGGTAAGCGATATAGACCGCCGGCATGTAGTGATAGAGAAACATCGTGCGCTCGATCGGGATCCAGATCACGAGGTAGCTGACGTAACCGATGACGATAAACGCACGCACCAGGTTCGGCCGCTCGAAGGTCCGTCCCAGGTAGACCATGATCGCTGCGAGTGCGCCCCACCATAGCACCGGGTTGCCGCCGCCCCAGATGGTCGCGACCTTGCCGGTCTTCGGGAAGTCCTGCCAGTAGGCGATCGGCCGCAGCATCAGCGGCCAGCTCCACCAGGGCGCGGCATAAGGATGGGTCGCCGAGGTGACGCTGCGCTCGTACCACATCACTTCCTTGTAATAGTGAAACAGGTCGGCGATCCCGCCCCACCATCCGAGCATGAAATGCGGGAGGAAGACGGCGATGTAGCAAAATGAGCTGACCGCGCCGACCAGCGCCGCCGCCCCGAGCAGGCGCTTGTTCCTGAGCGCCGGGGTCGGCAACTTCAGCCGCCGCGATTCATCCCAGATCACATACAGCATGAAGCCCATGACCAGTATAAAGGTCACGGCCGGGATATAGAGCTTGGAACCGACGCACAATCCCAACGCGATTCCGAGCCAGACCAGCGTGCGGCGGCGCGTTACCGGGGCGTCGCGCTGATCGATGAAGCAGAACAGGAAGTAATAAGAGAGCGCCGCCAACGTCACGTAGACGATATCGATCACCGCAACTCGCGAATCGACCAGGAACATCCCGTCGCAAGCGATACACAGCGCCGCGAAGGTGGCGGCCAATCGCGAGCGGAACATCCTGCGGCCAACCAGGTAAGTCAGCCCGACCAACGCCGTCCCGATAGTGGCGTTGCCGACCCGCCAGCTCCACGGATGGTCGCCGAACAGCAGGATGCCGAGCGCAATCACCAGCTTGGCGAGCGGCGGATGCGGATCGAGGAAGGGCTCGGCGCGCAGGTAATGGCGGGCCTGGGCGACGAAGTGAACCTCGTCGAACACGATGTCGGGCGGGCGTCCGAGCTTCCAGAAACGGACACTGGCGGCCGCGGCCAGCAGGATCAGCACGATCACTGTATCGATCCGGATCCACGGCAGCGGCGGCTGCGCCGCTTGCGCGGTATCGTGCGCCGCGGCGGCTGGCGGCCGCCCGCCCGACGGACGCAGGCGCGCCCACAGCGCTTCCAGTCCGCGCCGCCATCGCACCCTGCCCGCCCCGCACTGGGGCTCGGCATGGTAGCCAACGGCGAGCGCAAACGCCGCCAGGTTCACCGCCGAGGCCAACATCGCAAGCCGATCGCGCCCATTGAGAAAGACCACCGTTTCGAGCGCATGCTTGACGTAGGCGAGATTGAACAGGCAGGTCACGGTCAGCACGCCGAACAGCACCATCATCGGCGGCTCGGCGATCGCGAGCGGCAGCACAAAGGCCAGCGCGGGATACAGGTAGCGCTCGTGCATCCGCGGCGCGAACATAAAAAATCCGAAAATCGACAGCAACGAAACGTACCACAGCGTGCGGCGGCTCGGCCGCTTCCACAGCACCCAGGCCACGAACAGATAAAGCGGGACCAGCAGGCCCATACCGAGATAGAAAGCCGGAATCCCCAGCACCGGGGTCAGATCGGAGCGGCGCAGTCCCGCCACCAGCGCGATGAAATTGAACGCGTTGACCGAAGTTTCGTGATAGTAGGCGGCGGTCGCGGCGTACAGCGAAAAAATCCAGCTCCAGGGATGGCCGATCTGAAACGGCGCGATTGCGACCGCGGTCACCGCGACCAGGGCCAGCGCCGCGCGCCACCATCGGCGCCAATCGCTCTTGAGCAGCGTCCACAGCCCCAGCGCCGGCAGCAGCGCGAGCGCCTGCGGCTTGATCAGCACCGCGAGCGCCGCCAGTCCCCATCCCAACTCGTACTCCTCCTGCAGCAGCATCAGCACGCTGAGCAGCATCACCAGCGTCAGCACCGAATCGCTCTGCCCCCACACCACGCTCTCGAAGATCATCGCCGGATTGAGCGCGATCAGCAGCATGCCGAGGTAGGCGCCGGCCCGGTAACCGATGGCGCGCAGGTAGATGAAGATGGTCGCGGCCAGCAGCAGGTCGGCGATTAGCGCCGGGCTCTCGACGATCGCTCGCGCGGAGGTGCCCGTGGCGCCCGTCAGTTTGACGATCACGCCGGCGGCCCACAGCGCGTAGAGATAGCCCGGCGGATAATCGATGAAGAAGCCGCGTTTATAGGTCAGCGCCGGCCCGACGCTGGCGATCCGCGCCGACCATGCCTGGTAGCTGCCGATATCCGGACCGAAACCGGGAAACAACGGCAGCATCGCGCTCTTGACGATCCAGATAGCGAGCAGAATCAGCAGCGCGCTGCCCAGCCCCGCCTCGGGATCATTGAGGATCGGTTCCGCGCACCGCCACATCGCGTAGAGAATCAGGCCGAGCAGAAACAGGCCCGAAAACAGCCCCGCCAGCTTGCCATTGGCGACCGCACCCGCGCTCGAGGGATCGGCGGCGCCCGTGATGCAGATGAAGGTTCCCGCCAGCGCGAGCGCCAGCGCTACCCGGCGCGTCGCTTTGCCAGATCGAAAGTCCAGTGCCGATACCATCACACTCTGTCCGCGACGGGCTTGCGGCCCGATGACGGCTAACCATAGCCGAGCCGGCCCCGCCGATGAACAGGGGATGCGGTGATAGCAGCCAACGGCGTCGCCGTTTATCATCAACCATCATCCGTAGCTGCCCGCTCGAGGAACCGAATGAAGCTGCGCCACGCAATCTATGAACCCGGCGGTCCCGGACCCCATCCGACTTTAATCGCTTTCCATGGATGGGGCGCCAGCGCACTCGACCTGCTGGGACTCGCGCCCTACCTATGCGACGGGAACTTCCTGACGATCTGCCCGCAGGGTCCGTTGACGGTTCCGCTCGGACCGACCAGCGGCTATGGATGGTTCCCGCTGCGACCGGGATCGCCGCCCGACGACGCCGCGGTGATCGCTGCGGTCGCCGAGGCCGTCGGCTTCGTCGACGAGGCGTGCCAGCGTTATCCAATCGATCCGCAAAAGCTGGTGGTGCTCGGCTTCAGCCAGGGCGGCATCATCGCCACCGGGGTCGCGATCTCGAAACCGCAGAAGTTTGCGGCTGTGGTTGGAGTCTCGACCTGGTTTCCGGAGGCCCTCAAGCAAATGCTACCGGCCGGGGCCGATCTGACGCGCTTACCGATACTGGTACAGCATGGGCGCGGCGACACCGTGATCGAGATCGGGCAGGCTCGCGATTCGGTCGAACGGCTGCGCGCGATGCAAGTCGATCTGCGCTATCGCGAGTATGACTGCGGCCACGAGATAACTGCCCAGGGGCTGCACGACATCTCGGAATTTCTGATCGAAAAGGTGCTGAGCCCGATCACGGCGAGCGCAGCGGCCGCACCGGCCTCCGCGCTCGACGCTATCGCCCCGACCGCGCCGGCGCTGATACGGGCCGAGACGCTGGGCCTGCGGTCGCGCGAGGCCGGCTTCGACTGGCGCGATCTTCATCAGGTGATCGCGAAGATTCGCGAAGAACTCGAGGAGGTCGAGGCGGCCGTCGCCGCCGGCGATCGCTCTGCGGCCGCCGACGAGCTAGGCGACGCGATGCTGGCGCTGGCCAATGCGCCGCGCTTCGTCGAGCGCGCGGCGGAGGCAACGCTGGCGGCCGCCTGCGACAAGTTCGAGCGCCGCTTCCGGTATCTGGAGCGCACCGCCCGCGACCGCAAGCTGGAGCTCAAGGCGCTCGACGACGGGCAACTCGACGCGCTCTGGAACGAGGCGAAAAGCGCGCTTGCCGGGAGGCGCTAGCCCTTCGGCGACGGCACGATCAGCGTCGCGGTGATGCGCTGGAATTCCCCGGCCCAATCGTTGGGATGCATACAGGTCTCCGTTCCTTACCGGGCAATTTTCGTGGTCGGACGGTAAATTGTGGCATCCGGCCGCGATGGCCGGGTTGACCGGGCGCCGCCAGGCTGTTAGCTAATAACGGTTATGCCACATATTCCGGTTCATCCGTCGGCCGAAAAGCGCGAGCGCCAGAGTCTCAAGCGTTACGTCCACAACCACGCCATCAAGGCGCGCGCCCATACCGCCGTCAAGCGGGCGCTCGAAGCGATCGGCGCGACCGACCGCACCGCCGCCGAGCAGGCGCTGCGCGAAGCCGCCAAGGTGCTGAGCAAGGCGGCCAGCAAGGGCACCATTCATCGCAATACCGTCTCCCGGCGGATCTCCCGGATGTCCGCGCGGCTGCATAAGACGCACGTCGCCAAGACCTCTTCCTGACCAGAGTTCCCGCTCGATTTACCGCGGCGCCGGTTCGGCCGCGAGATCGATCAGCAGTCCGGCCAGCGCCTCGCGGGTCTCGCTGGTGAGGCCGGCCTTGATCGACGCGTCGAGATCGCAGGCGGCCTGGTAAGCCCGGCGCAGACGCTCGGC
>Ga0307372_10002582_pt1 | contig 29773 bp, 26 predicted proteins | sample OX1MG_FD_202533 | JGI IMG/M metagenome (GOLD analysis project Ga0307372, IMG submission 202533) | Soil microbial communities from Risofladan, Vaasa, Finland - OX-1 | ecosystem: Environmental > Terrestrial > Soil > Coastal area > Acid sulfate soil | place: Finland: Risofladan, Vaasa | collected... | reverse complement strand
GCCGCCATGGTGTGGCCAGTGGCCTAGGCATCGCCCTCGGAATGCCACGACCGGCCGTGGCACCCCACCTCTTTCCTGCGGCGGGAGCCTGCCGGTCGGGGAGGACTTGAAGGGCTGAACATTCCGACCCTTCGGGGACCCTAATAATGTAACTTACATAACGAACATTATCGGCGTCAGGACGAAAGGCACAAGGGAGATCCGTGTCGTCACAGCTGTCTGATAACGGTGGCCGGCACGCCTGCTACAAGGGTGGCCGGGGGCACGTCGCGGGTGACCACAGCGCCGGCGCCTACGACGGCACCGGCTCCGATGTTCACGCCGGGCAGGATTGTCGCGGCCGCGCCGATCCACACGTTGGTGCCAATCGTGATTGGCTCCGCCGTGATGTAGTCCCGCCGTTTGCTCGGTTCGACGGGGTGACCGGCCGTTATGAGGTTGACCTTGTGCGCAATCATCACCTCGTCGGCGATGTCGATGGCTGCGTGGCCGGTGAACGCGCACTGATAGCCGATGAAGACGGACCGGCCGACGGAGATGTTCAACCCGTAGTCGGTGTAGAAGGGCGGAATCAGTGTGAAGGAGTCCCCAACCGGCTTGCCGATGAGCTCCTCGAAGGCGATCCGGATCGACTCAGCCTCCTCAAGGCAGTAGGCGCTCAGCTTTGAGGAAAGCCGGGTGGCCAGCTTGACCCGTTCGAAGAGCTCACGGAACTCCGGCGTCCTGGTCTTGATGAGTTGCGCCTCGTGCATGCCGCTCCTGAAGCCTGCCGCTGGGGTTCCAAAGGTAGTGAGACTGCTACCTGAGTTCGCGACACGTCGTCGGGGCTGCTCCCCGCCTACCGGTCAGCCGACGGGGATCTCCCCGGCGACCATCCCGTAGTAGCGGTAATTGGCGAGCATGCCCGCTTCGCCGCCCGCCGAGCCACGCGGTCGGTTCGCCTCCGGGTCGCGCAGCAGGTGGTCGATGTCGCCCTGCGGGAGGGGCTTCGGGTCACCGACGAGGTAGGCCTCGTAGGTGAGCTTCAGCAGCTCGTTGAGCTCGAGCGCGCGCACCGTCGCGTCCTCGATGCTCGTTCCGGCGACGGTGATCCCATGGCCGCGCATCAGGGCGAACTTCTTCTTGCCGATGAAGGCGGCAAACTTCTCACCCATCTCCTGGGTGTGGATCGTGATGCTCGTCGGGTAGGTGTCGATCCCTTCCGCGGCGATGCGCGCGCCCTGGGCGTTTCGGCCGTGGATCGGGAGGATCGGCTTCTCGCAGGCGGTGAGGATGAGCGCGGCACGCGGGTGCATGTGCACCACGCTGCGCAGCTCGGGGTTCGCCTTCAGAATGCATGTGTGCAGGTAGATCTCGCTCGGTGAGCGGACCCCCTCGGTGCCGCCTTCGAGGGTGTTGCCGGCGAAGTCCACCTCGACGATGTCGGAGTCACGCGTGTAGCGCACGCCGAGCTGGTCCTTGCCCTTTCCCCGGATGAGGACGCTCTCGGACTCGCCGTCCCAGTAGCTGATGTGGCCCTCGGAACCGTGGGTCATGTCCCAGGTCCCCATGATCCGGCAGGCCTCTGCGAGCCGTGCGGCGATCTTCTTGTCACGCGCCATGGCGTTCCTCCCTTGTCGACGTCGGTGCCATCGCTCGGGTCGGAGCACCGGCGCGACGGACGTCTGCCGACGGGTCGATGCGCCGGCGGAACGCTGCTCGGGGGCGTGGCCCCGATGCTCGCTCCCCCACCTGGGCTTGGGCGATCGTAAGGCCGCGACCCGGGGGGGTCAACGCAGCGGGCGACGTCGCTGACGCGCGGCCGGCACGTGTCGGGCTGCGGTCGAGTTGAACCCAGCGCTCCCGGCAGCCAGGCGCGATCCATGAGCGGCGTTGGCGAGTCGTCGGTGGCAAGGGCGTTGCGCGCGGCGGGGGCCAAGGGAGAGGTGCGCGAGTTCGATGCCTCGACGAGGACTGCCGCCGAGGCTGCGGCAGCGCTCGGCTGCCCGGTGGGTGCGATCGCCAACTCGCTCGTCTTCGTCGCCGATGGCACGCCGATCCTCGTCCTCGCGAGCGGCGCGCACCGAGTCGACCTCGAGTTCCTCGCCGCGGCGCTCGGTTGCGGCGAGCTCCGGCGCGCCAGCCCCGAGGAGGTGCGCGCCGCGACCGGGCAGGTGATCGGCGGCGTCGCCCCGCTCGGTCATCCCGCGCCGCTGAGAGCCGTGATCGACGAGGCGCTGCGCGACCACGAGGTGCTGTGGGCCTCGGCCGGCAGCCCGCACTCGGTCTTCTCGACCGACTTCGAAGAGCTGCGGGGCCTCGCCGGCGCGCTGCCCGTGACGGTCACGCCGCCGGCCTAGGTGCCCCTCAGGCAGCGGTGAAGCGTTCGAGCGCCTCGGGATCGAAGTCGATCCCGAGGCCCGGTCGGTCGGGGCAGAGGACCTTCCCGTCGACGGTCTCGAGGCGCGTCTCGGGGGTGACGAGGCGCTCGAAGTTGTAGATGTCCTTGGCGAGCTCGAAGTATTCGACACCGAGGCTGTTCGGCGCGGCCGCGGCGAGGTGGACGTGCAGGTTGGCATGCCAGTGGGGGGCGACGGGGAGGCGGAAGGTCTCAGCCGTGCGGGCGATGCGGATCCATTCGCTCACGCCGCCGAGCACCCCGGCGTCCGGTTGCAGGATGTCGGCGGCGCCCGCCTCGATGAGGGCGCGGAACTCGTGCCGGGTCTGGGCGATCTCACCCGTCGCGATGGGCGTCTCGACGGTCCGGGCGAGCTCGGCGTGACCGGCGATGTCGTCGGGTGAGAGCGGCTCCTCCATCCACCACAGCCCCCGCTCCCCCGCGGCGCGCTCGAAGGCACGGATCGCCCGCAGCGCCTCGTGGGCGTTCGGGTAGGCGTTGTTCGCGTCGAGCGCGAGGCGACCACCCGGACGGATCGGCTCGAGCGCGGCGGCCACCCGGCGGGCGTCCGCCTCGACGGAGAGGCCGCCGACCTTGATCTTGTGGTCGGCAAAGCCGAGCTGCTCGTTGTGCGCGATCTCGGCGCGCACGGCCTCCTCGGGTGAGGCGCCCTCGTCGCGGTAGTAGCCGCCGGAGGCGTAGCAGGCCACGGCGCCGGTCCGCCCTCCGAGGAGGACCGCGAGGGGCAGCCCCGCCCGCTTTCCGGCGAGGTCCCACAGGGCGATGTCGAGGGCGGCGATGGCGCGCAGCACGATCCCCCGACGCCCGGTGAGGAGGGTCTCCTGGTAGAGGCGCTCGTAGAGGCCGAGGATGTTCTCGGCCTCCTCCCCGAGCGCGCTCGGCGTGAGCAGTTCGGTGACGGCGCGCGCGAGGAGCGGCCCGCCCGTGGTGCCGGCGTAGCTGTAGCCGACGCCGCTTCGCCCCTCTTCCTCTTCGACCTCGACGATGACGAAGTCACGGCGGTCAAGGATGCGAGTCGACATCCGGGTCGGCTTCTCGACAGGGATCGAGACCGCCCGGGCCCTCACCGCGCTGAGCTTTGACACGCCGCCGCCTCCTCGTCACCCCTCGGTCGGGCTCGGCCTCAGCATCGCATGGCGCTTTGCGGCGCGGGCGATCAGTCGCCGCAGCAGGTGGGGTCGTCGCAGAGGCTGGTGAACTCGTGCGCGAAGAGCGGGACCTCGCAGTGCGCGTCGTCGGTGCACTCGGTGCCGCGGTCGGGGTGCACGATGACCGTTCCGCTGCACGAGCGGAGGTCGCCGGCGGGTGGGGCGGTGGGGTGCAGCGTCGCGGTGTGCATGGCTCCAGTTATGCCGCGGGGGTGTATCAGCGGGCGGCGACGGCGCCGGAAAGCTCGTTGTAGGGTGCCCTCGAGCTGGGAGAATGACTCTCCCGAGACGAGGAGCAGCCCATGGAGCACGTGAGCGGAAGGCAGCCGGGCGCGAAGTCCGCGACGACCAACGACACCTTCGTCGGCTCGGTCTGGCGCGATCCCGTCCTCACTGCCGAGGGCGTGAACATCTCGACGATCATCTTCCAGCCGGGGGCGCACACCTTCTGGCATTCGCACTCGAACGGCCAGATCCTGTTCATCGATCACGGGCGCGGCGTGGTGGTGACCCGCGCCGGTGAGGTGAGGAGCCTCGGTGCGGCGGACGTCCTCTACGCGTCGCCGGGCGAGGAGCACTGGCACGGTGCCCTCCCCCACAGCTACCTCGGGCAGACCACCGTCTCGATGGGAAGCACGGATTGGCTGGAGGCGGTCGACACCGCCGCCTACGAGGAGGCGGCGCGTCAGCTCGAGAGCTGATCGCTCAGCGGTTCAGCCAGCGCGGCCGGCCTGCTTGCGGAGGAGGCCGTCGAAGGCGACGGCGAGCGCTGACCCCCCGAGCGCACCCGCCTCGTAGAGGTCGAGGAGCGCGGCGCTCGTCCAGACCGCCCCTCCCGGGTCCTCGAAGGGCCAGTTGGCGGCGCTCACGAGGTGCACCACCAGGTTCGGGTAGGCGACGTCGGGTACCGCGAGCGTCTCGTCGAGGAAGGCGTCGTAGTCCTCGGAGCGCAGGTAGAGGTCGACCGCCGCCGCCCGGCTCGACCCGACGAGGCGAAGCGCCCGCGCCCCTCCGAGAAGGTCCCGCCGAGAAGTGACCACCGCTTCGAGAGCGCCGGAGCCGACGCTCAGGCGTTCCGCGGCGGCCCGCCCACGAAGGCGCGGCAGCAGCTCCTCGAGGGGGCGTGCGAGGTGCCTGCGGAGTCGCGCCCGTTCCTCGCGGGCGAGGCCGGCGCGCGGCGGTCGCCCCTCCAGCTCCGCGAGCACGCTCCACGCGAGGCGCTCGCCGAAGGGTCGGCCGATCACCGGGGCCACCGCGGGCGTGCGCTCCAGGGCCTCGCCGGGCACGAGCCAGCTCCGCCCGTGCCGCTCCCCCACCACCGCGCCGCTCCCGAGCAGCTGCAGCAGGTGGCGACGGCCGACCCCGAGTCGCCGCGCCGCCTCGTCGACGGTGTACACGTCGCGGAAGTGCATCGTCACACAATAGCGGGTGTATCGGCGCAGTACTGTGTCGGAGGGTGGTGTGCCTTCGGGACCGCGCCATCCCGTAGCTTGGCGCGCGATGGACGAGGCGCAGACGGACGAACACGGGCGACCCGAGCCACCGCACGGCGGCGACGAGCTCGCGACGCTGCTCGGCTTCTTGGAGTATCAGCGGGCGACCTTCGAGTGGAAGTGCCGGGGCCTGAGCGACGAGCAGCTACGCCAGGCGCTGCCGCCGACGTCGATGACTCTCGGAGGCATGTTCAAGCACCTCGCGATGGTCGAGGACTACTGGATGAGTGAGGTGGTCGCCGGCGCGCCGCTGCACGAGGCGTGGGCGACGGTGGACTTCGACGCCGATCCAGACTGGGACTGGCGGAGCGCCGCCGACGACACCGCGGAGGAGCTGCAGGCGCTGTGGGCCCAGCGCGTCGAGCGCTCCCGAGCGATCGTCCTCGCCGAGCTCGGCCGCGGCGAGGCGGCGGCGCTGGCGGAGAGCCACCCCGCTTGGGGGGGCACGGGGAGGTCTCGCTCCGCTGGGTGCTCGTCCACCTCATCGAGGAGTACGCACGGCACAACGGGCACGCAGACCTCCTCCGGGAGTCGATCGACGGCGAGACCGGCGAGTAGCGGCGGGTCGACACCGCGACTGCCGTCACAGTTCTAGGGCTCTGCGCGTCGTGTTCTGTGACGCCCTAGAAGTGACTCCAGTGCACGACCTCGTCGAAGTCCCTGCGCTTTGGCCGCGTGATCGGCGCGAGCGGTCGGTCCCCGGGGTAGCCGAGGGAGAGCAGCCAGGCGCAGAAGCGGTCCTCGGGGAGGCCGAGAAGCTCGCGAGCACGCTTGTGTTCGGAGACCGCGGAGTGGGCGCTGCCGATGCCGAGGTCGGCCGCCGCGATCGCCATCGCCATCGCAGCCTGCCCGAGGTCGAACTGCAGGGTCTCACGGGTGTGCGGGTCGGCGTCGTCGATCGTGACGAGCGCCACCGTCGCCCGGGAGTGCGCCACGTGACCGGCGCCCTGCCAGACCATCGACAGCGCCGCCAGCTGCTCGCGCTCGGTGCAGACGACGAAGTCCCACCGCTGACCGTTGCGCGAGGAGGGGGTGCGCCGCGCAGCCTCGAGGATCTGCTCAAGGTCCTTGCGGGCGATCGGCTCCTCGGAGAAGGTACGGGTGTTGCGCCGAGAGATGATCGCCTGCCAGGTCTCCATGTGGCCACGCTAACGGGCTGCTCAGAGGGGAGCTGGCGAGGATCTCCATCGCCTCGGCGAGCGTGAGCTCGCCGAGTGAGCTGAGGCGGTGGTGGGCCTCGCTGAAGTCCGCTCCGTGGGTGATGGTGTTCGGCACGACGACACAGCGCAGGCCGGCGGCGAGCGCGGCCCGCAGGCCGTTGTGGGAGTCCTCGACGGCGAAGGCGCGGGCCGGCTCCACACCGAGTGACCGGCAGGCCGCGAGGTACAGGTCCGGTGCCGGCTTCGCGGCGTGCCGCTCGTCGGGGCGGTGGACCGAGGAGAAGGCCTGCTCGAGGCGCACCGTCGCCAGGCAGCGGCGGACCCACTCCTCAAAAGAGCTCGAGGCGACGGCGAGGCCGAGGCCGAGGGCGCGCGCTTCGAGGACCCACTCGACGACGCCGGCCATCGGCCGCATGGTCTCGAAGAGGTCGTGCTGGAGGTCCCGGATCTCGGCCCGCAGCACCTCTCGCGGCGCGACCGCGCCGCTCGCCCGTGCGCAGAGCAGCTCGTAGACGACGCGACCGCCCTCCGCGCTGCCGACCGTGCGGTTCCAGTCCTCGAGGGAGAGCTCGCAGGCGTGGCGGCGGAAGACCGTGCACCAGGCCTCGAAGACCGAGTCCTCGGTGTCCACGATCACGCCGTCGAGGTCGAAGACCACCGCGTCGAAGGGGCGGATCGACACCGGGAGAGCATCGCAGAAGCGGGATACCGTTCCGAGCGGTTCCACCCGACCAAGGAGGGCCCGTGCTCGGCCTGATCACCGATCCCGCGGCACCCGGCGGCCTCGTGCGGCGCGAACTGCCGGAGCCGACACCGAGGGACGACGAGGCGATTGTGGCGGTGCGCGCCTTCGGGGTGAACCGCGGCGAGCTCTCCCTCCTCGAACGGCGGCCGGAAGGCTGGATGCCCGGCCAGGACGTCGCCGGCACCGTGGTTGCCGCCGCCGCGGACGGGAGCGGACCGGTGGCCGGCAGCCGGGTGGTCGCCGTCGGGGACGGCGCAGGCTGGTCCGAGAGCGTTGCCGTCCCGTCGGCGCGCATCGGGCTCCTCCCTGACGGCGTCGAGTTCGCCGACGCCGCCGCCCTCCCCGTCGCCGGGCTCACCGCCCTCAGAGCGCTCCGCACCGGTGGTCCTGTGATCGGGCGCCGTGTGCTCGTCACCGGGGCGACCGGAGGGGTCGGCCACTTCGCTGTGCAGCTCGCCCGCGTCGCCGGGGCGCACGTCACTGCCCTCGTGAGCGGCGAGCACCGCCTCTCCGAGGCGCGGGCGCTCGGTGCGCACGCCGCCTTCGCCGGGACGCTCGGGGAGGCCGACCCCTACGACTTCGTCATCGACGGCGTCGGTGGCGAGGTCCTCCTCGACGCCCTCCACCACGTCGGGACGGACGCGACCGTGACGACCTACGGGATGGCCTCCGGCGCGCCCGCGCCGATCGCCTTCACCGACTTCCCCCGCACCTCGCACGCCCGCCTCACCGGCTTCTTCGTCTACGAGACCGACCTCTCCACCTTCGGGGCCGACCTCGAGTACCTCGCCGGCCTCGTCGCGGAGGGCCGCCTCAGCGTCGAGTCCGGCGTGCGCAGGGACTGGTCCGAGACGGTCGAGGCGCTCGAAGAGCTGCGCGCCCGGCGGGTCGTCGGGAAGGTCACCCTGACGATCGGCTGAGGCCGCTCAGGACCTCGCGAGCGAGGGGTCGAACGGGACGACCTGCAGCGGCAGTGCCTCCCAGTAGCGCTCGAGCTCCGCGCTCCCCCACCCGGCGTAGACCTCCTCCCAGTGCAGGTCGCCCTCCTCGCGCAGCGAGACCTCGCAGACCGGGTCGGCGGCGCGTTGGTAGCGGCAGTCCACCGAGCGGCGGAGGGCACCACTGCGATTGGCGAGGGCGGCGTGCACCGTGTGGCTGTGGAAGACGACGACGTCGCCGGGGTCGAAGTCGGCGCTCCTCCAGCTGTCCTCGAGGCCCTCCGCCGCGCAGCAGAAGACCCTCGCCCCCGCGACCTTCCGCAGCGGGCGGATGCCGCCGAGGTGCGAGCCCTCCGCGACGGCGAGCGCCCCATCTTCGCGGCCGCAGCTCTCGAGGGCGATCCAGGCCGTGTAGGTCTCCGTGGCACCCTGCATCCCGACGTGGTCCTGGTGCGGCGGGGTCGGCAGCGCGCCGCCGAGGGACTGCGGAAAGGCCACCCGTGCCACGGGCCGCGGATGGCGGAGCACCGCGGAGGTGTCGAGGAGGGCGCCCAGCAACGCGAGCAACCGCGGGTGGTGGGCGACGCGGTGTAGCGCCTCACAGGAGAACAGCGCCCGCTGCACCGGTCGTGAGCTGACGAGGGTCGCCGCCTCCGCAGCCCCCGCTGCCTCGGGGTGGAGCCTTCCGCCGGGCCCGCCGCTGGCCCAGCCCGCACCGAGCAGGATGGTGCGCTGCGCGGCGTCGAGCGCGGCGAGGTCGTCGGGCGGCACGAGGCCGCGGACGAAGACGTAGCCGTGGCCGGCCATGGCCAGGCGCAGCGCCTCCTCGTCACCGACGATCGAGCGGGCGAGCTCGCCGCTCGCCCTCACGGGGGCCTCGGTTGCCGCGGCCGCCACGCTCACCGCAGCGTCGCCGGTTCGGCGAGGCCGGCGACGACGCCCTCGAGGATGCCGGCCGCCTCGGCGATCTCCGCGGCCGTGACCGACAGCGGCGGCGCGATGCGCAACACGTTGCCGTAGAGGCCGCCCTTGCCGATGAGCAGGCCCCGTTCGCGCGCCCCCTCGAGCGCAGCGGCGGCGAGGGCTGGCGCGGGGGTGCGCGTCCCGGGGAGGACGAACTCGACCGCCGCCATCAGCCCCTTGCCGCGCACCTCTCCGACGGTGTCGAGCGGCGAGAAGAGCCGTCCGAGGGCCTCGAGGAGCTCGCCGCCGCGCGCCCGGGCGTTGCCCTGCAGGTCGTGGCGCTCGATGTAGTCGAGGGTGGCGAGGGCGGTCGCGGTGACGAGCGGGTTTCCGCCGAAGGTGCTGATCGAGTTGACCGAGACCGAGTCCATGAGCTGCGCGCCGGCGACGACCCCACCGATCGGGAGGCCGTTCGCCAACCCCTTGGCGAAGGTCATCGCGTCGGGGCGCACCCCGTCGGCGGAGATGCCGAAGTAGCTCTCCCCGGTGCGTCCCCACCCGGTCTGCACCTCGTCGGAGATGAAGGTCGCGCCGAGCTCGTCGGTGACCTCCTTCAGCGCGGCGAAGTAGCCCTGCGGCGGGACGATGAAGCCACCGACGCCCTGGATCGGCTCGACGATCACCGCGGCGAGGTCACCGGAGAGACCCGTCGCGACCAGCTCCCGGAGATCGGCCACGCAGGCCGCCAGGAAGGCCTCTTCAGGAAGCGCCGCGTAGGGCGAGCGGTAGCGGTAGGGCGAGGGGGCGAGGCTCACCGCGAGCGGCGAGAAGGTGGACGCCGACCAGTTGCGGTTGCCGGTGACACCCATCGCCGCGAAGGAGCGACCGTGGTAGCTGTTGCGGAGGGCGAGCACCTGGTTTGAACGGCGAGCGGTCGTCGCGAGCAGGAGCGCCGCCTCGTTCGCCTCCGTCCCGGAGTTGGTGAAGAAGACCTTCGCCTCGGGGATCCCCGAGAGCCCCGCGATGCGCTCCGCGAGCTCGATCTGCTGCTCGATCAGGTACAGCGTCGAGGTGTGCACGATGCGCGAGAGCTGGGCGCGGGTCGCCTCGACGATCTCCGGCACGTTGTGCCCGATGCTCGTGGTGAGGATGCCGCCGAAGAAGTCGAGGTAGCGGTGGCCTTCCGCGTCCACGACGTGGCGCCCGCGCCCTTCGACGAGAGCGATCGGGCGCTCGTAGTTGAGCGCGATCCAGTTCGGCAGGACGCGGCGGTGGCGGGCGAGGAGCTCGTCGTGGGTGGTCATCGGACCATTCAACCGGTGTCACGGGGCGCCGTCGAGTGGAGCCCTCAGCCCTCGGCGCGCACGAGCTCGACGACGGGGATCGGCCGGGTCGTCTTCTCCTGGTACTCCGCGAAGTTCGGGAAGGCCTCCGCGTGCTCGGCATAGATCCTGCCCCGTTCGGGCTCTCCGAGCGGGGTGGCCGTGGCGCGGAAGGTCTCCGGTCCGAGCTCGACGGTCACCGTCGGGGTCGCGACGAGGTTCACGTACCAGTCCGGGTTGGTGGGAGCGCCGCCCTTTGAGGCGAAGACGAAGATCCGCTCGCCCTCGCGGCGGTAGATCATCGGCGTGGTGTGCGGGTTGCCGCTCTTCGCGCCGGTGCTGGTGAGAAGGAGCAGCGGCCGCCCATCGAGCGTTCCGTCCGAGGTCGGGGCGTTGGCGCGGTAGGCCGCGATCACTTCCTGGTTGTGGCTGTTGCGGTCGGTCATCGTCCACTCCCCTGCTCGGATGCTCCGGCGCTCCCCGCGTCGGGGCGCGCTCGCGGTCGCCAGAGCTTAGAGATTCGAAGTAAGATTGCGCCCACGTGAAAGCCAATTCGAACGGGCAGCGGCCCTGAGGATGTCGGAGGGGAAAGATGCACATCACTGAGGAGATGAATGAGCGCCTCGTGCGCGTCGGTCCCGGGACCCCGATGGGTGAGGTGCTCCGTCGCTACTGGACGCCCGCCTGCCTCGCGGAGGAGATCGCCGAGCCGGACAGCCCGCCGATCCGCGTCCGCCTCCTCGGCGAGGACCTCGTTGCCTTCAGAGACTCCTCGGGCGAGGTCGGCCTCGTCGCCGCCTACTGCGCGCACCGCCTCGCACCGCTGTTCTATGGCCGCAACGAAGAGTGCGGGCTGCGCTGCGTGTACCACGGCTGGAAGTTCGACACCCAGGGCAACTGCGTCGACATGCCGTCTGAGCCGCCGTACTCCAAGTTCCGCCTGCGCGTCTCGATCAAGGCCTACCCGACCTACGAGGCCGGCGGCATCGTCTGGTCCTACATGGGCCCCGTCCGCGAGATGCCCGCTCCCCCCGACTACGAGTGGCTGCGAGCCCCGGTCGGCACGCACGTGCGCGTCTCGAAGACTGGCGAGCACTGCAACTGGCTGCAGGCGCTCGAGGGCGGCATCGACACCGCCCACTCGAGCTTCGCCCACAACAACGACATCTCGAACACCAAGGCGCTGCGCAACCTCGACACGCACCCCACGCTCGAGGTCGACGAGAAGCCGTGGGGCTTCACCTACGGCTCGATCCGCAACATCTCCGAGGACCAGAGCTACGTCCGCGTCTACCAGTACATGATGCCCAACCAGCAGATGCGTGGTGGCCTCGTGAACGGTGCGAACGGCGAGCCGGCCAAGCACCCCGCGTTGAACGGTCACATCTGGGTGGCGATCGACGACGAGAACGTCTTCGCGTACAACATCAAGTACACCTCGGACGACTCGTGGGAGATGACCTTTGAGAGCTTCGACGCCGAGGAGCACCGTGGCGGGCGTGGCCAGGTCGACTACATCCCCGGCACGCACTGGCTGAAGTCGAACAAGTCCAACGACTACAAGATCGACCGCGAGGTGCAGCGGACGAAGACCTTCACCGGCATCCACGGGGTGAACACCCAGGACTTCGCGCTGCAGAGCGCACTGGGCGGCGGGTACATCGAGCCCCGCCACCTCGAGGCCCTCGGCTCGACAGACCGCGCGATCTCCTCGATGCGCAAGCTCCTCCTCGAGGCCGCCGATGACGTCGAGGCCGGACGGTCGATCCGTGGCACCGACCCGACGGTGCTGCGCACCGCCCGTGCCGCGGACATGGTCATCCCCCGCGGCGTGCCGTGGCGCGACGCCAGCAAGGAGGCCACGGTCGCCTACTGGTAGGCACCGACGCAGCACGTTCTCGCAAGTCATCGATCGCCCGTCCGGCCCTGCGCCAGGCGGGTGATCGGCATTTCCGCGCCCTGTCTCGCGGCGGGCGCAGGTGTTCAGCAGGCGCTGCGGGCGAAGCGGTCAGCTCCCCGAACGAATCCTCATTGTGTCAAGAGGGCCGTTCGGTCGCGTGCCGAAGCGGCAACATCGAAGGGTCGTTTCAGCGTGGCGTCAGGATGGCGATTCGCGCACCGGCCGCCCATGCAAGGTGCAGGTCAGCAGGCACGGGGTTCCCGTCCCGGTCGAAGCCGATCCCGTTGAACTTGGCGAACGGGTGGTTGTCCCTCGCCATCCGCGCCAGGTGCTCCACGACGCCGGTCTCGTCGGCGAGCACCTGCACCTCTGCCGGCCGCCGTCTGCCGGAGAGGCGGGTGTCCACGGGCTCCCCGCTCCGGAGATTGCGGATCCAGCCGAACTGCGAGCTCACGAGCAGGCGTCCGTCGAGACGGGTGTACGCGACCGGGACCGCGTACCGGCGGCGGGACTTGCGCCCGACGACGTAGAGGGTGATCAGCCGCTTCCCGATGGCGCGGCTGAGGAGGGGGGCGCGCAGAAGGCCGCGGATCAGCCCGTTGACGATCCTCTGCAGGGGCAAGGTCTGTGCCCTCACGGTCGGTTTGACGACAGGTTGTGCGTTCGGGTCGGTCATTCGGTCCTCTCCAGTTGCTCTCGTCGGCGGAACGGCTGTGCCTCAGGCGGACTGGGCGGCCGGCTCGGAGCGGTTGATCCACTGGGCGACCCAGTCGCCGGCGACCTGCCGGGTGGTGGCGTTGATGCGGTTCCAGGCGTTGATTCCGGCGATCGCGATCACCAGACCGGCGAGTTGGGGCTCGTCGTAGTGGCGGGCGGCCTCCTCCCACACCTCGTCGGGGACCGCGTCCGAGCGGTCGGCGAGACGGGTGGCGGCCTCGGTGAGTGCCAGGGCGGCACGCTCGGCCTCGCTGAAGTACGGAGCCTCCCGCCAGGCGCCGACCACGAAGACACGCTGATCCGGCTCCCCCGCCGCCTTCAGCTCACGCGAGTGCATGTCGAGGCAGACGCTGCATCCGTTGATCTGACTGGCGCGCGCTTCGATGAGGTAGAGCGTGCTCTCGGGCACTCCGGCGCTGCGGGCGGCGGCACCGAGCTGCCGCAGCGCATCCATCGCGCCGGGGACGGTCATCGCCGGGTTGTTCATCCGTGGTCCCATGATGGTCCTCCAGCCATGTCTGTCGGTGTCGCGGTCACATCACCTGCGTCTCAGGTGTCTACGGGTATGACACGCGGCGACGGAGGAACGTGACATGACCGATCAGCAGTGGCTGGCCGAGCGGTTCGAGGAGCACCGGCCCCGGCTGCGGGCGGTGGCCTACCGGATGCTGGGGTCGCTCACCGAGGCGGACGACGCGGTCCAGGACGCATGGCTGCGGGCCAGCCGCGCCGGAGCGGGCGGGGTCGAGAACCTCGCGGGCTGGCTCACGACGATCGTCGCCCGCGTCGCGCTGAACATGCTGCGTTCGCGCGGCGCGCGCCGACAGCAGCCGCTCGATGTCCACCTCCCGGACCCGGTGATCGACCCGCCGGGCGGCACCGATCCAGAGCACGAGGCGCTGCTGGCCGACTCGGTCGGCCTCGCGCTGCTCGTCGTCCTCGAGGCTCTCGGTCCCGCCGAGCGCCTCGCCTTCGTGCTGCACGACATGTTCGCGGTGCCCTTCGACGAGATCGCGGAGATCGTCGACCGCTCACCAGAGGCGACCCGCCAGCTCGCGAGCCGCGCCCGCCAGCGGGTACGAGGCTCGGTGACGGTCCCCGACGCCGACCTCGACGTGCAGTGGCGGGTCGTGGACGTCTTTCTGACGGCGGCGCGTAGCGGTGACTTCGAGGCGCTCATCGCCGTTCTCGACCCCGATGTCGTGCTGCGGGCGGACGGCGGGATCGGCCTCTCGCACTACGTGCAAGGCGCGGCGGAGGTCGCCCGCCAGGCCAGCATGTGGCGGCGGACAGGGCTCAGCGTCCGGCGGGCACTGGTGAACGGCGCCGCCGGGCTCGTCTCCGAGCGCGATGGCAAGCCCTTCTCGGTGGGGGCGTTCACGATCAGGAACGGGAAGATCGTCGAGTGCGACTTCCTGGTCGACCCGGCGCGGGTCGCCCAGCTCGACCTCAGAGCCCTTGACGAGCGCCCATGAGCCGCCGGAGTACGGCAGGCGGGAGGGGATCAGCTTCTGGCACGTGAGCACCGAGCTCTTGAACTGATTCGAGCTCTGGTTGACGCTCGAGGGGATGTTGGCCGCACGTCGTTGCTCGAGAAGACCGGGTCGGGGAAACCCCGGAAGCCGTGTGAGCGCATGCAGTCGACGGCCTTCAGGTAGCCCGCCTGGTCGGCCGGTGTGATCGCCTGACCGCCCACTTGCCTGCCGGCAGGTACTTGTGGCACGCGGCCTGGGCCGACCGGAAAGGGGGCGATTTCGGGTCGACACCCGTGCCGGGACCGATCCTGATGGAGATCTCGTTCGCCGTGATGCGGGGCTCGGGGAAGCTCGGGACACCGTGGGTGCGCATGCACTGGGTGAACTCGATGGCCTGTTGGCCCGCGCTGCCGGCGGCCGCCCGCGACGTCGTGCCGGCGGTGGTCGAAGTCGTCGTCGAGCCCGTGATTCTCTCCGGTTTTCCGACCCGCCGCGAGCCGGGCAAACCGCCGCCCTCTCACCCTAGCGAACATATGTTCGCTAGGGTGACGTCGTGGACGAGGAGACCGGTCGACTGCGCTGGCCGCTGGCGGCCGACCAAGCGCCGCCTGCCGATCGCGGCCAGCTCTTCGACGACGCCCCACCGGCGGTCCACCATGTCGGCGTCGGCGAGTACCGCGGCCTCGAGTTCCTCGAGGTGAACGCGAAGCGGGTGATCAACCGGGTCCCGGCGGCGAGTCGCCTGCCCTTCTCGCACACGATCAACGCCTACCGCGGCTGTTCGCACGCCTGCAGCTACTGCTTCGCCCGCCCGACGCACGCCTTCCTCGGCCTCGGCGTCGGCGAGGACTTCGAGCGACGCATCGTCGTGAAGGTGAACGCCGTCGAGCGCGTCGCCATTGAGGTGCGCTCGCGCCGCTGGGGTGGCGAGCACCTCGCGATGGGGACGAACACCGATCCGTACCAGAAGGCCGAGGGTCGCTACCACCTGACGCGCGGCATCGTCGAGGTGCTCGGCGAGGTCCGCAACCCGTTCAGCATCCTCACCAAGTCGACGCTCATCCTGCGCGACCTCGCGCTCCTCCGGCGCGCCGCGGCGCGCACGGAGGTCAGCGTCAACCTCTCGATCGGCACCCTCGACCGCACCGCCTGGCGCCTCTTCGAGCCGGGCACTCCCCCGCCACGGGGGCGGGTCGAGGCGGTGCGTCGGCTGAACGAGGCGGGGGTTCCCTGCGGTGTGCTCATCGCCCCGGTGCTGCCCGGCCTCACCGATGACACCGAGCACCTCGAGGAGATCGCCGCCGCCTGCAAGGAGGCGGGGGCGGTCTCGGTGAGCGCGATCGCGCTCCACCTGCGCGACGGGGTCCGCGAGCACTTCCTCGGCGAGCTCGGGCGGCTCCGCCCCGACCTCCTCCCCCTCTACGCCCGCCGCTTCTCCGCCGGCGCCTACCAGCCCGCCGACGAGCAGCGCCGCATCGCCGACACTGTGGCGGCGATCGTGCAGGCTCCGGTGCGGACGACGCTGCGCGAGCGCCGCCCCGAGGTGCCCGCAGCGCCCCTCGGCGAGCAGCTCGGCCTCTTCTCTCCCGCCTGCGGCTGAGCACGCGAGGCCTAATAGGCCAGCTCCTCGGGGGAACGCCCGACGTGGTCGGGAGGCGGGTCTGCCGGGAAGCGCACCGCGGCCACGTGGCTCCTCCCCTCGACAAGGGCGCGGGCGATGCGGTGCATGCCGTCCATCACCCGGCCGTCGGCACCGAGGATCACGGGGTAGGCGAGCTCCGCTGACTGCACGAGGACGAGGTGCTCGACGATCTCGCGCACCGCGAGCGGCGCGCCCCCGGCGGTCGACCAGTAGGCGGTGTCGATCTCGCTGATCGCCGAGAGCGCGACCTCCTCGAGCGGGAGCCCCCTGCTCAGCTCGACCAGGCGGGCGACCGACCAGGCCTCGAGGCCGTCGGGCCCCTCGTGGAAGTGGTACTGCGGGCGGAGCGGTGCCGTCTCAGCCGTCGATCAGCTCCACGCGGTTGCCGAAGGGGTCGAAGACGACGCAACGGTGGACCTCAGGGGTGTCGTCCCAGTGCAGGGGCACCCCCGCGGCCTCGAGGAGCGGTGCCAGCTCGTCGAGCCCCGCGACGCGCAGCGCCGGATGGGCGGTGAGCGCGGGACGGAAGTCGGGGTCGACGCCGAGATGGACCTGTACGTCGCCGCGACGGAACCAGCGGCCGCCGCGCAGCGCCTGCGCCGCCGGCTTCTCCAGGATCTCGAAGCCGAGGAGGCCGGAGTAGAAGCCGTCGGCCTCCTCCTCGCGCCCCGCTGGCATCGCGACGTTCACGTGGTCGAGGGCGATCACCGTTGCCATCACCGAAGCATCCACCTCGCGCCCGCCGACCGCAAGGCCGCGGTCGTGCCGCTCAGCGGCTGTCGCGGTGGCGCAGCAGCAGCACCGAGCGCCCCGAGAGGGTTACCGCGGCGTTGCGCACCGGACGGCGGCCGGCGCGGGCGGTGTCGAGGAGGATCTCCCAGAGCCCGGGGGCGGGCACCTTCGGGAGGGTCCAGGGGCGCGAGACGGCCGCCGCGTTGAGGAGCAGGAGGAGCGTCTCGCCCCGCAGGCTGCGGCCGCGGCTGTCCACCTCGTCGGCGGCCTGGCCGTGCATCAGCATCCCGAGGCTGCGGCGCTCCGGGTCGGCCCAGTCGGCGTCGGTCATCTCGTCGCCGTCCTGGCGGATCCAGAGCACCTCGTGCTCGGCGAAGAACTCCCGCCGGCGCAGCACCGGGTTCGCGTGCTCGATCTCGATGAGGCTGCGGGTGTAGGAGAGCAGGTCGCGCCCCGGGTCGTCGATCGCCCAGTTGAACCAGCTGATCTCGTTGTCCTGGCAGTAGGCGTTGTTGTTCCCGTACTGGCTGCGGCCCACCTCGTCACCGCCGAGCAGCATGCGCACCCCCTGGGAGAAGCACAGCGTGGCGAGCAGGTTGCGCTTCATCCGCTCGCGCAGCGCGATGATCCGCTCCGAGTCGGTGTCGCCCTCCTCCCCCCAGTTCGAGGAGTAGTTCTCGCTCGTCCCGTCCGTGTTCTGCTCGCCGTTGGCCTCGTTGTGGCGCTCGTTGTAGGCGACGAGGTCGGTGAGGGTGAAGCCGTCGTGGCAGGTGACGAAGTTCACCGAGGCGTAGGCGGCGCGCCCCGAGGGGGCGTAGACGTCGCTCGAGCCGCTGAGGCGACTGGCGAGCTCGGGGACCATGCCGGCGTCGCCGCGCCAGAAGCGGCGGACGCAGTCCCGGTAGGCGCCGTTCCACTCCGACCAGCCCTGCGGGAAGCGGCCGAGCTGGTAGCCGTCGGGGCCGACGTCCCACGGCTCGGCGATCAGCTTCACCTCCGAGAGGACGGGGTCCTGCCCGATGATCTCGAAGAAGGCGCTCGGCTTGCCGTCCCCGTAGCCGCGCACGAGCACCGGGGCGAGGTCGAAGCGGAAGCCGTCGACGTGCATGTCGGTCACCCAGTAGCGGAGGCTGTCCATGATCAGCGCCATCGTGCGCGGGTGGAGGATGTTGAGGCTGTTGCCGGTGCCGGTGAAGTCGGTGTACTCCCCCCGGCGGTCGTCGGCGAGGCGGTAGTAGGCGGCGTTGTCGATGCCGCGCAGCGAGAGCGTCGGGCCGAGGTGGCTGCCCTCGCCGGTGTGGTTGTAGACGACGTCGAGGATCACCTCGAGGCCGGCGCGGTGCAGCGCCTTCACCATCGACTTGAACTCGCCGACCTGGCCGCCGTCGCCGGTCGTCGCGTACTCCACGTGCGGGGCGAAGAAGCCGATCGAGTTGTAGCCCCAGTAGTTGGTGAGCCCCCGCTCGACGAGGTGGCGGTCGGCGACGAACTGGTGGATGGGCATCAGCTCGACCGCCGTCACCCCGAGGTTCGTGAGGTGGTCGAGGACGGGGTCCGAGGCGAAGCCGAGGTAGGTGCCACGCAGCTCCTCGGGGATCTGCGGGTGCAGCTTGGTCATGCCGCGCACGTGCGTCTCGTAGATCACCGTGCGGTTCCAGGGGGTGCGCGGCGGGCGGTCGCCCCCCCAGGTGAAGGCGGGGTCGACGACGACACTCTTCGGCATCGCGCTGGCGCTATCCCGGCCGGGCATGACGCGGGGCGCGAGGGGCTCCGCGGGGTCGTAGCTGAATAGCGCGTCGGACCAGCGGATGCCGCCGGAGATCGCCTGCGCGTAGGGGTCGATGAGGAGCTTGGAGGCGTCGAAGCGCTGGCCCGCCGCCGGGTCGTAGGGGCCCTCCACCCGGTAGCCGTAGCAGGCGCCGGGGCGGACGTCGGGGAGGTAGGCGTGCCAGACGTGGTCGGTGACCCCGGTGAGCTCGATGCGCGCCGACTCGTCGCCGTCGGGGGCGTCGTAGAGGCAGAGCGTGACGCGCGTCGCGTGCTCGGAGAAGATCGCGAAGTTCACCCCTTCGCCGTCCCAGCGGGCACCGAGCGGGCGGGGTTGCCCTGGCCAGACCCGCAATTCGCGCACCCTCCTCACCTCCCCCGGCCGCGATGCCGGCGGAGGGCGGCAAGTGGAGCATGCAACAGGGGGTTCCCGCCAGCCGGGGCGAGCAGCGGGGCGCTCACCTGGGCAGGCCGCGCAGCACCACGGCGGCGAGCGGCGGGAGGGTGAGGCGCAGGCTCGCCGGCCAGTCGTAGTGCGCCGCGGCGAGGGCCTCCACAGCGCCGGCGTTGCCGACGTCGCTCCCCCCAAAGAGCGCCGCGTCGCTGTTCAGCCGTTCCTCCCAGCGTCCCGCGAAGGGCACCCCGAGGAGGTGGTCGCGGCGCACGACCGGGGTGAAGTTCAAGGCGACGAGACAGGTGCTGCCGTCGCGGGCGCGCCGCAGGTAGCTGAGGGTGCTCTCGGCGGCGTCGTCGGACTCGACGAAGTCGAAGCCCGCCGGGTCGCAGTCGAGCTCGTGCAGCGCCGGCTCGGCTCGGTAAAGGGCGTTCAGTTCGGCGACGAGGCGCCGCACCCCCTCGTTCGCGGGGTGCTCGAGAAGCGCCCAGTCGAGGACCGAGTCGTGGTCCCACTCCCGCTCCTCGGCGAGCTCGTCCCCCATGAACAGGAGCTTCTTGCCCGGCGCGGTGAACTGGTAAGCGAGGAGGAGGCGCAGCCCCGCGAAGCGCTGCCACTCGTCACCCGGCATGCGCCGCAGCAGCGAGCGCTTCCCGTGCACGACCTCGTCGTGGGACAGCGGCAGCACGTAGTGCTCGCTGAAGGCGTAGAGGCCGCGGAAGGTGAGCTCGTGGTGGTGGAAGCGGCGGTGCACCGGCTCGCGCTGGAAGTACTCGAGGGTGTCGTGCATCCAGCCCATGTCCCACTTCATCCCGAAGCCGAGGCCGCCGTGGTCGACCGGGCGGGAGACCCCCGGCCAGGCCGTCGATTCCTCGGCGATCATCTGGATGCCGGGGTGGTCGCCGTAGGCGCCGGCGTTCAGCTGGCGGAGGAAGTCGATCGCCTCGAGGTTCTCGCGGCCCCCCTCACGGTTGGGGAGCCACTCGCCGGCCTTTCGCGAGTAGTCGAGGTAGAGCATCGAGGCCACCGCGTCGACCCGCAGCCCGTCGCCGTGGTAGGCGCGCAGCCAGTGGTCGGCCGAGGAGGCGAGGAAGCTTCGCACCTCGTGGCGGCCGTAGTTGAAGATCAGGCTCCCCCAGTCGGGGTGCTCGCCGAGGCGGGGGTCGGCGTGCTCGTAGAGGTGGGTGCCGTCGAAGGCGGCGAGGGCGAAGGCGTCCTTCGGGAAGTGCGAGGGGACCCAGTCAAAGAGCACCCCGATCCCCGCCTGGTGCAGGCGGTCGACGAGCGCCATCAGCTCGGTCGGGCTGCCGTAGCGCGCGGTCGGTGCGAAGAAGCCGGTCACCTGGTAGCCCCAGGAGCCGTAGAAGGGGTGCTCCATCACCGGGAGCAGCTCGACGTGGGTGAAGCCGCAACGGGTGACGTGCGCGATCAGCGCGTCGGCGATCTCCCCGTAGCTGGAGAAGCCCTCGCGGTCCCAGGGGCGGCAGAACGAGCCGAGGTGGACCTCGTAGATCGACTGCGGCGCGTCGAGGGCGGCGCGGGCCCCCCGCCCCGCCATCCACTCGCCGTCGCCCCACTCGTAGTCGAGCGTGGCGACCACCGAGGCCGTCTTCGGCGGGCACTCGCTCTGCAGCGCGTAGGGGTCCGCCTTCTCGAGCAGGGCGCCTGTCGCGCTCGTGAGGGCGTACTTGTAGGCGGCGCCGACGCCGATCCCCGCGACCTCTCCCTCCCAGATCCCCGACACCCCGCGCGGCGTGAGCGGCGAGGGACCGGGCTTCCAGCCGTTCGCGTCGCAGAGCACCGAGACGGCGCGCGCGTTCGGCGCCCACACGGCGAAATGCGTGCCACCCCCGGCGAGCGGCTGCGCACCGAGCTTCCCGGCGAGGTGACGGTGCGTCCCCTCGTTGAAGAGGTAGAGGTCGTCGTCGGTGAGCGTGCTCGGGCTCATCGCCGCCGCTCCGCGTCGACGTGCTCGAAGAGGGCCGCGAGCGTGGGGTCGTTTGCCAGCTCGGCGAGGGTGCGCCCGCTGCGCAGGCTCCAGTTGCCGTCGTCCTCGGTCCCGGGGCGGTTGATCGGCTGCTCCTCGAGGAAGGCGTCCTCGAGGTCGCACACGACGAGGTCCGCGGGGCTGCGCGCGAGGTGGCCGAGCAGGCCGCGGAGCGCGGCCCGGGTCGTCTCCGGCGAGGTGAGCGCAGCGTCGGTGCCGCTCCCCTCGGCCGCGAGGCCGAGCGCATCGGCGACCCGGTTACGCAGCGCGGCGCGCGCCGTGCGCGCGCCCGTGTCACCGGGGTCGAGGTCGTCGCCGCGCCAGAAGGCGGCGAAGCGCGGCAGGTCGTGGGTGCCGACCGACGCCACGGCGCGCGCCGGCGGCTCGGGGAGGGGCGCGTCGGCGCGCAGGGTGAACTGGAGGATCGAGCTGTGCAGCATTGCCTCGTCGTCCATAGCCCGTTCGGTGGTCGCTGAAACGGTGCCGAGGTCCTCGCCGACCACCACCGCCCCGGCGCGCGCCGCCTCGATCGCCACCAGCGCGTGCAGCTCCTCGGTCGGCGAGGCGACGTACGCGCCCTCGGTGGCGGGGGCGCCGGCGGGGATCCACCAGAGCCGCTCGAAGGCCATCACGTGGTCGATGCGCAGCACCTTGGCATAGGAGAAGGCGGCGCGCAGGCAGGCGCGCAGGTAGCGGTAGCCCTCCGTGCGCTGGCCCGTCGGGCTCGGCGGCGGGAAGCCCCAGTCCTGCCCGGCCGCCTGGAAGGGGTCCGGGGGGGCACCGACGTTCGCCCCGAAGGTGAAGCTCTCGGGGAACGCGGCGGTGTCGAAGCCCTCGGGGTGGACGCCGATCGGGAAGTCGAGGAGCAGTCCCGGGCCCTCGCCGGCGAGGGCGTCGAGCTGGCGGTCGAGGGCGAACTGGAGGTAGCGGTGGTAGGCCTCCCGCTGCTGTACGTCCGCGCCCGCAGGGGGGGTGGCGGCGAGGTCGTGACGGGCCCGGAACGAGCAGTAGGCGGCGAGCTCGGGGCGCGCCGCGTAGAAGGCATCGATCGCGGCGCGCCCCGCCGGGTCACGAGCCGCGAGCGCCGCGAGGCGCCCGAGCAGTGGGGCGCGGCGAGCGAGCACCTCGTCATAGCGCACCCGCGTCGGCTTGTCATCGGCCGCCCCGAGGAGCGCCGCGGCGTGCTCGCAGCGGAGCTGCTCATCCCCCGTCGCGGCGACGAGCGGGGTGAGATCGAGGTAGAGGCCGTTCCAGGCGAGGCGGGACAACGGCAGGTAGGGGCTCGTCTCGAGCGTCGGGCTCTCGCGTGCCGCGTAGAGCGGGAGGGTGGCGACGAGGGCCGCGCCCCGCTCGGCGAGGAGGCGGGAGAGGGCCGCGAGGTCGCCGAGGGTCCCCGCACCGAGGTCCGACGCACCCCGCAGCGCGTAGGTGGGGGTGAAGGCGCCCCAGCCGCGCTCGGCGCGTGGCAGTGCGGCCGGCGCGACGAGGAGCGTCGCCTGCTCGCAGAGGCCCGCCGAGACGAGGGCGATGCGGTGCACGCCGAGCGGCACCTCCCCCGGAAGGCGCACGGCACGCCGTCGCGCCCTGGTGGTCGGGGCCTCGAGGGACGAGAGAGGGTAGCGCTGCTCGTCGCCGTCCTCCTGGGTGACGACGAGCTCGGCGCCCGCGCCGAGCGCGCGCCGGGGGGTGAAGCTGATCACCGGTGCGCCGGGGCCGCGGTGGACGAGCACGGCGTCGAGGGTCACGGCCGAGCGCCGCGCCCGCTCGGCGGCGGCCGCCGCGTTCGCGGCGCGCTCGCTCCCGACGCTCACCCCGAGCAGGCCGAGGAGGGCGACGACGCTCTCCCGCGGGGTCACGACGGTCTCACCCGTCGTCCTCCGGTAGCTGGTCGCGATCCCGTGCAGCGCGGCGAGGCGCGCGAGGGCCGGCCCGGGGGCGGCGCCCACGCTCACCGGTGGTGGCCGAGCAGCTCGAGGATGCCCTGGGCGGGGATGGTCACCCACTCGGGTCGGCTGTTCGCCTCGTAGCCGAGCTCGTAGAGGGCCTTCTCGAGGAGGAGGAAGTCGAGGAGGTTCTCGAGCTCCTCGCGCCCTTCGGGGAGGAAGGGCGCGTCCCAGCTCACCTCAAGGTAGGCGGTGAGGAAGGCGCCGGCGATCGAGCGGTACCAGAGCAGCAGGAGGCGCTCGAGGATCGAGGGGTCGCGCCCGGGGATGAGGTCGCGGCTCAGGCGGGTCGCCGCCACGGAGGCGACGTAGTGCACCGAGCGCAGCATGCCGGCGACGTCGGTGAGCGCCGGGCGGCGCAGGCGGCGGGTCGAGATCGAGCGGGCGGGCTCGCCCTCGAAGTCGATGATCGTGAAGTCGCGTCCGGTCCACAGCACCTGCCCGAGGTGGTAGTCACCGTGGCAGCGGATCTTCCAGGCGGTGCTCGAGCCCTCGCGCACGAGATCGAGGCGGGCGCGGATCTCCCCCTCGGCGGCGAGCACCTCGGTGATGACGGGGTGCCGCTCGGGGAGGGCGCGCACGGCGCGGAAGCTGCTGCGCATCAGGCTGCGCGCCCCGTGCAGCATCGCCTGGCGGTCGATGGCCGTCAGCTGCTGCGGCACGATCGCCGGATCGTAGGGGCCGGATGCGAGCGCCCGGTGCATCTCCCCGGTCCGCCGCCCGAGGAGCTCGGCCCACTGCAGGTGGGGCCCGATCAGCGGGTGCCCGGAGTCGGGGGCCTGCATCGCGACGTCGAGCAGGCGGCTCGGCACGTGCACGATGAGCTCCTCGGGGTCGCGGTGCGCGACCGCCTCCTCGAGGCCGTGCAGCAGCGCGTCGAGGACGTAGCTGAAGCCGTCCCCCTCGTTCTGCACGTACTCCTGGACGACGGCGATGCAGGAGGCCTCGCTCGCGCCGTCGCTGCGCCGCTCGAGGTGGCCGGCGACGACCGGCGAGTGCGCGAAGCGGGCGCGCTCGTGGAGGAAGCGGCCGAGCTCGACGTCGGGGTTGATCCCCGGCTCGACGCGCCGCAGGAGCTTCACGACGAGGCGGTTGGCGAGCACGATCGAGGAGTTCGACTGGTCGCCTCCGATCAGCTGGCTCGGGGCGTCGGCTTCGATGCCACGCGTCAGGCGCGTGAACGCGGGGGCGGGCACGGTGCTGATGCGCCCGGCGGTGCCGAGGAGCTGGCGGCGGCGCCCGAGGGCGCGCACGAGCGCCGCGGCGAGCTCCGGGTCGTAGGTCGCGTCGAAGAGCACCCCCTCCTCACCGCCGCTGCGCAGCTCGCTGAGGAGCGACTCGGGGTGATGGCGGCGGAGGTCCTCGGCCCGTTCGCCGGTGGCGAAGGCGGCGGGCACGAGGTAGTCCTCCGGTGCCCCCTGGTCGAAGGCGACGTGCAGGAAGAGCAGGCTCGCGACCTGCTCGCTGGGCCGCTCGGCGTGCGGCAGCCCGACGACGTCGTCGATCGTCACCCGCCGGATGCGCCGCGCCTTGTCCCTGTACCAGCGGCGCCGCGGCAGGTAGTCGACGAGCGAGCCCTCGAGGCGCAGCTTCGCCGCCCCGCTGAAGACGTCGGTGAAGCGGCCGGGCACCTCGAGGTGCGGCGGCTGCGGCTCGGCCTGCTCGACGGAGGCCTCGATCGCGAACCAGTAGAAGCCATGCGGCCCGAGGGTGATGAAGTACGGGAGGTCGCCGATCGGCGGGAACTCGGTGCCGCCGAAGAGCTCGACGGGGACCGCGCCGAGATAGCCCTGCAGGTCCAGCGAGACGCACTGGGTGAAGCGGGAGAGGTTGACGACGACGAGCAGCGTTTCGTCCCCGAGGCGGCGGAGGAAGGCGAAGACCTTGCGGTTCTCCGGCAGCAGGATCTCGAGGTCACCGCGGCTGAAGGCGCGGTAGCGGTTGCGCAGCGCCACCAGCCGCCGCATCCACCACAACAGCGAGCTCGGGTTCTCCTCCTGGGCGGCGACGTTCACCGACTGCGCGTGGTACTCGGGGTCGATCACCACCGGCAGGTAGAGGCGCTGCGGGTTGGCGTTGCTGAAGCCGGCGTTGCGGTCGCCGTCCCACTGCATCGGTGTCCGCACCCCGTTGCGGTCACCGAGATAGATGTTGTCGCCCATCCCGATCTCGTCGCCGTAGTAGATGATCGGCGTCCCCGGCAACGAGAAGAGCAGGCCGAGCATCATCTCGATGAGGTTGCGGTCGTTGCCGAGGAGGGGCGCGAGGCGGCGGCGGATGCCGACGTTCAGGCGGGCCTGGGGGTCCTCCGCGTAGGTGCGGTACATGTAGTCCCGCTCCTCGTCGGTGACCATCTCGAGCGTCAGCTCGTCGTGGTTGCGGAGGAACAGCGCCCACTGGCTCTCGGGGGGGATCGGCGGGGTCTCGGTGAGGATGTCGACGATCGGAAAGCGGTCCTCCTGGCGGGCCGCCATGAAGATGCGGGGCATCAGCGGGAAGTGGAAGGCCATGTGGCAGGCGCCCTCGAGGTAGGCGACGGCGTCCTCGGGCCACTGGTTCGCCTCGGCGAGCAGCATCCGGTTGGGGAAGTGCGCGTCGACGTGCGCGCGCAGCTCGCGGAGGAAGGCGAAGGTCTCCGGCAGGTTCTCGCAGGTCGTCCCCTCGCGGGCGTAGAGGTAGGGGACGGCGTCGAGGCGCAGCCCGTCGACCCCCATCTCCAGCCAGTAGTCGACGACGTCGACCATCGCGGCGCGCACCGCCGGGTTGTCGTAGTTGAGGCTCGGCTGGTGGGAGTAGAAGCGGTGCCAGTAGTAGGCGCCGGCTGCCGAGTCGAAGGCCCAGTTCGAGGTCTCGAAGTCCTTGAAGATCACCCGCGCCTCGCGGTAGCGGTCGGGGGTGTCGGACCAGACGTAGAAGTCGCGCTCCACCGAGCCCGCGGGCGCGGCGCGAGCCCGCGTGAACCAGGGGTGCTCGTCGGAGGTGTGGGCGAGGACGAGCTCGGTGATCACCCTCAGCCCGCGGGCGTGCGCCTCGCGCAACAGCGCCCGGAAGTCCGTGAGCGTCCCGTAGGCCGGGTGGACGCGGCGGTAGTCGGCGATGTCGTAGCCGTCGTCGCGCAGCGGTGAGGGGTAGAAGGGCAGCAGCCAGAGCGCGGTGACGCCGAGCTCGCGGAGGTAGTCGAGCTTGCCGATCAGCCCGCGGAAGTCCCCGACGCCGTCGCCGTTGCTGTCGGCGAAGGCGCGGACGTGCACCTCGTAGAGGACCGCGTCCTTGTACCACAGAGGGTCCGGCGCCGGCCCGAGGTCACGGCGGCGCGCGCTCACCCGCCCGCCCCGAGGGGTGCCGCGGCGGCGCCGGGGGCGGCGGCCGTCGGCGCCGGGGTGCTCGGCTCGACCGCGAAGAGGTGACCGGGGGCGCGCTTCGGATCGAGGATCACGAAGTTGCGGCCGACCTGCCAGTGGTAGCGCTCGCCGCTCAGCAGATCGTGCACGTCGAAGCGCTCCACCTCCGGGCCGGCGAAGCCGGCGGGGAGCTCCACCCAGCCCGACTGGGGGTAGTGCGCGTCGAGGTTGGCGACGCAGAGCACCGTGGCCCCCGCCTCCCCGGCGCCCGGGTGCTTGGAGTAGGCGAGGAGGGCGGGGTTGTCCGCGCCGTAAAAGGCGAGTGTGGTGTTCCGGCGGAGGGCGGCCTCGGCGCGCCGCAGCGCGTTCAGCTGCGCGACGAGGGGCGCGACGCCCGCCTTCTCGTCGAGGTGCCAGTGGCGTAGCTCGTACTTCTCTGAGTCGAGGTACTCCTCGGAGCCGACACTGCGCGGGCGGTGCTCCGCCTGCTCGAAGGCGGGGCCGTAGATCCCCCAGCTGGCCGACAGCGTCGCCGCGAGGAGCGCCCGCAGCGCGAACGCGGCGGCGCCGTCGCGCTGCAGCTGCTCGGTGAGGATGTCGGGGGTGTTCGGCCACAGGTTGGGGCGGAAGTAGGCCGCCATCTCGGGGCTCGTCAACTCGCGGAGATAGTCCACCAGCTCCTCTTTGCCCTGGCGCCAGGCGAAGTAGGTGTAGGACTGGCTGAAGCCGAGCTTCGCGAGCTCGCCCATCACCTTCGGGCGGGTGAAGGCCTCGGCGAGGAAGACGACCTCGGGATCCCTGCGCTGCACCTCCCGGATCAGCCACTCCCAGAAGGAGAAGGGCTTGGTGTGGGGGTTGTCGACCCGGAAGATGCGGATCCCGCGCTCGACCCAGAACTCGACGACCCCGCGCAGCGCCTGCCAAAGGTTGCGCCAATCGCGGCTCTCGAAGTCGATCGGGTAGATGTCCTCGTAGCGCTTCGGGGGGTTCTCCGCGTAGCGGATCGAGCCGTCGGCGCGATGGCGGAACCACTGCGGGTGCTCGCGGACCCAGGGGTGGTCGGGTGAGCACTGGAAGGCGAGGTCGAGGGCGACCTCGACCCCTCGCTGCGCCGCGGCGGCGACGAGGGCGTCGAAGTCCGCGAAGCTCCCGAGCTCGGGGTGCAGCGCGGTGTGACCGCCCGAGGGGCCGCCGATCGCCCACGGGCTCCCGGGGTCCTCGGGCCCCGCCTCGGTGGCGCCGTTCCGACCCTTGCGGTGCGTCGTCCCGATCGGGTGCACCGGCGGCAGGTAGAGGACGTCGATGCCGAGGTGCGCCAGGTAGTCGAGGCGCCCGAGCACGTCGCGGAAGGTTCCGTGTGCCCCCTCCTCCTCGGCACAGGAGCGGGGGAAGAGCTCGTACCAGGCGCCGACGAGGGCCCGCTCCCGTTCCACCTGCACGGGGTAGGGGGCGCTTGTGACACGCTGCGCCGGATCGGGGTAGCGGGCGCAGAGCGCGGCGACCTCGTCGCCGACGAGCTCGTCGAAAAGCGGCGGACGCGCCGCGAAGGGCTCGGTGACCTCCATCAGCCGCCGGCGGTCGTTGCCGCGCGCCCGCACCGCCGCGGCGCGCGCGAGTGCTCCCCCGGTGAGCAGCTCGAGGCCGATGTCCTCGCCGGCCGCCGCCTTGATCGCGACCTCGCGCCGCCAGCTCCCGAAGTGGTCGACGGCGACCTCGGCCACCACCTCGTGGCGGCCGAGGCGCGAGAACGAGAGCGTCGCCCCGTAGCGGTCGTTGCCGAGGGCGACGAGCGGCACGCGCTGCCAGCGCCGCTCCTCCTCGTGGCGGTGGCGGAGCTCGCCGGTGAGCAGGTCGTGGCCGTCAAGGAGGGCGTCCACCTCGAAGCGCTGCGGGTCACCGGCGATCGCCTTCAGCGCTCGCCTGCCCCCGTCGACCGCGGGCCACAGCCCCGACAGGGTGGGGCGCGCCGGTGGCGCGCCGGCGGCGGGGAGCGAGGGGTCCGCAGCGTGGAGTTGGCGCACGGCAGTCCCTACCCGAACAGGATCGTGTCGACGCCCACCGTGCGCCGGTTCTACCTGTTCTAGTCGACGCCGCGACACGTCCCTCACTTGTGGCGCGCCCCTCAGGCCGGTTGCGCCTCTTCCTCGGGGGCCTCCGCGAACTGGGTGCGATAGAGCTCGGAGTAGAGCCCACCGCTGGCGAGCAGTTGGCCGTGCCGCCCGCTCTCGACGATGCGGCCGCCCTCGAGGACGAGGATCTGGTCGGCCTCGCGGATCGTCGAGAGGCGGTGCGCGATGACGAGCGAGGTCCGTCCCTCGAGTGCGGTGTCGAGCGCCCGCTGCACCGCCACCTCGGACTCCGAGTCGAGGTGGGCCGTCGCCTCGTCGAGGATCACGACGTCGGGGGCCTTCAGCAACAGGCGGGCGATCGCCACCCGCTGCTTCTCGCCACCGGAGAGGCGGTAGCCACGGTCGCCGACGAGGGTGTCGAGGCCCTCGGGGAGCGAGCGCACGAGCTCGGCGATCTGGCCGCCCTCGAGCGCCTCCCAGAGCTCCTCCTCGCTCGCCGCCGGCCGGGCGTAGAGGAGGTTGGCGCGGATCGTGTCGTGGAAGAGGTGCGCGTCCTGGGTGACGACCCCGACCGCCTCCTGCAAAGAGGAGAGGGTGAGCGAGCGCACGTCGTGGCCGCCGACGAGCACGCTCCCGCCGTTCGCGTCGTACAGGCGCGAGACGAGGGCGCCGATCGTCGTCTTGCCGGCGCCCGAGTGGCCGACGAGCGCGACCAGCTGGCCCGGCTCGACGGTGAAGCTCACGTCGTGGAGCACCTCCACACGGGGATGGCGCTCGAGCACCGCGACCGACTCGAGCGAGGCGAGCGAGACCTCGTCGGCGCCGGGGTAGGAGAAATCGACGTGTCGGAACTCGACGCCGTTGTGGCCGCGCGGTAGGGCGCCGGCGCCGGGCGCCTCGGTGATCATCGGCTCGAGGTCGAGGACCTCGAAGACCCGGTCGAACGAGACGAGCGCCGTCATCACGTCGAGCTGGACGTTGGAGAGGGAGGTGAGCGGGCCGTAGAGGCGGGTGAGGTAGGAGCCGAGCGCCACCACCGTGCCCACCTGCAGCGTGCCGTGGGCGGCGAGGACGCCGCCCCATCCGTAGACCACGGCGGTCGCCACCGAGGCGGTGAGCATGATCCCGGCGAAGAAGATCCGCCCGAGCATCGCCTGGTGGATGCCGATGTCCCGCACCCGCCCGGCCCGCGAGTCGAACGCGGCACGGTCGCTCTCTGGGCGGCCGAAGATCTTCACGAGCAGCGCCCCGGAGACGTTGAAGCGCTCGGTCATCATCGTCGTCATCTCGGCGTTCAACGAGTACGACTCGCGCGTGATCACCTGCAGCCGACGGCCGACGAGGCGTGCCGGGATGACGAAGACCGGGAGGATCACCAGCGCGACGAGCGTGATCGGCCAGGAGAGGAAGAACATCGCCACGAGGACGAAGGACACCGTGACGACGTTGGAGACGACGTTCTGCAGCACGTCGGTGAAGGCCTGTTGGGCGCCGAGGACGTCGTTGTTGAGGCGCGAGACGAGCGCGCCTGTCTGGGCGCGGGTGAAGAAGGCGATCGGCATCCGGCTCACGTGCGCGAAGACCCGTGAGCGCATGTCGAAGATGAGTCCCTCGCCGACGCGCGAGGAGATCATCCGCTCGATCACCCCGAGCGCGACGTCGAAAAAGGCGAGGCCGGCGAGCAAAAAGGCGAGCGAGA